>Ga0213823_1000005_pt1 | contig 333993 bp, 278 predicted proteins | sample MC6MC0907MG_FD_179887 | JGI IMG/M metagenome (GOLD analysis project Ga0213823, IMG submission 179887) | Enriched soil aggregate microbial communities from Iowa State University, Ames, United States - MC6-MC0907-MG | ecosystem: Environmental > Terrestrial > Soil > Unclassified | place: USA... | reverse complement strand
GCGCGCCGAATCCAGGCGGTCCAGGCGCGGGCCCATCCAGTTGAACGGACGGAACAGGGTGAAGTTCAGGCCCTTGCTGCCGTAGGCCCAGATCACCCGGTCCAGCAGTTGCTTGGACACCGAGTAGATCCAGCGCTGCTTGTTGATCGGGCCGACGATCAGATTGGAAGTGTCTTCGTCGAAGTTCTGGTCCTGGCACATGCCGTAGACCTCGGAGGTCGACGGGAAGATCACGCGCTTGTTGTATTTGACGCAGTAGCGGACCAGCTTGAGGTTCTCTTCGAAGTCCAGTTCGAACACGCGCAGCGGGTTGCGGGTGTATTCGATCGGGGTGGCGATGGCCACCAGCGGCAGGACCACGTCGCACTTCTTGATGTGGTACTCGATCCACTCGGAGTGAATGCTGATGTCGCCTTCGACGAAGTGGAAATGCGGATGGTGACGCAGGCGCTCGATGGCGTCGCAGCCGATATCCAGGCCGTAGACCTCGTACTTGTCGTCACGCAGCAGGCGTTCGGACAAGTGATTGCCGATGAAACCGTTGACGCCGAGGATCAGCACCCGGGTGCGCCGCGGGGCACGACCGGATTCGGCGCCGCGCAGCAGCGAGCCATCCACCAGGCCCAGCTCGTTGGCCAGTTGCGGGCCGCTGAGGTACAGGCCGTTGTCGTTGCGCTGGCCGGCGTTGATCAGCAGCGAGTCCTGGCCGCAGGCGATGCGCAGCGGGTCGACGCTGATCACCCGGCCCGGGGCCTGGCCTTCGTTGCCCTTGACCACCTCGGCGCTCCAGACAATCAGCTTGTGCTCGCCCACGGCGCAGAACGCGCCCGGGTAAGGCTTGGTCACGGCCCGCACCAGATTGAACAGTTGCTCGGCCGGCTGGCTCCACAGCAGCTTGCCATCCGCCGCGGTACGGCGACCGAAGTAGCTGGCCCTGGATTCGTCCTGGGCGGTTTCGCTGACCTTGCCTTGCGCCAGGGCGGGCAGGGTGTCGCGCAGCAGGCTGGCGGCGGCATCGCGCAGCTTGCCGTGCAGGCTCAGGGCGGTATCGCTGCGCTCGATGGCCACCCGCTGCTGGGCAACGATCGCCCCGGCATCTGGGCGCTTGACCATGCGGTGCAGGGTCACGCCGGTTTCGCTTTCGCCGTTGACCAGTACCCAGTTGGCCGGCGCGCGGCCACGGTAGCTCGGCAGCAGCGAACCGTGCAGGTTGAAGGCGCCCTTGCTGGCGGTGGCCAACAGCGCTTCGCTCAGCAGGTTGCGATAGTAGAAGGAGAAGATGTAGTCGGGGTTGAGTTTGGCGATGCGCTCGACCCACAGCGGGTGGTTGGCGTCTTCCGGGGCATGCACCGGGATGCCTTTTAGCGAGCACAGTTGGGCCACGGAGCCGTAGAAGGTGTTTTCCTTGGGGTCGTCGGCATGGGTGAAGACCGCGCCGATTTCATAACCCGCGTTGAGCAGGGCTTCGATGCCCGCGCAGCCGATATCGTGGTAGGCGAAGACAACAGCTTTATGACTCATGGCGAAACCTGATCGGAGAGAGTGGAAGTTAGACCGTCGACGGTGACAGCGGGAGCAGGGGCGGCAGGCTGGCTGCGCAGAACTTTTTCAATGAAGAAGCGTGGACGGGCACGCACATCGCTGTACATGCGACCCAGGTATTCGCCCAACAGGCCCATGCCGATGAACTGGCCACCGGTGAACACGAACAGGATGGCGAACAGCACGAACATACCGTCGCCGGCCCATTCGGCGCCGAACACCAGGCGCAGGAAGATCAGCAGCAGGGCGAACAGCACGCCGAGGCCGGCCATGCTGAAACCGATGATGCTCAACAGGCGCAGCGGCGTGGTGGTCATGCAGGTGATCAGGTCGAACATCAGGTTGATCAGGCGCATCGGGCTGTACTTGGAATCGCCGTGTTCACGCTCGGCGTGGTTCACCAGCACCTCGGTGGTGTGGCGGGCGAAGCTGTTGGCCAGGATCGGGATGAAGGTGCTGCGTTCGCGGCAGGCGAGCATGGCGTCGACCACGCTGCGGCGGTAGGCGCGCAGCATGCAGCCGTAGTCGTTCATGGCCACGCCAGTGGAGCGTTGCACGGCGAGGTTGATCAGCTTCGACGGCCAGCGGCGCCAGGCGGAGTCCTGGCGGTTGTTGCGCACCGTGCCGACCACGTCGTAGCCCAGCTCGGCCTGGGCCACCAGGCGCGGGATTTCTTCCGGTGGGTTCTGCAGGTCGGCGTCCAGGGTGATGATCACGTCGCCACGGCATTGCTCGAAACCGGCCATGATCGCCGCGTGCTGGCCGTAGTTGCGGTTGAGGATCACCGCCACCACCGGGCTGCCTTCGCGGCCGGCCGCTTCCTCGAGGATCTGTGCCGATTCGTCGCGGCTGCCATCGTCCACCAGGACGATCTCGAAATCGTGCTTGAGCTGGCGGCAGGCCGCTTCAGTGCGGCGCAGCAGTTCGGGCAGGCTTTCTTCTTCGTTGTAGACCGGAATGACGATCGACACGAACTGGATTGGATAAGGTTTCAAGGTTTCAGTCCAGACAGGTTTTGATGGCGCCGACGACCCGCTCGACATCGTCGAGGGTCATGTCGGGGAACAGCGGAATCGAGCACAGGCGTGCCGAGTTCCATTCGGTGTTGGGCAAATGCACATCCGGGAAGCGCTGGCGGTAATAGCTGTGCAGGTGAGTGGCGACGAAGTGGATGCCGCTGCCGATATTTTGTTCCTGCAAGGCCTTCATGAAGCCGTCGCGATCGATGCCGCAACGCTCGGCGTCGATGCGCAGGATGAACAGGTGCCAGGCATGTTGCTGCGGATACTGCGGCAGGTGCAGCGGTTGCACCGGCAGGTCGCGCAGTTGTTCCAGGTAGGCCTTGGCCAGGACCTCGCGCTGACGATTGATCGCGTCCAGCCGCTGCAACTGCACCAGGGCGATGGCGGCATTGATATCCGCCAGGTTGTATTTGAAGCCGGGCTCGATCACCTCGGCCTGGGGTTTGCGCCCGTGGGTCAGGCGGTCATAGGCGTCGACGCCCAGGCCATGGAACTTGAGCATGCGCACCCGGTTGGCCAGGGCCTCGTCGTCGCTGACGAACATCGCGCCTTCGGCGCAGGTCATGTTCTTGATCGCATGGAAGGAAAAGATCGCCGTGCTCCGGGCACCGACGGGCCGACCGCGATAGCTGGTGCCGGCGGCGTGGGCGGCGTCTTCGATCACCGCGATGCCGTATTGGTCGGCCAGGGCGTAGAGCGGATCGAGGTCGAAGGCGGCACCGGCGTAATGCACCGGGATGATCGCCTTGGTCCGAGGTGTGATTGCCGCTTCAACCGTGGCGGCGTCGGTCATCAGGGTGTGCGGATCGACATCGACGAAGACCGGCGTCGCACCCAGCAGGCAGATCATGTTGGCGGTGGAAACCCAGGTCTGCGAGGGGGTGATCACCTCATCGCCGGGGCCGATGCCCAGCGCCAGCAGGGTAATGTGCATGCCCCCTGTGGCCGATGACAGCGCCACTGCGTGCTTGCAGCCGACCCGCGCGGCGAATTGCTGCTCGAGCTCCTGGTTTTTCGGTCCGGTAGTGATCCAGCCAGAACGTAGAACCTGCTCGACCGCAGCGATCTCTTCATCGCCAATACTCGGGCGCGAGAAAGGAAGGAAAGCCTGGTTCATTGAGACCTCGGGGAAAAAGGATTTCAGCAATCGAAAGAAGAAAAAGCGCCTGTACCACAGCTGGAGTTATTCAAAAAAGGCGTTTTTGGTTCGGTCATTGAAGCGCGTCCATAAGTGAGGTCGGTGCGGTCGTCCATGCTTGATTGCAGTAAAGACCACGCAGGGTAAAAGTAAAGCCAGATCAGTATGTTAGCTTTTGTTTCAATTAGATGGCCTGAGTGATTTCCTGCGTCTATGAATGGATTCAGGTTAAGCGGAAAAATGTGAAACGAACATGAAAAAAAGGCCAACGGAGCGTTTATCTTTCACCTAGACAGCCAGTGTTCAGACTTCGCCACTAGTTGATCGGGAAAACCCCTGTTACAGCATCCCCAAGGTGTTCTTTTTCGCGGATAACATGGATGAAAGTCGCTTGACCGAGAGAGGTTTTTTGCCTTTGCAGATACCACTGTTTTTCAAGCACCACCTGAACCAAGGAGCATCCATTTGCACGCCACCGATCCATAGACGCTCTATCTTGCTGCCTTGACACCTTCGGGGCGCTCGACCATGGCGACCGATACGACCTTTGATAGGGCCATGGCGTTCCCGTCGTATACTCCGTTGGGCTTGTAGCGGCGCTCGATCGTTTGCCTGAAGTCAAACAATGTGGAAAAAGCCGGCGCTATTGTCGGCGGAATCCGGGAGAAGGAGGGCGCTGGTAATAACATTGCTCTCATTCACTGCTGAATAACCACCGGCCATTCAATAACGAATAGAAGCCAACAAGAGGCTCGTTGTGTGATTGACAGAACACCCGCCAAAGGCGTTTTTCTTTTCAGCCTGTTGTTACTGCCGCTACTCCTGGGAACGACTCCTGTGCTCGAGGCGCACGAAGCCCTCGAGTTTCTGATCCCGGACGCGCCACCCCTGACCATGGTCAATCAGGGCGATCGTCACGGCATAGTCGGCGACATTGTTCTGCGGGCGTTGAAAAGCGGTGGATATGCTAGCGAACCCAGAACCCTGCCGTGGGCTCGGGCGCAGAAATACGCCATCGAAAATGACAACATCCTGATCGCGCCGCTTAGCCGCACGCCCGAGCGGGAAGATCGCTACACCTGGATTGCCCCGATCATGCCGATGGATCGGGCGTTTTTCAGCCTCGAGCATAAAGTGACGAGCTTCGAAGAAGCCCGGCAGCGTTTCAAGGCCATCGCCGTGGGGTTGGGCAGTGCCCAGGAAGAAATCCTGCGCAGCAAAGGCTTCGCCCCGGAGCAGATCTATGCGATCAAGATCGGCGAGAACCCCGCGCAATTGCTGTTGAAGGGCAGGGTGGACGCCTGGTTCAACGGGGTTCAGGAAAGCCGGTATATCTGGAAGCGCGTCTCTAGTCGGCCGCTGTTGATGAGCCCACCCATGGTGAGTCATGAGCTGTACCTCGCCTGTTCCAAAGTGTGCGACGCCAAGGTCGTGACTCATGTTGCGAAAGCCATAGAAACCATGCGCCGTGATGGTTATATCGAGAAAGTCAAAGACCGCTATCTAAATAACGACCCTTTAGCAAAGTCTGGCAATTTATAACTAGCCTCCTCAGGTTTACCGACCCTGGTAGTAATTAGAGTCTGTCCGGCGAGCAAGAAAAGCTTATTCGGACAGCGCATCCTCGTTGAGCCGAATGACTTCATTGAGGCTTCTAAGGGTGTTGTTGAAGTTGTCCTTGGCATGGTTGAGCTTCTTGAATTGCTCCGCCAGCTCCCTGGTTTTTTGCTGCAATGCTTCTTCGCGTTTATCCAGTTCGCCCTGACGCGCTTCTTGTTGCGCCCGCACCGTGCTGTCGGATTGCCGATCCTCATCAAGTTGCCGTTGCAGTTGCTGTAACTGCTCTTCCTTCTGTTCGAGCGCGCGCTCTTTCTCCTGCAGTTGGGACTCTCTGGAGTCCAGGGTCTGCTGTTGCGCCTGGCTTTGCAGTTTCTGTTGCTTGAGCCGATTGGCGATGCTGGAAAACTCCATCAGGCTCGCCTCGACATCCTGCAGGAAGTGCTCGGGGTCGGTGCCCGGGAAAGGCCAGGCTTCATCCTGGGGTTCGGCAGCAGGCTGCTGTTCGTCCGGTATTGGCAGGGGGCCAGCATCGGAGTAGCGGATTTCGGCAGCGGGCGCTTCTGGCTGGGGGCTTTGCGTTACGCAGCTGCCCGTAGTTGCGGTGGATTCGTGGTGTTCTTGCTCGGCGCGGTCATCCCCCTGTTCGTCGAGCTGCGCCAGGGCGGCGTCGAGTTGCTGGTCATCGATGGCTGTGGGCAAATGCTCAGCCGCCGGGCCGAATTGAGCCGAATTCTGAAAGCTCAGCAGCTTGGCGATCCACTCTTTCTTGGTGCACAACAGGCGATGGTCCGCCGCTGCGGCGGGGGGCAATTGCTGTTTGTTCAGGTCCAGCAGATGGTAGGCCACATCGCTTTCACGGTGTTCGCCGGTGGCAGCCTCGCGCAGGATCTGGCTGAACACGCGAATCGCCAGCGGCCCGTCCTCGTCCGAGTCCAGGGCGCCCAGGCAGTAATTGCCTCCTTCGTTGAATAACAAGGCGATATAGACGCGCAGGTTATCGTCATCAAGGCTTTCGTTCAGGCTATAGGCGAGAAAGTTTCGACCTGCTTCTGGAACAGAAAAACTGCAGAGCAAAGCTGCTGTCAGCATTTGCTGCTCTTTGTTTTCGATGGAGATAGTGCGTAAGAGCATATGTCACCCAGTAAGCTCAAGTAAAAATATGAGCGCTAGGATACTAGGAAATAATGTCGGTTGGCGTTAAGAGCAATACTCCAGGTTTGTAGGATAAATCTTATAATTCTATTGAATAGTCTTATTCATATGGATTTACACCCTTACTAAAAATATCAGCGTGTATTGTATTGCGCCCATTCCGACACAACACAGCTGTTGATCCTGTTACAACTATTCAATCTCAACCCCCTGCTGAATATGAATGGCTTTTAGCTGTTCGCCTCAGACTTCTCTTGTTGAACCTGGAAGCCATGATCGAAATATCCAAACTAACCAAGTCTTTTTCCGGGCAGGTCGCGGTCGACGATCTGTCCTGTCATATCGGCCCGGGAGAAGTTCTGGGGATTCTTGGGCCAAACGGTGCAGGCAAATCCACCACGATGAAAATGCTCACCGGCTTTCTGGCGCCGACCTCCGGCACCGCGAGCATCCTGGGGTTCGACATCCGCACCCAGACCCGTCATGCCCAGCAGCAGATGGGCTACCTGCCGGAAGGCGCGCCCAGCTACAGCGACATGGCGGTACAGGGCTTTCTTGAGTTCATTGCCAGTGTTCGCGGCTATCGCGGCGCGCAGAAGCGCGAACGGGTGGACCGGGTGATCGACCTGCTGGAACTCGGCGACGTCCGCCGGCAGACCATCGAGACCCTGTCCAAGGGTTTCACCCGCCGGGTCGGCCTGGGCCAGGCGATCCTTCACGATCCGCGGGTGCTGATCCTCGACGAACCCACCGACGGCCTCGACCCTAACCAGAAGCAACTGGTTCGCCAACTGATCCAGGACTTGGGTCAGGACAAGATCGTGATCATCTCGACCCACATCCTCGAAGAGGTGTCGGCCGTCTGCAACCGCGCCCTGATCATCAGCAATGGCCGCTTGCTGGCCGACAGCACGCCGTACGAGCTGGAGCGCAGTTCGCGCTATCGCCAGGCGGTGACCTTGCAGGCCGACGAACCGCTGGACCTGCTGGCCCTGGTGGTCTTGCCGGGAGTGGCGGGCGTCGAGGAGAACCCGGCCGAGGGCAGCCTGACGCTGCTGGCGCGGCCTGGCGAGGTGATTTTCCCTCAGGTCAACGCGCTGGTGACCGCGCGTGGCTGGAAGATGAAGCGCTTGGAACTGGAACAGGGTCGTCTTGACGAGGTCTTCCAGACCCTGACCCGGGGAGAGTCGGCATGAGACAGTTACCGGTGATTTTCAAGCGCGAGCTGGGCAGCTACTTCGCCACTCCGCTGGCTTTCGTGTTCATCGAGATCTTCCTGGTGCTCTCGGGTGTCTTCACCTTCTACCTGGGCAATTTCTACGAGCGCAACCAGGCGGACCTGGCGCCGTTCTTCGACGTCCATCCCTGGCTCTATCTGTTCCTGTTGCCAGCCCTGGCCATGCGCCTGTGGTCGGAGGAGCGCAAGTCCGGCAGCATCGAATTGCTGATGACCCTGCCGGTGAGCTGTTTCGAAGCGGTGGTCGGTAAGTTTCTCGCCGCCTGGGTGGTCGCCGGCATCACCCTGCTGTTGACCCTGCCCATGGTGCTCACCGTGAACTACCTGGGGAACCCGGACAACGGCGTGATCCTGACCGGCTATCTGGGCAGTTGGCTGCTCGCCGGCACCTACCTGGCGATCGGCTCCTGCATGTCGGCCATGGCCAAGAGTCAGGTGATCGCCCTGATCCTCGCCTTCATGGTGTGTTTCCTGTTCGTTGCCTGCGGTTTCTCCCTGGTGCTGGATGCACTCAACCCGTGGGCACCGCAATGGCTGTTGGACTTGCTGGCCTCGCTGAGCCTGCTGACGCATTTCGGCGCGATCAGCAAAGGACTGATCGACCTGCGCGATCCGCTGTATTTCCTCAGCGTGATCGTCGCCTGGCTGATGGCCACGGTGGTGACGGTCAACCTGAAGAAAGCCGAGTGAGGACGATTCGATGAAACGCATGCTGTATTCCACTTCCGGCCTGTTGCTGATTGCCCTGCTGTTCCTGGCCTTCAACCTGGTGACAGGGCTGCTGCTCACCGGTGTCCGGCTCGACCTGACCCAGAACAAGCTCTATTCCATCAGTGCTGGCACCCGGCAGATTCTCGCGGAGCTGAAACAACCGCTCGACCTGTATTTCTACTTTTCCGACAGCGGCTCGAAGGAACTGGTGCCAATGCGCGGCTATGCCCAGCGCGTCCAGGAACTGCTCAAAGTCTACGAGCGCGAGGCCGACGGCAAGATTCGCCTGCACGTCATCGACCCGCTGCCGTTTTCCGCGGAAGAGGACAAGGCCGCCGAGTTCGGCCTGCAGGCCGTGCCGCTGGGGCAGGGCGGGGCGCCCGTGTACTTCGGCCTGGCCGGTACCGATGAGCAGAACAACGCCCAAGCGATCGAGTTTTTCGCGCCGGACCAGGAAGAGTTCCTCGAGTACGACATCAGCCGCTTGCTGCAAACCCTGGCCAACCCCAAGCGCCCGACCCTGGGCCTGTTGAGCAGCCTACCGGCCAACGGTGGCTTCGATATCCGCACGCAGAGCAAGACCGAGCCGTGGATGCTGATCCAGGAGCTGCGTCGGGAGTTCGATCTGCAACAGCTCAAGCCCGATACCCAGGACATCCCGAAAGACGTCGACATCCTGATGTTGCTGCACCCGAAAAAACTCTCGCAGCCGACCCTGTACGCCATCGACCAGTTCGTGTTGCGCGGCGGCAAGCTGGTAGCCTTCGTCGACCCCTACAGCGAGCAGGACTCCGGCGAGGAGTACTTCGGCATCCAGAGCAAGGACAAGTCCTCCAATCTCGAGCCATTGTTCAAGGCCTGGGGCATTCATATGCAGCCGGGCAAGGTACTGGGGGACAACCTCTATGCCTTGCTGGAGACTTCCGAGGAGGACGGGCGTCCGCTGCCGCGGCCGTTCACCCTGGGTGTGCCGCAAGCTGCCTTGAGTCAGCAGGACCCGAGTACCGCCGGGCTGGAGTTCATTGCCCTGACCACCGCCGGCATCCTCGAACCGGTCGCCGGCGCCAGCACGCGCTTCACACCGCTGATGTACAGCTCCGACTCGGCCAAGGCCTTCGAGGCGGACCGTTTCGACAAGCCAGCCGACCGCAAACAGATGTTGCGCGACCAGGAACAGCCCAGCCAGCGTTACGTGATCGCCGCACGGGTGCAAGGCCCGGTACGCACGGCCTTTGCCGACGGCATCGAGGGTCACAAGGACGGCCTCAAGGAGGCGCAGCAGGTCAACCTGGTGGTGGTGGCCGATACGGACCTGTTGAGCGACCGGATGTGGCTGGAAATGCAGGACGTCAACGGGCGCCCGGCAGCGCGACCATGGGCCGACAACGCCTCCTTCGTGCTCAATACCCTGGACAACCTCGCCGGTTCGGACGCCCTGAACAGCCTGCGCTCGCGCGGCCCCTACAGTCGTCCGTTCGTGGTGGTGGAGCAATTGCGCCGTCAGGCCGAAGCCAGCTTCCGCGCCAAACGCTTTGCCCTCGAGGAGAGTCTCGAGGAAACCGAAGGCAAGCTGCAGCAGTTGCAGGGCTCGCCGGACAAGGGCGAGACCCTCAGCGCCGAACAGCAGGCGACGGTGCGCCAGTTCCTGCAGGAGAAAACCCGCATTCGCAAGGAACTGCGCGAGGTGCAGTACCAGCTGAACGCCAATATCGATGAGCTGGGCAGGACCTTGAAGATGCTCAACATCGCCGCGGTTCCGCTGCTGTTGAGCCTTGGCATGCTGCTGGTCTGGGCCGTGCGCTACCTGCGCCGGAGCAAGGACCTGTCGCGCAAGTCTGCGCCGCTCGGCAAGGTAGCCGGCTCACGGCGAGCGTAAGTGACCAGGGCCCGACCTGCCATTCATGTGGCAGGTCGGGCCAGCGCCAGGGCGAGGCGCTGCTACGCTGGGAGCAACTCCCTGACCTGTGACCCCGACATGACTGACCCGCTCCCGCTCCCGCCCACGCCTGCTTGCAGCGCCCGACAACTGCTGACCGCCCTCAACCTGGAACCGCACACGGAAGGCGGTTACTACCGCCGGACCTTCCAGACGGACCAGAGGCCGATGCTCGCCAGCGCGGGCGGGCAGCGGTACTTGATGACCTCCATCTATTACCTGCTGACCGGGGATTCGCCCATCGGCCATTTCCATCTGAACCAGTCCGACATCCTGCATTACTTCCACCTCGGCGATGCCCTCGAATACTGTCTGGTGTTCCCGGATGGCCGCCTGGAAACCCGGGTGATGGGCAGCGATGTGCTGGCCGGTCAGTGCTTGCAGCTTCATGTCCCCGGCGGTGTATGGAAGGCCTCGCGGCTGCTGCCCGGCGCGGCGGGCTACGGCCTGATCAGCGAAGCGGTGTGCCCCGGGTTCGACTACGCGGACATGCAGCTGGGCTGCAAGCGCCAGCTCAGCGAACGCTTCCCGCGGCATGCCAAATTGTTCGAGCGGCTCTGCCAACCCTGAAGAAAACCGTCGCGCGGATTGCTCATTGCGATCAGTCAAGTGTCACTTGCGATCATTGTTGCGCGCGGCGCCCGGCGCTTATGGTGGCTCGGTCAATCACCGTCGAACGACAGCTCCCCGGTCCACCCCTTGCAAGCGACAGGAGAACACCATGTCCGATCTGAAACTGCATCCCCAGGCTGCCGCCTCCCTGCAACGCTGGCACGCCATGCTGGCCCAGGGTGACCTGGGCGCCTTGCCTGAACTGCTGGATTCGAAAGTGGTATTCCGTTCACCCATGGCCCATACGCCTTATCCGGGCGCGCCGGTGGTCTCGACCATCCTCAATACCGTGTTCAAGGTGTTCAGCGACTTCGCCTATCACCGTCAACTGGTCACCGCCGATGGCCTGAGCGTGGTGCTGGAGTTCAGCGCAAGGGTTGGCGAGCGGCAGATCAAGGGCATCGACCTGATCCGCTTCGACGAAGCCGGCAAGATCGTCGAGTTCGAGGTGATGGTCCGTCCCATGAGCGGCCTGCAGGCCCTCGGCGAAGAAATGGCACACCGCCTGGCGCCCTATCTGGCGGCGAGCAAGGCGTCTGGCTGAGCGGCGGCGAGAGCAGGGCGGCCAGCCACAGGCCAGCCGGATGGGCGCCATGACAGGCGCCCGTTTTTTTATCGGGGGCACCGATGATCGACGATAGCATCATGGTGTCTGCCACCGCCGGACATTGATTTGCGCACACGGCGACGCGGTCCCGGCTGTTCGCCAGGCAACAGTGGCTGAACACTCACGTCGTTTTGCAACAACCCGCTTGCTCCAGCCAAGCCCTTGAAAGCCAACAGATAAAGCATTTTGCCACTTGGCATGGTCGGTGCATTGGCCCAAGGGAGATTGACTATACCTATAGAAACTCGCCTATTTTTCAATCAGGTGGGGAGCAAGACCTTGAAGCATGTGTCTCTGACAACAGCCGCGACAACCGCAACAACCTTCCGTCATTCCTCTTTATTCGCCGTCGGCACCGCGGTACTCGGCCTGGCCTCTGGGGCCTCGGCCGCCGAGACTCCGGTGGCCGGCGAGAAGCGCCTGGGCACGGTCACGGTCGAGGCGGCCAGGCAGACTGCCGCGCAAGCCGCCCAGGCCGAGCTGGACGAGATCCCCGGCGGCACCAGCCTGGTGACCCAGGCCGACGTGGAGAAGGGCCGCTCGGCGACCCTCGAGGACACCCTGGCCTATCAGCCCGGGGTGTATGCCCAGGCGGCCGGCGGCAACGATGCGATCAAGATTTCCATCCGCGGTTCCGGGGCCAATACCTCGCCGGGTTACTTCCGTGAGGGCACCAAGTTCCTGTTCGACGGCCTGGCCCTGACCGGCGCCGGCGGCACGCCCTATGAACTGCTCGATACCCAGGGCCTGAACTACACCGAAGTGCTGCGCGGGGCCAATGCCTTCGAATACGGCGCCTTGTCCCTGGGCGGCGCGATCAACTTCGTGACCCACTCGGGGCTGACCGCGCCGGGTAACCGGATCAAGGTCGAGGGCGGCAGTTTCGGCTGGCAGAAACAGACCCTCAGCACCGGCGGTGTCGTCGGGGATGGCGACTACTTCGTCAGCGTCGACAACTCGCGGCGCGATGGTTACCAGGACTTCACCTTCACCAAGGCCAAGGGCGTGGTGACCAACTTCGGTTATCGCTTCAACCCGAAACTGGAAACCCGCCTGTACGTGCGCTATCGCGAGGAGTACCACGAGAACTCGGCGCCGCTGACCCGCGCGCAGATCAAGCACGATTCGTCGAAGACCACCGCCGCCGTGCGCGATGCCCGGGGCGACTCGACCAAGCGCGGCTCGACCTGGGTCGGCAGCAAGACCACCTACACCTTCGACGACGATGCGACCCTCGAGGCTGGGCTGGTGTACCACAACTACCCGCAGACCCTCAGCCGCCAGAGCAGCGTCAACCCCAACTACTGGGACTGGCGCGACATCAACTATTCGCTCAAGTACAGCCGCCACGACCAGGTGTTCGGCCTGCCGAGCACCACCACCGTGGGCTGGAGCAGCACCGAGCATATCCGCTCCGGGGTGCGTACCTACCGTGGCGACAAGGACCTGGGCGTGCTGCAGAAACAGGTCGAATACGACGGCTCGTTCGACCATGTGTTCACCCTCGGCAACGACCTCGGCCTGACCGACAACCTGTACCTGTCCAGCGGGCTCTCGGCGATCGAGATCAAGCGCGATATCAACGTCACCTTCAGCGACCGCGCCAACACCAGCGGCCTGCCGGACCATTACCGCTATGACGAGTGGAAACTCGCGCCGCGCGCCGGCCTGCGCTACTACCTGACCCCGGATGTCCAGGTATTCGCCAACGCCAGCCGCTCCATCGACCCGCCGAGTTCCTGGTCCAGCTCCGGTTCCGGGGTCACCAGCAACTACGCCAAGCCGCTGGTGCCACAAAGCGCCAATACCGTGGAGTTCGGCATCCGTGGCAAGAGCGCGATTTTCGACGGCAGCCTGACCCTGTACAAATCCTGGATCAAGAACGAGCTGCTCAACGTCGAAGTGCTCCCGGCCACCCGCACCACGGCCGCGGTGGTCTCCACCTCGAACGCCACGCCGACCATTCACCAGGGCGTCGAGGCCGGGCTCACCACGCGCCTCTGGCAAGGCGGCAACGGCGACGTGCTGAGCTGGCGCCAGGCCTACACCCTCAACGACTTCCACTACCGCAACGATCCGCTGTTCAGCCAGAACGAGCTGCCGGGCCTGCCCAAGCATGTCTACCAGGGCGAACTGTTCTACCAGTACGCCAACGGTTTCTACGCCGGCATCAACGTGCGCGCGGTGTCGAGTACCGCGGTGGACTACGCCAATACCTTCTATGCCCCGTCCTACACCCTGTGGGGCGCGCGCTTGGGCTACGACGACCCGGGCAAGAAGTGGCAGCTGTACCTGGACCTGAAGAACCTCACCGACCAGAACTACGTGACCGCCGTGCTGCCGACCTACAACGCCAACGGCCGCGACACCGCGTCGCTGTACCCGGGCGACGGCTTCGGTGCCTTCACCGGCATCGCCTACAACTTCTGAGCCAGCGCGGCTGCTGTCCGGCGCGTCCCACGACGGCGGCCGGGCGGTGGCGGGAGACAGCAATGACCCTGACCACAAGGCTTGCCCGCCTGGCGGCGCTCGTCGCCGTGATGGCGCTGGCCGCCTGCAAACCGGCCGCCGAGGCACCGGGCAGCCCGACCGCGCAAGGCGACGGCCGGCTGGACAACGGCAGCCTCAGCTACGCCGCCGAGGATTACCGCGAAAGCGCGCCCGGCAAATCGGGCGGCACCCTGCGGGTGTCGACTTCGTCCGACACCACCACCCTCGACGTGCATTCGATTTCCCACGGCAATGTGCAGTGGCTGGGGCGGATTCTGTTCGACTGCCTGCTGTACCAGGACGAGCAGGGCAATATCTCGCCCTGGTTGGCCAAGTCCTGGGAGGTTTCCGCCGACGGCAAGACCTACACCTTTCACCTGCGCGACGACGTGACCTTCAGCGACGGCGAGAAATTCAACGCCCGGGCGCTGCAGGTCAACCTCGAACACATGCGCGACCCGGCCACCAAGTCGCCGTTGGCGGCGGCCTACATCGCGCCCTATGTCGATGGCCGGATCGTCGACGAGTACACCTTCGAGGCGCATCTGCGCGAAGCCTATTCGCCGTTCCTCGATGTGCTCGCCCAGTCCTGGCTGAGCATGATCTCGCCGCGGCAGATCCTCGAAGCACCGAAGACCATCGCCGAACGGCCGATCGGTTCTGGGCCGTTCGTGCTGGAAAGCTACACCCGCGACCAGGGCGCCAGCTTCGTCCGGCGCAAGGGCTACCACTGGACGCCGCCGGTCACGCGGCACCAGGGCGAGGCCTATCTGGAGCGCCTCGAGCTGAGCATCGTGCCCGAGCCGATGATCCGCTTCAGCGCCCTGGAGTCGGGCCAGTCGGATTTCACCGTGGACGCCCCGGCGCAGAATGCCCGGGCCATTCGCGCCAACCCCGAACTGCGGATGCGCAGCCAGATCCGCAAAGGCAATCCGTTTCGCAGCCTGACCTTCAACGTCGAGCGTTTTCCCTTCGAGGATGTGCAGGTGCGCCGGGCGGTGGCCAAGGCCATCGACCGCGAAGGCCTGGCCTGGATCACCGGGTTTGGCGAGTACCTGCCCAAAGGTGACTTCCTGGCCAGCAACACCCGCTACTACGACCCGGCGTTCAAGGACGTGCTGGCGTACGACGTCGACGCCGCCAACCGCATCCTCGACCAGGCCGGCTGGAGCCAGCGCGATGCCCAGGGCTACCGGGTCAAGGACGGCCGGCGGCTGGCGGCGCGGCTGTTGACCTACGAAACCGGGGCTTTCCCCGGCAGCGTGCCGGTGGCGATCCAGGCCGACCTGAAGAAGGTCGGCTTCGAGCTGGCCATCGACCAGTTGCCCCTGGCCCAGGTCACCGAGCGCCGCTACGCGAGCAACTTCCAGGCAATCGCCGGCGGCTACTGGCACACCAACACCCCGGACGGCCTGTTCATCCTCTACCACAGCCAGGCGATCAGCACGCCCAAGCTGATCGGGCAGAACGCCGGGCGCTTGCGCGATGCCGAGCTGGACCGCGCCTTGTCCGCCGCCCGCCAGCTGCAGGACCCGGTGGCGCTGGCCGCGGCCTACCGGATCGCCCAACAGCGCCTGGTGGAAACCGTGCCCGCGGTGCCGGTGTTCGAAAGCCACGTGCTGGTGGCCTATCGCAAACAGGTCAAGGGCCTGATTTTCGACACCTCCCACAACACACCTTTTTTCACCAGCGTCTGGCTGGACCAGGAGGCCCGATGAACAGCCTGCGACTCGTCCTGCGCCGATTGTTGTCCGGGATCGGCGTGCTCTGGGGCGCCGCGACCCTGACCTTTCTCGCGCTCAACCTCAGCGCCGGCGATCCGGCCCTGGCGATCCTCGGCGGCCCGGAAGCCATGCCCAGCGCCAAGCTGATCGCCCAGGTGCGCGCCGAATACGGTCTCGACCAGCCACTGATCGTGCAATACGGCCAGTACCTCGGCCGCCTGGCCCAGGGCGACCTCGGCGATTCCTATCGCCTGCGGATTCCGGTGGTACAGGCCATCGGCGGGCAACTGGCGGCCACCGTGCAGCTGTCATTGGCCGCGGCGGTGCTGGCGGTGTTGCTGGCAGTCGGGGTGGCGGTGCTGACCGCCAACCGCGCGCGCTGGATTCGCTCGCTGGCGTCCGGCACCGAGCTGGTGCTGTCGTCGGCGCCGTCCTTTGTCATCGGCCTGGCCCTGCTGCTGGTGTTCGCCTTCGGCTGGCACCTGTTGCCGCCTTCCGGTTCGAAGGGCTGGCGCGCGTTGATCCTGCCGAGCCTGGCCCTGGCGCTGCCGATCGCCGCGGTGCTGACCCAGGTCTTGCGCCAGGAGCTGGAAGACATCCTCGAACAACCCTTTATCGCCATGGCCCGGGCCCGCGGCCTGTCCGAGACCGGGGTACGCCTGCGGCATGCCCTGCGGCACGCACTGGTGCCGCTGGTGACCCTGTCCGGGTTCGTCTTCGCCAGCCTGCTCGGCGGGGCGGTGGTGATCGAGCTGCTCTTCGCGCGCCAGGGCATCGGCCGGCTGATGCTCGACGCGGCGAACAGCAAGGACGTGCCGTTGCTGCTGGGGATCACCCTGCTGGCGGCGGCGATTTATGTGGTCGTCAACTTTCTGGTCGACCTGATCAATCACTGGGTCGATCCGCGCGCGAAAGCCGTGTGACGCCCCGCAAGGACCTGTCATGACTGCACATCCACCCAAGCCTCAGTCTTACTCGGCGTTGCACGAGCGCTTGCGCCCGCTGTTCGAGCGCATCGCCGCCGGCGCCATCGAGCGCGAGCAGCAACGCAGCCTGGCGTTCGACGCCGTCGGTTGGTTGCGCGAAGCCGGATTCGCGGCGCTGCGGGTGCCGCTTGCCCATGGTGGCGCCGGCATCAGCCTGCCAGTGCTGTTTCGCCTGCTGATCGACCTGGCGGCGGCCGACTCGAACCTGCCACAGATCGTCCGCGCCCATTTCGGTTTCGTCGAAGGGCGCCTGTCCAGCGGCGACAGCGCGTCCCAGGCCTACTGGTTCGCCAAGGTGCGGGACGGCCAGCTGTGGGGCGCGGCCATGGCCGAACGCAGCGACAGCACCAGCAACTCGGTACGGCTCAGCGCCGCCGACCCGCAGAATCCCGACGCCGGCTGGCTGCTGGACGGCGAGAAGTACTACTGCACCGGGGCGATCTACGCCGACTGGGTCGCCGCCGTGGCCATGCTCGACGAGGATTTCGTCAGCGTGGTGGTGGCGGTGGACGCCCCCGGGGTCAGCCGCGAAGACGACTGGGACGGCTTCGGCCAGCGCCTGACCGGTAGCGGCACCACCCGTTTCCAGCAGGTCGCGGTGCCCAACGAGCATGTGCTGCGCCGCTTCAAGCCCGGCGAGCTGCGCGCCGAGTCGTACCTGTCGGCCTTCTATCAGCTGTTCCACCTGGCGACCCTGGCCGGCATCGCCCGCGCCGTGTTGCAGGACGCCACGCTGTTCGTCCAGGGCCGCACCCGCGCCTTCGGCGTGCCGGGCCAGTCCAGCCCCAAGGACGATCCCCTGGTGCAGCGGGTGATCGGGCGCCTGTCGAGCCTGGCCTATGCCACCGAGACCCTGGTGCTCGGCGCCGCCGAGGTGCTTGAAGATGTGCACCAGGCCGAACTCGCCGGCACGGCGCAGGAATCCGACTACGTCGAGGCGGATATCCGCGTGTACCAGGCCCAGCAGATCGTTCTCGAACAGGCGCTGGAAGCCACCACCTTGCTTTTCGAAGTCGGCGGGGCCTCGGCCACCAGCCAGGCCCGGCGCCTCGACCGGCACTGGCGCAACGCCCGCACCCTGGCCTCGCACAACCCGGCGATCTACCGCGAGCGGGCGCTGGGCAACTACTACCTCAACGGCGTCAGCCCGGGCGCCGCCTGGCGTGCCCTGCATGAGCAGGACGCGGCCAGCGGCGGCGCGCGTGACGAAGCCAGCGCGGTCTGACCCCCACCTTCGCAGGAGTGACCATGAGCCAGCCTGAACAGCAGATGAGTATCGGCATGAACATCCTCGGCTTCGGCGCCCACGCCGCCGCCTGGCGCAAGGCCGAAGTGGCGGCCGACGCTTACCTGGACGTCGAGTATTACTGCAACATCGCGCGGATTTCCGAGCGCGGTTGCCTGGACGCGATCTTCCTCGCCGATGGCCCGGCCCTGGTCGGCGATGTCGCCCGGCAGCCGGTCGGGCGGCTGGAGCCGACGGTATTGCTGACCGCGGTGGCCCTGGCGACCCGGCATATCGGGGTGATCGCCACCGCGTCGAGCAGCTACAACGACCCGTACAACCTGGCCCGGCGCTTCAGTTCGCTGGACCATATCAGCGGCGGTCGCGCGGCCTGGAACGTGGTGACCAACGCCGGCGACGCCGCGGCGCAGAATTTCGGCCTGGCCGGCGCGCCACGGCATGTCGACCGCTATGCCCGGGCCGACGAGTTCATCGACGTCACCCTCAAGCTGTGGGACAGCTGGGAAGACCACGCGATCATCGGCGACGCCGGGAGCGGGCGCTTCGCCGATCCGGCGAAGGTCCATGCCATCGACTTCGTCGGCCAGCACTTTTCGGTCAAGGGCCCGCTGAACCTGCCGCGTTCGCCCCAGGGCCGGCCGGTGCTGGTCCAGGCCGGCTCGTCGGAAGGCGGCAAGGCCCTGGGCTCGCGTTACGCCGATGCGATCTTCACCACCCAGACCACTCTGGTGGACGGCCAGGCTTTCTATCAGGAAATGAAACAACGCGCGCGGCAGTGGGGGCGCAACCCCGAGCACCTGAAAATCATGCCGGGACTGTCCACGGTGATTGGCAGCACCGAGGCCGAGGCCCAGGCGCGTTTCGACCAGCTCAATGCCTATCACGGCGAAGAGGGCCTGTTGCAACAGGTCGCCTCGCGGGTAGGCCTGGCGGTCGAGGAGCTGGACCCGGACGCGCCCTTGCCGTGGCAGCGGATCGGCCCGATCGAAGCGTTCGAGCGTGGCTCCCATGGTTTCCTCGAAGCCCAGTTGAACCTGGCGCGCCGGGAAAACCTCAGCATCCGCGAATTGTCGCGCCGCATCCTGGTGGGCCACCGCCTGCTGGTGGGCACCCCGGAGCAGGTGGCCGACAGCCTGGAACACTGGTTCCGCGCCGGCGCCGCCGACGGCTTCAACATCATGCCGGACGTGTTCCCGTCCGGGGTCGAGGCCTTCGTCGACCACGTGGTGCCGCTGCTGCAGAAGCGCGGGGTGTTTCGCCGCGAATACCGTGGCAGCACCTTGCGCGAACACCTCGGCCTGCCGTATCCGGCCAGCCAGTACCAGCAGGCGGCCGTCGCCGTTTGAACCCATCCATCACCGACCCGGACAGACCATGGACTACCGCACACTTGGCAACAGCGACCTGAAGGTCAGCGCACTCGGCCTCGGCAGCATGACCTGGGGTCATCAGAACAGCGAGGCCGAGGCCCATCTGCAACTCGACGAGGCCCTGGCCCACGGCGTCAACCTGATCGACACCGCGGAGATGTACCCGACCCCGACCCATGCCGAGACCTGGGGCAGCACCGAACGCTTTATCGGCAGCTGGCTGGCCAGCCGTGGGCGCCGCGATTCCATCGTCCTGGCCAGCAAAATCATCGGCCCGGCGCGCCAACCGGGGGCGGGGGCGCATATCCGCGACGGCCTGACCCGCCACGACCGGCACAACCTAGTCCAGGCCCTGGACGGCAGCCTCAAGCGCCTGCGCACCGACTACCTGGACCTGTACCAGCTGCACTGGCCGGACCGCACCACCAATATCTTCGGCCAGCGCGAATACCCCTATGTCGACGACCCCGAGGCGATTGCCATTGGCGAGACGTTGGGCGTGCTCGCCGAACAGGTGGCGGCGGGCAAGATCCGCCATATCGGCGTGTCCAACGAAACCCCGTGGGGCGTCGCGCAGTTCCTGCGCCAGGCCGAGATCCTCGGCTTGCCGCGGATCGTCAGCATCCAGAATCCCTACAGCCTGCTCAATCGCCTGTACGAGGGCGGGCTCTCGGAGTTCAGCCACCGCGAAGGCGTCGGCCTGCTGGCCTATTCGCCGCTGGCGTTCGGCGCGCTGACCGGCAAGTACCTGGGCGGGGCGCGGCCAGAGGGTTCGCGCCTGTCGTCGGTGTACCGCAGCTTCAACCGCTACGACAGCCCGAGCGCGCAACAGGCGATCGCAGCCTATGTCGAGCTGGCCAAGGAGCTGGCGGTGAGCCCGGCGCAACTGGCCCTGGCCTATGTGCTGGGCAAGCCCTTTGTCGGCAGCGCGCTGACCGGGCAGACCTCGCTGACCCAGTTGCGGGAAAACCTCGGGGCCCTGGCGCTGCGCCTGGATGCCCAGGCGCTGGCGCGCATCGAGCAGATCCACGCGGCAATCCCCAACCCGGCGCCCTGAGCGCCCACTTTCAACCTGTGGAGGTGCCCATGGCGCCCATCAATCAAAGCACGCCGGCGCCGGTCGGCCTGATCCAGGCCGTGCCCTTGTTCGCCGCCCGGCGCCCGCGGGTTCGCGCCTGGGTGGCGCGTCCGGGGCTGCTGCTGGCCGGGCTGTTCGTGGTCCTGCTGCTGATCGCCGCGTTGCAACCGGCCTGGCTGGTGGCCGGCGATCCGCTGGCAGCCAATGCCCGCGAGGCGTTTCGCGCCCCGGACAGCCTGTACTGGCTGGGCACCGACGAGAACGGCCGGGACATCCTCACCCGGCTGGTCTACGCCGTGCGTCCCTCCCTGGTGCTGGGGCTGGCGGCGACCGCCATCGGCCTGCTGGTCGGCACGCTGTTCGGCCTGCTCGCCGGCCTCGGCCCGCGCTGGCTGGACGGCGCGGTGATGCGCCTGGTGGATGTGCTGCTGGCGTTTCCCGACCTGTTGCTGGCCCTGGTGATCATCACCTTTTTCGGCCAGGGCCAGCTCAACACCATCATTGCCGTGGGCATCGCCAGCGTGCCGCGCTACGCCCGGCTGGTCCGCGCGCAAACCCTGGTGGTGCGCGGCGCGGCCTATGTCGAGGCGGCGACCACCCTGGGGCTCGGGCGCAGCGCGGTGATCGCCCGGCATGTGCTGCCGAATGCGATCAAGCCGATCCTGATCCTGGCCACCATCGGCATCGGCGGCAACATAGTCGCCGGCGCGGCCCTGAGCTTTCTCGGCTTTGGCGCGCCGCCACCGGCGCCGGAGTGGGGCGGCATGCTCGCCATCGGCCGCAATTACCTGGGCAACGCCGGCTGGCTGGTGGCCTGGCCGGCCCTGGCCATCACCTTGACCGTGGTGTCGATCAGCGCGATCGGCCGCGAACTGCTGCGGCGCAGCGAAGGAAAACACCTATGAACCTTATTCCAGAAGGCCCCGAGCCGCTGATCCGGGTCACCGACCTGCAGGTGCGCTTCGGCGCCCAGGCCGCGCCCACGCTCAAGGGCATCAGCTTCGAACTGCGGCGCGGCGAATGCCTGGCCCTGGTGGGCGAATCCGGCTCGGGCAAGAGCGTCACCTCGCGCACCCTGGCCGGGCTGACCGGGGCCAACGCGCTGATCCAGGCCAGCCGCCTGGAGTTCGCCGGGCAGGACCTGCGGCGCTTCGACGAGCGCGCCTGGCGCCGGATACGCGGGGCGCAGATCGGCTTTGTCATGCAGGACGCCCTCGGCTCCCTCGACCCGCTGCGCCCGGTGGGCAAGGAAATCGCCGAGCCCCTGGAACTGCACAGCGCGCTGGACCGGGCGCAGCGCCAGGCGCGGGTGCTCGAACTGCTGCGCGCGGTGGGGGTGCCCGAGCCCGAGCTGCGCGCCCGCCAATACCCGTTCCAGCTCTCCGGCGGCCTGCGCCAACGGGCGCTGATCGCCTCGGCGATTGCCTGCAATCCACGGCTGCTGATCGCCGACGAGCCGACCACCGCCCTGGATGCCACGGTACAGGCCCAGGTCCTCGGCCTGCTGGAATCCCTGCGTGGCGACAGCACCGCGATGCTGATCGTCAGCCACGACCTGGCGGTGGTGTCGCGCCTGGCCAACCGGGTGGCGGTGATGCACAACGGAGTGATCGTCGAGCAGGGCAGCGTCGAGGAGGTCCTGCACGATCCGCGGCATCCCTACACCCAGTTCCTGTTGCGCGCGGGCAGGGCGGTGCACTTTCGCCGTCCCGCGCCAAGCCCGCGGCCGATCCTGAGCGCGGTGGCGCCGGCCGGGGCCGAGGCGCCGCCGCTGTTGCAGGTGGACAAATTGAGCAAGGCCTTCAAGGGCCCGGACGGGCGCCTGCGCACGGTGGTCGATGGGGTTTGCCTGCAACTGCGCCGGGGCCAGACCCTGGGCATAGTCGGCGAGTCCGGCTCGGGCAAGACCACCCTGACGCGGATGATCCTCGGCCTGGAGACCCCGGACAGCGGCGCCATCGAGCTGCTGGGCCAGCCCTGGCTGAGCCTGACGGATGCGCAGAAACGCCAGCTGCGACGCAGCATCCAGGTGGTGTTCCAGGACCCCCTGAGTTCCTTCGACCCGCGCTACAGCGTGCAGCGGGTGCTGTTCGAAGCGTTGCAGGTGGCCGGGCATCCGCGCCGCGACTGGGCGCCCCAGGCCGCGGAGCTGCTGGGCCTGGTGCGCCTGGATGCGGCCTTGCTCGGTCGGCGCCCGCTCGAACTGTCCGGCGGCCAGCGCCAGCGGGTGGCCATTGCCCGCGCACTGGCGGCCGGGCCGCAGATCCTGGTCTGCGACGAGCCGGTGTCGGCCCTCGACGTTTCGGTGCAGGCACAGATCCTCGAACTGCTCGACGACCTCAAGCAACGCCTGGGCCTGGCCTGCCTGTTCATCTCCCACGACCTGGGGGTGATCAACCATGTCAGCGACGCGGTGCTGGTGATGAAGGACGGCCGGGTGGTGGAGGCCGGGCCGGTGCGCGAGGTGTTCGATCATCCGCAGCATCCCTACACCCTGGCCTTGCTCGACGCGATTCCACACCTGGAAAGCGGCCGGCGCACGTCCTTCGAATTTCTCAAGCTGGCGATCTGAGCCATGGCCCCAGCGCCGGCGCTGCCGCTGTGTTTTGCCTCGGCCGGAGCCTGAGGCCCCCGGTCATCAGCCACCTCCAGCAGGCAGGAGTCGAGATGGAGAATATTGCCCAGGTCATCAACCCCGACGATTACCTCGAGACCGAGTTCGGCCGCGAGTTCACGCCCGAGCGCAACAAGCAGGCCTGGGCCTTGGCGTATGCGCGGCTGGAAACGGAGCTGTCGAGGGCCGCCGCGGGGGCCCGCTTGTATGTGGTCATGGGCGTGCAGGGCGCGGGCAAGTCGCGCTGGGTCGCGGAGAATGCCGAGCGCCTCGGCGCCCGGGCGATCGTCTTCGACGCGGCCTTGCCCGCCCGGCGGCATCGCCAGCGCTTGCTGGCGTTGGCCCGGCATTACGCGGTGCCGGCCATCGGCGTCTTCGTCCGCGCGTCCCTGGAACAGGCGCTGTCGCGCAATGCACGGCGCGCCTCGGACAAGCGCGTGCCCGAAGCCGCGCTGAAAAGTGTCTTCGCCATGCTCGAACCGCCCTGCGAGGCAGAGGGTTTCCTGCGGGTGGAAGCGGCGGGCGAGGGCGACCTCGCCTGAGGCGCCGACGGCGCTGTTGCTCAGCCAACAGCGGCTGAACAGATTGTTTGCCTGCCACCTGGGCAGCGCCGGCCACAGTGCCGGTTTACGGGTTGGAAAACCCGGCATGCCTTGTGCAATAGCCTGGTTCCCGGACCCAAGGCCTATCAGCACCCATGCGAGAACCCGCCCAGCCTCTGCAATTGCACAGCCCGCGACCCAGGTCGCCCAGGATCTATCCCCCCATCGCTCCCGCCACCCTTTGCAGCCTGTAACAAAATCGCCATCTAACCCCGAATTTCGCACAAGGAAATGCCATGAGCAGCTTATCCGCTGTACCCGAACGCCCGATTGTCTCGGTGGAACAACTCAATGCCCGGGCCGACCGGCTGTTGCCGGAGATCGCCCAGGGCGCCGCGCAACGCGAGCGCGAACGACAGTTGCCGTTCGACGCGGTGGCGCAGATTGCCAAGGCGGGCTTTTTCACCTGCCGGATTCCCGGGCGCTACGGCGGCGCGGGCGGCTCGGTCAAGGAACTGATCGCGCTGCTGATCCGCATCGCCGCGGTGGACTCCAACGTGGCCCAGGCGCTGCGCCCGGGTTTTGGCTTCGTCGAGGGCTTGCTGGCCTCCCGGGCCGAGGGCGCGGAGGCCGAGCGCGAGCGCTGGTTCGAGCGTTACCTGCAGGGCGCGGTGCTGGGCAACGCCGGCTGGGAAGTCGGCGGCGCCAACGGCACGATCAGCGCGCGCATCGTTCGCGACGGCGCCCATTACCGGGCCAGCGGCAGCAAGTACTACAGCACCGGGTCGCTGTATGCCGACTGGGTCAGCGCGGTGGCCCTGGACGAGAACGACCAGCCGGTGTCCTTCGTCCTGCCCCGCGATCGCCAGGGCCTGGAGCTGCTGGACGATTTCGACGCCATGGGGCAGCGGCTGACCGCCAGCGGCACCACCCACCTGCACAACGTACGGGTCCAGGCCGAGGAGATTCGCACCCGCACCGTGGAGGAGGGCAAGCGCACCATCGTCACGCCGTTCCTGCAGCTGTTCCTGGGGGCGGTGCAGGCCGGCATCGCGCGCAACGCGCTGGACGACGCGGTGGCCTTCGCCAATGAGCACGCGCGGCCGATCAAGCACAGCAGCGCCGCGCGCTCGGTGGACGATCCTTATGTCGAACTCAGCGTCGGCGACATCTCGGCCCGGGCCTTCAGCGCCGAAGCGGTGGTGCTGCGCGCGGCCGAGTCCATCGACCGCGCCTGGGCCGCCGATCTCGATCCGCAGGCGGTGGACCAGGCTGCGGTGGACGTGGCCCAGGCGCAATACATCGCCGCTGAGTCGGCGCTCAAGGCGGCGGAGCTGGTGTTCGACGTCGGTGGCGCCTCGACCACCGGCCGCGCCCATAACCTCGACCGCCACTGGCGCAACGCGCGCACCGTGGCCAACCACAACCCACGGCACTGGAAGGCCGCGGCGGTCGGCGCCTGGCAGCTCAAGGGCACGCCACCTCCGACCTCGGGCTTGTTCTGACAGGCCAGCCGCTCAATGGTCGACGACCGTGGACACCGCGCGCCTGCGCCTGGTCAGGCCACGGCCTGTGGGGTTGACCACGTCGTCGGCCGACATTGCCAGCCAGAAGCTGGCGCAGGCCGTGGGGTTTCAATGCATACACACAATAACGGCGGCCCGCAGGTCGGCGACTTGCGGTATCTGCGCCCCCCTGGTCGATCAACGCCCGGCGCCATGAGCCAAGGGGCGCAGGGCAGCCAGCGGCGGGTGCCGATGATCATCGGCTGCGCGCTGTTCATGGAACTGATCGACGCCACCGCCGTGCTGACCGCCTTGCCGCAGATGGCCCGCGACTTCAACGAACCCAGCGTGCGGATGAACCTGGTGGTGTCCCTGTACCTGCTGGCGGTGGCGCTGTTCGTGCCGGTCAGTGGCTGGGCGGCGGACCGCTTCGGCCCGCGCCGGGTATTCGTCAGCGCCATCTTGCTGTTCACCCTGGCCTCGGTGGCCTGTGCCAGTGCCGGTTCGTTGCTGCAACTGTCGCTGGCGCGCATGGCCCAGGGCGCCGCCGGGGCGATGATGGTGCCGGTGGGGCAGGTGATACTGCTGCGCTGGTCGGCCCGGGACAACCTGCTGCGGGCCATGTCCTACCTGACCATTCCGGCGCTGATCGGCCCGGTGCTGGGGCCGCCCCTGGGCGGTCTGCTGGTGACCTTGCTGTCGTGGCAGTGGATATTCCTGATCAATGTGCCCATCGGCGTCCTCGGGGTGTTGCTGGTGCTGCGCTACATCCCCGACTATCCCGGCGCCCGCGGGCGGCCCCTGGATGGCGTGGGGCTGCTGCTCAGTGGCGTTGGCCTGGGCGGCCTGGTGTTCGGTTTCGAGGCGTTCGGCCACGGCCTGCTGGAACGGCAGTGGGCGCTGATGTTGATCGTCGCCGGGGTGCTCTGCGCCGCTTTGTACGTCAGGCACGCCAGGCGCGTGGCGCAGCCGTTGATCGACCTTTCGTTGCTGGGCATCCCGACCTTCCGCCTGAGTTTCTGGGGCGGCAACCTGCTGCGCATCGGCAGCGCCTCGCAGCCGTTCCTGCTGGTGCTGCTGTTCCAGCTGTGTTTCGGCCTCAATCCGTTGCAGGCCGGGCTCTTGAGTTTTGCCAGTGGCGCGGGGGCGTTCCTGATGAAGCTGCTGGCGGTGCGGATCGTCAGCCGCTTCGGCTTTCGCCGCACCCTGACCGTCAACGCGCTGCTTACCGGGCTGACGATAGCCGCCTGCGCCACTTTCGATATTGCAACGCCGTACTGGCTGGTGATCCTGCTACTGTTTGGCAGCGGCATCATCCGCTCCCTGCAGTTCAGTACCCTGGGCGCCTTGACCTACGCCGACGTTCCCGCCGAGCTGTCCAGCCGCGCCAGCAGCCTGGCGGCCATGACCATCCAGCTGAGCATGAGCCTGTCGGTGGGGGTCGCGGCGGCGTTGCTCAGCCTGGTCATGGCGCTGCGCGGCCACGCCGGCATCGCGGAAAGCGACGTGGCCCTGGTGATGCTGGTCGGCGGCGGGTTTTGCGCGTTGTCGGCGCTGGTGTTCCGCAGACTTTCGCCGGCGGCGGGCGCCGCCGTGTATACAGGAGGTAACCGATGATCCGCCTCGCCCGTCCCACGGATGCGCCGGACATTGCCCAGGTGCAGATTCGCAGCTGGCAGCAGGCTTACCCTGGATTGATGCCTGACGATTACCTGGCTTCCCTGGACAACACCCAGGAGCAACGCCAGGGCTGGTGGCGACAGTCGATCGAACAGGGTTCGCCCGAGGTGTTCGTGGCCCTGGTCGATGATCGGGTCATCGGCTGGATCGCGGTCGGCGGCAGCCGCGACGAGGATGTCGACCCGGGTACAACCGCCGAGGTCATGGCCTTCTACTTGCTGGCCGAGCACTGGCGCAGAGGCATTGGGCGCGCCCTTTGGGCAACCGCCGTGGAACATCTGCGCGGCCAGGGTTTTCAGGCCCTGAGCTTGTGGGTGCTGCTCGACAATACGCGGGCCACAGGCTTCTACCGCAACGCCGGGCTGCGGGCCGACAACCGCTCGCGGCGGAGCATTTCCAGGGGTGGCCGGACGCTGGAGGAAATCCGCTACCGGGCCACGCTTTGACCACCGTATTGCAACGGGCGCCAGCGCGCCCATTCTTGCCTGGAAGCTGCGCGGCCACAGGTTTTTTCCAGGCAACCATCGCTCATGAGTTCGTCTTCCTCGCCTTCGGGCGATCGCCACTACCGCCATTGGCAAGTCCGGCACCTGCCCGCCAGGCCGGCGGTTTCTACGCCCAGCTCAATGCGCGCGCGGCGCCCAGCTACTACGGCGCAAGCCGCACCGGGTGACCCGCGCATCCGGTGTTACCACGAGCACGTTTTCCGTGCCCGACAGGCCCCGTCCTGGGGCGTTTTCACTCGCCGTCCTGGCTGCCGATCTTCTTCGCCAGCCTTACCGGACAAGTAAAAACCAAACGAATCAAGTACCTGTAAATCGGGCAGGGTCCTTGGCACGCAATGTGCTCTTTTGGCTATATGGATAATTGGATACAAAAATACAAAAGGTGCCGCCGATGAAATTTGCCCCAGCCTATACCGAGCGCCAGCCCGTGACCGCGGAGGAGGAGGCCTACAACTTTCTGTTGGAAGCGATCTGCAGAGGGCGCTTTCGCACCGGCGAGCGGCTAATCGCCGAGGACATCGCCAGCGAAATCAACATGAGCCGCATGCCGGTACGCGAAGCCTTCCGGCGCCTGGATGCCGATGGCCTGGTGACCCTGCGACCGAATCGCGGGGCCATCGTGCGTGGCCTGAACATCGACGAAATGCGCGAGGTCTTCGAAATGCGCAGTGCCCTCGAAGGCCTGGCGATCCGGGTGGCGGCGGGCAAGATCACCGAGCGTCACTTCAGCCATCTGGAGCGCTTGCTCGATGAGATGGACGACTACCGCGAAGACGGCGCCGAGTGGGTCAGCCGCCATCGCGCCTTCCATGAATACCTGTGCAGCCTGAGCGAACGCCCGCGGCTGATGCGGCAGATCTCGGCGCTGTATTCGGTGATCGAGCCGCACATGCGCCTGTGGCTGCAGCACGCCGACAAGCCCCGCAGCGCCCGTGACGAACACGCCTCGATCATTGCCGCGCTGCGTTCCGGCGACCCGGACAAGGCGGCGCAGGTGGTGTGCGAGCACATCGAAGGCACCATCCCGCGGCTGATCCAGTTCCTGGAGGCCCATCAGTAACCACGCACTGTTTGCCGGGCACTTCACGCTTGAGGTGAACGCCATCCCCCTTGCTACCCGACATGACTGGAGTAATGCCATGCACAAGCCTTGCGCGTCAGCTGCCGTTTTTACCTTGAGTCTGTGTTGTTCCCTGTGGGCGCAGGCCGCCCCCGAGTTGCCGGAACGCCTGAGCAAGAGCGAGAAAATCGTCTACTGCTCCGGCATGGATTCGCCGCCGCTGGTGTCCTTCGACACGCAGCAGAAACCGGTGGGGTTGCAGGTGGACATGGGCGAGGCGATTGCCCAGCGCCTGGGCGGCAAGCAAGTCGAATGGCGTATCTCGCCGTTCGCCGGGCTGATCCCGGCGCTGCTGGCCCAGCAATGCGACATGATCGTCGACCAGCTGTTCGACAAACCCGAGCGCCGGGAAGTGATCGACATCGTCAATTTCATGTACTCCAGCCAGTCGATCGTGGTGCCCAAGGGCAACCCGAAAGCGGTGAACAGCCTGGAGGACCTGTCCGGGCTCAAGGTGGCGGTGAGCAACGGTTCAACCATCCGCATCCTGCTCGGCGCCGAGAACGACAAGCTGCTGGCGGCCGGCAAGCCACCGATGAAACTGGTGGTGTACAACGTCGACGCCGATGCCTTCCAGGCGCTGCGCATCAACCAGGTGGACGCCTTCGGCACCACGGTGGAATCCGCCGGGCACTATCAGCAGCTGGCCCCGGACCTGTTCCAGTCGGCGGTGCCGGCGTTCAACCGGATCCTCACCGGCTTCGGCGTGCGCAAGCAGGACCCACAACTGAGCGCGGCGCTGAGCCAGGTTTTGCAGGACATGCGCGCCGACGGCAGTTACGCCGCGTTGTTGGATAAATGGCATGTCGGCAGCGACAAACTGGACTGAGGGCGAGCTCGATGAACTTCAATTGGGACGTGTTCTGGCAATACCTGTTGCTGCCCAGCGATGTCTACCTGACGGGGCTCGGGCTGACTTGCCTGATCAGCGTATCGGCCATGCTCCTGGGCTGCGTGCTGGGGTTGCTGGCGGCGCTGATGAAGCTGTCGCGCAACCCGCTGTTGCAGTACCCGGTGCGCTTCTATGTGTGGCTGATGCGCGGCACGCCGCTGCTGGTGCAGATCGTGTTCCTGTATACCGCGCTGGCGGCCGGGGGGATTTTCCGCTTCGAGGACCTGGACCTGGGCTGGTTGGTGGTGCCGGGCAATATCCAGGCGGCGATCATCGCCCTGGGCCTCAACGAAGGCGCGTACATGGCCGAGATCATCCGCGCCGGCATCGGTGCGGTCGATAAAGGACAGTACGAAGCCGGGCGCTCCCTGGGCATGACCTTCCCCAAACTGATGCGGCGCATCGTGCTGCCCCAGGCGTTCCGGGTGATCGTCCCGCCGCTGGGCAACGAGTTCAACGTGATGCTGAAGAACACCACGCTGGTCAGCGTCATCGGCGTGCAGGAGTTGCTGCTCAGCACGCAGATGGTCACTTCGGCGACCTTCCGGGTGTTCGAGCTGTACCTGGTGGTCGCCATCTACTTCCTGGCGTTGACCACGCTCTGGGGCTTTTTCCAGCGTTGGCTGGAGAACCGCTTCGGCCAGTCCGACCGTCCGGCGCCGGCGGCCAGCCGCCTGTTCGGGCGTCACACCCTGAAACTGCTGAGGGGGCGTTGAACATGCCGCACATGAATGAAGAACTGGTCATCGAAGCCCTGGATATTCACAAGTCCTTCGGCGACCTGGAGATCCTCAAGGGCATTTCCCTGCAGGTCCGGCGCGGCGAAGTGGTGGTGCTGATCGGCGCCTCCGGTTCGGGCAAGACCACCTTTATCCGCTGCATCAATCTGCTGGAGGACATCCAGGCCGGGCTGATCCGCGTCGCCGGCCAGCCCATGGGCTACCGCACACGGGCCGACGGCAGCCTGGTGCGCGATTCGGAACGCAACATCGCCCGTCAGCGCCGGGACATCGGCATGGTGTTCCAGCGCTTCAACCTGTTCCCGCACATGACCGCCCTGGAAAACATCATCGAAGCGCCAATCCACGTCTTGGGCGTGTCGCGCGCCGCGGCCGAGGAACAGGCACGGGCGCTGCTCAAGCGCGTGGGGCTGGCGGAGAAGGCGGGGCACTATCCTTCAATGTTGTCCGGCGGCCAGCAACAGCGGGTGGCCATCGCCCGGGCGCTGGCGATGAAGCCCCAGGCGATGCTGTTCGACGAACCGACCAGCGCCCTCGACCCGGAGACGGTGGGCGAAGTGCTGCAAGTGATGAAGGAGCTGGCGGAGGAGGGCATGACCATGGTGGTGGTCACCCACGAAATGGGCTTTGCCCGCGAGGTCGCCGACCGGGTGGTGGTGCTCGATCAAGGTGAACTGATCGAGCAGGGGCCGCCCGAGCAGATTTTCAGCCAGCCACGCCATGCCCGTACCCGGGCCTTTCTCAGCCGGGTGTTGTGAACCCGAACCCTCAATATGTGTGTGAGACCTGCCATGTTCGAATTTTCTGCCCACGAGTATCCCTACGCCTCCCAGCGGCAAAGCGTGTTCGCCAAGCGCGGCATGGTCGCCGCGTCCCAGCCCTTGGCCGCCGAGGCCGGCATTGAAATCATGCGTCGCGGTGGCAACGCCATCGATGCCGCGATCGCCACGGCGGCGGCCTTGACCGTGGTCGAGCCCACGGGATGCGGCATCGGTGGCGACGCCTTTGCCCTGGTCTGGACCCAGGACAAACTGCACGGCCTCAACGCCAACGGCGTGGCGCCCCAGGCCCTGAGCATCGAGGCGGTGAAAGCCGCTGGCCATGAACAGATGCCCTTGCACGGCTGGACGCCCGTGACGGTTCCCGGTTGCCCCTCGGCCTGGGCCGAGCTTTCCAGGCGTTTCGGCCGCCTGCCATTCGCCGACCTGTTGCAACCCGCCATCAGCCTGGCGCGCGACGGTTTCCCGGTGTCGCCGGTGGTTGCCCTGCAATGGCAAAGCGCGCTGGAGAACTTCACCCCGAGCCGCAACACCGTGCTCGACAGTTGGTTCGACACCTACCTGATCGACGGCCGAGCACCGCGGGCCGGGGAAATGTTTCGCAATCCGGCGCAAGCCCGGACCCTGGCGGAACTGGCCGCCACCGGCTGCGAGAGCTTCTATCGGGGGGCCCTGGCGCAACGCCTGGACCAGCATTCGCGGGCCACCGGCGGTTATCTGCGTGCCAGCGACCTCAAGGATTACCGCGCCCAGTGGGTCGAGCCGATCAAGGTCAACTATCGCGGCGTGGACGTCTGGGAGATTCCGCCGAGCGGCCAGGGGCTGGTGGTATTGATGACCCTGAAGATTCTCGAAGGCTTCGACTTCGATCATCGCGACAGCCAGCAGACCTGGCACCGCCAGCTCGAGGCGATGAAGCTGGCCTACAGCGACGGCCTGCACTACATCACCGACCCCGCGCATATGCGGGTCGCGGTGGAGGACCTGCTCAGCGACCGTTATGCGGCCCAGCGCCGGGCGCAGATCGGCGAACAGGCGCAGGCCCCGCAGCCGGGCGACCCGCACGCCAGCGGCACGGTCTACCTGGCCAGCGCCGATGCCGAGGGCAACATGGTGTCGTTCATCCAGAGCAACTACCACGGCTTTGGCTCGGGCGTGGTGCTGCCCGACAGCGGCATCGCCCTGCAGAACCGTGGCGAAGAATTCAGCCTCGACCCCGCCCATGCCAACTGCCTGGCGCCCGGCAAGAAGACCTTCCACACCATCATCCCGGGGTTCCTCAGCAAGGGCGGTGTGCCCATGGGGCCGTTTGGCGTGATGGGCGGCTACATGCAGCCCCAGGGGCATGTGCAGATGGTCATGAACCTGGTGGATTTCGGCCTCAACCCACAGGCGGCCCTGGATGCGCCGCGCTGGCAATGGCTGGGCGGGCTGCAAGTGGGGATCGAACAGAACGCCTCGCGGGATATGACCGCCGCCCTGGCGCGTCGCGGGCACGAGGTCCAGGTGGCCTGCGACCTGACCAGCTACGGGCGCGGGCAGATCATCCTGCGCGACCCGCAAACCGGCGTGCTGTGCGGCGGCACCGAACCGCGCACGGATGCGCATATCGCGGTGTTTTGAGCCAAGGGGGGCGGGCGCAGGCGTTTGTCCTCGCCGCGTTCCCGGCCGGCCCGGGCCGTCCTGTGGAGGCCGGATCCTCGACTAGACTCACGCGATCGATGAAAGCGAGCATGAGGTTCCGGTCATGGCAAAAAACAAAAAGGGCGCCGCCAAGGGCGCTCCCGCTGAACCAGCGAAGCTGAACAAAAAAGACTACGAGGACCAGTTGCGCCGCTTGCATGTCGAGCTGGTCAAGCTGCAGGAGTGGGTGCGCGAAAAAGGCATCAAGATCTGCATCGTCTTCGAGGGACGCGACGGCGCCGGCAAGGGCGGGACCATCAAGGCCCTGACCGAACGCCTGAGCCCGCGGGTGTTCCGGGTGGTGGCGCTGCCGGCGCCGACCGACCGCGAGAAAAGCCAGATGTACCTGCAGCGCTACCTGCCGCACCTGCCGGCGGCGGGCGAAGTGGTGATCTTCGACCGCAGCTGGTACAACCGCGCGGGCGTCGAGCGGGTGATGGGGTTCTGCAGCGAAGAGCAGGCGGTCGCCTTCCTCAAGGCGGTGCCGCTGGTGGAGCGGGCGATCGTCGATTCGGGCGTGATCCTGCTCAAGTACTGGCTGGAAGTCAGCCCGGAAGAACAGACCCGCCGCCTCGAAGCGCGGATCAAGGACGGGCGCAAAATCTGGAAGCTGACGCCGATGGACGTCAAGTCATACAGCCGCTGGTATGACTATTCCCGTGCCCGCGACGCGATGTTCAAGGCCACTGACACCGAACATGGGCCCTGGCTGGTGGCCGACTCCAACGACAAGCGCCGCGCACGTCTCAATATCATCAGCGATCTGCTCAGCCGCATTCCCTACAAGGAAGTACCACGGGAGAAAGTGGTGTTGCCCAAACGCCAGAAGCCGGGCGGCTATCGGGAATCGGACCACCCGCTGCGACGGGTTCCGCAGCAGTTCTGAGCGCCAGGCATCAGCCCATCTACCCGCCAAGGACCAGCGTCCGATGAACCATTCGGGGTCTTCACCGCCCGTCCCGGAACCTGGCCGGATCGCCCGCCGGGATGCCGGCGACGAACAGCATCGCTGGAGCCGCTGGCTGCCGGGGCTGCGCATGCTGCGCGGATACCGCGTGGCCTGGTTGCGTCACGATTTCGTGGCCGGGCTGGTGCTGACCACGGTGCTGGTGCCTGTCGGCATCGCCTACGCGGTGGCGTCGGGACTGCCCGGCATCTATGGCCTCTACGCGACCATCGTGCCGTTGCTCGCCTATGCGCTGTTCGGCCCCAGCCGGATCCTGGTACTGGGGCCGGATTCCTCGCTGGCCGCGGTGATCCTCGCCGTGGTCCTGCCACTGTCCGGCGGTGACCCGCAGCGCGCGGTCGCCCTGGCGGGGATGATGGCGATCGTGGCCGGGGTGGTGTGCATCCTGGCCGGCATCGCGCGCCTGGGGTTTGTCACCGAGCTGCTTTCCAAGCCGATCCGCTACGGCTACATGAACGGTATCGCGCTGACGGTCTTGATCAGCCAGCTGCCGAAGTTTTTCGGTTTTTCGGTCGAGGCCAACGGGCCGCTGAGCAACCTGTGGGCCATCGTCACAGCGGTGCTGGAGGGCAAGACCAACTGGACCGCCTTCATGGTCGGCGCGGCGACCCTGGCGCTGATCCTGCTGTTCAGAAAACACAAGCGGGTGCCGGGCATTCTGATCGCCGTCACCGCGGCGACGGTCGCTGTCGCGGTGCTGGACCTTGCGGCAACAGCCGGTGTGTCGGTCCTGGGCTCGCTGCCACAAGGCCTGCCGGCGTTCGCCATCCCCTGGATCACTCGCGCCGATATCGGCCCGGTGCTGATCGGCGGCTGCGCGGTGGCCCTGGTTTCGTTCGCCGATACCAGCGTGTTGTCCCGTGTCTATGCGGCGCGGACCCGCACCTACGTTGACCCGAACCAGGAGATGGTCGGGCTTGGCGTGGCCAACCTGGCGGCCGGATTTTTCCAGGGTTTTGCCATCAGCAGCAGCTCGTCGCGCACCCCCGTGGCCGAGGCCGCCGGCGCCAGGACCCAGGTGAGCGGAGTCATAGGCGCCCTGGCCGTCGCCTTGCTGCTGGTGCTGGCGCCGAACCTGCTGGAAGATCTGCCCACCAGCGCCCTGGCCGCGGTGGTGATCGCATCGGCCATCGGCCTGATCGAAGTCAGCGACCTGCGGCGGATTTATCGCATCCAGCAATGGGAGTTCTGGCTGTCCATCGTCTGCACCGTCGGCGTGGCCGTGCTGGGTGCGATCGAGGGCATCGGCCTGGCCATCGTGATTGCCGTCATCGAGTTCCTGTGGGATGGCTGGCGCCCTTACTCGGCGGTCCTGGGGCGGGCAGAAGGGGTCAAGGGTTATCACGACATCACGCGCTATCCCGACGCGCGCCTGATCCCCGGCGTGGTGCTGTTTCGCTGGGATGCACCGTTGTTCTTCGCCAATGCCGAGCTGTTCCATGACCGGGTACTGGACGCCGTGGCGGCCTCGCCAACGCCGGTGCGCTGGCTGGTGGTGGCGGCGGAACCGGTGACCAGCGTCGACGTGACGTCCGCCGACATGCTGGCGGAACTGGACGACACCCTGCACCAGGCCGGCATCAAGCTGTGCGTGGCCCAGATGAAAGACCCGGTCAAGGACAAGCTGAAGCGGTTCGGGCTGTTCGCACGCTTCGGCGAAGCGGCGTTCTTCCCGACCATCGGCGATGCCGTCGACAGCTACCTCGCGCAGCATCCGCTGGAGGGGGAAGGGTGCGAGGATCGCTGAGCGGCAGTGGCGCGACTCAGTGGCAAAGTCGCGGGTGATCAGGTCCCGATCTTGACCGGGGCCTCGCCTTCCAGGGGCGACTCAGGCGAAGCGCATCGACAGTTCCACGTCGCCGCCGAAGGGCACGGACAGGTAGCCGCTGGCGGGCGAACGGACCCGGGCCAGGTAGTCCGGGCAGTAATCCGTGTTGTCGGCGACGATCAGCGCGCCCGGCCGCAGGCGGCTTTCGACCAGGGCCAGGATATCGGCATACAGCGCCTTGGCGCCGTCGAGCAGCAGCAGGTCGATGGATTCGGGGAGATCGACCGCCAGGGTCTTGAGGGCGTCGCCCTCGCGGATTTCCACCAGGTCGGCCAGGCCGCCTTCGAGCAGGTGCTGGCGCGCCCGTTCCACCTTGGACGCCTCGAACTCGCTGCCGATCAGGCGGCCGCCGCCGTTGTCGCGGATGGCCGCCGCCAGGTGCAGGGTCGAGATGCCGAACGAGGTGCCGAACTCGACGATGTGCCGGGCCCGGGTGCTGCGCGCCAGCATGTACAGCAGCCCGCCGGTCTCGCGGGAAACGGGCAGCCAGAGGTCTTTCAGGCGGCCATAGAAATCCAGGTATTCGGTCTTGCTGTGCATCAGGCGCTCGCGTTCCTCGCCGGAGATGCCGGCGACGGCCGGGCTGGTCGCCGTGTCGGCCTGCTCGAACAGGCGATCGAGCAGGGGCGCGAGTGGGGAGGTGGTCAATGTGCTGGTCATGGGGGCATCCCGTCCGAAGTTGACGCCTTGCGGCGCGTGGCTAAAATGCGATCAATTCGTCGCATTCAGAGGATATGAGCAAGTGACCCCCTCCGCTATTCGCATTGGCTGCGGCCCTGTCGGGCCATCATGAGCAACCGCCGGACCCCGCAGGTTTCCTCGCGCAAAGCGCCTAAACAGGCACGCTCGACGGAGCTGGTCGCGGCGATCCTGGAAGCCGCTACTCAGGTTTTGGCCAAGGAAGGCGCGCAGCGTTTCACCACCGCGCGGGTGGCCGAGAAGGCCGGCGTCAGCATCGGCTCGCTGTACCAATATTTCCCGAACAAGGCGGCGATCCTGTTCCGCCTGCAAAGCGATGAGTGGCAACAGACCACAGAGATGCTGCGCAGCATCCTCGAAGAGGGTGGCAAAGCCCCGCTGGAGCGGCTGCGGGTGCTGGTCCGGGTGTTTATCCAGTCCGAGTGCGAGGAAGCCAGGATGCGTGTGGCGCTCAACGACGCCGCGCCGCTGTACCGCGACGCCCCCGAAGCACAGGCCGTGAAGGCGCAAGGAGAGCGGATCTTCCAGGCTTTCATGGAGGAGGCGCTGCCCGAGGCGCCGCAGGCAACCCGCGCCCTGGCCAGCGACTTGATCACCGCCACGCTCAGCAGCGTGGGCAAGGACTTTTCAGAAAGCCCGCGCACCGCCGCAGAGATCAAGACCTACGCCGATGCGATGGCCGACATGTTCTGCGCCTACCTCACGCAACTGGCGCGCCGCGCTGGCTGACCAGCAAAGCCGCGAGGTTGCCGGCCTGGCGCGCGCGGGCAAGCATCCTGAAAAGGGGCTTTATTCAGCCATCGGCACCTGGGGTGAAACCACCCATGCGCTGCAAGGCAGCTGGTACAGCAACTGCTCTGCCGTGCTGCCGATCAGGCGCCCCAAGCCGCCGCGATGGCCAACCCTGCCCATGACAATCACGTCGATGTCATAGGCTGCGACGTAACTGGCAAGGACCTTGGCCGGGCTGCCCATGATCATGTGCTGGCGTTCCGGCGCAATGCCGTTGCGTTCGGCCAGTTCGTTGAAGGCCGCGGCCTGCGCGTCGAACAGGGTCTTGGCCTTGCTTGTCGAGAAAAACGTCGAACTCTGGTCGAAGTTGAATTCGTCCGCGCCGATGGAGGACAGGTCATGGGCATAGACCACGTCGAGCTCGGCGTTGCAGGCGCTGGCCAGTTTGCTCGCCTCATGCAGTATCCGGTCGTTGAAGTCCTGGTACTGGTCATCGCGATGGAACGGGTCGACCGCCGCGACGATCTTGCGCGGCAATGCATGCTGTAGGTGGCTGACAAAATGCAGGGGCACCGGGCACTCGCGCAGCAAGTGGATATCCAGGGGCGTGAAGAACACCCTCGACAGCCGCGATTGATGCTCCAGGGCCTTGATCAGCAGGGCCATGGGCTGTTCTTTGAGGTGCGTCAGGATTTCCTGCAGCGGGCTTTCGACCCATATCACTTCAGTGGTGACGGTGACACCCAGTTTGCGCAGCGGCCGGGCCTGCTCTTCGAGCCACTGGCGATGGCGTTCGACATAACCCAGGCGCATCTGCTCCAGGGCCTGTTCGTTGACCAGGCTGGCCGTGGCCAGGCCTTCCAGGTAGTCGAAGGCGACGATGTGCAGGGCTGCGTCTTCGGCCCTGGCCAGGGCGGCGGCCCGATCGAAGGCGGGGCTGTTCTCCATCAGCGGCGAGGCGACCAGCATGAAACGTGATTGCTCGGACATGACAAATCTCCCGTGGGTAACAGGTAACGGCAACGACGCGTCTTCGCCGTGAAACCTTGCTCGGATCCTGCCTCTGGTCGGCGGTGCGCGCTTGATCTGTATCAACCCGTCCGGCAGTGGAGCGGGCCAGCTGACGTGTGGTCAGTCGCGAGGGGCCCATTGATGAATTATTGATCATGATCAAGCTCAGGCCCTTGCTCCCGGCGCAGCCTGAAAGTCTTGCTGGACTCAAGCGCGGGCTCAAGGTTGGAGGATCGTCATGGCCACCATGAAAGCGGCAATTTTCGTTGAAAAGAACCGGATCGTGCTCGATGAAAAGCCGATCCCCGAAGTGGGGCCACTGGATGCCCTGGTGCGTATCACCACGACGACGATCTGCGGCACCGATGTGCACATCCTGCGGGGCGAGTACCCGGTGGCCAAGGGCCTGACCATCGGTCATGAACCGGTGGGAATCATCGAGCGGCTGGGCTCGCAGGTGCGCGGTTTTGTCGAGGGGCAGCGGGTGATTGCCGGGGCCATCACGCCCAGCGGGCAAAGTTATGCCTGCTTGTGCGGTTGCGCTTCCCAGGACGGCCCGGACACCCGCCATGGCTTTCGCGCCATCGGCGGCTGGAAGTTCGGCAACAGCATCGATGGCTGCCAGGCCGAGTACGTGCTGGTGCCGGATGCCCTAGCCAATCTGTGCCCGATCCCCGACGGCCTCAGCGACGAACAGGTGCTGATGTGCCCCGATATCATGTCCACCGGGTTCTCCGGGGCAGAGCGTGGCGAGGTCAATATCGGTGACACCGTCGCGGTATTCGCCCTGGGGCCGATCGGCCTCTGCGCGGTAGCCGGTGCACGGCTCAAAGGTGCCAGCCAGATCATCGGCGTGGATGCCGTGGCGGAGCGCATGACGGTCGCCAAACGCCTGGGTGCCACCCATGTGGTCAACTTCAAGGACGGTAATGTGGTCGAGCAGATCATGGCGTTGACCGATGGCCGTGGCGTCGACGTGGCCATCGAAGCGCTGGGCACCCAGGGCACCTTTGAGTCCGCCTTGCGCGTGCTGCGGCCAGGCGGGCGGTTGTCCAGCCTCGGCGTTTATTCCAGCGACCTGCACATTCCCCTCGACGCCTTCGCCGCCGGACTGGGCGACTACAGCATCGTCAGCACCCTGTGCCCCGGCGGCAAAGAACGCATGCGCCGCTTGATGGCGGTGGTGCAAAGCGGCGGGGTCGATCTGTCGCCGCTGGTGACCCACCGTTTCAAACTCGACGATATCGAAGCCGCCTATGAGTTGTTCGCTCACCAGCGGGACGGGGTCATGAAGGTGGCGATTACCCCGTGATGCCCGGCCGGGCGACGCGGGTGCTTGAGCGGAGGCGATCGATGATCATCGATATCACAGCGAAACCGACAGGCCATGGCTGGCTCGTGCACATGGATGCCCTGACAGTGGGCTTCAGCAGCCTGGAAGCCGCGACGGCTTTCGTCGGTCAACTCCGGGCGCGCATCGATGCGCCGCATCCCTGGCCGACCAGCCCTGGCCAGACGGAGGCCCCCCCTCGGACAGCCGGCGACCGATCCGCTCCGGCTACCAGGAAGGGGGCTTGCCCTGGCCTGCTGAAGTAACCCTCGTGGCCAGGGCGGCAAGGTTCGTCCACAGGGAGGCTCTATGAGCGCGACCCTTGGCCTGGAAGGCGCGGCGCCGGAATTGGCGATTGCCATTGGCGTGGGGATGGCGGGGCTGCTGACGTATCGACAAAAGTTGCATCACTTCGCCCGCAGTCAATTGAGCGAAGCGGAAATGCGCGACGGGCTGGTACTGCTGATCGCCGCACTGGTCGTGCTGCCGCTGGCGATGTGGGCCGGCATCTGGCTGTACTGAAACCTGTCGCTTCGGGTAGCTGACAAAGATCAAGTCACCCGGCCCGGGAACGCTCAATCTGCAATTCCATTCCGTGTTCTGAGATGGCCGCGTGCCGAGGTGCCTTATGTCGCAGACCCCGCGTTTACTGCTAATTGCCCCTCCCGCCATGACCCGCACACCGGTATTCGACCGCGCTGCGGCGTTGGCCCGGGCGATGCAGTTACCCCTGCATATCGTGGCCTTCGATTATCTGCAGGCTCTGGCGGTGGCCGGCCTGTTCGCGCCCGAGCAGATCGCCCAGGCCCGGGACGGGTATCTGCAAAACCATCGGCAATGGCTTGACGAGCAGGCTCGCTCGATGAGCGAACAGGGGATCGAGGTCACCCGCGAAGTGCTCTGGGTGCAGCATCCGTTCGAAGAAATCCTGCACTTCGTCAATGAAATGCCCCTGGCCCTGATCGTCAAGGATGCCGAAGAAGAGCCCGCCTTGAAGCGCGTGTTCTTCACCCCGCTGGATTGGCAGTTGCTACGGGACTGTCCGGTACCGGTGCACCTGGTGACCAATGCCCTCAACCCACGGCCACGCAACGTACTGGCCATTGTCGATGTGCTGCGCAGCGATGAGCAGGACAGGGTGTTCAACGACCAGATTATCGACGCCGCGGTAAAGCTCGCCGGGCAATGTGCCGCGGCACTCGAGCTGGTGCATGTGTATGACTGGGCCGCGGTGTATGCCCAGGACATGGGGGTTGGCGTGCTGCCGCTGAGCGTCGGGATCTACGAAGTGTTGGGCGAGGCGCAATTCGAGGCATTCGCGGCGCTGGCCGAACGCCATGGCGTGCCTCCAGAGCGTCGCCATTTCATCGAGGGTACGCCGCTGTCGTGTATCTGTGACTTTGCGACTGCCCACCGGGCTGACGTCATTGTCATGGGAACCGTGCGGCACAAGGGACTGAAAAAACTCTTGGGCAGCACCGCCGAGCAGCTTTTGCACCGGGCACCGTGCAGCGTACTGGCGATAAAACCGGACAAGACGCTTTGATTGAGGATTGAATCGCCCGTGGCGGCCCGCTGGCCGGTACGCCACGGGGCGCTGGTTTTACAGATGGAGGCGATGGATGACCTGGCGGCTGTCGTCGGGATCGTGACTCCGTTCGAAACCCAGGGCCTTGGCCAGGTCGCGCATGGGCGCATTGCTGGCGGCGTCGACCGAATACATCTGGCGAAAGCCGTTCTTGCGGGCAGCCTTGATCAGATGCTCCATCAACAAGGTTCCCAGGCCCAGGTGCGTCCATTCGTCGGCGACGGTTACCGCGCATTCGCATTCGTGCTCGCCCGTGGCGGCGTAGCGGCTGATACCGATCTCGATCAGTTGTCCGTTTTCGTGAGCGAGCGCGACGTACGCCATGTGCTGCTTGCCGTCGGTGTGCATCAACTGATCGAGCAAGGCGCCACTGGGGTCGCTGATCTGGGCGAGAAAACGCATGTGCCTGGATTCGGGAGACAGGCGCCTGATAAAGGCGTACTCCCGCTCGCGGTCCTTTTCCGCCAGTGGCCGGATCAGCACATGGTGGCCGTCCTTCAGCGTTTCGATCCAGTGTTCTCCGGGGACCGCGGCGTAGACGGCGGCGGCCCGTTCGTTGTGGTTTTTGACAGTGAGCATGATGGGATTCTCCATACGGCCGAAAGGGGCCGCGCGGCAGGGCACACGCGGTTCACTTCGTTTTACCCTGCTGCTGACAGGCGGATCTGATCTGGATCAGACACCGGCGACAGACGTCGCTCATCGAGTGGGATCTGATGTACATCAAGGCGCTTGCCGGCGGACAAGGCGCACTCTTGGCCTATGCCGGCCTGTTCGACCGGTGCCTGAGCGAGGTGTGTGATGGGGCATTACCAACGTTTGCTGCTGATCGCCGATCCAACGCTGCATCAGTCGCCAGCCTCGCTACGGGCTGTCGCGCTGGCCAAGGCCAGCGGGGCTGTGCTGCATGTACGCGGCTTTGCCGAGCCGGCGCCGGTGGTGCATCTGTGGGAAGAGAGAGTCGACGAGGCGGGCTATCAGCGTTATCTGCGTCGCCATCGCCGATGGGTGGCCGAAGAGACCCAGCGGCTCGGTGACCAGGGGCTGGAGGCGACGGTCGACGTGCTGTTCACCACCCATCCGCTGCTGGACATCCTGAAGACGGTCGAGGAGCTCGGTCCGGACCTGCTGATCAAGGACGTCAGCCTGGAACCGCTGCTCAAGCGGGTGTTCATCACGCCCCTGGATTGCCATCTGCTGCGTGAGTGCCAGATTCCCGTGCATCTGGTCAATCAGGCCCGTTACGGGTTGCCGCACCGGGTCGTGGCGGCGGTGGATCCATTCGATCCGCCAACCCAGATCAGCGGCCTGAACGACACCATCATCCAGACGGCCAACGTCCTGGCCCTGCAATGCGATGCGCCACTGCACCTGCTGTACGCCTATGACCTGTCGCCGGCCTTCAATGGCGATGCACCGCTGGTCAGCGGCGGCTGGGGCATGGACGTCGTCGAGGAGTTGCGTGAGTCCTTGCACCTGGCGTTTGTCAGCCTGGCGGAGCGCTACGCCATTGCGCCGGAACGCCGGCACTTCGTGTCGGGCCCGCCGGTACCTGCGATCGGCGATTTCGTCGAGCAGTACCTGGCCGATGTGGTGGTGATGGGGACTGTGCATCGGGTGGGGATCGACCGCTTGATCGGCAGCACTACCGAGCGGGCGTTGTACTCGGTGCGGGGCAGTATTCTGGCGGTCAGGTGAACGGTTCGGGCGTCACGGAGTGAGCACGATCGCCCCGTTGAACTGACCGGCCCGCAGGCGTGCCAGGGCCTGATTGGCATCGTCCAGGGCGAAGCAGGTGACGTCGCAGTGGACGGGGGTGTGCTGCAGTTCTGCGAAAAACGCGCTGCCGTCTTCACGGGTCAGGTTGGCCACCGAGCGCACGCTGCGTTCGCCCCAGAGCAGTCGATAAGGGAATGCCGGGATGTCGCTCATGTGGATGCCGGCGCAAATCACGCAGCCGCCCTTGACCGTGACCGCCAGCGCCGCCGGCACCAGCGAGCCGACGGGGGCGAAGATCAGGCTGGCATCGAGCGGGTGCGGCGGTGCTTGATCCGAGGGACCGGCCCAACGGGCCCCCAGCGACCGGGCATAGTCCTGGCCCGCACGGTCATCGGGTCGGGTGAAGGCATACACCTGCTGCCCCCGGCCCAACGCCACCTGAATCGCCAGGTGCGCCGCCGCGCCGAAACCGTAGAGGCCCAGGTGGCGCGCGTTCCCGGCCATCCGCAGCGCCCGAAAACCGATCAGCCCGGCACACAGCAACGGCGCGGCCTGGGTGGCCGAGAGCGCTTCGGGAATCGGCAGGCAGAAACGGGCATCGGCGAGGGTGTAGTCGGCGTAGCCGCCGTCCAGGTGACAGCCGGTAAATTGCGCCTGGTCGCACAGGTTTTCCCGGCCCGTGCGGCAGAACGCGCATTCGCCGCATGTCCAGCCGAGCCACGGAACGCCCACTCGCTGGCCGATCCAGCCGGGCGCGACGTCGGCACCCACCGCGGTCACCTGGCCAACGATTTCATGGCCCGGCACCCGTGGCAGCAGCGCCTGGGGCAACTCGCCATCGACCAGGTGCAGGTCGGTGCGGCAGACGCCGCAGGCCAGGACCTTGATCAGCAGTTGCTGGGGGCCGGGTGTCGGGACCGGGCGTTGTTCCTGTCGCAGCGGCTCGCCGGGAATATGCAGGACCATGGCGCGCATGACGATTCTCCGGGCGTGCAGGGTCAGCGCAGAGCCGAGCGCTGGCAACCTGCGACCAATTGCTTGAGCCCCTCCAGGTTCAGGACCTTGACTTCCCGCCCGGAAATTTCCACCAGCCCCTGGTCCCGCAGGTGCGCGATGCCCCGGCAAATGGTTTCCAGCCTCAGCCCCAGGTAGGAGCCGATCTCCTCGCGGCGCATCTTCAGGATGAAGTCCCTGGACGAGTAGCCACGCAGGCTCAGGCGTTGCGACAGGTTCAGCAGGAAGGCCGCCAGGCGTTCGTCGGAGTTCATGTTGCCCATCAGCATCAACATGCTGTGATCGCGCACGATCTCTCGGCTCAGGAGTTTGTTCAGGCTGTGTTGCAAGGATGGCAAGTCCTGGGCGAGTTTCTCCAGTTGAGCGAAGTGGATGGGACAGACTTCGCTGTCCTCAAGGGCGAACGCACTGCAGGCGTGTTCGTCGGCACTGATGGCATCCAGACCAAGCATCTCGCCCGATATCTGAAAGCCGGTGACCTGTTCTCGACCGTCGATTGAAACCATGCTGGTCTTGAACGAGCCTATGCGGACCGCATACAGCGAGCGCAAGGGATCGCCTGTACGGTAGAGGGCCGCGCCTTTTTTAACCTTGAAGCGTTGCACGATCAGAGTGTCCAGACGCTCGATCTCCGGCCCGCTCAGGCCAAGCGGCAGGCACAGTTCCAGGACACTGCAGTTGGCGCATGCAGCCTTGAGATGAGGGTTGGGATACGTTCGGGCGTCTGGCATGCCATGGACCCCTTTCCAGGTGGGTGAAGCATAGTTCCTGTGCCTTGCCAGGGCGTGCCGCTCGGCTGCTGGCGAAAAGCAGGCGACGAATGGGGAAAAACACCTGCTCCCTCATCGGGCACAGGCAGGATACGCCAGGGGTGGGTGCTCAGGTTTATCTGCGCAGGGGCGTTTTTCGGCGTCTTGCGCGGGGATCTGACATAGATCAGAACCCTGGGGGCGCGCAGGGAGGAGTCTGGGTCGACACTGATGCCGATCCCGCGAAGGCGCAACGGCTGCCTTCATCAACGGGCACCTGGCATCGAAGCCCACCTGTCTGGAGGTCGATCATGAGCCAGTACCAACGGTTGTTGCTGATCATCAACCCGGCTCAACGCCATTCCCATGCCATAGATCATGCCGCAGCCCTGGCCCGGGCCAGCGGCGCGAGCCTGCATATCGCGGCCTTGATGAGGTCGCTGGATATTCTGTGGTTGCTCGAAGAGGGCGACCGCCAACAGGCCCGGGAAAGCTACCTCCAGGACCATCGCGACTGGCTCAATGCCCAGGTAGAAGACTTGCGTGGCCAGGGGCTGGCCGTGACGATGGAGGTGGCATGGGTCGATGACATGCAGCAAGGCATCCTCGACCATGTCGTGGAAATGCAGCCCGACCTGTTGATCAAGCAGATAGAGCATGAGCCGCGGCTCAGGCGCGCGCTCTTCACCCCCCTGGACTGGCACTTGCTGCGCCATTGCCCGATACCGGTGTATCTGACCGGCGGGAATGGCAGCCTCTTGCCGCGCAAAGTCGTGGCCGCGGTCGAAGTGTCGGACACCAAGCCTGCGGACAACGAGCTCAACAAGCGGATCATCCATGAGGCTTCCAGTCTCGCTTTGCAGTGCGATGCCGAGCTGCACCTGCTTTACGCCTGTGATATCTCCGCGGCCTTTCTGGAAAATATGAGCGGCGTCGGCCTGACCCTGGCGGACCTTACCCGCAAGCTGCGCGAGGATCTGGAACAATCCTTCCTCGGACTGGCCGAGCGCTTTGGCGTGCCTGCCGACTGTCGGCACTTCATCAAGGGCCCACCCGTCTCGGTGCTGAGCGAGTTTGCCCACGCGCAGGATGTGGATGTGATCGTGATGGGCAGGAACCAGTCCCGCGGGCTGGCCAAGCTGGTGGGTAGCACGATCGAACATATTCTGTATCAGGTGCCTTGCAGCGTTCTGGCGGTCTAGGGGAGGGCGCCGGAGCAGGCTTCGGGCAGAGCAGGAGCAGAAGGGCGCGGCCCTGGCCGAGACCAGACGCCGCGCATCGCCGATGCCCCATCGGCAAGGGTACGAAGGCTCTGGCAGGAAGCCGGGCTTGCGGTAAGGCAGGTGAAGCGTTACCAGGACGAGGTGTGCGATGTTGAGAATTCAGCGTTTATTGCTCATTGCCCCAATCGAGATGACCCGCACCCCGGCGTTCGACCGGGCGTTGGCGCTGGCCAGCGCAACCGGTGCGATGTTGCACATTGTCGCTTTCGATCATGTCAACGCGCTGGCGGTGGCCGGCCTGTTCGACCACGATGCCATGAGCCAGGCCCGGGAAGGTTACCTGCAGGTGCACCGCCACTGGCTCGAACAACAGGCGCGCTTTCAACGCTGCGAGGGCTTGCGGGTGACCACTGAAGTGGTCTGGGCCAGGTTGAGCCCGGCCCACGTGCTTGAGTACGTGAACGACTTCCACCCGGACCTGCTGATCAAGGATGTGCAACGGGTGCCGGCACTCGACCGGGTCTTCCATCGGCCTCTGGACTGGCTGCTGTTGCGGGATTGTCCCGCTTTCTTGCACCTGGTCAGCAGCGCGGAAAACCCCAAGCCGCTGAAGATCCTCGCCGCCATCGACCTGTCGCACCTGGAAGCGCTGACCCATGGGCTCAACGAACGGATTCTCGACCTGGCCTCGACGCTGGCAACGTCCTGCGGCGCGACCTTGCACCTGCTCAATGTCAGCAACTGGTCGGTGGTGGGCGACGCGGTGATGAGTGTGCCGACCTCGAGCCTGGACGGCAGCTTGCGCGATGCGGTCAACGATGCCCAGCAAGAGGCCTTCGATCTGCTCGCCGAACGTTATGGGGTCGAGCAGAAACACCGACATCTGTTGGCCGGCATTCCCCATCAGGTGATCGGCCATTTCGCTCGCAGGAACGTGTTCGACATGGTCGTGCTGGGCACGGCCTGCCGCCACGGGGTCGAGGTTTTCGTCGGCAGTACCGCCGAGAACCTGCTGCACCGTGCCCCCTGCAGCCTGATGCTGGTCAAGCCAGCCTCCGGGGCCGGGAAATGACCACCTGGATACCCCCGGCAGAACACCTGGACCCCAGGCGGCGTGGGGGCCGCTGTCCGCCTGGGATTTCGAGAGCGATGGTCTCGATCAGGCCACGGGCGCCTCTTGCTCGCGGGCTTGCTTGGCGTTCGAAACGTCAAGGGTGCGGGGCAGGGCGACAGCGTTCTTGGCGGCGAGGATCTCGGCCATGACGCTCACGGCGATCTCGGCGGGGGTCTTGCTGCCGATGTAGATGCCGATGGGGCCGTGCAGGCGCTGGAGCGAGGCTTCGGTTTCGCCGAAGTGTTCGATCAGGCGCTCGCGGCGCAGCTGGCTGTTGCGCCGCGAACCGATGGCGCCGATGTAGAAGGCCGGGCTGTGCAGGGCCTCGAGCAGGGCCAGGTCGTCGAGCTTGGGGTCGTGGCTGACGGCGACGATGCAAGTGCGCAGGTCCGGGGCGAATTCGCGGACGATGTCGTCCGGCATGCCGACCAACTGTTCCACGCCCGCCACGCTCCAGCCGCCGATGTATTCGGGGCGGGGGTCGCAGACCGCGACCCGGAAACCGTTGAACAGCGCCATGGTCGCCAGGTATTCGGCCAGCGCGCCGGCCCCGATCAGCAGCAGGCGGTAGCCGGGGCCCAGGGTGTTGACCATCTGCCGGCCATCGAAGATGAACTGCTCCGGGGTGGCGCTGATGGTCAGGGACACTTGGCCGCTGCCCAGGTCCAGGCTGCGGCGCACCAGCTTGCCGGCGTTGAGTTGGGCCAGCAGCTGTTCGAGGGCATCCCTCGATGGGGTGAATTCGAGGATCAGTTCCAGGGTGCCGCCACAGGGCAGGCCAAAGCGGTGCGCTTCGTCGGCGCTGATGCCGTAGCGCACCACTTGCGGCGGCCCGTCGGGCAGGCCGCTGCCATCGTAGGCGTTGGTGTAGCGGTGGATCAGGTCGTCCTCGATGCAACCTCCCGACACGCTGCCGACCACCCGACCATCGCCGCGCAGGGCCATCATCGAGCCCACGGGACGGGGCGAGGAGCCCCAGGTGCGGGCCACGGTGGCGAGCAACACGCGATGGCCGGCCTGGAGCCAGTCATGGGCGGTGCTCAGGACCAGTAGATCGATGCTTTCCATGGGGACCTCGGTTGTTCAGGGGAGGGGCTGCTGGCGGATCCGCTCCTGGCCAGGGGGATCGCCAGCACCTCACTCCTTCTTTCAGCGCATGTGCAGGATGATCGGGCTGCTGCTGGCCGGGTCGGTATGCCCGCGCAGCTTACCGACCGCTTGCGCATCGACCGCGCCACCCGAATTGCCCCAGGTGCCGCGCACGAAGCTCAGGACCTCGGCGATTTCCCGGTCCGACAATTGCTCGCGGAAGGCCGGCATGCGGTAGGCATCCGGCACGCCGGCGGCGACCACGCGCTGCGAGCCGTTGAGGGTGATGTTGATCGCCGACGCGTTCTCCTTGGCCAGTGCCGAAGTGGCGCCCGCCAAAGGCGGCATCCACTCGGCCTGGCCCTGGCCGTCCAGGCCGTGGCAGGAGGCGCATCGGGTCACGTAGGTATGGGCTCCGGGGCTGTCCAGGCGGGTGGCGGCGGACACGGCCTGGTACTGCCAGGGCGCGCCGTCGCGCTGCGGATCGCCGGGCAGCGACTTGAGGTAGCGGGCGATCGCGGCCAGGTCCTCGTCGGCCATGAACTGGGTGGAGTTGTTGAACGCCTCGGTCATCGAGCCGTAGACCACCGCGTGCTGGTTACGCCCGGTCTTGAGGAACTGCACGATCTGCGGCTCGCTCCAGCGGCCCAGGCCGCTGTTGGCGTCCTGGCGCAGGCTCGGCGCATACCAGCCGTCGAGCAGGGCGCCGGCGAGGAACGGCGCGCCGGACTCATCCAGGGCCTTCTCGTTGAACGCCAGGCCGCGCGGGGTGTGGCAGCTGCCGCAGTGGCCCGGCCCCTGGACGATGTAGGCGCCGCGGTTCCACAACGCATCCTGCGCCGGTTTGGCCGCGTAGGGCGTGCTCGGGGCGAACAGGCCGTTCCACAGTGCGATAGGCCAGCGCATGTTCAGCGGCCAGGGGATAGCGCTGGGGACGTTGGGCTGGCTGGCCGGTTGCACGCCTTTCATGAAGAACGCGTACAGCGCGCGCATGTCATCGTCGCTGAGCTTGACGTAGGACGGGTAGGGCATGGCCGGGTAGAGCCGCCGGCCACCCGGGGCGACGCCATGGCGCACGGCGCGGTCGAAGTCGGCCAGGCTGTAGGCGCCGATGCCGGTGTCCCGGTCGGGGGTGACGTTGGTGGCGTGGATGGCGCCCAGCGGCGTGGCCATTTCCAGGCCGCCGGCAAAGGGCGCCTTGCCCGGCAGGCTGTGGCAGGCCACGCAATCGCTGACCCGGGCGACGTACTCGCCGCGGCTCACCAAGGCGGGGTCGAAGCGGGTCGCCGCGGCCTGTTCCAGCTCGAAGGGCGAGGCGGGCTCGCGGGTGACATACCAGGCCAGCAGGCCTGCCGCGACCAGGCACGGCAAGGCCAGCCAGCCTGCGGTTCTTGCGAATCGGCTGTTATTCATGGGCAGTCCTTGTCGGTCAGCTGAAAGTGTATCGGCTCAATGGCAGGCTACGGATGCGCTGGCCGGTCAGCCGCGCCACCGCGTTGGCCACCGCCGGCGCCACCGCGGGCAGCGGGGGCTCGCCGACGCCGCCCATCTTTTCGCCACTCTCGACAATCCGTACATGCACCCGCGCCATGCGTGAAGGCGGCAGGATCGGGTACAGGTCGTAGTTGCGCGCCCGGGGCTTGCCGTCCACGTACACCGCTTCTTCCACCAATGTCTGGGACAACCCCAGGGCCACGGCGCCATTGACCTGGGCCTCGACGATCGCCGGGTTGACGATGTTGCCCGGGTCGATGGCCTGCCAGATGTCGTGGACCTTGACCTGGCCATTTTCGATCGACACCTCGGCGATCGCCGCCGTGTGCGAGCCGAACGGCGAGGCCATGGCCACGCCGCGGGCGCGGCGAGTGCCGTCCTCGGCGGTGAACGGGCCGCGCTTCCAGCCGCCGGACAGTTCGCCCACCGCCCGCAGCAATGTGGTCAGGCGCGGGTTGTCGCGCAGCAGGTGCTGGCGTAGCTCGTACGGGTCGCGACCGCCTTTGTCCGCCAGTTCGTCGAGGAAGGCTTCGTAGAAGAAGTCGTTGAGCGAATTGCCCACCGAGCGCCAGTAGCCGAGCATGGCCGGCCCCTTGACGTAGATCTGTGCGATGCGCTTGTTGGCAATGGCATAGGACTTGCCCGACAAACCTTCGAGGGCGGTGGGGTCGAGTTTCTCGCCCTGTTTGCCGGCGATGGCCTCGGTGGGGCCTTCGGTGGCGCTCACCGCTTCGATGGCCACCGGCAGCCCTTCGGCATCCAGCGCGGCCTGGAACTTGACCACGGCGACCGGACGCAGCACGTCACGCAGGAACTCTTCCTCGCGGCTCCAGATCAGCTTGACCGGGCGGCCGACGGCCTTGGCCAGGGCGATGGCCTGCGGGTAGGGACTGGCCGAGTCATAGAGGAAATGCCGGCCGAAAAAGCCGCCCAGCAGCGGCGAGTGCAGGGTGATCCGCGAGGGATCGAGACCGGTGCGCTTGGCGATGTCGGCGCGGAACATGTCCGGCGCCTGGTTGGGCAGCCAGACCTCCAGCGAACCGTCGGGATTGAAGCGCGCCAGGGCCGAAGGCGGCTCCAGCTGGGCGTGGTTGAGGTACTGGTTGTGGTAGGTGGCCTCGACCCGGGTCTTGGCGTTGGCCAGGGCGGTGGCCACGTCGCCTTCGTTTTCGTCGTCACGGGCCGGGCCTTGCTGGGCGGCGAGAAAATCGCGGAACCCATCGCTGGAAAAATCAGCGGGCATTGGTCGCACCTTCGAATCGGCGGACGCTTCCTGCCAGTCGACCTGAATGGCTTCCACCGCGCGCTTGGCGTGCCACCAGCGTTCGGCGACCACCGCCACCGCGCCGGGCAGCTGGTGAACGGAGTGCACGCCTTTCATAGCCTTGACCTGGGCCTCGTTGCGCAGGCTGCCCACGGTCATGCCCAGGCGCGGCGCATGCTGCACGGCGGCGTGGAGCATGCCGTCGACCTTCAGGTCGATGCTGTACAGCGCCTTGCCGGTGGATTTCTCGTAGGCATCGACGCGCCGCACCGGCTTGCCGATCCAGCGGAACTGGCTCGGGTCGCGCAGGGTGATGCTGGCCGGGTCGGGCACCGGCATGTCCAGGGCGCGACCGGCCAATTCACCGTAACCCAGGGAGCGGCCGGAAGCGGCATGCAGCACCCGGCCAGGCTCGGTGGACAGCTCGGCCAGCGGTACGCCGAGCTGCTCGGCACCGGCCTGCAGCAGCATGGCCCGCGCCAGGGCGCCCAGGCGGCGCATGGTCGGGTAGCTCATGCGTACCGACATGCTGCCGCCGGTGATGCGCATGCCGTTCTCCATGACCACGTAGGCTTCGCCAGGCGGCGCGGCCTCGACCACGAAGGTGGCGGGGTCGGCGTCCAGTTCTTCACCGACGATCTGCGCCATGGCGGTGTGGGTGCCTTGTCCGCCTTCCATGAAGGGGCTGAGCAGGCGCACGCTGCCGTCCGGGCGAATCTCCAGGAACGCCGGCACCTGGGTCCCGCGTTCCGCGGTGTTCGCCGTGGCGGCCAGGACCCTGGCCGAACCCAGCGGCAGGCCGAAACCGAGCACCAGCGCGCCCACGGCGGCGCCGGTCAGAAAGCGCCGGCGGGACAGGTTGACCGGTTCGTCCAGCGGCAGGTCCAGGAGGTCTTCAGCGAAATCGATGGGCTTGTTCATCAGGCGCTTTCCTTCTTGGCAGGCTGGGCGGCCAGGTCATGCACGGCGGCATGGATGGCGTTGTAGGTGCCGCAGCGGCACAGGTTGACCATCGCCGCCTCGATCTGCGCATCGCTGGGCGCGGGGCTGTGCTTGAGCAGCGCGGTGGCCGCCATGACCTGCCCGGACTGGCAGTAGCCGCACTGGGCCACCTGGTGCTCGACCCAGGCGGCCACCACGCGCTTGCCGACTGCGTCCGCCTCGATCGCTTCGATGGTGGTCACCTCGCGGCCGACCACACCTGCCACCGGGGTGACGCAGGCGCGCACCACATTGCCGTCCACCAGCACCGAACAAGCGCCGCACTGGGCCAGGCCGCAGCCGTACTTGGTGCCGGTCAGGCCCAGGTCATCGCGGATCACCCACAGCAACGGCGTGTCTGCGTCGGCATCGACCTGATAGGTCTTCTGGTTGATTCGTAGTTCCATGGCTCACCTGCTGATCATCGGTTGGTGTGTCTTTGTTTTTTCTTCAGGAGGCGCCACCAGGCGCGTCCTTGCTCAAGAAACGCGGGTAAAGGGGCGGATACGCCAATCCGCTGCCTCGTGCGCCGGGCTGGCCGCGAGCACGTCGGAGTAGGCCGGAAGGTCCAGCGAGAGAAAATGCGAGGAGGTGTCGAGGGTATGTACCAGGGGCGATGCCTGGCCGGCGCGGGCTTGGGTCATGGCGGCTGGCTCCTAGTGATCGGACTCTAGCCCAGGGGCCAAGGGTTTCCTATCCGATACCCGGCAAGCTCAGAGGATCAGGCAAGTATTCCAGAGGAATGCGCAATAATGCGGGGATGGGCGGCTCGAACACTGCAACCAGATCTGGGCAATTGCTTGAAAAGGTGCTGAGCCGCAGGTGTTGTCGTTAGAACGTCGACTTACCGATGGACGCTCCGCCATCGACAAACAATGTCTGGCCAGTGATAAAGCCGCTCTGCTCCGACAACAGAAAGGCGATGGCCGCCGCGATTTCATCCGGCTGACCGAGCCTGCCCATGGGAACGCTCGCCAGATAACGTGCTTCGCCGTCGCTGCCGGGCGGATTCCCGGCACGGAACAACTCGGTTTCCGTGGGGCCTGGAGCAATGGCGTTGACGGTGATCCCGGTGGTTGCCAATTCCAGTGCCCAGGACCGCGTGAAACTGACCAGTGCGGCTTTTGCCGCGGCATAGGCGGTACGGTGTGCGATCCCCAGAATGGTCAAGCTGGAAATGTTGACGATCCTTCCCCAGCCTCGATTGCGCATGCCCGGCAGTAATGCTTGCGTTGCCTGCAAGGCGCTATGCAGGTTGATTCGCATGACCTCGTCAAAGTCATCCAGATGTATATCGCCCAATGCCTGCGGGCGCACCAGGCCAACGTTATTGATCAAGCCATCGAAGTCATAACGTGAAACGAGCGCCGCCAGCGTTCTTTCGGTTTGTTCCCGATTGCCCATATCGAGGGAAATGAGGGTGCCGGGAAAGTGTGGATCGTTGCTGTCGCGAGCGATGCCGACCACCTGGTGGCCTGCTTGGAACAACTGGGCCGCGAGTGCGCGCCCGATGCCTTTGCTGGCACCGGTGATAAGGAAGGTACGTGTTTTCATTGCAGTACTCCAAACACCCGGCAACATCCGGGATCGGGGGAGGGGGCATCGCCAGGATGTGTCGCGCAATCGACCTGGGCGGTGTCAGAGGCGTGTTGTTTCAGTCGCCCGAGTTAATGTCCGGACACTCTATTGATGTGTGCCTTGACGATAAACCACCGCCAATGGAATTCATTTGGACCTTGTAGGCAATAATGCCGTGCGCTGGCGAGGCTTGAGTCTGGCTTTGCGACGTCGTTAGCCTCGCGCATCAAAGCGTTTCGCCCATTGCTGCTCGCGGGCATGACTCACCAGCAGGTCCACGAAGACCCGCGTCTTGGCCGGCAGCAGTTTCTGCCCCGCGAAGTACAGCGAGATGGGGCCCGCATCGACATACCAGTCCGGCAGTACCCGTTCAAGGGCGCCACTTTGCAGATGGTCAAGCACGTCGGGAATCGCCAATAGCGCGACGCCCAGCCCCATGAGCGCGCTCTGGCAAAGTGCTTGTGGGTCGTTGACCAGCAACCGTGGGCGCAACTCCAGTGCCGCACGCTGTTCCTTGGGGCCTTGCAGTGTCCAGCCGCGGACCTTGCCGCTTTGTAGCGAGCGCATGGCCAGATGCTCGAGGTCATTCAACTGCTCGGGACGACGTACAGGAGGGTGCCTGGACAGACAGTCCGGCGATGCCACGAGCACCAAATGCGCCGGTGACAGATCCCGGGCGATCACCCCGGGCGAAAGCTCGATGCCGCCGCCGATGGCGACGTCAAATCCATCGGCGATCAGCTCCACCTGGCGATTGTCGAAGTGCCACTCGGGAACCACCGCCGGATATCGCTTCATGAACTGCGGCATCAACGGCAGCAGGTAGTCACGGCCAAAAGCGGGCGCCGCGGAAATACGCAGCACCCCAGCCGGTTCTCCGGCGTTGCTGGTTACGTCGGCAATCGCCGCCTGGACAGTCTCCAGCCCACCCTCGACGTTAGCCAGAAAACGCTCCCCAGCCTCGGTCAAGGCCAGTCGGCGAGTACTGCGTTGAAACAGGCGTACCCCCAGGTTGGCTTCCAGTTGGGCGACATTCCTGCTCACCGCGGCCGGCGTGATACCCAGGCGCCGCGCGGCGGCAGAGAAACTGCCTGCCTCCGCGCTGCGAACGAAAGATTGCAGATTGGCCAGGGTTTCCATGATCGATACCTTCAAGCAAACGTTGAAAGTGATTCTAGTCACTCCCTACTACTTGATGGAAAAAGAAAAGCGTTTCATAGCCTCACCAACCACCAATCGAGGCTCACACCATGAACCCTGTCACGCTTCCTCTCTCTGGCAAGATCGCCATCGTCACCGGCGGCTCGCGCAGTATCGGAGCGGCCATTGCCCAACGCCTGGCCGCGGACGGCGCTGCTGTCGCCATTACCTACAACGCCTCGCCTGATCGTGCCGCGACCCTGGTCGAGGCGATCACCGCTGCCGGCGGTCGAGCTATTTCGCTGGCGGCCGACGCTGGAGATCCCGAGGCTGTACGCGCCGCGGTCCAGCAGGTCACCACGTTATTCGGCAAGGTCGATATCCTGGTCAACAACGCCGGCATCAGTGTGCTCGGTGCTCCGGAAGACATCGCTTTCGAGGACTTCCAGCGCATCCTCGCGGTAAATGTCACCGGTGTTTTCGTGGCCACCCAGGAGGCGCTCAAGCACATGGGGCAGGGGGGGCGAATCATTCATATCGGCAGCTCCATGGTGCAATACGCGGCTTTCGCCACCGCCTCCGCCTATACCCTGACCAAGGGCGCCGTGGCGGGCTTCAGCCGCGGCCTGGTGCGAGACCTGGGACCCCGCGGCATCACCGTGAATACCGTCCACCCCGGGCCGACCGACAGCGACATGAACCCCGCCGAGGGGCCGGTGGCGGACTTCGTGCGTCCCAATATCGCTGTGGGACGCTACGGGGAAGGCCAGGACATCGCCAGCGCAGTGGCCTATCTGGCCAGCCCCGAAGCCGGTTTCGTCACCGGTGCCGAATTGATGATTGACGGCGGCTTCACCGCCTGAGGAGACAGACATGAGCATGAGTATCAGCATCATTGGAGCAGGCGCCATAGGCAGCGCGATCGCCAGGTTACTGACGAAGGCCGGCCTGGACGTGAGCATCGCCAACAGCCGTGGCCCTGACAGCCTCACATCGCTGATCGCCGAACTGGGGCCCAAGGCTCAAGCCGTTACCGCCGAGCAAGCGGCTACCGCAGACCTGGTGTTCCTGGCGGTGAACTGGTCGAAGATTCCATCGGCACTGGCCGGGCTGGGACCCTGGGAAGGAAGGATTGTGGTGGATACCAACAACCCGATTGAAGCGCCGCTGTTCAAGCCCTTTGACCTGGGAGGCCAACCTTCCACCCAGGTCGTGGCGCAAATGCTACCCGGCGCCCATGTGGTCAAGGCCTTCAACCATCTATCGCCGAATCTGCTGGCCAACCCGAACGCCGAAGGGGGCAAGCGAGTGTTGTTTGTCTCTGGAGAGCATGCGCACGCCAAGCAGCAGGTCAGCGAGCTGATCCAGCAACTGGGGTTCCATGGCATCGACTTGGGCGACTTGCAACAAGGGCAACTCGCGCAATTTCCCGGAGGGCCTTTGCCGGCGCTCAATCTGGTCAAACATGACTGAACTGACGACGAGGCCGGTGAATACCGGCTTCGCTTTATGAGACTGTATTGAGAGCAGGTTCGGCCGGAGTTTTTCCAGTTGCCCTGGAAGGGCGTTCGGAACGATGGTTTTGTGACTAGATATCTTATCGGTCACAAGTTGTCAGTCCGCAATAGGGTGAGTAAGCTGTTCCCATGAATCAGCCATCGATATCTCCGCCCAGCGCCCGTGGCCCAGCCGATCACGACATTCGAAACCAGATTGTCGCGGCGGCCAACGAGCACTTCAGTCAGTACGGCTATGGCAAAACCACGGTCTCCGACCTGGCGAAAGCCATCGGTTTTTCCAAAGCCTATATCTACAAGTTTTTTGATTCCAAGCAGGCGATCGGTGAAGCCATCTGCACAAATTGCCTGGCAGAAATCGTTGCGGCTGTTGAACAGGCCATCAGTGGAGAGACCCTTTCGGCAACGGAGCGCTTTCGGCGCCTGGTCAAAACGGTGATCGCCACAGGTGTGAACCTGTTCTTCAACGATCGGAAACTCTATGACATCGCAGCGTTTTCTGTGTCGGAGCGCTGGTCCAGTTCGCAAGTTTATGAAGCACAGATCAAGCAATTCATTTTGCAGATTGTGCGTGAAGGGCGAGAGGTCGGTGAGTTTGAACGCAAGACTCCCCTGGACGAGACGGTAGACGCGATACATCTTGCTCTGCGGCCATTCGTCAATCCTCTACTGCTGCAGTACAACCTCGATTTTGTCGAAGAGGCGCCCACGCTCACCTCCAATCTCATCTTGCGCAGCCTCATGCCTTGATCTTCGGCTAACGCTCGAACGCCTGCTGCTCTGGGCGAGGTATTGCCCAATAGGCTTTTCACTTTGCCCTTCCTCCAACCGTCGAAGGGCATTTATTTATCTGTTATGTGACTATTGACTGAAATAGTCACATGGATAAGTATGCGTCCGTTGCTTCTGCTGTTTTATCCCGGTGATAACCCTAGAGTTCTAATAATGAAAAAAATATTGCTCATGAGCCCACTTGGGCTCGCTGTTGCGCTCGCGTCTTCTTATGTGTCTGCGAGCGGCTTCGCTCTCAATGAACAGAGCATCAGCGGGATGGGCTCTGGATTTGCCGGTCGTTCCTCCTCCGCTGAAGATGCGAGCACGGTGTTCGGTAATCCGGCGGGTATGTCACGCTTGAAAAGAGAACAGGTCAGCGTAGGGGCGGCGACGCTTTTCGCGAAGTCCGACATCAGCCAGACCCGCAGTACATTCGCGGGCCAGGAAGACGGCGACATGGTGCCCACGACTACGGTACCTATGGGCTACTACGTCAAACCCATTGATGAGCACTGGGCATTCGGTGTCGGGTTTTATGTGCCTTTCGGCCTGATGACCGATTATGGCAGCGGCTTTGCGGGGCGTTACTACGCTAACAAAAGCGAGGTCACGACATTCACCTTCCAGCCCACCATCAGCTATGCCTTTAACGACACCGTTTCGATCGGGTTCGGTCCCACCATCAACCGTATCAGCGGCGAGTTGTCCGGGATGGTGCCCAATCCGCTCAGCCCTGGTCGCAACGACGGAAAACTCAAAAGCAATGGCGACGATACGGCCCTGGGTTTCAACGCCGGCATTCTGGTGCAGGCTACCGATCGAACTCGCCTCGGATTGACCTACCATTCCAAGGTCAGTTACCACCTGGATGCCAAGACCAAGGTCACCGACGGCATCTTTAGCGTGTTGGGGGTGAGCGGCCGCAGCTATGACGCTTCGCTGGATGTGGATACGCCGGAGTCGGTGGACTTCTCGGTAACTCATCAGCTCAGTAATGACTGGACGCTCTATCTGGGGAGCACCTGGACCCGCTGGAGTCGCTTCAAGGAATTAACCATCGAGAACACGGGCTTGCCTCCTTTATTGAGCGGCTCGCTGGGCACGGTTACCGAAGAACAGGACTGGCACGATACGTGGGCCCACGCTATCGGTACGGCGTACAAGCTGAACGATCGCTGGGTACTTCGTGCCGGCTTGTCAGTCGACCAGTCGCCCGCCAACAACACCCATCGTGGACCCCGTATTCCAACGGGCGACCGGACGGTTATCAGCTTCGGGGCTGGCTGGACTCCGGCGGACAATGTCACGATCGATGTCGCTTATTCCTATCTGTGGGAGGAGAGCGTGCAGGTCAACGGTACCTCCGCGACCCGGGGCGCATACAGCGCCAAGTACAAGAACAGCGCGAGCGGGCTCGGCACTTCCGTCAGCTATCGTTTCTAGGATAGGGCGTCGCTCTACGATAAGGGGCCGGCCGGGAGTGCAGGTTACCTCCCGGCCTTTTAATGCATATTTCTCTCGGGGAAGCCGCTTCGTCGCCACTCACACGCCCATGACGCGCGACATGAGCTCCTGATGAAATCGGCGTGGCGTGGCCCAGGTCAAGACGGTAATAGCCTTGTTGCCAAAACCTGGCACGACACTCATACGTCCGGCTTGCAGCGCACGGATTCCTGCACGCACAACGGGCTCGGGCTGCATCATGACGCTTTTCAAGGCCGGCGTGATTTTCTGCTTGGCGCTTTGTGCAAAGCCGGTGTCCGACATCCCAGGACAAAGGGCGGTCACGACGACGCCAGCGCTTTTGAGCTCACGATGAAGCGCGTCGGAGAAACGAAGCACATAAGCCTTCGCCGCGGAGTAAACGGCGAAATTCTTCACGCCCTGAAAAGACAGCAGGCTGGCGACCATCAGGATGTGGCCACGTTGCCGGGTTCGCATGTCTGCCGCGAAGAGGCGTGTCAGGGCCGTCAAGCTGGCGATATCCAGATCGATCATGGCCAGGGAGTTGTCCAGGGGCTGTTCCAGGAAGGGGCCCTGCAACCCATGACCCGCGTTGTTGATCAGCACATCGATCACGATGTTGCGTTCGCTTAGCCGCTTGTGCAGATCGATAACCGCCGGGATCGAGGACAGGTCTACTTGCTCGACGATGACCTCAACGCCGAAACGTTCGCGCAACTCTGTCGATAGCGCTTCGAGCCTGCTCAACCTGCGCGCCACCAGGACCAGTGATTTCCCTTGTGCTGCGTATTGCCGGGCAAACTCCTCGCCAAATCCGCTTGAGGCGCCGGTGATGAGCACCCAGGAATTCTCGCTCGCTTTCATATCGCTGTTCTCTGGTTGGTTTATGGAATCGTTTGGGCAGCTGACCGCCGCGCAATCAGAGCGACGCAGATCAATGCTCGCCAGCCGGTCACGCGAAGCCCGCTCTCGAACGGGTAGTCGCGTGTGCGCATAAAGCGCCGCGTCGCCTGGTCAAGTCATCGAGTCGCCACGGACCGTGTGTCAGGAGGTTGCCAGCCACCACCGAGGGCCTTGAACGCTGCGACCGCCGCCCGTGCCGATTCCGTTCGCGCCTGCGCTCGGGCATCGGAAGCCTGCAGCATCGTTTCGTCGGCGTGCAGGACATCGATCAGGCTGGCCGTGCCTTTCTGGTAGGCGATGAACGACGATTGGCGAGCCTGCGTCAGGGAGGCTTCGCCTTCGGTCAGGGTGGTTGCCTGGACTTCCCGATTCACCAGGGCGGAAAAGGCATTCTCGACATCTTCGGTGGCGCGCAGTACGGACTGGCGGTAAGCGGCCAGTGCTTGCGCTTCCTGGCCCTTGGCTTGATCGATTTGAGCGTTTATGCGGCCAAAGTCGAACAGTCTCCAGCGCAGACCCAACACGCCCGCCGACTGATTGGCGCCGCCGGTGAAAAGATTGCCGCCGGATACCACCGTGGCGCTACCCAGCAATGCGCTGAGGGAGAATTTCGGGTAGTACTCGGCAATCGCCACCCCGATGCGCGCGTTGGAAGCCGCAAGCTGGCGCTCGGCGACGATGAGATCGGGCCTGCGGCGTAGCAGATCGGCCGGCGTTCCCATGGCCTTTATCTGCGGTGCAAGAGGAATGCTCCCTGCATTGGCCAGTTGCGCGCGATGAGTGCCGGGCGGTGTACCGAGCATGACATCCAGTGCATTCATGGCAGCATCCAGTCCGGTCTGCAGGACCGGCACGGTCGCCTGGACCTGCGATAGCGCGCCCTCGGTCTGCTGAACCTGATAGTTGGCAGCGAGGCCCTTGCCGTAAAGCAAGCGGACTTTCTCTAGCAGCTCCTGCTGCGTTTTGACTTGGCGGTTGGCAATGTCCAGCCGGGCCTGCAATCCGCGGAGGGTGATGTAGATATCGGCGGTCTGCGCGGCGACGGCCAGTCGTGTGGCGGCGGCGCCCGCCTCGGAAGCCTGGTACTCGGCGAGTGCGGCTTCGCGTCCGCGCCGCAGGCCGCCAAAGACGTCGACTTCCCAGCCCGCACCGAGGTTAACCTCGTAGGAGTTTCCATACCGATCATAGCCAGGCGTTGAGTTCAACACCTGGCCGAGCGGGGTCTCGATCGATTGGTAGGAGCGCGCGGCCTGGCCACTGATGTTCCCCGAGGGCAGCAAGGCGGCATTTGCGGCACCCAATCCTGCCCGAGCCTGCGTGACTCGCGCCGATGCCTGCGCCAGATCCAGGTTCTGTTCAAGCGCCTTGGAGACGAAGTCGGCTAGCACGGGATCACCAAAACCTTCCCACCAGGCCACAAGACTGGCCGGCGTCGCCACAGGCCTCTGCTCGACGGCAGACTGGCCCAGGTAACGGTCCAGAAGAGGAGGGTGCGGACGTTGATAGTCCGGACCGACTGCGCAGCCCGCCATCAAGCTGGCGCTTACCCAAAGAGCAATGGGGCGGAGGGGAGGCATTGAGGCTCCTTAAATCGAGGATATTTGTGACCATATTACGTTATGGTCACATCCTGTCAATCAGCACACTTTGATCAGATTATAAAGTTTGCTCAATAAATACGGCGATTTTCCCATGAGCCTGGATAGTTCTGAGGCGTCACAGCGTGTGACCATTGACAGATATGGTCACAATACTGAGAATGTGCTGCATGTCCTATTGTTCAAGTAAGGGAACCTATGCGCCGGCTCCGACCTGTCCCCATTGCCGCTTGCCTGTTGCCTCTAGTCCTGACGGCGTGTGGCGACTCATCCACCGTTGAAGATCCACGCACGCAGGCCCCTCTGGTGAGGTCCTCTGCGGTGCAGGGGGCGTCCGGTGTTTCACGCTCTTTCACTGGCGTCGTGGCGGCCCGCGTCCAGGGCGACCTGGGTTTTCGGGTATCGGGCAAGATACTTGAGCGCTTGGTCGACACGGGCCAGACCGTCAAGCGGGGTCAACCGCTCATGCGTCTCGACCCAATCGACCTGGGATTGCAGGCGCGAGCGCAGCAAGAGGCGGTCATCGCCGCTCGGGCCCGAGCCAAGCAGACAGCCGATGACGAGGCGCGCTATCGCGACCTGGTTTCCGCGGGGGCTATTTCTGCATCGGCCTATGACCAGGTCAAAGCCGCAGCCGATACCGCAAAGGCGCAGCTCAGCGCCGCTGAAGCGCAGGCTGACGTAGCCCGCAATGCTTCTGGTTATGCGGTGCTGTTTGCCGATTCCGATGGCGTGGTGGTGGAGACGCTGGCCGAGCCCGGGCAAGTCGTCAGCCCGGGGCAGCCCGTGGTTCGGCTGGCGCGGGCAGGGCAGCGCGAAGCCATCGTGCACCTGCCCGAGACGCTACGTCCGGCAGCGGGATCCACCGCGCAGGCGACGCTGTATGGCAACACCACGGAGGCTGTTACAGCGAAGCTGAGGTTGCTTTCAGACTCGGCCGACCGGATGACACGCACCTTCGAGGCGCGGTATGTGCTTGAGGGCGCGCTGGCCAATGCGCCGTTGGGTTCGACCGTCACCCTGCGGATCGCCGAGGGCAGCGCCAATGGACAGGTGCTGCAAGTGCCGATCGCCGCCATTCATGACCCGGGCCAGGGCACTGGCGTGTGGGTCATTGCTGGTACACCGGCGAAGGTGGTCTGGCGACCTGTCCGGGTCCTGGGCTTGAGCGACGACGCAGCGCAAGTTGCCGGCGATCTCAAGGCCGGCGAGCGGATTGTGGCCTTGGGCGCGCATCTACTGCGCGAGGGTGAGGAGGTGAGACTGGCTCAGCAGGGTGACGTCAACGTTGCCGGGAGCCATCCATGAGCCAGGGGCGCTTCAATCTCTCGGCGATCGCCGTTCGCGAACGTTCGATCACGGTATTCCTGATCTTCCTGATCGCTGTTGCTGGCACCCTGGCGTTCTTCAAGCTGGGGCGGGCGGAAGATCCGCCGTTTACGGTCAAGCAGCTGACGGTCATTACCGCGTGGCCCGGCGCTACGGCGCAGGAGATGCAGGACCAGGTTGCAGAGCCCCTGGAAAAACGCCTGCAGGAACTGAAATGGTACGACCGCACGGAAACCTACACGCGTCCAGGTCTCGCGTTCACGATGGTGTCGTTGCTTGACAGCACGCCGCCCTCGCAAGTGCAGGAAGAGTTCTATCAGGCGCGTAAAAAGCTCGACGACGAGGCCATCAAGCTACCGGCGGGGGTTATTGGCCCGATGGTCAACGACGAGTTCTCAGACGTGACATTTGCGCTTTTCGCCTTGAAAGCCAAAGGCGAGCCGCAGCGGCTGTTGGTGCGTGATGCGGAGTCGTTGCGCCAGCGCCTGCTGCACGTGCCAGGCGTGAAGAAGGTCAACATCATCGGCGAGCAGGCCGAACGCATCTTTGTCTCCTTCTCCCATGATCGGCTGGCCACGCTGGGCGTCTCTGCCCAGGATATTTTTGCCGCGCTGAACAATCAGAACGCGCTTACGCCTGCCGGCTCGATTGAAACCGACGGGCCGCAGGTCTTCCTTCGTCTCGACGGCGCCTTCGATAAGGTGCAGAAGATTCGTGACACTCCGATTGTGGTCCAGGGGAGCACGCTCAAGCTCTCTGACGTGGCAACTGTCGAGCGGGGCTATGAAGATCCAGCAACTTTCCTTGTGCGTAATAACGGGGAAGAGGCTCTGTTGTTGGGCGTCGTGATGCGAGATGGCTGGAACGGCCTGGACCTGGGCAAGGCGCTGGACGCCGAGACGAGCAAAATCAATGAAGGCATGCCGCTGGGCATGACGCTGACCAAGGTCACCGATCAGTCTGTGAACATCAGCTCGGCCGTCGACGAGTTCATGCTCAAGTTCTTCGTCGCCCTGTTGGTTGTGATGCTTGTCTGCTTTCTCAGCATGGGCTGGCATGTAGGTATTGTGGTGGCCGCCGCTGTGCCGTTGACCCTGGCCGTGGTGTTTGTGGTGATGGCGGCCACGGGCAAGAACTTTGACCGTATTACCCTCGGGTCGCTGATTCTGGCGCTTGGCCTGCTGGTGGATGACGCCATCATTGCCATCGAGATGATGGTGGTGAAAATGGAGGAGGGCTATGACCGCATCAAAGCTTCCGCGTATGCCTGGAGTCATACGGCCGCGCCGATGCTCTCCGGTACGCTGGTGACCGCCATTGGCTTTTTGCCCAACGGCTTCGCCCAGTCCACCGCCGGCGAATACACCAGCAACATGTTCTGGATCGTGGGCATCGCCCTGATCGCCTCCTGGGTGGTCGCGGTGGCCTTTACCCCCTATCTGGGGGTGAAAATGTTGCCGGACATCAAGCCGGTCGAAGGTGGCCATGCGGCCATCTACGACACCCCTAATTACAATCGCTTTCGCCGGATTCTGACGCGGGTCATCGCCCGCAAATGGCTGGTGGCCGGCACGGTTATTGTGACCTTTGTCGTGGCGATTTTCGGCATGAGCCTGGTCAAGAAGCAGTTCTTCCCCACCTCGGACCGTCCCGAGGTGCTGGTCGAAGTGCAAATGCCCTATGGAACCTCCATCGAGCAGACCAGTGCCACTGCCGCAAAGGTCGAGGCCTGGCTGCACAAACAGGATGAAGCAAAAATTGTCACGGCCTATATCGGGCAAGGCGCGCCGCGCTTCTACCTGGCGATGGCGCCGGAGCTCCCCGATCCCTCGTTCGCCAAGATTGTGGTGTTGACGGACAGCCAGGAGGCGCGCGAGACCCTCAAGTTCCGTCTGCGCGAGGCCATTGCTGAAGGTCTTGCCCCGCAAGCGCGGGTCAGGGTTACGCAGTTGGTGTTTGGTCCGTATTCGCCATTCCCCGTGGCCTACAGGGTAATGGGGCCTGACCCGATGAAGCTGCGCGAGATTGCCGGCCGGGTACAAGAGGTCATGCAAGCGAGCCCGATGATGATGACGGTCAACCGCGACTGGGGACCACTGACGCCGACGCTGCATTTCAGCCTGGATCAGGATCGTTTGCAGGCGGTTGGCCTGACATCCAATGCAGTCGCCCAGCAGTTGCAGTTCCTGCTGGCCGGGGTGCCGATCACGGCGGTTCGTGAAGATATTCGTTCAGTGCAGGTGGTAGGGCGCGCCGCGGGTGACATCCGGCTCGACCCCGCCCGGATTGAAGGCTTCACATTGGTGGGAGCGGCGGGTCAGCGTATCCCTCTGTCCCAGGTTGGAGAGGTGGATGTGCGCATGGAGGATCCGATCCTTCGGCGTCGTGACCGCACCCCGACCATTACCGTGCGCGGCGACATTGCCGAAGGCTTGCAGCCACCGGACGTCTCGAGCGTGATCATGAAGGAGCTGCAGCCGGTCATCGACACCTTGCCTGCCGGGTATCGTATCGAGCAGGCGGGGGCCATCGAGGAGTCGGGCAAGGCTGGCCAGGCGATCTTGCCGCTGCTCCCGATCATGATTGCCGTCACGCTGCTGATCATCATCCTGCAGGTACGCTCGGTCTCGGCGATGATCATGGTGTTTCTCACCGCGCCGCTGGGATTGATTGGCGTGGTGCCGACGTTGCTGATCTTCCAGCAACCGTTCGGAATCAACGCCCTGGTCGGCCTGATCGCACTTTCAGGCATCCTGATGCGTAATACGCTGATTCTGATCGGGCAAATCCATCACAACGCACAAGAAGGACTGGATCCGCTCCACGCAGTGATCGAAGCCACGGTACAGCGTGCCCGCCCGGTATTGCTGACAGCGTTGGCAGCCATCCTGGCGTTCATCCCCCTGACGCACTCCGTCTTCTGGGGGACCCTGGCCTACACACTGATCGGCGGTACATTTGTCGGCACCATCATGACGCTGGTGTTCCTGCCGGCGATGTACTCCATCTGGTTCAAGATCATTCCTGTCAATCAGAGGCAAGCCGAAACAGCGGAACTGATATAGCAGGCGAACCCGCTAGAAGAGAGGACGCCATCGCCGTCCTCTCGTGGTTTCGAGCGTGGCCCGACCGCAGGGCAACGCCAGCATTGATAAGGGGAGGGTGGTGCAGCAGCACCGCCTTGGGTTGCCAGTCTCCGCCTGCCAAGGTGCGCATCAGCCGCAGGCCGACACCATTTTTATTGTGGTTCTTAAGAGCGTTTAGTTCTAGAAAAGTGGCATGGCACCGATCACCATTGACATCTTTCTTCACCCACTGGATGAATTTGATAAAGGGCGGATCGAAGCTATATTCACCAAGGACAGTGATCTTAATTATTTCCAAATACGCGTTAAATATCCGGGCAGGAGCCAAGAGACATGACAGGGGAAGATCTGATCAGGGCTATAAACAACAACACAACACTCATGGAATTGAAGAATTGTCCTGGTGTGCCAGCTCAAATGAGCTGTGCTGTTTACGGGAAGGTGCAAGATGATGTTGGAAATGATGTCATTGAAGATAATGCGAGCATGAAGTACCAAATCGAACAGGCACTTTTATTTCGTGGCGATCACTCGCAGACAGCTGTTTGGCATTTTCTTATTACGGGGTCAGCGGTTCATCACTTTGTCGTTATCCCTTGGTACAAGCAGTCAGTCGGGACAGTGTATACGGTCTTTATGGCTTACGAGCATAAAAAGGGCGACGAGTATGGGTACTCGGTGGATAAGTATGTCAAACATATCAATCCAGCCCCTGGCGAGATTAAAGGCTACAAGACAGTTTGGACAGCAAATGACCTAAGCACCATGCTCTCTGACTTGCTAACTAAGAGTAACGCCTGGGAAGAATATTTCGGTAATGTTGGACCCGCTCAGGCAGATGCAATCCGCTACTATCAATACAAAACAACAGCACTAAGCTCTGCAGTTTCCAACGTGAATCAATACAAAGAGCTCTGTCGGTAGACTACTTGACCATCTTGGCGACTTGGCCTGCGGTTACCCAAAGCCCACCTTCAGTACTTCGATGTGCAGGTGGGCCTCGGCCAGCAACTTCTTGAGTTTGGTATTCTCCGGCTCGATCTTTAGGCTCTGGTGCGCGCTCACCACGCAAGCCACGCACCAGGCCCATCAATAATTACCACTGGCCGCTTATGAGACAGCCGACGATTTCCCAACCGCTGTGTAAGGGCTCCTAGCCATCTGCGGTGGCCATTCAAAGGAGTATGCAATGGGTCATTTTCCAAGCTGGATGCTTCAAAGCGCTCATAATTACCTGAAAGCTTCTGAGGTTCTGGACGCGCAGGCAAAACCAGCCGTAAAACGGCGGATAAGCACGATCTGTTGACGTTGTTCCATGCGATGCCCGAAGCGATTCGTAGCAGCTTGTCCCTGGACAGCCAGGAAGATTCCTTCGAGAGATACCGCGACGTATTCACCAACAGCCGGTATCCGTATGAGTCGAACAGCTGGAAATTTTCCGACCCGGTGCTGATGAGGTTGCTGCGGTGGACGCTGGCCAATGTGGTTGGCTATTACAAGGCGCAAGGTTCTCAGGATCCGTTCGTCCTGGATTACACCGTTGAGGTGCAGGCACGAGCTGCGGCAGAGTAAATCGAGGCTTGGGCCTGGCTTCAAATCTGAACACCAGAGCCCCCCAGTTCTGCATAGTGTGGTACGCATAATGTATATTATGTTAAATCATGTATGTTCTACTTGATTGCTCCATTCTTCGGGCATCAGATCAGCGCTCAGAACTAAACATGCGAAAGCCCGCCTACCAAAGGCGGGCTTTGTTTTTTATCGCTGTGCAAGCCTAGGGTTTGGTGCGGGCTCAGACGGTAGGATTTCGGTGGCTCAATGCATCAGGCCGCTCGACTAGCATTTCAGTTGGTCACCTCCGATGTGGCCAACTGAGCTTTGCCCTTCGCTTGTTTAACTCTCCATTGACTATGCGAACAATTCCTTCACCTTCTGGTGTGCACCAGACATATCTGATCGGAGCAAGTACTCATTTAGTGCTAGATGCCAATCGACGCCCTTCGCCGTCGCCACAGGATGAACAAACTCTGGCGTATGAATAAGCCCGGGGAAGCAGCCGACCGCCAGGCTTCGACCATTACGCTGCACCAGCATCGGCACTGACTCCACTGCATTGAGCGTGCACTTGTAGCCGTCAAGCTCAAGGCTTGCGCGTAACTGCGACAGTGTCAGTCACTGCTCCTCGAGGGACGCGCAGCCAGGCTCTACTCCTTCCACGGCATACTTCAATAGCGTCGCACCGAGATGTCTCTAGCCTGATGAATGACTGGAAACCTTGACGGCGACATCATTCACCACACATAATTGAGTAATAGCTCACTCATTAATATGGGCCGGAACATGGCGCGTCCTCTCAGTGAAGAAAAACGACAGGCATTGCTCGATGCAGCGGCGGACTTCGTCGCCACCTTAGGCACTGGCGCGTCTATGGCCAAGATCGCAAAGGCCGCTGGCGTTTCCCCCGCGGCGCCTTCGCCAAGGTTGGGAAGGGATCGCCGACTAAGTTTTAACCGATTAATGAGTATGTAATCACTCATGGCTGCAAATGAAGGCGCCACAGGCTACCCGCCTCCGCCGACGAATGGCGGGGACAGCCCAGCCTTCGCCCCAGCTGAACGTATTGAAAGGAACGAATCATGCCTACCACCAAGCGCCGCGCATTGATCCTGATATCTTCGGCCCGCCAGCTGCCGCTGGCCGAACCGGCCGAAGTCAAGTCGATCTCGACCGGGTTCTTCCTGGTCGAGATGGCTCAAGTGCTCAAGGAGTTCGAGAACGACTACGAGTTCACCTTCGCCACCCCCGACGGCAATGCCCCGCAACTCGACATCAACGGCATGGCGCTGTCCGTGCAATCCATCGAGAAGACCGGCGCCATTACCATCCCCCTCCGCATGCAGCAGCGCCGTCGCTCGTTCGACGTCAACCGCTTCCGACAGCGCCACCCCGAGTTGGTCGCCCGCCGCGAGCAGGAAGTCCGACTGCTGGAGCGGCACATCGGCCGGCTCCCGGTCTCCGAGCTATTGCCCAACAGCGAACCGGAACTCGCCGAGTACCGCCCCGAACTGATCCGCCGCCTGGACAAGCTGCCTGAGGGCGCCTTCCACTCGCTGCAGGAACTTGTCCTGCGTCACCGCGATCCGGCCGATCCGTTCACTTTCGCCGACTTTGACTTCATCCACACCCCCGGCGGCCACGCCCCCATGGTCGACTTCCGTGACAACCCTTGGCTGGGCGAAGCCCTCCACATAGCCCGGGAGAACGGCGTCATCATCTCGCTGATCTGTCACGCGCCCGTGGCCGTGACCTCCACCCGTCAACGAGTCGATGCTCAGGGTCATCCCTACCTCGTCAGCGACAACCCGTTCCTCGCCGCCGCCATCTCGACCGTGCCCACGATCGGCGAGTTGTTCGCGCTGCGGTTCCTGTACCCGCGCGTCCCGGGGAAGAAGACACGACTCTCCTACTTCGTCGACAAGGTCATCAAGGAAGCCGGCTTCAAACTCGCGAGCTCGCTCAACATCGCCGCCCCGCTACTGGCCTACGAGCCGTCCGTGCGGCTGCTCACCGGCAACGGCCCACAGGCGATCGACCAGCAGGCCGCCAAGCTGCGCAGCGTCCTCACCAGCGCCCGAGCGGCCCCGCACGCCATCTGCTGAGCAAGCAAGCCGAGACCGCTCACGCTGCGCAACTACTACTCAGAAGAGGTGTTCATATGTCGGAAAAAATCTGGTTCATCACGGGTTCCTCGCGCGGCTTCGGCCGCCAGTTCGCCGAGGCTGCCCTGCAGCGCGGCGACAAGGTCGCGGCCACCGCCCGCAACACCAAGGGGCTGGCCGACCTGGCAGAGCGGTTCGGTGACGCGGTGCTGCCGCTACAGCTGGACGTCACCGACCGCACTCAGGTGTTCGAGGCGGTCGCGGCGGCCAAGGAGCGGTTCGGCCGGCTGGACGTGGTGGTCAACAACGCCGGTTACGCCCTGATCGGCGCCATGGAGGACCTCGGTGAGCAGGAGCTGCGCGACCAGCTGGAGACCAACGTCTTCGGCGTCTTCCACGTCGTCCAGGCGGTACTGCCCGTCCTGCGGAAGCAGCGCAGCGGCCACATCGTTCAGATCTCCTCGGCCATGGGGGTGGCCACCTTCGCCGGCACCGGCGGCTACTGCGCCTCCAAGTGGGCGCTGGAAGGGATGAGCGAGGCCCTCTCCCAGGAAGTCGCGCCGTTCGGCATCAAGGTCACGATTATTGAACCCGGCGCCTTCGCAACCGACTTCGCGAGCTCGGCGGTCTTCACCGTGCATGGTCAGGACGCCTACGGGCCCCTGTACGCGTCGCTGGCCGAGATGGGCGCCTCCTCCCAGGCGCCCGGCCCTGAGGGGGTCGGCGGCGCGATCCTCCAGATCGTCGACGCCGAGGAGCCGCCGCTGCGCGTGTTCTTCGGTGAACAGCCCACCCAGTGGATTCCCGCGGTGTACCAGCAGCGCCTGGAGACCTGGGCCCAGTGGGCGCATGTGTCCAAGGCCGCGGAAGGCAAGTAGCAAACGCCCGGCTCGCGGACCATTACACGCCTACATCACGGCGTGTCACCGCACCACCGGCACCTGAGAGAGCCTGGGCGGCACACCCGCCCATACCAAGAGGAGTTTTACGTCATGAGCAAAGTTTGGTTTATCACTGGCACATCGAAAGGCTTTGGCCGCGAGTTCGCCCTCGCCGCTCTCGAGCGTGGCGATAAAGTCGCAGCGACGGCCCGCAACGCGGACACTCTGAGTGACCTGGTCAAGCAGTACGGCGACGCCGTCCTCCCGGTCGAGCTCGACGTCACCAACCGCGACCAGGTGTTCGCCGCAGTGAAGTCCGCGCACGAGACGTTCGGGCGGATCGATGTCGTCATCAACAACGCCGGCTACGGGCTCTTCGGAACTGTCGAGGAGATCACCGAGCAGCAGCTGCGCGACCAGATGGAGACGAACCTGTTCGGCGTTTTCCATGTCACGCAGGCGGTCCTCCCGATCCTGCGCGAGCAGCGCGCGGGCCACATCATCCAGATCTCGACCATAGGCGGCATTGTCGCGTTCCCGACTCTTGGCGCCTACCATGCGTCGAAGTGGGCACTGGAAGGGATGACTGACGCACTCTCCCAAGAAGTTGCTGGCTTCGGCATCAAGGTCACCCTGGTCGAACCCGGCGGCTTCGCCACCGACTGGTCCGGTGCATCTGCCATCGTCGCGGACGCGCACCCCGCGTACGCGGCTCTGCACGAGAACATGGCCGCGCGGCGGGCACAAGTCGTACTTCCGGAGCCGGTCGGCTTCAGGTCCGCGATCCTCACGGTCGTGGACGCTGAGAAGCCGCCGCTGCGCGTGTTCTTCGGAGAGGGCCCGACTCTGATGGCACCGCAGGTCTACCAGCAGCGCCTGGCCGAGTGGGCCCAGTGGACGCACGTCTCCAAGGCCGCGGAAGGCAAGTAGGAAACGCCTGGCTCGCGGGCCATGACACGCCCAGATCACCGCGTGTCACGGCACCGCCGACATCTGAGAGAGCTCGGACGGCACACCCGCCCGGCTCCCTCGCCTTCGCCGGCAGCAGGCCCTTCACCAGCGGGATGCAATCCCGTGCCTCCGCAAGCACGACGCCCGCCGTTGCGGATGTCTCCCGGCCGGCACCTGGACGACTCGTCCCAGGACAACTAGGACGACCGGCCCACCCCCCACCTGTGATTTGACATATGAGCCAACTTAAGTGATTGCACACTCACTTAATAGCTAAAAAATCACGCTGCGGAGCCTTTCCAGAAGAGGTCGAACCCCGCCTGTCGAGTCGCTTCACGTTCCTTCGGCTTGGCTGCAATGGCATTCATGGTGATGTCCGCCAGGTCGAACAGGATCGTGTCGATGTAGAAAGCGACACGCTCGGGAGCCGAGTGCCCCGCAAGGCACCGCTCAACCATCGCACGGGATTCTTGGAACATGGTGTGGCAGCGCTTGCGGCTCTCTGCCGTCACGCGATCTGACACCTTCAACTGGCGCAACGCCTTGCGTTCCGTCGAATGTTTTAGGCCCCAGTCGATCAGACGACTCCAAACCATGAATAGCCGGTCGCGTGCCGACGCGTCCACCGGGTATGGCGCCAGTATCGACTCGGCGAGTCCCTCCTCTATCTCAACGAACAGCTCATTCAGCAGATCGTCCTTCGACGGAAAGTAAGTAAACAGCGTCCCCTCAGACACGCCGGCGGCCTTGGCGATCTTCGCTGTAGAGGCGCCAGTGCCGAGTTGGGCGATGAGTTCTGAAGCAGCCACGAGCAGGGCCTCACGCTTCGCTTCGCTCAAGGGACGAGCCATAGCCTAAAACCTCATATTAATTGAGTGATCGCTCAATTATTGCATTGAGAATCTTCATGGTCAACTGGCACACTTAGGACGTTGTCAGTCCCCTCACCTCCTCCAACAGGCACAGCGCTGGTTGAGCGATATAGGCTTCAGGCCTTGCCTTGAGGCGCGCGCTTTCGGTCAGCGGCCCCTCCTCTTCTCCAGGCGTTCGGCTGGGCTCAAACCCAGCGTTTCGGAGATTCGAACTGTCTGCGAGTTAAAATATAAAACCTTTTAATAACATCAAGTTATAGCTTATATAAAATCCTCGGTCTCCGTCTTATTGCGGTTAATTACAAAGCCCTCCAGGGCTAATTTCGGTTACTAAAAAAACCACGCCATCATCGATACCTCTGTTTCAAGCGAGGTGACACTGGTTTCGATAGAAAAATTCGATACCTGCGATTGATCAAGCTATCCATACAGACTTTTGGTACGAAACCTAGGCAGTGGCGCCCTGGGTTTTCGCAAGTGAACTCGCTCCTACATTGGGTATTCGGGGCCCCAGGTACTGGCGCTGTCACACTTTGTCCAATTTCCATCAGTGCAGATGATTACGATTCTCTTTTAAGTTGAATTGTAAAGGACGCTCCATGCACTCCCCTCTTCGTTTTCCAGCATTGTCCCCGTGGACGCGTTTCGCCCTGGCCGCCAGTGCAGCCGGCACGCTGTTCACTTCCGCCCAGGCCGCTGAACCACAGGCCTTGACCCTTGATGACGTGGTCGTCACCGCTTCCGGCTACGAGCAACGTGTCGAGGATGCGCCGGCTTCTGTCACGGTGATTGATGGGGAGACACTGCGCCGCAAGTCGTATCGCGATCTGGGCGATGCGGTGAAGGATGTGGAGGGTGTGACGGTTAATGGCGGGGCCAATGAGACGGACATTTCCATTCGCGGCATGCCGGCCGATTACACGCTGATTCTCGTCGATGGCAAGCGCCAGAGTGCCCGGGAATCGCGGGTCAACGGTAACAGCGGTTATGAGCAGAGTTTCGTGCCGCCGGCGGCGGCCATCGAGCGTATCGAAGTGGTGCGTGGGCCGATGTCGTCGCTGTACGGTTCGGACGCCATTGGCGGGGTGATCAACGTGATAACCCGCAAGGTTTCGCCGCAGTGGGGCGGTTCGGTGTCCTACGATTATTCGGCGCGCCAGCACAGCGATCAAGGCAACGCCCGTCAGACGCAGTTCTACCTCAATGGTCCGTTGCACGAAGACTTTCTCGGCTTGCAGGTCTGGGGCCGTTACCTGGATCGTCAGGCCGATGACGACATCGAGCAAACCAACGGTTTCAGCCAGGCCGATCACCGCGACCTGACCGCACGCCTGGCCTTCACCCCGACCGTCGACCACGACATCCTGCTGGAGGCTGGCGCCACGCGATTGAAGAACGGCGACGGCATCAGTGCCAATTGGGCCACCCGCGAGCAGGAGAACAATCGCGATCACTGGTCGCTGTCGCACCAGGGCCGTTGGGGTTGGGCCACGTCGGATATCGCCTTGTCCCAGGAAACCTCCAGCCGCGAAGGTAAGGCCACGCCAGCACAAACCGATATTTACGGGCGCAAGCCGGAGGTCAAGAACACCGTGTTCGACGCCAAGCTGGTGGTGCCCACCGCGCACAATGTCAGCACCGTGGGCATGCAGTGGAATGAAAGCGAATTGACCGACTGGAACCAGGGCCTGGGCGATCGCGTCGATTACGAGTTTTCGGTGCTGCAAAAAGCCGTGTTCGCCGAAAACGAATGGTCGGTGACCGACAGCTTTGCGCTGACCACCGGCCTGCGCCTGGACGACCACGAACAATATGGCACCCATGCCAGTCCGCGGATTTACGGGGTGTGGCGCGCCACCGATAACTGGACGCTCAAGGGCGGTATCGCCCGCGGTTTCAAGGCGCCCGAATTGCGCGCGGTAGTCAAGGATTACGCCTACCTGCGACGCAACCGTTTCGTGATGCTCGGCAACCCCGACCTGAAACCGGAAACCAGCACCAACTATGAGTTCTCGGCGTTGTGGTCCAACCGCGATGATCTGTCGGCGGGCGCGACGGTGTTCTACAACGACTTCCAGGACAAGTTGTCGACGGTCACCACCGACGAGCGCTGGAACGGTTACATCGTCATGGATCGGGTCAACATCGATAAGGCCGTGATCCAGGGTGTGGAGCTGACCGGGCAATGGGATATCAACGCCAGTGTGTTGCTCAAGGCCAACTACACCTACACCGACTCGGAACAGAAAAGCGGCGCCAATGCCGGCGCACCACTGGCGCTGACGCCCAAGCAAAAAGCCAACCTGCGCGGCGAGTGGGCGGTCAATGATCGTGCGCAAGCGTGGGCGTCGGTCAGCTACTACGGGGAAGAAACCGGCAACACCATTACCGATGAAAGCGCGCCGGGTTACGCCACGGCCGATCTGGGCGGCTCCTATGAGCTCACCGATTCGATCACGTTGAACAGCTCGCTGAACAACATCACCGACAAGCGCCTGGACGATGAAACCTACGGCACGGTGAACTACGGTCGCACGTTGTGGATGGGCGCTACGCTGAACTTCTGAGCAGGGCGGCCGGCAGCCTGACCACGGCGCACAATCCGGCGGGCGGGCGGTTTTCCAGCAGCAGTTCGCCACCGTGTGCCTGCACGCAGGCACGGGCGATAGCCAGGCCCAGGCCGACACCGCCCTTTTGCCCATCGGCCGTTCCACCGGCGAACTGCACGAACGGCTCGAACACCCTGCTCAACCAGGCACCGGGAAGCCCTGCACCGTGGTCGAGGATGTCCAGGCGGACGGTGCCGATATCTTCGTGGTACAGGCTCAGCGTGGCGTCCCCGGCATGACGCAAGGCGTTGTCGATCAGGTTGGTCAGGGCCCGTTTCAGCGCCAGGGGCCGGCACGTCAACAGGATCGGCGGTGCTCCGTGCCAGGTTACAGGCTGGTTCAGCAGTTGGTAACGTTTGGCCAGGTCATCCAGCAACCCGTTCAACGAAATGGTCAGCGTCGGCTCCTGCACGGCGTCTTCGCGGACGAAGTTGAGGGTTTCGCGCACCATCAGACTCAACTCTTCGAGACTTTCCAGCATGTCCTCGCGAGCGTCGCCCTCCTCCAGCAGCTCCACTTGCAGGCGCAGTTCGGTGATTGGCGTATTGAGGTCATGGCTGATCGCGGCGAGCATGCGTGTGCGGCCCTCGACATGGCGGGCGATGCTGGCCTGCATGTGGTTGAACGCCGCCGTCAGGTCCCGTGCCTCCTGCGGCCCCGTCAGCGGCAGCGGGGCAATCCACTCGCCGCGACTGACGCGCTCGGACGCCTGCACGAGGGTTTTCACAGGCTGCACCACGCGACTGATGCCGAACATGACGATCAACAGCACCGGAATGATCGTCACCGGCAAGCTGTACGTCAGGACTTTGCGCCATTCGTAAGCCCCGACCGGGTGCTGCAACGTGTTGAGGTAGCGGCCATCGGGCAGCTCGATGCTGCTGCGCAAACGCAACGGAGCCCAACCGGCGGGGCTGAACACCTGTTCCCGGGCATGACCACCGGTGACCCGCTCCAGTTGCATGACTACGGCGAGGTCTGGCGCCAATTGCAGGCGCTCGCGCAGCACATTGGCCAGGCGCTGTTCTTCAGCGCGCATGTCGAAGGGTTCGACGTCGGCGTCCCGATCAATCCAGAAACGTGCATCCGGGGTGATCATCGACGCCAGCAGCTGGGCGCCAACCTGGTTTTGTGCTTCGAGAGCGGCATGGTGCGCGGTGACCAGACGTTCCAGGCTCATGGTCCGCGACAGCGGATGGATCAATGCCCCGGTGCGCTGCAGAACCAGCATGGCAATTGCATTAGATGCGAGTAACGCAAGCAACAGCAGCACACTCAGTTGATGAACCATCTTGCGCGGCCACAAGGCACGCAGGTGATTCATGGCGCCTGCAACACGACATCGGACGCCAGCAGATAGCCACCGCCCCAGATGGTTCGCAGCAGTTCCGGCTCCCCCGGTTTATGGGCTAACTTGCGACGCAGACGACTGACCTGACGGTCGATGGCGCGGTCCGTCACGTCTCTGTCGGTTGCGCTGGTCAAATCAATCAAGCGCTCGCGGGGCAGCAGCGTGTTGGGATGGTTGAGAAACACTTGCAGCAGCTTGCTTTCGACGGTACTGAGCAGAATCGGCGGCTCTTGATCACGCGCCAGCGTGGCGTGACGGGCGTCGTAACGCCAGCCGGCAAACAGGTAACAGGGGCTCATTTTCATGGCGACAGGGTCAGGCGCCGATAACGCCTGTCCCGCGATGGCCGGGCGGCGTCGACGCAGCACGCTGTTGATCCGCGCCACCAGTTCCCGGGGTTCGAACGGTTTGGTGACGTAGTCGTCCGCGCCCAGATCAAGACCGCGAACCCGGTCGGCGCAGGTGTCGCGCGCCGTCAGCAGAATCACCGGCGTATCGATTCGCCGATAAAGACGACTGCACAACTCGAAGCCATCGCCATCGGGCAGCGACACGTCGAGGATGATCACCCCAAAGCTGTGCTGTTTGAGCAACTGCCACATACCCGCCGCATCCGCCGCCGTGCGCACCTCGAACGTGTGGCGGCGCAGAAACGTCGCCAGCGGATCGCGGATTTTGCGGCTGTCATCGACGATGAGCACGCTGGGGGCTTTGTTGGAAAGGATTGAGGGCATCGCGGCTCAGGACTACCGAGGGAAACAGGCGGCGATAATACTACGAACGCTTCTCAGTAACATTATTTGGTGTCAGCGCTTATGAGAGGTTCGCGGTAAGCCAGTTGACCTTTGCTTGTCTCACGTTTCGTAAGCAATGGCGTAGCTGTTGCTGGAGTGTTTGATACGAGCAAAGCCGAGCGCGCCCAAGTGCATGCCAGCGACCATCAAGTTGTCTGTACTGGCAATATCCAGCAGCCTCGTTCGCGTGGCCGCCGATAGCAGCGGGTCCTGGTCGAAGGCAATCGTGACATCTGGGCGTGCAATCTGAATCTGAGGAAAGTGAACGATATCGCCCCATACCAGCAGGCCGCCCGCTGCGGACTCGAAGCAGTAGCCGCAGTGTCCGACGGTATGCCCAGGCAACGGCATCGCGTTGATACCTGGCAATACGTCATTGGCGGTGAACGGGCGCAGATTTTGCCGGTACCGCTCGAACACCCTTCGTGCAAACAGAAAGTTTCCACGCCCGCGCTCACTGGCTTGGCCAAGATGACCATCGTCTTCCCAGAACATCAGCTCTCGCTCGTGCACAACCAACTCAGCATTGTCGAAGGTCATTTCTCCCGCTGCGTTCAGCAAGCCCCCTATGTGGTCGGGATGCGCGTGAGTCAGCAGAATCGTGTCTATGTCGCCGGGTTGCACACCGGCCAATGCAAGATTGGCCAGCAACTCGCCGCCCCATTGATTGAAGCCGCCGGCGCCGGCGTCGATCAGAATCGTTTGGCCCCGCCCACGTACCAGATAGCAATTGATATGGATCGAAGCTGGCTCGCTGATCCCGGCGGCTAATTGCATTCGGACCGCCTCCGTTGGCGCGATATTGGCGAGAAAGTCCAGGCTCGCCCCCAAGTAGCCGTCGCTGATGGCGGTGATCGAAAACTCGCCGACTTGCTGGCTGGGGAGACTCCAGCGATGTATGTCCACGTTACTCATGACTGTAACTGCTCGGTCATGGCGCAATATACATTCAGCCCCTGCAGATCGCAGGCCGTGGCCTGAGCGCAATCCAATTTGGCCAGCCAGCGGTGTGCAGGGGTCTTGTCCAAAGCAACGGCGTGCAGCGCTAAAGGTGTAAGGCCTAATTCAATCAGTACTTGAGGGCCTTGCTCACTGACCAACAGGAATTCGCTCGAGCCCACGGCAACTGCCCGGTCCAGCCCGGCATAGAGGTTGCGTCTCCAATCAGTGATGTGCGACTGCCAGTGGGAAAAATTGCCCCCCCCTTTTTGGCGGTACTCGTCGCTCTGCAAGACGGCAAGCGTGTCGACTGAATGTAAGGCCAGGTAAGCTGGGCAATTGCCGCTCAAGGCTTTGAAACGCTGTGAGGAGCTAAATCCGCTCACCGAGATCAACGCTGGCAGTTTTTCCAGGCTGTAAAACCCATTCCACTCGGCTTCGCTGGCGGGGTCAGCGTAGTTGCATTCGACTGTGTAAATCATCATGTCACTCCATGGGTTGACGTTCCATCATGCTAGTGACACGGCAAGTAGCTATAAAACGATTTTTCGGCACCCTTCAGTGACTAAACATCAAGGTGGATGCCTTGATTTGAACCAGGACAACCCATGCGTCGAAAGCTCCCTAGTAACGCTGCCCTGATTGCCTTTGAAACAGCAGCCCGGCATGGCAGTTTCGCCCGTGCCGCAGACGAATTGGCTCTGACCGAAGGCGCCATCAGTCGGCAGATAGGCCGCCTGGAAGTCTTTCTAGGCGTCACGCTATTCGAGCGTATTGGCAACCGCGTGCGGCTCTTGCCTAACGGTGAGCGTTACGCGGCCCAAGTGCGCGAACTGCTCGACCGCCTCGACAGGGAGAGCCAGTATTTGATGGGCCAGCCCAGCAACGGCGCAAGCATAGACATTGCCGTCAGCCCAACCTTCGCCTTGCGCTGGCTCATTCCTCGATTGTCTGGCTTTGCCCAGCAACACCCTAATATCTGTGTGCACCTCTCGGAACGTATGGAGCCGTTTGTACTCGCCAGTAGCGGCTTCGATGCTGCTATCCATTTTGAGCACCCGGCCTGGGCAGGCATGCACACGCACCGCCTGTTGAACGAAGTGTTAATTCCGGTTTGTCACCCTGCCCTCCTGAATCCGGGTGAGCAGGCAACGGCTCTGGATTCATTGCCGCGATTACACCGACGACAGAACCCCGATGCGTGGCAGCGATATGCCCAGGAAGCCGGAATTGTCCTGAGCAACGCAGCGATGGGCGCGCGCTACGATTTGCACGCGATGTTGATCGAGGCCGCACTGGCGGGTCTTGGCGTGGCACTCGTACCACACCTGTACGTGGAAGCAGAGCTGGCGCAAGGCCGGCTGGTTGCGCCATGGCCGCAGGAGAAGAATATCGCCAAGACCTTTTGCCTCGTGTTACCCGCCCCCCTTGAGCTGAGCCGCGCGCCCATCCAGGCATTTGCGCATTGGTTGATGGAGGAAGCCAGGTGAAATAGCGGCATGCTCTGGGGCAGTAGCGGGTCGGTTTCGTCGGCCATTCCCGAAACGCTGAAAGCTCAGGGCGCATATGAACAAGCGCATTCACTTTGAGCGTATTGAGCCAAGTGCGCGGACTTACGAGCGGCTTGTGAACATCTGACATCGCCCACTTGTTAAATTACAGGTGGAAATCACCCGCGGCCTCCGGCTGGTAAAGCACTTTCCTGATCTCAATCCGGCGGGTCCGATCAGAAATTCGCCAGTCGATGGCGTCCCCCTCCTGATAGCCCAGGATGGCAGCGCCGATGTCGGAACACACGGAATGCTTCCCGGCGCTGCTGTCCGCGTCGTCAGGGTAGACCAAGGCCACTTCGATCTCTTCGTCGTCCAACTGCAGCAAGGCCCTGGAGTTCATCGTGACGACATTGCGCGCCACCTGCTGCGGCTTGACGACAATGGCTCGCTCAAGCTCATGTTCGAGTTCAACAACGGCCGGGCCTTGCTCAAGCGCGATCAGACTCTCGAGCCTGGCCTTGTCGATTTCAGTGATGTAGATCCCCGTCGAGTCGCCAACGGCACCTTCGCGCAAGAACTGGAGATAGCGCCCCGCCGTCATGGAAAACGACTTCAATGCCGGTGTTTCGCTCTCAAGCAGAAAGCCGCTGCGCAGAAAGGCTTTCAGCGAGCGCGCGTTGTCCGGGTGGATCTTCGCGATGAGCTTCTCGGCCCGCATGTCGAGGAAGGCCAGTTTCATGCCTTCGCGGATCGTGCGGGCGCCAAGGTTTCGGCCCCATTTGTCGCTGTCTCCGATGACCAGGACTATTTCGCAATTCGAGCCGGTCTTGATGAGACGGACAAAGCCCACCGGGGCGTCATGCCGGTCATAGGCCATGAAGAATCGGCCACCCCGGTTGAATAGATGGGTCAGGATCGGTAATTGAGTCCGATCAATGACTTGCTCGATGGAGCGGGAAACGTCACGTGAATCGCTCAGATAGCAAGTGACGCGCTCATCCTCCAACCAATCCTTCAACGTCAGCGCATGTGCCCGAGTAATTTCAGGGCACAGCGAAATGAAAGGCTTGTTCATCTTCACCACACTTATTTGTAAAGGATGAAAGCCCTTCATGGCTATGGCCATGACGGTTCTTTCGGCAACCGGCCATCTTAAGGCATAACGCGAGTAATGCCGAACAGCCTGCGCACTTGTCCTTAATAAGCGGTTCAGCAGCGTCAGGAGGTACCACCCCCTTCCCTGCTTCAAGGATCAAAAAAATGAAACCGGGGCCTCTAGCCGATTTTTGAAATATGAGGACAAAAACCGAAGCGCCAACCTACTTTCAGGCCCTCTCCTATATTGTCTTGCGGTTTGGTGGTCGCCGCGGTAATCGATAGGCATTCCAACAACAATTTGACGTGGAGCGGCGACGTTTGGAATTAAGACAACTGCGATATTTCGTAAAAATCCTCGAACACGGCAGCTTGGGACGCGCAGCTCTTGAACTGGATGTCGGCGTATCAGCCCTTAGCCAACAGATCGCGAAACTTGAAAGTGAGCTGTCAACCCGCCTCCTTAATCGCACCACTACTGGCGTCACACCTACCAGCTCCGGTATGGCGTTCCTGCACCATGCCCAGCTGTGTTTGCGGCAAGCCGAAAATGCGATCATGGCCGCTCACCGTGGGCGAATGAGTGGGTACGTTACCGTCGGAATGGCGCCCACGACTGCCACTGTTCTTGCCCTGCCATTGATCAACGCGATGCGAGAGCGCTACCCGGATATTCAGTTGCACCTGGTCGAGATGCTGTCCGGGCATTTGGCCACACAACTCAATGCTCGCCAGATCGACCTGGCCATTCTGTTTCAACTCGAAGGTGGCAAGCGCTGGAGCGTGACACCGCTGCTCGACGAAAAACTATTTGTCATCAGCTCACCGCACCTGCCCCACGCACCACAAGGAACCAGCGTGCAACTGGCGGATCTGGGGCAACTTCCACTAGTAATGCCGAGCGCGCAACACGGTTTGCGTTCTACGCTGATGGTTGCGTTTGAACGTTCGGGATTGGCTCCCAACATCATCATGGAAGTGGATGGTCTTGCCGTATTGATGAACGCCGTACGCGCAGGTCATGCTGCCACCATCCAGCCCGGTGCGGCAGCGGTGCTCAAAGGTGAGTCGGGGCTTTCAGTGGTGGAAATTTCCGATGCTCACGTAGGTCGACGAAACCTGTTGGCGACACTGCCTGATGATGAGCTGTCTCCCGCTGCTCTGGCGGCGCGACTGGTCATCACCGATGTCGCTCGACAGTTGGTCGTTGATCAACAATGGCCGGGAGCGTCGTGGATTGAGGACGTCGCGTCATGATCCCGGCACACCCTCTTCCCGGTTTCCAATACTGGGCTGTCCGCGCCAAAGCCTTTAAGAAAACTAAACACCCCCACTCATTTCGCGCCTTTCGACAATAAGCTGACAGCTCTATCTTCTCCCCACTCGAGAGGAGCACTTCGTTCATGCCTCCTTGCGATTGAGGAATGATGATGATCGACGTATTAGTAATTGGCGGCGGCAATGCCGCCTTGTGTGCAGCGTTGATGGCGCGAGAGGCTGGCGCTAGCGTGATGCTGCTGGAGGGCGCACCGAAAATCTGGCGCGGTGGCAACTCGCAACACACCCGAAACCTGCGATGCATGCACGAAGCACCGCAAGATGTATTGGTCGATGCTTATCCCGAAGAAGAATACTGGCAGGATCTGCTGAAGGTCACCGGCGGGATTACCAACGAAAAGCTTGCTCGTATTGTCATCCGCGCCTCGTCGAACTGCCGTGACTGGATGCGCTCCCATGGTGTGCATTTTCAGCCGTCGTTGTCTGGTGCCCTACATGTTGCGCGCACTAATGCTTTTTTTATGGGCGGCGGCAAAGCGTTGGTTAATTCGTACTTCCGTAGCGCCGAGCGGCTGGGCGTCAAGATCCGCTACAACGCTCAAGTCACTGATATTGAGATGAAGGGCGGAGAGTTCGTCGCGGCGTACATCGGTGAACGTGAGGTCGATGGTCAGCGTTTACCCGCCGAGCGTATTCAGGCCAAAGCCTGCGTTCTGGCGGCTGGCGGTTTCGAGTCGAACCGCGAATGGCTCCGCGAAGCTTGGGGCCAAAACGAGCGCGGAGAATGGCCCTCAGACAACTTTCTGATTCGCGGGACGCGCTTCAATACCGGCGTACTGCTTCGGCGCATGCAGAGCCTGGGCGCCGATTTTATCGGCGACCCAACCCAAGCGCACATGGTGGCCATCGACGCCCGAGCCCCCCTGTATGACGGTGGTATCTGCACCCGTATCGATTGCGTATCGCTGGGCGTGGTGGTTAATCGCGACGGCGAACGCTTCTATGACGAGGGCGAAGATTTCTGGCCCAAGCGCTATGCGATCTGGGGCCGCCTGGTGGCCGGTCAACCCGGTCAACAGGCCTACTCGATCATCGACCAACAAGCCCTCGGCCGTTTCATGCCTCCGGTGTTTGCGGGTACTAAAGCCAACTCCCTGCAAGACCTGGCCCGCCAGTTGAAGCTTCCCGTTACGCAATTCGTCAAAACCATCGAGCAATACAACGCGGCCTGCCGCATCGGCACGTTCGACCACACCGCGCTGGACGATTGCCACACCGAAGGTTTGACACCCGCCAAAACCCATTGGGCCCGCCCATTGGTAAAGCCTCCCTTCTGTGCCTACCCACTTAAACCTGGCGTGACCTTCACCTATCTAGGCCTCGCTACCGACGATACCGCCGCCGTTCACTTCAACGGCGAGGCTAGCCCCAACCTGTTTGTCGCAGGAGAAATGATGGCGGGCAACGTATTGGGCAAGGGCTATACCGCCGGCATCGGTATGGCCATTGGTACCGCATTCGGTCGCATCGCCGGTGTGCAAGCCGCGGCTGCGGCTGGCTTCCTGACTCCTTCCTCCACGGAGCCCCAACATGCAGCTGTTTGATCCCAAGGCACCGGGTAATTTGATTCCCGTACTCAACCTTGATGAAAGCGAAGTTCAGCGACAAATGACCGTTTGCAATGCCTGCCGTTACTGCGAGGGCTTCTGCGCTGTATTTCCGGCCATGACACGACGTCTGGAGTTTTCCCAGGCCGATATCCATTACCTGGCGAACCTTTGCCATAACTGCGGCGCATGCCTGCATGCCTGCCAGTACGCCGCACCTCATGAATTCGAAATCAATGTGCCCAAGGCCATGGCCAAAGTCCGCCTCGACACTTACGCCGAGTACGCCTGGCCACAGGTGATGGGCACGCTATATCGGCGCAACGCACTGACTCTGGCACTGTCAGCCGGTGCCGGGCTGGCACTGTTCCTGTGTCTCACGTTGATGGTGATGGGCAACCTGTTCACGGCGATGCCCGGGGGAAATTTCTACGGGATCTTCCCGCACAACACCCTGGCCGTAATGTTCGGTACAGTTTTCGGATTCGCGGTACTCGCGTTAACCCTTGGCGCGCGGCGCTTCTGGCGCAATGTTTCACCGGCCGACGCACCCGCGCAGGAAAAAACCGCTGCTGCGCTGGAAGCCACGGCCAACGTCGCCCGGCTCAAATTTCTGGACGGTGGCCATGGCGAGGGCTGCAATAACGCTGATGATCGATTCACCTTGTGGCGGCGGCGCTTCCACCACTTCACCTTCTACGGATTCATGCTGTGCTTCGCAGCTACTGGGGTCGCCACGCTCTACCATTTCCTTCTGGACTGGTCGGCGCCCTACCCCGTCTTGAGCTTGCCGGTGATGCTGGGCATCAGCGGTGGGCTCGGGTTGCTGGTCGGCCCTGCGGGTCTGTTGTGGTTGAACCTGCGTCGCAACCCCGAACACGGCGACGAAAACCAGAAACCCATGGATCGCGGCTTTATCGCACTGCTGTTCCTGGTCAGCGCCAGCGGCCTGGCACTCCTGGCGTTCCGTGAAACCGCAGCCTTGGGCCTGTTGTTGGCAATCCATCTCGGCCTGGTCATGGCGTTTTTCCTGACAATGCCTTACAGCAAATTCGCCCATGGCATCTTCCGTAGCGCCGCACTGCTCAAGTACTCCATCGAAAAACGCCAACCCAACCCGATTAACGCCGGAAGCGATTGATCGTAGAACCACTCATTCCAATAACAATATTGATCACCTGGGTAATTGCACTGATTTGACCACCCATTTGCATTCGACCTAATCAGCCATGTGCATCGGACTTGACCAGCACATTTCGTATCCATGGCCGGCAGAGAGCGACCCAGGTTGTGTGAAAACACCTGCAATTTACGCGAGGGTATGGCGCTGCTAGCTATGAGGCGTTCGCAGCTGGGCCTAAAAGCTGCTGCGTCCTTAAGTTCGCCCCAACCGCCCTCATTACCGCAACCTGCACACAACACCACCGAAGCCCCCCCTCGCTGATTTCAATCCTCAACCCGCCGCCCCTTTGACCACTGTCATTGTCGAATCCGATGCATCCCGCCGATACTCAGCCCCGTCATTCAGCGACGCGCCAGCGCCTACACTCGACGGCAACCGGCCAGGACCCGCATTCTGGATCATTGCCGCCGATCATCATGGATACTTGAGAAGGACACTCAAATGGTACGTGCCGTCACTATTCTCACCGAGAGTTTCTCCGACTGGGAACCCGCACTCATCAACTCCACGGGGCGAGCCTACTATGGCTTCGACACTCGTTTCGCAGCCCCTGGTGGCCAGCAAGTGATCTCATCCGGAGGAATGACCATCATCCCGAACCTGGCCATCGAAGCCATCGAGCTGGACGATGTCGACTTGCTGATCGTGACCGGAGGCCCTGTGTGGAAAACAGACAAGGCACCGGCAATCGAGGCGCTGGTTCGTGCGGCCCACGCCAGGAACATCGTCGTTGCCGGCATCTGTGACGGCACCCGCGTCCTGGCCCAGGCCGGAGTGCTGGATCACGTGCAGCATACGTCCAACTCCGCCGAGAACCTGAAGCAGGTGCATTACCGCGGAGCGGATTATTACCAGGATGTGCCCTATGCCGTTGCCGACCAGGGGGTGGTCACCGCTCCTGGCAGCGCGCCTGTCAGCTTCATGGCGCAAATTCTCAGCACCTTGGGTTTGAACGACAAGAAGCTCGATGCCTACCTGGCCATGCATGCGGCTGAACACATTCACGGCTGAGCCCCCTTCCCTCTATCTCGACGGCGACTCCTTCGACGCTATCCGGGTGATGTCGCGCTTGTCCTGCAACCTGCCCATCGTGACGCTTTTCGAGCACCCCACGGCAGCTGACCTGGCCCGGCGCATCCTCTGCGAAGCCACTCGACAAGCCGCCCGCCTGGTGATCTACGGCCACTGCGCCGGCGCGGCCACCGCGGCGTGCATTGCCTCGAGCACAGCAAGACCATGAAGATCGATGGGCAGGTGGCCTGGATCGGCACCAGCAACTGGCTCGGCGGTTACCTGGACAATTCGCGCAACCTGGAAGTGGTGATGCACGACAGCGCGATGGCCAGGCGCATCGGTGAGCTGCACGCGCAATTGTGGGATGGGCCTTATGCGAAGCCGCTCGAGGTGATGGCTGAGTATCCGGATCCGCATCCGGGCACGCCGTGAAGAAAAAGGCCGAGCCCCTCGGAGGTTCGGCCTTCTGCTTATGGTTCAGCGTTTTGACGCAACCATCGCCTCCACCGTGGTCGCTCTGTCCGCACTGGCCGTAGCCTGCCCTGCCCCCCGCACTGCCTGCGCCCGTACCGCGGCCGCATCCTGCAGGATCACCTGCGCCGCTTTCTCCGCCGCGACATAGATCGAGGTGACGATGAAGAACCCGGGGATTTTCGGGAAGATCGAGGCATCCACCACCCGCAGGTTGCTCACGCCGCGCACGCGGAAGGCGCTGTCGAGCACCGCCATCGGGTCGTCGTCGGCGCCGATCGGGCAGGTGCAGGAGGCGTGGTGGCCCCAGGCCTGGTTCATGACGAAGGTCCTGAGCTGCTCGTCGGTCTGTACCGCGTCGCCGGGCAGTTCTTCGCTGGCGATCAGCCCGGCGTCTTTCAACGGCTGGGCCAGGTTGCGCACGAACTTGATGCCCTCCACCACCGATTGCAGGTCTTCGCCCTGGGTGTCGCTGCCCTCCTCGAAGTAATGAAAGTTGATCAGCGGGGTGTCGGCCGGGTCTTTCGAACGCAGGGTGACGTAGCCGGCGTTGTTGTTGGTATGGGCCTTGAGTATGGCCCAGGTCAGGTAGTTCAGGTGCTCGACGATCAGCTTCGAGTAGCCGGGGAAATAGCCGCGAAACAGCGCCAGCAGGGAGAAACAGAACAGGTCCGGCAGCGGCCGTTGCTTCAGGGATTTCTTGATGATCGCCAGGACCGCGCCGTTGGTGCTGTAGACCCCGACCTTGCCCTTGGCCCATTCCTCGTACTGCGGATCGCCCTTGGCGTAGCGCGCGTCCTTGAGCACTTCCCAGTGCTCGAAGTTCATCCGGTTGACCACCCCGACCTCGTAGCGGTCCTGCAGGTTGCGCCCTACACCCGGCAACTCGACCCGCACCGGGATGTCCTTGGCTTCCAGGGTTTCGCGCGGGCCTATCCCTGAGAGCATCAGCAGTTGCGGGGTGTTGAAGGCGCCGCCAGCGAGTATCACTTCGCGGCTGGCGTGCACCTGGCGCAGTTCACCGGTGGCATTGCGCGGCAAGGTGCAGGCCCGGTACAGCCGCGCGCCCTTGATGTACTCCACGCCATAGGCGCGCTGCTGGTCATCGAGCAGCACCCGGGTCACCAGCGCATCCAGCTCGATGTGCAGGTTGTCCGGGTGGCGCTTTTGCACATCCAGCAGGCGTTCGCGGGTCCCGTGGCGATGGTGGTGCCGGGTGGTCAGCGGCGGATAGCGCAGGCCGATGGCTTCCTCGCGCACCAGCCGCCAGTCGTTGGGGTCGCCCACGCCCTGCAATTGCCAGCCGATGCGCTTGAGGGTTTCGCCCAGGGTCTTGAACGCCTGCTCGGCGGACTTGACGATCGAGCGCACCAGCGACAGGTCGTCGATCACCGCTTCCGGCACGGCCTTTTCCACGTGCAGCCAGCCCTTGAAGCCATGCCGCGACGGGTTGATGCCGAACCAGGAGAGAAACCGCTGGAACGGCCGGTGATGGCAGTTCTCCAGGCGCTGGAAGTGCTCGCGCATGGCACTGGCCTTCCACGACGGGTCGCCGGTGATCTGCGCGATATGGTCCCAGTCCTGGTTGTGCGGGTAGACGGTGATCATCGCGTTGTGTGCGGTGCAGCCGCCCAGGCAACTGGCCCGCGGGTACAGCACCCCGTCGACGTTCTCGCCCTGGAAGGTCCGGGTGAACTTGGGGTCCTGCAACTGGCGGGCGTCGTTGCTGTAGTGGCGGACGAAGAAGTCCCAACGCATCGCATCGTTCTCGGTGGAGCGCGGGTGGAACGCCGGAACTTCGTACTCCTCCGGCAGCCGCGGGGCGGTGGTGTCCGCCGCCGCCGGGTCGCTGCCCGACTCCAGCACCAGCACCTTGCGGCCCTGTTCGGCCAGGCGGGCGGCGACGGTGCCGCCCCCTGCCCCGGAGCCCACCACGATGTACTCGTAATCCATTTCGTTGTTCATCGCTGGCCACCTAGAAAGTTTTCAGCAGGGCGATCAAGGCCCGTTTGTCTGCATCACTCAGGGGCGCTTCCTCCTTGAGGAAGCTGGTGCCGAAGTAATGCCCCTTGTCCACCACGAAGTCCGGGCACTTGCTCACCTGCAGCAGCGGCTTGACCAGGCCGGCGAAGACCTTGCGCGCTTCTTCGTCGGTGGCGCCGGCCGGCAGTTGCTTGAGGTCGTGCTTGATCTTCAGCAGCAGGTCCAGCACCTGGTCGCGTTTCTCCAGGTCGATGTTGGACAGCAGGCTCACCGGCGTGCCTTGCGGGATCGGTCCGAGCTGGATGCCATCCTCGCCGAACAGCCACGGCAGCCAGCGGCCGAACAGGCCTTCGAGTTTTTGCAGGAAGGTCGGCAGATAGCCGCTGCTGACTCGCAGGTAGCTGGTCTCACTGGTGACGTCGACGGTGCCCATGTGAGTCTTGCCGGAGCGGGTCATGACCTGGAAGTCGCCGGTGCGGTGTTCCGGCCACAGCAACATCTCGATCGCGCTGTCGAAGGACGCCATGCGGTCCTCCACCCCACCCTTCCAGTGGAATTGCCCCAGGCGGTTGTTCAGCAGCAGCGGCGCGGTGGACCACACGCTGACCAGCGAGGCTGGCCGCGTATAACCACGTCCGCCCGCCGGCATCGCGTACTCCCAGGGCTCGCCGGTGTACGGGTTCTGCACCAGCACCGAGCCTACCGCCGGCAACTGCTTGTACGACTCCGACGAGAAGTTGTCCCAGATATTGCCGCCCAGGGCGTTGGTCGCCAGCGGGCTGCAGGCGTTGGTTTCGGTCAGGGTGACCGGCACCCGCAGTTCGGTGGAGAGGAAGTTGTCGGTCAGGAACTTCTCATCCTTGACGATGGCGCGCATCGCCGTCTTGAACTCCGGCGTCTTGCTCCAGGTCCAGTAATTGTTCCAGCACTTGAGGTAACCGTCGTTCACGCAGCCATGGTCGGGAAAGAAGGTCCAGGCCTTTTCCGGCAGTTTGCTGGAGTGGCAACGGGCGCAGGTGTCGGCGAACACTTCCTTGCCGCGCTCCAGTACCGCCGCCGGTTCGCTCAGGTGTGCCGTGCCACCGGGGGCGTTCTTCAGGTAGTCCGGGGTCGCCGAGGCCAGGAAGAACAGTGCCAGGTCCGGGGTCTGCGCCTCGTTGGCGTTCCAGTAGGAGGAGTTCTTGCGTGCCACGTCGATACGGAACGGGGTGATCGGCTTGCCGCCGATCAGCGGCCGGAAGTGGGTGGTCCATTCCTCGCTGTACAGGCCGATATTGATGAACACCCGGTTCAAGGCTCCGAGCGCGCCCACCGAGTCGGCGCCGTCCTTGAGCACCCGCGGGGTGAACACCGTGTCAGGCTTTTTGTAGAACTGCGCCAGCGGGCTGTCCGGCGGCACGCCGGGCACCTCGTTGAACTGGCGGTTGTCCAGCCCGCCGCCGGCGAGTTTTTCCTTGCCCAGGTTCGAGGCCAGTTCGATGCGCGCCTTGAGGTTGTAGACCGCGTTCATGGTGCGCGGGTTGTTGATGTAGTCGGTGGAGACGAACGAGGTGTCCAGCGCTCCCGGTTTCGAGGTGTGGAACAGCTGGTACGGGAAGCTGCTCGGGTCCTGGTTCCACATGAAGATCCGGTCGACCCAGAAGTACTGCGCGCCGGGGTTGGAGTTGAGGTTGGACCAGGCCGGATGTTCAGGGTCGGCCGGCGGGTTGGTCGGGTTCGGCCCGACATGGCAGAAGCCGCAGGACATGCCGACCCGGTAAGGTTTCACCAGCTTGCTGTCGTTGTAATAGGCCGGGTCTTCGTAATAGCGCTTGGCGTCCCACTTCTTCTGCGCGTGCTCGTCGAAGTCCGGGTTGGGGAACAGCCGCAGGCCGACGATCCCGGTGCCGTAGCCGTAATAGGAGCCCACCGGCAGGTTCTTGCCCCGGGCGCCGATCTTCACCCCGGGGTACTTGGTTTCGTTCTCGAAAGGGTCGGCGGCGCAGGACGGGTCGCGCTTGTCCAGCCACAGGCCGTAGCGATCGTCGCGCGGCCCCTCACCCTTGACGTAGCAGGGCTCGTTGACCACCCCCAGCACTTGCCAGCGTTTATCGCGGTTGTATTTCAGGCTCGGGTGGTTGGAGACGGTCTTGAGCAGGTCCAGGTTGCCGACGCTGTCGCGCGAGAGCTTGTCCCACAGCGCATCGTTGCCGGCGGTCCAGACGATCCAGTTGTTGCGCCCGCGGGCGAAGGCCTGGAGCGCCTGCTGTTCGGTAATGCCGGGGATGAAGGGCGACAGTCGCTCGACCAGCAACTGCGGTTGCCTGGACACGCCGTAGTCCATGTCGGCGAAGTAGTCCTCGTCGGCGCCTCTGAGGCTGCCGGCATCGCGGCCGACGCACTTGGCTTCGTCGAGTCGCTCGCCGGGTTTGTCGCCGCAGGGGTTTTTCGTTTCGCTGCTACAGCCCTGTAACAGCACCAAAGGAAGGAAAATGCTCAACATCAGCTTCACGGGTGTCATGCGCTGCTCCTTGCATGTGCTGCAGACCGGTCCCTCTGTCCTTGGGGACACCTGTGTCGCGACCGGTTCTTTTTCTGATGGCCGAACAACCGACTGCCTGCGCACCGGGCCGGTTAACCTCGGTGCGCCAGCCGCTTTAAAACGCCCTACAGCCGCCATACTAGGTCATGGCGAGCGGGTCAATTCTTCCATTTGGCGATGAAAAACCGGGGGTAATTGCGATTGGCTATCGGGCTTCACACTCACCGTTCCGGCTGTCGGAAACGCTGCTGGCAACCTGCTGTTTTCCTGCTTTAACTTACTCGTGAGGGACGGATCACCCTCCCTTTCGTGAGGGCTGCACATGGACAGGAAAAAGCCCGCTTCTTCGGCTCAGGATGCTCAGTTTCACGCCGAACATGCCCGTATCGACCAACGTCGGGATCTGCTCGGCCTGGCGCGCAAAAGCGCCGGCCACTGGGCCGTTGCCCTGTCCGGTGGCGGCATTCGCAGCGCCACCTTCTGCCTCGGCGTGTTGCAAGCCATGGCCCGTGCCAGGGCGCCGGATGCCGTGGGCAAAGAGCCGGGCATCGGCAAGCGCCTGCTGGCGCAGTTCGACTACCTGTCCACCGTCAGCGGTGGCGGTTACCTGGGTTCTTTTTTCGGCAGCCTGTTCCTGCCCGGGCGCCTGCGTGGGCGAGAAAACGTCCAGGTGGTGGCCAGCCCCGAAGTGCAGGCCGCGGAAGATGCCTATGAAGTGCTCGACTTCGAGCCTCCGGGGCGCATCCACACCCATATCGACTACACCAAGGCTCCGGTGGGCGAAGCACCGCTGGCCTGGCTGCGGGAGAACGGCCGCTACCTGACCCCGGGCGGTTCGGGCGACCTGTTCTATGTCCTGGGCCTGTCGCTGCGCAATCTGCTGGCGCTGCATGTCGTGATCGGCATGCCGCTGTTGTGCACACTGGCCCTGGCCACCCTGGCGCAGGTGGCCATTTCCAGCGGCCCGCTGTGCTCGCCGATGGTCGTGCTGCTACCCATGGACCTGGTCAACGTCCTGTGCGGTTCGCTCTGGTGGGTGCCGGTGGCGGTCACCGTGCTCTGGATAGTGCCGCTGATGCTGGCATTCTGGATGGTGTATTTCCGCAAGAGCCAGGACGAGGCGGTGCACCTGTGGAACTGGGCGACCCTGCTGTACAGCGCGATCGGTGCCCTGTTCATCGGCCTGGCCACCGCGCCCTGGGGACTGGACGCCGAACTGCGGGCAATCCTGATCGTCTGCGGGCTGGTCAACTGGCTCGGCGTGCTGGCCTGTATCGGCGTGGCCCTGCGCCTGCGTTTCAAGCGCGACAAGGACGACGTCCTGGCGCGCAACAACTGCGTGCGCACCTACCGGGTGCTGGTCACCCGCTACCTGGCCCAGGCGCTGATCCTGACCCTGCTGCTGGGCTTCTACGCCCTGGTGCCGTGGCTGGCCCAGTGGGTCTACATCAGCGAGCAGCGCGCGCAACTGATGTCGTCAGCGATCCTGCTGCCGTTGCTGGTCGGCGCGATCCGCAGCCTCTCCAGCCTGCTCGACGACAAGGCCCTGCCCGGCTGGCTGAGCCGTCTTCCGCTGAGTGTGATCGCCGGTGTCGCCGGCATCGCGATCTTCATGCTGGTGGCCCTGCTCTGGGGGCTGCTGGTGCAGTTCGTGCGCTACCAGGGGCTGGATAGCGACAGCCTGACGCGCCTCATGGGCCTGGTGGCGGTAGCCCTGGTCCTAAGCCTGGCGGAGGGACGCTTCATCGGTTTTCTCAACCAGTCCTCGTTGCAGTCTTTCTATCGCAGCCGGCTGACCCGGGCGTATCTGGGCGCCTCCAACGGCCTGCGTTTTGCCGGCAGGACGGCCAAGATCCGCAAGCAGCGCCTGAGCGTCGCCGAAGCCCTGCCCGGCGACGACGTGCCGATCGAGCAGTACTACGGCGTCACCACCTGCGCGCCGGTGCACCTGATCAACGTCACCCTGAACCTCACCGTCGACCCGGCCGAGCAGCTGGTGCAGCGCGACCGCAAGGGCAAGCCACTGTGCCTGGCCCCCAATGGCGCGAAGGCACCCGATAGCGTCAGCTACATCCTCGACGGCGAACCGCGCAAGCGCTCGACCCGCAGCAAATGGTTCAGCGAGATTTACCAGAACCTGGGCCTGGCCCATTGGATCGCGACCTCCGGCGCGGCGATCTCCACGGGCCTGGGCCGAGCCACCTCGCTGGGCACCTCGCTGTCGTTCGGCCTGACCAACCTGCGCCTGGGCACTTGGTGGCCGGGCAATTTCCTGGAAGGCGACGAGCAAGCCGGCACTCAACGCAGCTGGCGGGACAAGGGCTGGGCCCGGGTGTTCCCGACCCAGACCTACCTGTTCTATGAACTGAGCGCGCACTTTCATGGGGTGCGCCGCGACTACCAATACCTGTCCGACGGCGGCCATTTCGAGAACACCGCCACCTACGAGCTGATCCGCGAAGGACGCAAGATCGAGCTGATCGTCATGTGCGACTGCGGCGCCGACCCGAGCTACCAGTTCGACGACCTGGCCAACCTGATCCGCCTGGCGCGGATCGACCAGGCCCTGGAGATCGAGGAGGACCTGGGCGTGCATGAGGTTTCGCTACTGGCGCCCTACTTCGGCCATACCGCCAACTTCAGCCATCCAGGCCCCGGCGACAGCCTGCGCTGCGCGATGCTGTTCAACGTGCTCGATCGCCAGGGCCAACGCACCGCGCGGATCCTGTTGCTCAAGCCACGCCTGATCGCCGGGGTGCCGGTGGACGTGCTCAATTACGCCAACGCCCACCCGACCTTCCCCAACGAAAGCACCGCCAACCAGTTCTTCGACGAAGCGCAGTTCGAAAGCTACCGGCAACTGGGCCTGCAGATCGGCCAGGCGCTGTTTGGCAGCGGCCAGCCGACCCCGGTTTCCCAGGCGTTGTGGAGCTACCTGGCTTCCGGAAGCCGGCAAGCGGCAGCAGCGCATACCGGCCTTGACCGGTCTCCGCTGCCAACCGCCAACTAAGGCGCGGAAAACACTCCGGTATCGGTCAGCGTCTGGACATCGACCCGATGGGGAAAGATCTTCTTGGCCACGAACAGGTCGTCGACTTCCTGCAAGGCCTGGACGTCCTGGAACGCCACCGGCAGCAGCGACTCGTCGCCCCAACGGCGCAGGGTCTGCGACACCTCCAGCGGGATGTCATTGACCCTGGCGAAGACTCGCGCGTATTCGTCCGGGTTCTGCCGGCCCCACTCCAGGGCCTTGGCGAAACGTTGCAGGACATCGCTCAGGGCCTGGCGTTTCAGTGGGTCGCTGAGCACTTCGTCCGAGGCGGTGATGAAGTTCAGCCCGGTATTGATGCCCTCGCCGCTGATCAGTACCCGGGCGCCCTGCTGCTCGGCGAAAGCCTGATACACGCCGAAGGTGGCCCAGGCTTCGATTTGCCCGGCATTGAAGGCCGGCAAGGCGTCGGTCGGTAAAACGAAGCCGACCTTGACGTCCTTCTCGTCGACCCCGGCGTTGGCCAGGGCGCGAATCAGCAGGTACTGGGCAATGCTGCCGCGGGCCGACGACACCACCACATTGCGCCCCTTGAGGTCGGCGACGCTGCGGATCGGCGAATCCGCCGGCACCAGGATCGCGATGCCGCGCGCCTGGCCGCGGCGCACCGCGACGATGCGCAACGGCGCGCCACCGGTGGCCGCCGCCAGCACCGGGGTATCGCCTGCGGGCGCCAGGTCGACGGCACCGGCGCGCAGGGCTTCGAACAGCGGTGCGGCGCCCTGGAAGTTCGCCCACTGCACCTGGTACTCGATGCCCTTCAGGGCGTTCGCCGCCTCCACCACCGTGCGCAGGCCCTTGGCCTGGTCACCGAGGATCAGGGTGACGCCGGACAGGTCCGAATGATTCGCGGAGCTGGATTTGCTTTCGCCGCCTTCACCACAGCCACCAAGCAAGAGCATGGCGCCCGACAACAGCAGGGCCGTGGCTTTCCAGAGGCGCGAACCTTGGTTCAGCAAAGGATCAGCCATGGGCGAACCGCCGGATACTCGAAGGCTGGTGCGCAGTGCCGGCTGCTGGCAGCGCAGGCTCCGCCGCTTCCACCCCCAACAGGCTCAGCAGGCGCGCGCGGATTTCCTGGAAACCGTCCTGGCCGGTGTCCCGCGCGCGTGGCAGGTCGATGCTCAGTTGCTCGGCGATCTTGCCGTTGGCCAGCACGATGACCCGATCGGCCAGGAGGATGGCTTCGTCGACATCGTGGGTCACCAGCAGCACTGCCGGCGTGTGCTTGCGCCAGAGATCGATGATCAGCCGGTGCATGCGGATCCGGGTCAGCGCATCCAGCGCGGCGAAGGGTTCGTCGAGCAACAGCAGCTTGGGCTCGCGCACCAGGCCTCGAGCCAGGGCCACGCGCTGGGCTTCGCCGCCGGAGAGCGTCGCCGGATAGGCTTCCAGGCGGTGGGCCAGGCCGACTTCGGTCAGGGCCTGCACCGCGCGGGCGCGGGCGTTGGGGATGCGCAGGCCGAGGATCACGTTCTTCCAGGCACGCTTCCAGGGCATCAGGCGCGGCTCCTGAAACACCGCGGCGCGCGCCTTGGGCACTCGCAGCTGGCCGCTGTCGATGCTGTCGAGCCCGGCCAGGCTGCGCAGTAAGGTGGTCTTGCCCGAACCGCTGGCGCCCAGCAGCGCGACGAATTCCCCCGGGGCGATGTCCAGGTCCAGGCCGTCGATGACCCGCTGCTCGCCGAACTGGCGCACTACATTGCGCAGTTGTACCGGGTGGGCGGTCTTGGGCACGTTTACAAGATCGATGCTCGACATATCAATTCCTCACGAAAGTTGGGCGCCAGGCCAGGGCGAAACGTTCCAGGGTGCGGATCAGGCCGTCGATCAGCAGGCCGAGGACGCTGTAGATCAGCAGGCAGATGACGATCACGTCGGTGCGCATGAAGTCCCGCGCATCACTGGCCAGATAACCGATGCCAGCGGTGGTGTTGATCTGCTCGACGAACACCAGGGCCAGCCAGGAAATCCCCAGGGAATAGCGCAGGCCGACGAAAAACGAGGGCAAGGCGCCCGGCAGGATCACATGCCAGATCAGCTCGCGCCGGCTCAGGCCCAGGGTGTTGGCGGCCTCGATCAGCTTGGGGTCGATATTGCGAATGCCGGCGAACAGGTTCAGGTACACCGGGAAGGTGGTGCCGGTGACGATCAGGGCGATCTTGGTGAACTCGCCGATGCCGAACCAGAGAATGAACAGCGGCACCAGGGCCAGGGAGGGAATGGTGCGCAGCATCTGCATCGGCGAATCCAGCACCACCTCGCCGCGTTTCGACAGGCCGCTGATCAGCGCCGCGACCACCCCGATGCTGACGCCGATGCTCAAGCCCACCAGCGCCCGTTGCAGCGACACCAGCAGATGCTTGCCCAATTCACCGGAAGCGATCATGGCCCAGAGCGTGCCGCCGATCTGCGACGGCGCGGCGATCACCCGCTGGGGAATCAGCCCCCAGCGCGAGGCCAGCTCCCACAGCAACAGCAGCACGATCGGGCTGATCAGGCGCAACAGCGCCTCGGGGGTGCGCCAGTTGCACAGCCACCGCGGAATCCAGCGCGCCCCACCCTGCCCTGCACTGTTGAAGCGAACGGCCTTATCGACGGAAAACGAGCTGCTGGTGCCCGGTGTATCGAAAGTCTTGTCGCTCATCAGGCTTGCTTCCTCATCAAGCACATGGCTGGAGGCGCCATGTTTCAGCTTCGGATTTATGCTATTCGCATAAAAAACCGCAGTGAAATTCTTTTTGGGAATAACCTAATATGATTAAAAATCAGATAGAAAATTAACCAGATAAATTATTTGCATAGTAAACCGACTCGGCCAGCGTCCTTCGCGGAGTGCGTGGGCACGGCGCTATAAAATGCGCATTACTGATTAAGCAGCATTTAAATAATCAATTAATTTAATAATTAACTTAGAACAAAACGGCATTTCACACCCCGCTGCGCTGCGCCTACTTTCGACACCACGGACCGACCCCTTGCCCGGTGGAGGCTGAATCACGCCTATTAGAAAGATAAGGAATCCACCATGAGTATCGAATTCATCGGTTTTATCGGCGGCCATCACGCCTCGGAAATCCACCCACGCAGCGGCCCCGTCCTGCAACCCGACTACGTGGAGAAAGTCGCCCGCGCCCATGAAGATGCCGGCTTTGACCGCGCCCTGGTGGCGTTCCACTCCAACAGCCCGGACAGCACCCTGATCGCCGCGCACGCCGCCAGCGTGACGAAAAAGCTCAAGTTCCTGATCGCCCACCGCCCGGGTTTCGCCGCACCGACCCTGGCCGCGCGCCAGTTCACCACCCTGGATGTGTTCAATGGCGGGCGCACCGCGGTGCACATCATTACCGGCGGCGATGACCGCGAGTTGCGCGCCGACGGCAGCTACATCGGCAAGGACCAGCGCTACGCCCGCACCGACGAATACCTGGACGTGCTGCGCCAGGAATGGACCCGCGATAAACCCTTCGACTATCAAGGCCAGTATTACCAGGTCGAGGGCGCGTATTCGGCGGTGCAGTCGCCGCAACAGCCGCATATCCCGCTGTATTTCGGCGGTTCCTCGGCGGCGGCCATCGCGGTGGCCGGCAAGCATGCGGACGTCTATGCGCTGTGGGGCGAAACCTATGAGCAGGTGCGCGAAGTGGTGGCCCAGGTGCGCGCCGAGGCCGCCAAGCATGGTCGCAGCATCAGGTTCAGCCTGTCGTTGCGGCCGATCCTGGCGGACACCGAGGAGCAGGCCTGGGCCCGCGCCGAACGCATCCTGCAGCAGGCTACGGCTCTCGCCGAGCAGACCGGTTTTGTCCGCCGCGAACCACCCAATGAAGGTTCGCGCCGCCTGCTAGCGGCAGCGGCCCAGGGCTCGCGCCTGGACAAGCGGCTGTGGACCGGCATCGCCGGGCTGCTCGGTGCCCAGGGCAACTCGACGTCCCTGGTCGGCACCCCGGAGCAAGTGGCCGAAGCCCTGCTCGACTATTACGACCTGGGCATCACCACCTTCCTGATCCGCGGTTTCGACCCGCTCGAGGATGCCATCGACTATGGCCAGCGCCTGATCCCGCTGACCCGCAAACTGGTGGCCGAGCGTGAGCGACTGGCCGCGGAAAAAGTCGCCTGAGCTGAAACCCCGACGCATGGAGCCCTGATCGCCCTGTAGCCGCTGCCGCAGGCTGCGATCGGGGCACTGCCCCGCTAACCTGCCGACGCGCTATCACTGACCTGCGGCGGCGCCTGGCCTGGCGACCGCTGCGCGGTCGTTCGCAGCCTCGCTTCGCTCGGCAGCGGCTACAGAGCATCGCTTCTTGCTGGATGGACGCCTTGTAGCCGCTGGCGCAGCCTGCGATCGGCTGCGCAGCAGACGTAAAACCGGAGACTGCGGTTTGTCAGGCAGACCGCCTGTTGTGGATTCACGACTGCTGCTTCGGAATGCCGCCCAAGCCGATCGCAGGCTACGCCAGCGGCTACAGGGCGTAAGCGCGCTGGCATGTCCGTACCATCACTCCTTGTAGCCCGTATCGCTACGCTCCAACTGACGGATCAATGCATTCCAATGCCGGGCAACCCCCGGCCCATCGCCACTCTTGAAGACCTCGGCCTGCTTCTCGACCTTGGCCACCACCTCGGCCGGTGGGTAGATCAGCTCGGCATTGCCGCTGGCCTGGGCAGCGATCTGGATATTGCAGGCGCGCTCCAGGTAATGCAGTTGCTGGAACGCATGCTCGACGCTGATGCCCGCGGTGAGCAGCCCGTGGTTGCGCAAGATCAACACGCTCTTGTCCCCCAGGTCGGCCACCAGCCGTTCGCGCTCGTCGAGATCGAGGGCGATGCCTTCGTAGCCGTGGTAGGCCACGCGCCCGGAAAAGCCGATGGCGTGCTGGGAGATCGGCAGCAGGCCGTCGCGCTGGGCGGACACGGCGATGCCGTCGCGAGTGTGGGTGTGCAGGACCGCGTGCAGGTCGGGACGGGCGCCGTGGATCGCGCTGTGGATCACATAACCGGCGTAGTTGATGCCCAGGCCCGTGGGGTCGTCGACGATGGTGCCGTCGATGTCGACCTTGACCAGGTTGGAGGCGCTGATTTCGTCGAACAGCAAACCGAAGGCGTTGATCAGGAAATGCTCGTCGGGCCCCGGCACCCGCGCGGAAAAGTGCGTGTAGATGTGATCGGTCCACTTGAACAAGGCCGCCAGCCGGTAGGCCGCGGCGAGCTTCACGCGCACCTCCCACTCTTCGGGGCTGACACGCTGGCGAACATTTTTCGAAACGCTGGATAACGGGCTGACGCTGCTCATGGCAAAACTTCCTGGATGGCCTTTAAGGAACTCCAGCAAGCCTAGGGGAAGGCAAAAAATAATAAAAAGCACATTTTAATCTAAGCTAATTATCATTATTTTTTATTTTAAGCCGCCCCTCTCCCCTCCCTCTTTACCCCGCTCACGCGGCGTTCTTGATCTTCTGCAGCGAGCCCGCGACCAGCTTGCCAAAGGCATCCACCGGCCCTTGCAGGTTGCCGAGAAAATGCGGGTAGATCAGCCACAGATCCATCACCGGCTTGAAGTCCTTGAGCGGCATCACCGCCAGTTGTTCGCGGTGGGCGCTGCGCTCGAGTAGCGGCCGCGGCACCAGGCCGAGCCCCAGGCCATCGGCCACCAAGCCCAGTTGCAACTCGGTGCCGAAGGTTTCCAGGTTGACCCGCAGGGCCAGGCCCTGGTCCGACAGGGTGCGTTGCAGCCCGGCACGGAAGCCGCAGCCGTCCGGATTGAGAATCCAGCCGTTCTGGTAGATGTCGGCGAGCTTGCACGGGCGCTTGGGCAATTGCGCCTTGGCGCAGACCACCACCAGCTCCATCTTGCCGATCGACTCACCGATGATGTTGTCCGGGAAGATCTTGCCGGCCGGGAACAGCGCGGCCGCCGCGTCCAGCTCGCCACGCTCGATCTTGCCCACCAGCTGGCTGCCCCAGCCCGTGGCCACCTGGGCACGCAGTTCGGGGTATTCGACCCGCAGGTGCTTGAGGGCATCGAGCAGCACCACATCGCCGATGGTCTGGGGCACGCCCAGGCGCAACAGCCCGGTGGGCGGCGCGTCGGTGGCCACCAGTTCGCGCAGGGCATCCATTTCCCGCAGGATCAGCCGGCACTGCTCGTACACCCGGGTACCGATCAGGGTCGGCTTGAGCGGCTTGGTATTGCGGTCGAACAGCTCCACGCCCAAGGCCTGCTCGAAGTTCTGCACCCGCCGGGTGATCGCCGGTTGCGTCAGTTGCAAGGTCTCGGCGGCATGGCTGATGGACTGGCAACGAATCACTTCGACAAAGGCGTCGATATCATCAATTTTCATTTGGCCCGCACATAGAGAACAGTCATTAAGATGTTCGAAAAGCATAGTTTGAATGTGCGTAGCTGGATAGCCTGGCGCATCTATCGATAACGTCTAACGCTATTCACAAGGGTTCTAAATTCCTTTCAGCTATAACCTAATCATAAAAAAATAGCATATTAAGAAAAATCATTATGCTTAAATCCTGATAACGAACCTGATATCGAACTTAGACCACGACCACGGAATCGCCATGACCCAGGCCCGACACCCGGAGAGACTCAGAGCATTCATAGGCGCCCTGGCGGAGCTGATCGACAGCAATCCTCGTGAAGGTGACCTGCTGCACCGCGGCGGCAAGCTGCTGGCCCAGCTGGTCAGCCATGACGACTGGTTGCCCGAAGACTTCGCCCGCCCCGACGCGGAGCGCTATCAACAGTACCTGCTGCACGCCGATTCCCGGCAGCGCTTCAGCATCGTCAGTTTTGTCTGGGGGCCGGGGCAACGCACGCCGATCCACGACCACCGGGTCTGGGGGCTGATCGGCATGTTGCGCGGCGCGGAGTATTCCCAGGGCTTTGCCCGCCACAGCGACGGCAGCCTGCGGGCCGAGGGCCAGCGAATCCAGCTGCTGCCCGGCCAGGTCGAGGCGGTGTCGCCGAAGATCGGCGACATCCATCAGGTCAGCAACGCCTTCGACGACCAGGTGTCCATCAGTATCCATGTCTATGGCGCCAATATCGGTGCTGTGCGCCGCGCGGTGTACCAGAGCGACGGCAGCGAGAAACTGTTCATTTCCGGTTATTCCAACGCCTTCCTGCCCAATATCTGGGACCTGTCCAAAGAGAGCCAAGCCCTATGAGCACAGCACCTACCCGCTCCTACCCGCAGATCCGCCAGGCGCTGCTGAACCGTGAAGAGCTGGCCCTCGTCGATGTGCGCGAAGAGGCGCCCTTCGCCCAGGGGCATCCGCTGTTTGCTGCCAATATCCCGCTGTCGAAACTGGAGCTGGAGGTGTATTCACGGATTCCCCGGCGCGATACCCAAATCACCCTCTATGACCATGGCGAAGGCCTGGCGGAACGTGCCGTGCAACGTCTGCAAGCGCTGGGCTACAGCAACGTCAGCCTGCTCGAGGGCGGCCTGCAAGGCTGGCGCGACGCCGGTGGCGAGTTGTTTATCGACGTCAATGTGCCGAGCAAGGCCTTCGGCGAACTGGTGGAAAGCCAGCGGCATACGCCGTCCCTGGCGGCGGAAGAAGTCCAGGCCCTGCTCGACAGCCAGGCTGACGTGGTGGTGCTCGACGCCCGGCGTTTCGACGAATACCAGACCATGAGCATTCCCCGTGGCATCAGCGTGCCGGGGGCGGAGCTGGTGCTGCGCGCCCGCGAGCTGGCGCCAGACCCGGCGACCCGGATCATCGTCAACTGCGCCGGACGCACCCGCAGCATCATCGGCACTCAGTCATTGATCAACGCCGGCATCGCCAACCCGGTGGCCGCCCTGCGCAACGGCACCATCGGCTGGACCCTGGCCGGGCAGGCGCTGGAGCACGGCCAGTCGCGGCGCTTCGCGGCTACCAGCGAAGCTCATCGCGCCATTGCCGCCGATGACGCCCGGCGGGTGGCCGACAAGGCACAAGTGGGCCGCGCCAGCCTCGGCGATCTGCAACGCTGGCAGCAGGAAACGCAGCGCAGCACCTACCTGTTCGATGTGCGCACCGCGGAAGAATTCGAGGCCGGCCACCTGCCCACGGCCCGCTCCACCCCCGGCGGACAACTGGTACAGGAAACCGATCATTTCGCCAGTGTGCGCGGCGCGCGCCTGGTGCTGGTGGACGACGATGGCGTGCGTGCCAATATGTCCGCCTCCTGGCTGGCCCAACTGGGCTGGCAGGTGTACGTGCTGGATGACCTGCAGCCCGCGCATTTCAGCGAACAAGGCCCCTGGCAGGCCCCGGTGCCCGCGCCGCGCCAGGCCGAGGAAATCAGCCCCGACACCCTGGCCCAATGGCTGGGCGAAGGCGACACTCTGGTGCTGGATTTCACCAGCAGCGCCAACTACGTCAAGCGGCATATCCCGGGGGCCTGGTGGGCCTTGCGCGCGCAGTTGCCGGAGGTCCTGGCCAAGCTGCCGCCTGCCGAGCGTTATGTGCTGACCTGCGGCAGCAGCCAGTTGGCACGGCTGGCAGTCGCCGAGGTCGAGGCCCTGACCGGCAAGGCGGTATTCCTGCTGCACCAGGGCACCGCCAGCTGGATCGCCGCGCAGCTGCCGCTGGAGACGGGCGAAACCCGTCTGGCCTCGCCGCGCATCGACCGTTATCGCCGGCCCTACGAGGGCACCGACAACCCCCGCGAAGCCATGCAAGCCTACCTGGACTGGGAGTTCGGATTGGTGGAGCAACTGGCCCGCGACGGCACCCACGGTTTTTATGTGATCTGAACCCTGTGAATTGAAGTCCGGCTCATGTGCCTTCACCGGTCATGAGCCACCCGACGCAACACCCGGACCGACCCCTTTCTCCAGGCGGAGGTGACCCCAAACCACCGACACCCGCCTGGAGCCTGTCGTCATGCGCGTTACCCTGCCCTTCATCACCCCACTGTTGCTGGCTGCCACTCTCTGCCTCGCCGCCACGGTGCAGGCCGCCGACCTGCAACCGCTGCGGGTGGCCAATCAGAAATCCACGATCAAGGTCCTGCTGCAAGTCTCCGGCGAGCTGCAGGACGTGCCTTATGAAATCCAGTTCTCCGAGTTCCCCGCCGCCGCACCCCTGGGCGAAGCGCTGAATGCCGGCGCCGTGGATATCGGCGCCCTGGGCGATGCGCCCTATGTGTTCGCCCTCGGCGCCGGCGCACCGCTCAAGGTGGTCAGCATCGTCCACGCCGAGGGGCGCTACACCACGGCCATTCTCGCGCCCAGGGATTCGCCGCTGAACGACGCCCGCGACCTCAAGGGCAAGCGCATCGTCACCACCCGTGGCTCCATCGGCCACTTCCTGGCGATCAAGGCCCTGCGCAGTGTCGGCCTGAGCACCCGGGATGTGCAGTTCATCTACCTGCTGCCCAGCGAGTCGCGCATCCTCCTGGACAACGGCAGCGCCGACGCCTGGTCGACCTGGGACCCTTACACCACCATTGCCACCACCCAGAGCCAGGCCAAGGTGCTGGCCAGCGGCGACAGCCTGCTGAGCAACCACCTGTACCTGGCCGCCACCCGCCAGGCCATCACCGACAAACGCCAGCAGCTCGAAGACTTCGTCGCCCGGGTCGATCGCGCCTACCGCTGGACCAATGCCCATCCCCAGGAGTTCGCCGCCGCCCAGGCCCAGGTCACCGGCCTGCCGCTGGCGGTGCACCTGGCGGTGGCCAAGGCCACGCACATGCAGCCGGTGGCGATCGACGACCAGGTCATCGGCGGCCTGCAAACCACCGCGGACATCTACCGCGAGGAAGGCATCCTCAGCCGGCCCATCGACGTTTCCCAGGGCTTCGACAAGAGCTTCAACGCCCCGCGCGTGCAACTCAACCAAGCATCCCGCTAACCAGGCTACGGATTCAGGAGCACCACATGAGCAAACAACGTCAATTGAAACTCGGCGCGATGGTCCATGGCGTCGGTCACGGCTGGGGCGAATGGCGCCATCCGCGGGCCCTGGCCAACGCCAGCGTGAACTTCGATTTCTATAAACAGCAGGCGCAACTGGCCGAGGCGGCGAAGTTCGACTTCGTGTTCATCGCCGACAGCTTGCACATCCATGAAAAATCCAGCCCGCACTACCTCAACCGCTTCGAGCCGCTGACCATCCTCTCGGCCCTGGCCGCCAGCACCCGGCATATCGGCCTGGTGGCCACTGTCACCGTCAGCTACACCGAGCCGTTCCAGGTCGCACGCCAGCTCGCCTCGCTGGACCATATCAGCGGCGGTCGCGCCGGCTGGAACGTGGTCACCTCCTGGCTCAGCGGCACCGCCGACAACTTCGGCAAGGCCGAGCACCCGCCCCACGCCGTGCGCTACCGCATCGCCAAGGAACATGTGGCGGTGGTCCAGGGCCTGTGGGACTCCTGGGAGGACGACGCCTTCGCCTACGACAAGCACAGCGGCGAATTCTTCACCCCCGGCAAGCTGCATGCCCTGGAGCACAAGGGCGAATTCTTCTCGGTGAAGGGCCCGCTGAACATCGCGCGCTCCCGGCAAGGCCAGCCGGTGATCTTCCAGGCTGGCACCTCCGAGGACGGGCGCAATTTCGCCGCCGAGAATGCCGATGCGATTTTCGTCAATTCCGAGGGTTTCGACGAAGCCCGTGCCTATTATCAGGACCTGAAGCGCCGCGCCGCCGGCTTTGGCCGCGATCCACAGTTGCTGTCGATCCTGCCCGGCATCCGCCCGATCGTTGGCCGCGATGCCGCAGAAGTCGAAGAGCGTTACCAGCAGGCGGTAGCGCTGGTGAGCATCGAAGATGCGATCGTCGCTCTCGGCCGGCCGTTCAACGACCATGACTTCAGCCAGTACCCGCTGGACGGGCCCTTCCCCGAACTCGGCGATCTGGGCGCCAACAGCCAGAAAGGCGGCTCGGAGCGGATCAAGCAACTGGCCCGCGACGAGGGCCTGACCTTGCGCGAAGTGGCCCTGCGCTTCTCCCGACCACGGCGCGACTTCGTCGGCACCCCCGAGCAGGTCGCCGATGCCATTCAGACGTGGTTCGAAGGCGGCGCAGCCGACGGCTTCATCATCAACTCGCTGCTGCCGGACGGCCTGCAGTACTTCACCGAACGGGTGGTGCCGGTGCTGCAACAACGCGGCCTGTTCCGTGACCAATACAGCGGCCAGACCCTGCGCGACAACCTCGGCCTGCCGGTGCCGGTCAACCGCTACGCCAAGCCATCCCAGGCCAGCGCAACCCAGAGCGAGGCCGTGGCATGAGCGAATACCTCAACCGGCGCGGCTTCCTCACCGCCAGCTCGCTGGCCCTCGGCGCTTTGGGTTTGTCATCGCTGGGGTTCGCGCCACGGGTATTCGCCCAGGGCAACAGCCTTGCCGACCTGACCCTGGGAGTCGCCACCTACCGCGGGCAGGACTCCTACTTCGTCGAGGACGCCGGCACCGCCAACACCCCCTATAAGGTCGAATACTCGGAGTTCGCCGGCGGCAACCTGATCGTCGAGGCCTTGGCCTCGGGCAGCCTGGACGTCGGCGGGATGAGTGAGATCCCGCCGATCTTCTCGATCCAGAGCCATCGCCAGCCACGCCTGATCGCGGTGCTGCAAGGCGATGTGAACAACCAGGTGTTCCTGATTCCCAAGGACTCGAAGGTCGAGTCGGTCGCGCAGTTGCGCGGCAAGCGGGTCGGCTATGTGCGCTCCACCACCTCGCACTACTTCCTGATCAAGGCCCTGAAGGAACAGGGCCTGAGCATGAACGACATCACCGCGGTGGCGCTCACGCCCCAGGACGGTTTCAGCGCCTTCCAGAGCGGCCAGCTCGATGCCTGGGTGATCTATGGCGTGTTTATCCAGCTGGCGAAATTCCGCAGCGGCGCCCGGGTACTGAAGACCGCCCTGGGCTACCTGTCCGGCAACTACCTGATCGCCGCGCGCCCCGCGGCCCTGGAAGAGCCGCTGCGCAAGCAGGCGATCCAGGACTATATCCAGCGCCAGGCGCGCACCCTGGAGTGGATCAACGACAACCCCGGGCCCTGGGCGAGCAAGTCGGCGCAGTTGCTGGGCGTCGACAAGGCGGTGTTTCTCGACATGTACAACAACCGCAGCCAGCCGTCGCGGATCATCGCCGTCAACGACCAGGCCATCGCCTCGCAGCAGGCAGTCGCCGACCTGTTCTTCGACGCCGGCGTACTCAGCGAACGGCTCGACGTCAGCCCCCTGTGGGACCGAAGTTTTGCCTTGCTGCCGCTATGAACCGGCTCCCAGCCTCATTGATCGAGTGAAGTCACCATGAGTCTTTCTTCTCCCCTGCCGCCCGTGCTGCACCCGGTCGAAGTCGCCGACTTCGACGCCTTGCTGCAAGGCCTCGGCCAGCAACTCGGCGCCACGGCCCACCTGTATGACCAGAGCGGCGCCTTTCCCCGGGACAACTTTGCCCTGCTGCATCAGCACGGCCTGTTGGCCCTGACGGTGCCCAAGCACCTGGGCGGTGGCGGCGCCAGCCTGGCCCAGGCGCGCAAGGTGATCAGCGCAGTGGCCAAGGGCGAACCCTCCACCGCGCTGATCCTGGTGATGCAGTACCTGCAGCACTCGCGCCTGCAAGACAGCAAGAGCTGGCCCGAAGCCCTGCGCCTGCGGGTGGCCGCCGACGCGGTGCGCGACGGCGCGCTGATCAATGCCCTGCGGGTCGAGCCCGACCTTGGCACTCCGGCCCGCGGCGGCCTGCCGGCGACCATCGCCCGGCGCACCGCCGCCGGCTGGCGCATCAGCGGGCGCAAGATCTACTCCACCGGCAGCCATGGCCTGAGCTGGTTCAGCGTCTGGGCCCGCAGCACCGACGAAGACCCGCTGGTCGGCGCCTGGCTGGTGCACAAAGACACTCCTGGCATCAGCATCGTCGAGGACTGGGACCACCTGGGCATGCGCGCCACCTGCAGCCACGAAGTGCTGTTCGACAATGTGCTGGTGCCGCTGGACCACGCCGTCAGCGTCAGCCCCTGGAGCGCGCCGCAGCCGGAGCTGGATGGCGAGGGATTCCTGTGGATGGCGGTGCTGCTGTCGGCGGTCTACGACGGCATCGCCCAGGCCGCGCGGGACTGGCTGGTGGGCTGGCTGGAACAACGCAAGCCGTCCAACCTCGGCGCGGCGCTGGCAACCCTGCCGCGTTTCCAGGAAACCCTCGGCCATATCGATACCCTGCTGTTCGCCAACCGCAGCCTGCTGGATTCCGCCGCCGAAGGCCGCACGCCGGCGAGCAACGCCGCGCAACTGAAGTACCTGGTGACCGGCAACGCGATTCGCGCCGTCGAGCTGGCCATCGAGGCCTGCGGCAACCCCGGCCTGTCGCGCCACAGCCCGCTGCAACGGCATTACCGCGATGTGCTCTGCGGTCGTGTCCACACCCCGCAGAACGATGCCGTGCTGCAAGGTGTCGGCAAAGCGGTATTCGCCCAGCGCCAGAACAAGGACAAGTCATGACCCAGCTCGTTATCGCCAGCCAACTGGATACCGACTTCAACGCGGTGATCCGCCAGCGCCTTGAGCAGACTCACCCCGGGGCCAGGGTGCTCGACGTGCCCTCCGGCGTACCCAGCGACTTGCCGGCCGAGGTCAGCATCCTGCTGGCGCGACCGATCAATGTCCGCGGCTACCTCGCGCCGGACACCCCGCCTCCGGGCTGGCCCTATGCGCTGCGCTGGATCCAGGTGGTGTCGTCGGGCATCGACTTCTACCCCCGGTGGCTGTTCAACGGCCCACCGGTCAGCACCCTGCGCGGCAGCGGGGCCGAGAACATCGCCGAGTTCGCCCTGGCCGCGATCTTCGCCGCGGCCAAGCACCTGCCGCAGATCTGGGTGCATGACCCGCAGTGGAACTTCACCGCGCTGACCCCGCTCAAGGGCAGCACCCTGGGGCTTCTCGGCTTTGGCGCGATCGGCCGCAGCCTGGCGGGCAAGGCCCGGGCCCTGGGCCTGAATGCGCTTGCCCTGCGCCAGAGCCAGGCGCCGTTCGAGGTCGAGGGCGTGCAGGCGGCGCGGGATATCCATGAGCTGTTCGCCCGTAGCGACCATCTGGTGCTGGCGGCGCCCTTGACCGAAGCGACCCGGCATATCGTCGACCGCGAGGTGCTGGCCAGCGCCAAGCCCGGCCTGCACCTGATCAACATCGCCCGCGGCGGCCTGCTGGACCAGGACGCCCTGCTCGCGGCCCTGGACAGCGGGCGCGTCGGCCTGGCCTCGCTGGACGTCACCGAACCCGAACCCCTGCCGGCCGGCCATCGGCTGTACAGCCATCCCAGGGTGCGGCTGTCGCCCCATACCTCGTCGGTTTCCACCAACAGCCGGCATGAGATCGCCGATGGTTTCCTGGCCAACCTCGAGCGTTTTCTTGCAGGACAGCCGTTGGAGAATCCGGCGAACCTGGAACGCGGTTATTAGCCTCTAGCGCCAGCCGCTGCAAAGCCTCGCCGTCCGCTCGCTCCTACAGACGCTACTGTCCATAGGAGCGAGCGGGCGTCGATCCGGCTTGCCCGCGATTTCGTTCTGAACCATTCAAAATAAACATCAGTAATACGCATTTATTAATCGAATTAAATTACATATTTTTATAATTAACTTATAACTATTCAGACTTTTACACGGCATATTTATACAAATACTGTTACATCCAGCACCGACCACCCGACCAGGTGGAGGCCCACGGAACTGCATTTTTTCCGGCCGACACCACTCCACGGTCAATAGCTCCACCCGAACCTGAAAACCGGCCCAAGCCCCCCGCCGCCATGGCTTTCCAAGCATGGCCCCGGCGCAGCCTTGCCCGAAAAAACATAACAACGCCAACCTACACACCTGGGGTTCACCATGCAGCACTTCACCGCACACCGCCTGACGCTGGCCGTCTCCCTGAGCGCCGGCGTCTCGCTGAACCTGGCCGGGTTGCCGGCCCACGCCGAAGAAAGCACCGACAAGGCTGCGCTGCCGGTGGTCACCGTCACCGCCGAGCACCATGCCGAGGACCTGCAAAAGGCCCCGCTGGCGATCTCCGCGTTCGACGAAAAAGCCCTGGAAGACAAGCAGATCAAGAGCATCCGCGACCTCTCCGGGCAGGTGCCGAACCTCACCCTCAGCCGCCAGTCGATCTCCTACAGCGCGCAGACCTACGGCATCCGTGGCATCGGCGAGACCGATCCGATCCAGGAAGCGGCCGTGGCGGTCTACGCCGACGACCTGTACATCCCGCGGGCGATCTCCTCGATGCTCGACTTCAACGACGTCGAGCGCGTCGAGGTCCTGCGCGGCCCCCAGGGCACCTTGTACGGACGCAACAGCAGCGCCGGGGCGATCCGCGTGATCACCCGCGACCCGACCCAGGAAACCCGGGGTTTCCTCGAACTCGGCGCCGGTGACTACGACGCCCGCAACGGCCGCCTGCTGATCAGCGGGCCGCTGGTGGACAACACCCTGTTCGGCAGCTTTTCGGCGATCCGCCTGAGCCGCGACGGCACCGTCTCCAACCCCACCCGCGGCAAGGACGTGAACAACGTCGATATCCAGTCGTACCGCGGCAAGCTGCGCTACAAGCCGGACGATTCGCCCTGGGATGTGCAACTGACCCTGGCCGGCACCTTCGACCGCGGCGACACCACCAGCTACACGCCCTTCGATGCCAACGGCCGCTTCGACAAGTTCAAGAGCTACAGCAGCCTTGATCCGAAGAACCGCCTCGACCAGGGCAGCTCGGTGCTGCGGGCGATCTACGCCATCGACGACCACCTGAACTTCAAGTCGGTGACCGCCTACTCGGCCTTCCACCAGCCGGTGGACTACGACAACTCGGGCCAGGCGGCGCTGATCCAGAACAACCTGATCCTCTACAAGCAGGACTACGCCACCCAGGAGTTCCAGTTCAACGGCGACTACGACGACCTAAGCTTCAGCACCGGCCTGTACCTGTACCGCGAGAAGTTCGACGCCGAGCGCGACAACCTCACCTACTCGGTGGCGCGCAATCGGGTGATCGGCCAGGGCCAGTACAGCACCACCCACACTGAGAGCTATGCGCTGTATGGCCAGGGCAGCTACAAGATCACCCCACAACTGTCGCTGATCGCCGGGCTGCGCTTTACCCGCGAGCACAAGAATTTCGAGTACGACAACTACGCGATCGACAGCAATCGACGGATCACCGGCACTAATTTCAGTGCCGATTCGAGCAAGTCCTGGCAGTCCACCAGCCCGAAACTCGGCTTCGAATACGCCTGGACGCCGCACCTGAACCAGTACGCCTACGTGGCCAAGGGCTTCAAGGCCGGGGGCTACGATAACCGCGCGCCGACCCGGGCCGCCGCCGAACAGGCGTTTTCCCCGGAAGACGTGACCACCTGGGAAACCGGCTTCAAGGGCGACTTCTTCGACCGTCGCCTGCGCGCCAACCTGGCGCTGTTCTACAACGACTACAAGGACCTGCAGACCAACGCCTACGACCCGGGGCTGGGCGTCAGCCTGCGCACCAATGTCGGCCAGGCCCACACCTACGGGGTCGAGCTGGAAACCCTCAGCGCCCTGACCCGCGACCTGCAGCTGACCTTCAACCTCGGCTACCTGCAAAGCCAGTACGACGACTTCGAGAGCGCCAGCGGCGCCGGGGTCGATGCCAACGGCAAGCAGCTGGTGTTCTCGCCGCGCTGGAACACCAGTGTCGGCCTCAATTACACCATCCCCGCTGGCCTGCCCGGCACTTGGCTGGCCGGCACCGATGCGCAGTTCCAGACCAAGTCCTATGCAAACGCGCTGAACGACGACATCCAGGAAATCCCCCGGCAGACCTTCTGGAACGCCAACACCCGCTACATCTCCGGTGACGGCCACTGGACCACCACCCTGGCGGTGAAAAACCTGCTCGACCGCGCCTACCCGCAGTCGGTGGGCTACGTGCCGTCCAGCGGCGCCCGCTACTACTCGGTCAACGACCCGCGAACCCTCTTGCTGTCCGTGCGCTACGACCTCTGACCCCCTCATCGGCAAACATGCCAAGGAGCACCTTATGGCTTTTACCCGCAGGCAACTGATTTCCGGTATCGCCGCCGTCGGTGGTTATTCCGCCGCCGTCGGCGCCCTCGATGCCCTGGGGCTTGCGCCCAAGGCGATGGCGGCGAGCTTCGACCCGCTGCAACTGGGCAGCAGCGGCAAAGGCAAGCATGTGGTGGTGGTCGGCGCCGGCATTTCCGGGCTGGTCAGCGCCTATGAACTGCGCAAGGCCGGTTTCAGCGTGACCCTCCTCGAGGCCCGCGAGCGTGTGGGCGGACGCAACTGGACCCTGCGCCGCGGCAGCAAGGTGGAGTTCGACGATGGCGTCAGCCAGACCGTGGACTTCGATGAGGGCCAGTTCTTCAACGCCGGCCCGGCGCGTATTCCCAGCCATCACCAGACCCTTCTCGGCTATTGCCGCGAGCTGGGCGTCGAGCTGCAAGTGCTGGTCAACAGCAGCCGCAATGCCCTGGCCTTGCCGGACGCGCGGCAGCCGGCGTTCCAGCTGCGCCAGGCGGTCAACGACAGCCGTGGCCAGCTGTCCGAACTGCTGGCGCGCAGCGTCAGCCGCAAGGCCCTGGACCAGGACCTGAGCGCCGACGACCGCCAGGCGCTGCTGAACTTCCTCAAGGTCTATGGCGACCTCAACGCCGACTTCCAATACAAGGGCTCGGTGCGTTCGGGCTACACCCGCCTGCCCGGCGCGGGCGAGCAGACCGGCATCACTCGGGCGCCGCTGGAATTGCAGACCCTGCTCAACCCCAAGCTGTGGGGCGCGCTGGTGTTCGATGAAATCCCCGAGTTTTCCTCGACCATGTTCCAGCCGGTGGGCGGTATGGACCGGATTCCCCTGGCGTTCTACGACAAGCTCAAGGATGCGGTGCGCTTCCACGCCGAGGTCAGCGACATCCAGACTGCAGAGCTTGGCAGCCGCATCACCTACAAGGACCGCCAGACCGGCAAGAGCCAGACCCTGAGCGCCGACTACGCCATCGTCACGGTGCCCCTGCCGCTGCTGGCCAAGCTGCCGAACAACTTCAGCACGCCGTTCAAGCAGGCGATCCTCAGCGCCCAGAGCGACCAGGCGAACAAGGTGGCCTGGCAGTCGCCGCGCTTCTGGGAAACCGACTTCAACATCTTCGGCGGGCTGTCCTACCTGGACCACGAGGTCAAAGGCCTGTGGTACCCCAGCGACCGGCTGAACAGCGCCCAGGGCATCCTTATCGCCGCCTACAACACCAGCGCGGCGGCCCAGGCCTTCAGCCAGAAATCCCTGGCCGAGCAGTTCGCCTCCTCGCGCCAGGCCGTCGAGCTGCTGCACCCCGGGCACAGCGCCAAGCTGCAAAAACCCGTGGCCATCAACTGGTCCAAGGTGCCCTTCAGCAAAGGCCCGTGGATCGTCAACGACGAGGTTGGCGAACAGGCCTACCACATCCTCAACCAGCCCCAGGGCCGCACCTACCTGGCCAGCGACGCCCTGGCCCATGGCGGCGTCGGCATCTGGCAGAACAGCGCCGCCGATTCGGCGCGACGCATCGTGACCTTGATCGGCCGCCATGCCGAACGCCTGCAACCGGGCGTTGCCGCCTGATTTTCCCGCCATTTTCTCCACAGCAAAAAGGACCGACCGATGAAAACCAACACACTGCTCGCAGGACTGCTTATGACCGCCACCGCCTTCACCAGCCTCAGCCACGCCGACGAGATCAAGCGCATCGCCCTGCCCAATTCCAACTTTCCGATTTCCCTGGCGGTGGCGGTGCCGGCGCAGACCGAGTTGCTGTTCGTCAGCGGCCTGCTCGCCGACCTGCACGACCCGCAAGCGCCGAAGGACTCCTTTGCCGCCTACGGCGACACCGCGACCCAGACCACCTCGATCCTCAACAAGCTCAAGGGCGTGTTGCACAGCCAGGGCCTGGACCTGGGGGACGTGATCCAGCTGCGGGTGTTCCTGGTGGGCGACCCGGCCAAGGGCGGCAAGCTGGATTTCGCCGGGTTGCAGCAAGGCTATACGCCGTTCTTCGGCAGCGCCGAGCAGCCGCACAAGCCGGCGCGCACTGCGGTGCAGGTGGTCGCCCTGCCGCTGCCCGGCGGCCTGGTGGAAATCGAAGCCGTCGCCGCGCGCAAGAAGTGACACGGACCCAAGCCGACATTCAGGAGCTTCATGCTTATGCCCAGCTCAACCGTCCAACACGCCGTGCCTGCGTTTCGCCCGTTACTGCTGCCGCTGTCGATTGCCTGCGGCCTGGCTTGGTTCAACCTGGCGGCCGCCGAAAGCGCCTCGCCGACCCTCGATACGGTGGTGGTCACGGGCAACCGTGGCACCGCCGAACGCACCGTGACCACTAGCCCGACGCCGATCGACGTGGTCACCGGCGAACAACTGCGCGCCGTGGGCAAACCCAGCCTGCTGGAAGCGCTGAGCAAGTTCATCCCGTCCTTCAACCTGCCCGACCGCGCCGGTTGGGACGCCAGCGGCGTGGTGCGCTCGGCGACCCTGCGCGGGCTCACCGCGTCCCATGTGCTGGTGCTGGTCAACGGCAAGCGCCGGCACACCAGCGCCACCTTGAACATCAACGGCATCAACAGCGGCGCGGCGCCCAGCGACCTCGACCTGATCCCGGTGGCGTCCATCGACCATATCGAGGTGCTGCGCGACGGCGCCGCGGCGCAGTACGGCTCGGACGCGATTTCCGGGGTGATCAACATCATCCTCAAGCAGACCACCGGCGGCAGTTCCGACACCACCCTCGGCCAGGGCTACGACGGCAAGCGCGGCACCGCCCAGGAGGCGCTCAACTACGGCTTCCAGGTCGGCGAGGCCGGGGTGCTGAATGTCTCCCTCGACACCCGTTACCAGGAGCGCGACAACAAGGCCGGCAGCAACGGCTATAGCCGCCATTACTACCCGCTGGCCGACGGCTCGCCCGACCCGCGCGAGGCCGATGCCAGCCACCACACCTACAAGGGCTACGGCCTGCCCCGCAGCCAGCTGGCCGATGTCGGCTACAACCTCGACCTGCCGCTGAACGACGCCGTCACCCTGTATTCGTTCTCCACCCTGGCCACCCGGGAGAACAACGACGGCCAGAACTTCCGCCTGCCCAACGGCCGCAACACCATCACCACCGGCCCCAATGGTTACCCCAGCGGCTACAGCCCGTACTGGCTGGTCAACGAAACCGACTTCCAGTCGGCGTTCGGCGCCAAGGGCGAGGACTTCAGCGGCTGGGCCTGGGACCTGAGCAGCACCTACGGACGCAACTACGCCAAGCAGCGCACCTACGACAACCAGAACCCGTCGCTGGGGGAAAACACTCCGAACAAATTCACCTCCGGCATCTATATCGCCGACCAGTTGACCAGCAACCTGGATCTGAAGCGCAGCTACGAGATCGGCCTGGCCAAGCCGCTGGACCTGGCCTTCGGCTTCGAGCACCGGCGCGAAAGCTACGAGACCCGCGCCGGCTCCGAAGCCTCCTATATCGATGGCGGCTATGTGTTCCCCGCCGGCCACCCGCGCGCCGGGCAACGCCCCGACCCAGGCGCCCAGGTGACCAATGGCATCAGCCCCGAGGATGAGCAGAAGATCAGCCGCAACAGCGTCGCCAGCTACATCGACCTGGGTTTCTACCCCGTGGAGCAGTGGTATGTGGGCGTCGCCGCGCGCTACGAGCACTACAACGAAGGCTTGGGCGCCACTCGCAGCGGCAAGCTCAGCACCCGCTATGAGTTCAACCCGGTGTTTGCGCTGCGCGGCACTATCAGCAACGGCTTTCGCGCGCCGTCCCTGGCCAACCAGATCTTCACCGCCCGCTCGACCGGCTTCGACACCATCAATGGCGTCTACCAGTCCTACAACTATGTGATCCTGCCGGTGGATTCGGCCGGCGCCCAGGCGCTGGGCGCGCAGTCCCTGAAACCGGAGCGCTCGACCAACTTCAGCCTGGGGTTTGCCCTGACCCCCAGCGAAGACCTGAGCCTGACCGTGGACGGCTACGTGATCAACCTGCGCGACCGCCTGGTGCTCAGCGAACGCTTCCAGGGCCCGGGAGTGGCCGCCCTGCTCGACAGCATCGGCGTGCCCGCCACCGCTGGCGCGCAGTACTTCACCAACGGCGCCAACACCCGCACCTCCGGGGTCGATGTGGTGGGCAATTACCGGCAGGACCTGGCCAGCTACGGCTCGGTGAAATGGACCGCGGCGCTGAACTACAACCACACGCAAATCCTCAGTGTCAGCGACACCCCCGCGCAACTCAGCGCCCTGGGCAGCAACTTCCAGCTGCTCGGGCGCCAGTCGCGGGCGCTGCTCACCAAGACCTCCCCCAGCAGCAAGATGATTTTCTCCGCCGACTGGGCGATCCGCGACTTCGACGTCAACCTGCGACTGACCCGCTATGGCACCTACACCGAGGTCAACAGTTCGAGCAACCCGGACCTGGACCGCGAATACTCGGCCAAGTGGATCACCGACCTGGACGTGGCCTATGCCTTCGACAAACAGCTGACGGTAGCGGTGGGCGCGCAGAACCTGTTCGACAAGTACCCCGACCCTATCGGGGTGAGCAACTCGTCGTTCGGCGACAACTGGGGCAGTTATTCGCCCTTCGGCTTCACTGGCGGTTACTACTACACTCGGGTGCAATATGCCTTCTGAGTAGCTGCCCATGACCGATGTGTTCGCCAAGGTGGCCCTGGGGCCGCTGTTACTCGCCCAGGGCCTTTACACCCGCTGGGTCACCCCCAGGTTGCCGGAGGCCGAAGGCCCGCGCCAAGGCAGGCACGCCGACGCCAGCGGGCCGGCCCTGAGCCTCTCGCGCATAGCCCTGGCGGTCGCTATCAGCCTGCCGCCGTTCTACGCGGTCACCCGCTTGCTGCGCGAAGACAGCGTCGTGCGCCTGCTCGGCAACCATCAGTTGCGCCAGCGCAACGCCTATGCGTTGTACCCTTCCCGGCGCTTTCTCGATGCCAAGGTGAAGACCTGGGTCGACTTTCTCAAAGTGGAATTGCCCCAGTTCCTGGCGGAACAGGAAAGCGTGGTCAACGACAGCCGGCACTGGCAGTGAGCCCTGGAGTTGACTACTGCATCCTACAAGTAGCACTCAGTGATCCCCGGCGGTCGATGACCAGCTTATTGATACGAAAAGGTGATCGTGCTACTCGCCCTCAAAGTGCCGGCTGTAGCCTCCGCGCCCTGTTTGATGTACTTCGCAACAAACGGAATTCTGAACACAGTGCCAGTCGAAGCGCTTTTGCCTACATACCACTGATTCAGGGTACCGATTGAGGAGGAGTCGGGACCGAACTTGATGGGACTGGACTCTCCGTTCTTGAAGAGTTGGATCCCGAAACCGAGCGCCGTGGAATCCGGGCTGCGGCTAAGGACATTGCCCGTATTGGACGGTGTCGTGGCATCCGTCATCGTCGCATACACGGAAACATCAGCGTCACATGTCAGCGACATCGAAAACGGTACGGATTGCACGCTATTGGACTGAGGACCTGCAAAGCTATGCAACGTTGCGGGGGGTAGATTGATGTTCTGGATTGCCCCCTGGGTGAGCGAACATCCCTGCGTGGCAGCCGTCACCGTGAACGCCTTGATGTACAGCGGCACGTCGCTTGCCATAGGCTTGCCAGTACGCGTCGTCACCCGCAACGTCGCAACCTTCTGCAACGGGGCGCTGTAGACACCGGACTTGATCCGATCGGTGGCAATGAACTTCACCTGGGCTGTGAAGCCGAGGGTGGTGGGTGCAACCGACCCAGTACCCGGACCCGGAAAAATCTGCGTCTGTGGCGGGGCAACACTTTTCCACTGAGATGAGTTTGGATCCCTGATTCCGATCACATAGCCAACACCCGGAACTCCAGTTCTGAAAACAGGATATGACACGCCTTCGCTGATGTGCGTCAGCCCCCCGATCGGCACCCCCTCCGGAACGGCGTAGCTGAAAGAAATAGTCTCGCTGCAACTGTCAATCGCGAATGCCTGCCTATCGGTCACCAGACCACCCCAGTTTCCAATCTGCACTCCTACCCTATTGGCGTCCGCAGGACCCGATATATTCAGCGAGTTCTGGTTAGGGATCGTCATATTCTTAGTGCCAACGCACCATGCAGAGGCTACGGACGGTAACAAGATCGTAAGCACCAAGGTCAGTGATACTGTCATTTTTTTCACGCGCTAATACTCTCCGTACTGTTACCACCTCAAAAGTATCGGCATATTGGGTGTGGATAGCGCTGAAGAAAATCAGACAACCCTCAAATGGTTTGACTCAATCAGCGGCGAATGCCCAAACGCTCAATTCGGCGTGCTGATCACTCTGCTGGTCAGGGCGTGTATGGCCGCTGGCGTCACGGACTTACGCCGGTGTTCGTCCCTGCAGCCCTCGCCCTGGGTCCAGTCGCCGCGGCCGGCGATGGGCCCGCGCCGGCGCGACCCTGTGGCCGGTCGAAAAAGCCGGAAAAATTTTAAACCTTTGGCGCCCGTTCCGGATCAACCGTCAGGCGACACCTGTCGTGCCACGAATGGAGAAAGAACATGAACAACCTGCTGATGAAACAAGTGGGCCTGTTGTTCCTGCTGAGCGCAGGAAGCCTTTCAAGTGCAATGGCGATGAGCTCCAGCGACTTTGTCGAAGAGGCCGCGCAAGCCGGGATCAATGAAATCGAAAGCAGCAAGCTGGCCCTGGAAAAAAGCGCCTCCGCGGACGTCAAGGCCTTTGCCACGCAGATGATCAGTGATCACAGCAAAGCCAATCAGGAATTGCTGGTGCTGGCGAAAAAACTCGACATCCAGATCCCGGACGAAGCCTCGCTGACGGCCAAGGCCAAGCAAATGATCCTGGAAATGCGCGACGAGTCCTTCGACAAGGCCTATGCCGACAACCAGGTAGTGGCCCATGAGAAGGCCGTGGAGTTGTTCAAGAAAGAAGTGGCGTCTTCGGACAAGCCGGACCTGAAAGCCTTCGCCGAGGAGACCCTGCCCAAGCTGCAGGACCACCTGGACATGGCCAGGCACCTGCAGTCCAAGACCAAGTGAAGCACCCGCAAACCCCGCCTGAGCGCGGGGTTTGCCGGCTCACGCCTGCGGATCGGCGATCCTTTGCGCCACGGCTTCCTCGATGGCCCGCTCATAGGCGGTGTTGGCCTGGTCCTTGAGTTCGAGCCAGCCGGCCTGGTCGATCACGCCGCTGCGCAGCATGTTTTCCGCCGCGTCCAGTAGCGCCTGATGCCAGGCGTCGGGCGAGTCCGCACGGTAGCCGCGGTCCTCCAGCAGGATCTTCCAGGCCTCCAGTACCGAGGCCTTGCGTTCGCTGATCATGACCGTTCTCCTCTGTTGATGACCGATAGACTTTCGAGTCCCGACCGGGCGCCAATGTTCAGCTCAACGGTCCGGTGCGCGCCTGGCCCAACCACAAACGCAAGCCAGGCGCCGGGCCGGATCACTTCTTGTCGGCATCCGGCTGGGTCATCTGCACCGAGGATTTCGAGTTGTCCTTGTCTTTATCCTCGGTGTTTTCAAAACAGCCTTGCAGGACCAGCAGGCAGCACAGCAGCGATAACACTCGGGTCAGGTTCATGGCATGGCTCCAGGGGGGCAAATCGGCGCCGCGGACAGGCGGCGCCCCATAAGCAAACTGACTCGGGGCTGGCGAGCGGCGTTCAGAAAAGTTTGCCGAAGACGGACAGAACGCACCCTCGAAGGCCCCCGTCCCTAGCGGCTAACCACTCGTCGTACGCCGCCGAACAAATTTCAACTTTTGAAAAATCCCGGTACTCCCAATTAGTGCTTGCTGCAATTGCGAGCGAAATTCAATCGACCAAGAGGTAGCGAATCATGGCCAACACCGGACATTCCAATCCCGGGAATTTTGCGAACGATCGTCAAAAAGCATCCGAAGCCGGCAGGAAAGGTGGCCAGGCATCGGGCGGCAACGTTGCCAACGACCGGCAGAAAGCGTCGGACGCCAACAAGAAAGGCGGCCAACCCAGCGGTGCCCGCGGAGGGCGTAGCTGATCGTTGAGCCCCACCGTGCAAGGGCTCCGGCCCTTGCCTCTCATGCCGGGCCACCACGGCCCGGCCTTTCGAGGAGAACCATGATGAAGATCTCTGAAGTCATGACCCGTGACGTACAGACCGCACGTCCCGAGCAGACGCTGCGGGAAGTCGCCAACATGATGGCCAGCATCGACAGCGGCGCCATCCTGGTGAACAACGAGGACCGGCTGGTCGGCATGATCACCGACCGCGATATCGTCATTCGTGCCGTGGCCAAGGGCCAAAGCTGCGATATGCCGATCAGCAGCGTGATGAGCAGCGACATCCGCTATTGCTTCGACGACCAGGAGGTCGGTGAAGTGGCCCGTAACATGGCCGATATCCAGCTGCGGCGCCTGCCCGTGGTCAATCGCCAGAAACGCCTGGTGGGCGTGGTGTCCCTGGGCAATATCGTCAAGGCCCACGATCGCGATGCCAACAGCACTGTGCTGCAGGGCGTGGCCAAGGCCCATTGATAGCCTGGCCCCAGACGGCTGTGGCCGAGCGGCCACGGCCGGTGTTTACCCGGTGGGCCGGCGCAACGGCGAGGCAACCGTCGGCCCCGGGTTCTGTCATCGCCCGGTGAGACGGCGCGACGGCTGACCAACAGGTATTGCCCAGCGTGACCTCAACGCCGCACCTTCACCACGGCCATCAGCAGCGCCGAAGACAGCACGCCGAGGGTCATGAACACATAGGCCGCCCCGGGATTACCGGTGAGGCCGATCAGATAGCCGACGATCCACGAGCCGACGAAGGCCCCCAGCGCGCCGCAGGCGTTGATCAGGCCAATCGCCCCGCCGAACACATTGGCCGGGAGCACTTCCGGGATCAGCGCGAAAAACGGTCCGTAAGGCGCATAGAGCGCAGCGCCGGCGACGGTCAGCAAGACGAACGACAGCCAGAAGTGCGATGGCCCCAGCAAGTACGAACAGAAGAACGCCAGCGCGCCCAACCCCAGCAGCGGCCAGACAAACGACTTGCGCCGCCCGGAACGGTCCGAGGCCCAGGACACCACGAGCATGGCGGCGACGGCAGCGACATAAGGCACCGCGCTCAGCCAGCCGACCGTGACGATATCCGTGGCGGCCGCCTGCTTGATGATGGTCGGCAGCCACATGATGAAACCGTAGACGCCGATGCTCCATAAGGCATGCACGGCACAGAGCTGGATCACCACCGGGCTGGTGAAGGCCTGGCGATAGTTGCGCACGGCCTTCAGGCCTTTCTGTTCTTCGGCGAGGGTGGCGGCCAAGCGGTCTTTTTCCTGCCGGCTCAGCCAGTCGACCTGCTCGGGCTTGTCCCGCGCCAGGCGCCACCAGACAAACGCCCACAGCACCGCCGGCGCGCCTTCGATGACGAACATCTCGCGCCAGCCCCAGGCATGAATCAGGTAGCCCGAGACCACCGACATCCATAGCACCGTGATCGGGTTGCCCAGCACCAGGAAGGTATTGGCCCGCGAACGCTCCTGGCGGGTGAACCAGTTGCTGATGAAGATCAGCATCGCCGGCATCACCGCGGCCTCGACTATGCCCAGCGACACCCGGATCACCATCAGCATCGGGATATTGGTCACCAGGCCGGTGGCCATCGCACACAAACCCCACAGGATCAGGCTGCAGAACACCAGTTTGCGCACGCTATAGCGCTGCGCGTAGATGGCGCCGGGCACCTGGAAGAAGAAGTAGCCGAGGAAGAACAAGGCGCCGATCAGCGACGAGGTGCTCTTGCTGATGCCCAGGTCCTGCTCGATGCCCGCCGCGCTGGCGAAGCCATAGTTGGCCCGGTCCAGATAGGCCAGGCTGTAGGTGATGAAGATCAGCGGGATCAGGTACAGCCAGCGCCTGGGCGCGAAGCCCGTGGCGGTGGTTGGCGCATGCCCCGCCTGGTCGCGGGTGTGCGGCGCCAGTGCCGGTTCGTTGAGATGGCTCATGGGTGTCCCCTGTTTGTTGTTGTTTTTCAGGTATGGGTGCGGGGCTCAAACGACGCTGGTCAAGCCTCCGTCGACAAAGATCGTCTGGCCATTGATGAAGTCCGAGGCCGCCGAGGCCAGGAACACCGCCGTGCCGCACAGCTCCTCGACCCGGCCCCAGCGCCCGGCCGGCGTGCGTTTGCACAGCCATTGGGAAAACCCCTGGTCGTCGATCAGCGCCCGGTTCATTTCGGTCGCGAAATAGCCCGGGGCCAGGCCGTTGGCCTGGATGCCATGGCGCGCCCATTCGGCGCACATGCCTTGGGTGAGCATCTTCACCGCGCCCTTGGACGCCGCGTACGGGGCGATGCTCGGCCGGGCCAGCTCGCTCTGCACCGAACAGATGTTGATGATCTTGCCGCGGCGCCGGCCGATCATGTGCCGCGCCACGGCCTGGGACACATGGAACACCCCGTCCAGGTTGACCCGCATCAGCGCGTGCCAGTCCTCGGCGGCGAAATCCTCCAGCGGTGCGCGCCGCTGGATGCCGGCGTTGTTCACCAGGATGTCGATGGCCCCGACCTGCGCCTCGAAGGTATCTATGGCCTCGAACAGCCCGGCGCGATCGGTGACGTCGAACACCGCGATCTCCGCGCCGATGCCCTCGTCGCGCAACTGCCGGGCAACGGCCTGGGCCTTGTCCCTATTACGATCGTTGATCACCACCTTGGCACCGGCGGCGCCCAGGCCCCGGGCCAGTTCCAGGCCAATGCCCTTGCCTGAACCGGTGATCAGGGCCCTTCTCCCATCCAGCTGGAAACAACCGGGATTGAATGACATGCTTTTCTCCGCAAGACGGCCGCTGTTTTTTAAATGGGCCTTGCGGGCACTTCAACGCAGCTGGCGGGTGCTGTCCAATCGTCATTGCTGATCTGGTAATCAATCCTCGTGATTACCGCCTCGAATCGTTTTCAGCCTGGAGTCGCCCGATGGAAATCAAACACCTGCGCTCGTTCGTGACCCTGGCAGAGGAGCTGCATTTCGGCCGCGCGGCGCAACGGCTGGCCATCGTCCAGCCGGCCTTGAGCATGCAGATCAAGCTGCTGGAGGAGGAATTGGGCGTGCGCCTGTTCGAGCGCAACCGCCACGCCGTGGCGCTGACCGAGGTCGGGGCGATCTTCCTGCCCGAGGCCCGCGCGACCTTGCATCAGGCGGCTCACGCGATGGATGTGGCCAGGGCTTCGGGCCGTGGGGAAATCGGCCGCGTGCGCCTGGGGTTCGTTTCCTCGGTACTGCCGGAGTTCCTGCCGGCGCTGATCCGCGCCCTGCATCAGCGCTTCCCGCGCATCGAGCTGGAGCTCAAGGACATGCCGGGGCCGGACCAGGCCGCGGCGCTGAAAAACGGCCAGCTGGACTTCGGCCTGATGCGCCTGCCGGCGATCATTCCCGGCATCCAGACCCGGGAGGTGTTGCAGGAGCGTTTCATGGTCGCGCTCCCCAGCGACCACTCGCTGGCCTCGTGCGCCACCCTGCAACCGGCGGCGCTGGCGCAACTGCCGGTGCTGATCCTGGCCAGGCGTTACGCTCCGGGCTTTCACGATCAACTGATGCAAGTACTGAACAGTCATGGCCAGCAACTGGAAGTCGCCGCGGAACTGGGCGAGTTCACCACCATGCTCGCCCTGGTGTCCGCCGGCCTCGGCATTGGCTTGCTGCCCGCCCACGCCGGACGCGCATTACCCGCCAACGTCGTGGTCCGCCCCCTGGAGCTGGGGGACTACCGGGCGACCACCGGCCTGGCCTGGGTGGAACTGGACAATGCCCTGAAAAGCACCGTGTTCGGGGTGATCGGCGACGTGTTCTTTCAGGGCCGCGGGCAATGACGATCGGCGACAGTCCTGGACGGGATTTTCTCCTGACAGCCCTATTTCAGGATTATCTGCATGCTAAAGTCGGTTCAATTTTGTCAATCGTCCAAAAAGGTGCCCCATGGATCCGCTTTCCGGTGTCCTTTCTCTGCTGAGAATCCGCAACTACCATTCGGCGGCCTTGAAGCTGGGCGGCGACTGGGCCTTCGACTTTCCCAGCCGGGCCGGCATCAAGTTCACGGCCGTGGTCAAGGGCAGTTGCTGGGTCAAGGTCAGTGGTGAACCCGCGCCGCAACACCTCCAGCAAGGCGATTGTTTCCTGATGACCCGGGGCCTGCCCTTTACCTTGTCCAGTGATCTGTCCGTGCCGGCCATGGATTCCGCAGGCTTCTTTCAAACCCCGGCCCCGGACGAACTCACCCTCGATTACGGCGGCGACGATGTGCAACTGGTGGGTGGGCGTTTCGACTTCACCGGCATCCCCACCCGTTTCCTGCTCAGTACCCTGCCCTCGCTGGTGCATGTGCAGGGCCACTCGCCGCAGGCGTCGATCCTGCGCTGGGCGCTGGAACGCTTTACCGCCGAGCTGCAACAACAGCGGCCCGGCCGCTCGCTGATGAACGAACACCTGGCGCACATCATGCTGGTCGAGGTGCTGCGAGCCCACCTCGCGGCCCTGGAACGCAACGGCCTGGACCGCGATGACATGGGCTGGTTTTTCGGCCTGGCGGACCGCAACCTCAGCGCCGCCCTGAGCGCCCTGCACGCCGCTCCGGCGCGACGCTGGACAGTCGAGGAACTGGCGCGGCTGGCGGCCATGTCGCGCTCGGCCTTTGCCCTGCGCTTCAAACAGATCGTCGGCGCCGCGCCGATGGAATACCTGACCCACTGGCGCATGCTGCTGGCCGGCGATCGCCTGAGAAACTCCAGCGACTCGGTGGCGACCATCGCGTTTTCCCTGGGCTATGAATCGGAGAGCGCCTTCAGCACCGCGTTCAAGCGGGTCATGTCGCACTCGCCACGCCAGTACCAGCGCGAGCAGTCGGCCGCCGTCGAGGCTTAGGTCGAGGCTGACGCCAAGGCTGATCTCAAGGATTAGTGCAGACCGCCGCCGATCACCAGGATCTCGCCGGTGATCCACCCAGCGTCATTGGACGCAAGGAAGGCCACCGCGGGTGCGATGTCCTCGGGTTTGCCGATCCGCCCCAAGGGGGTGATGGCTTCGATCTTCTGCCGGAAGGCATCCTCGAAAAAGCCGCTGGCATGCACGCCTTCGGTGACCACCAGCCCGGGGTTGACCGAGTTGACCCGGATGTTCTTCGGCCCCAGTTCATTGGCCAGGGTCCTGGTGATGGCGTCCACCGCGCCTTTGGAGGCGGTGTAGACCGTTGAATTGGCCGGGGTGAACGAGGTAACGCTGGAGCTGATATTGACGATGCTGCCGCCGTCCGGGTTGAACACGCCGACCGCTTCGCGGGTGCACTGAATCAGGCCCAGGACGTTGAGGTTGAACTGGCGGTGGAACTCCTGCTCATCGATCTCGGCCAGGGGCGCGGTGGAATAGACTCCGGCGTTGTTCACCAGGATATCGAGATGGCCGTGCTCATGGACGATGGCCTTGAACAGCGCCTTCACTTCCAGGGCATTGGCGACATCCGCCTGGATGGCATAGGCGCGACCGCCCGCCTGCAGGACCTCTTCGACCACCCGCTCGGCCTCTTCGCGACCGCGGCTGTAGTTGACGATCACCGTGGCGCCGTCCCTGGCCAGCTGCTTGGCGATGGCGGCGCCGATGCCTTTGGACGATCCGGTGACCAGGGCGATTTTCTTGTGCAGTCTTTTCATTCTCGTGTGCTTCTCTTCCAGGTTCAGAAACGCTGACCAGGCCTTGAACAACTGGCCTTTGGTCGACGAACCCAGCTTATGAGCGACGCCACGAACGGGTAATAGCCGGTCCTCCAGAATAGCTTCGCCATCGTCCAGGGGTAGTGGGAAGACCTGCGCGGCCGGAAATGGTCGCGGGCCAGGTCCATGCCCCTCCGGGCAGGCGCGGCTCGACTCATGCATAAACCCCACACATCCCACTGCGCTCCTTGTGCTCATGAACATCATTGAAACCACACTCTCCTGCCTGGCCTAAGCTATAGCGCTGCCGAGGGGGCCGGGTTGCCTTTCCAGGCAGCAATGATCGGGCAGAGTGCTTCAGCACAGTGAACGGGCCGATAGCCGTGATGCCGTTGGCCCTCATCCATAAGCAGGACTTTCAAAGGATCTGGATTTTCATGACGACACTGGATAACGCTTTTCACAACCTTCACCAGCAGGGCCTGCTGGTACTGGCCAACGTCGCCGATGCCGGCGGCGCGCGGATCGTCGAACGCCTGGGCAGCAAGGCCGTGGCGACCAGCAGCGCGGCGGTGGCCTGGTCCCATGGTTATCAGGACGGCAACCAGCTGCCCCTGGAATTGCTCAGGACCACGGTGCGCTCGATGGCCCGGGTTCTCAGCGTGCCGCTGACCGTGGACATCGAGGATGGCTATTCCGATCACCTCGGGCATGTCGCCGAGACGATCGAGGCAGTCGTCGCCGCCGGCGCGGTGGGGATCAATATCGAAGACGGCCTGGGCTCCCCCGAGCTGCTCGTGCGCAAGATCGAGGTCGCCAGGAAAGTGGCGGACCAGCGTGGGGTCAAGCTGTTCATCAACGTGCGCAGCGACGTCTACCTGAAAAACCTGTTTCCCGCCGGACAACGGCTCGAAGAACTGCTCAAGCGCGCCGCGCTGTATGCCGATGCCGGGGCCGATGGCCTGTTCGCCGCCGGCATGGTGGACGCCCAGGAAATCGCCGCGGTGTGCCGGAGCACCCGACTGCCGGTCAACCTTCTGTCCCGCGACGGCTTGCCCGCCCCCGACGAGCTGGCGCGGCTCGGGGTCAGACGCCTCAGCGCCGGCTCGAGCATCGCCGAGTTTCTATATGGCGCCATGGCCACGCTGGCCCGCAGCTTCCTCGACAGCGGCCAGCTCGACACGCATGCCTTGAAGGCCCATACCTACGGTGAATTGAACGCCTTGATGGCGGTGAAAAGCGAGTAACGCGGTCCGCTCCTGGCGTCCACCAAGCGTGGCGCCGGGGCGTTCGCCTTGGCCGGAGCCTGTGCCAGCGAGGTCATCCGTGCCCTCGCGGCATTCAGGCGTTGAACCCTCGACCTTCGGTCCCCGAGCGGGAACATCACCGCCGCGCCAGCGTCTGCTCTATATCGACCCTGGCCATTCAAATCCTCGACCCGAGAGGAGGCAGCGCCATGAAGTCACACGCCAAGGACCCGCAGGCGGCCCGCCAACCCGGCACCGCGCTCCAGGCCTTGTTGCGCCGATACGCCGAGCCCTTGCCCGCCCTCGAATCCGCGGCTTTCGGCGAGCTGTTCGACCGTTATGCCGACGCCAGGGTGGTGCTGATCGGCGAAGCCAGCCACGGCACCCGTGAGTTCTATCGAACCCGCGCGGCCATCAGCCAACGGCTGATCACCCACCACGGCTTCGGCATCGTCGCCATCGAGGCCGACTGGCCCGACGCCGGGCACATCGACCGGCATGTGCGCGACCTGGGCCCGTCCACCGCCGGGCAGCAGGCGTTCAGCCGCTTTCCGAGCTGGATGTGGCGCAACGTCGAGGTGTGCGACTTCATCCGTTGGCTGCACCGCCACAATCGCCTCCTGCCCGCGGAGCAGCGGGTCGAGTTTCGTGGGCTGGATGTCTACAGCCTGCGCAATTCCATCAGCGAAGTACTGGCCTATCTCGATCGCACCGACGCCCGGCTGGCGCATGAAGCGCGTCACCGTTATGGCTGCCTGACGCCCTGGCAGGACGACCCGGCGCTGTATGGCCATTTCGTCGAGCGCGGGCACGAGGCTTCCTGCGAGGAAGCGGTGGTCCAACAGTTGAACTCGTTGTTGAGCGAACGCCTTGCCAGCAACCCTGAAGCGCTCTTCAGCGCCACCCAGAATGCCCGGGTCATACGCTCTGCCGAACAGTACTACCGGGCCATGTACCGAAGCTCGGCCGCCTCCTGGAACCTGCGCGACAAGCATATGTTCGATACCTTGCAGACCTTGCTCGCGCACCGCGGCGCGGGCGCCAAGGCAGTGGTCTGGGCGCATAACTCGCACATCGGCAACGCGGCGGCGACCGACATGGGCTGGCGCGGCGAATTCAACATCGGCCAGCTGTGCCGCACGGCCTACGGCGACGCTGCCGTGCTGATCGGCATGAGCACCGACCGTGGCCAGGTGGTGGCCGCCGATAACTGGGACGGTGACATGGGGATCAAGGAGGTGCGGCCTTCCCTTGCGGACAGCTGGGAGCAGCAGTTTCTCCAGGCGGGCATTCCCGCCTCGTTGACCGACTGGCGTGCCCCCGAGCGCGAAGACCTGCGCCAGGCGCTGTCCGAGCCGCTGCTGGAGCGGGCGATCGGCGTCATCTACCGGCCCGCGACGGAGCGCCAGAGCCATTATTTCCAGGCGGTGCTGGGCGAGCAGTTCGATGCGCTGGTCTGGCATGAAACGACCGGTGCCGTTACCCCGCTGCCGGTGGCGAGTGGTCTCAGTCATGAAGAAGACACCTTTCCTTTCGGGGTATAGGCCTCCCCCTTGACCATCAAGAACCCCAGCGAGGGCCCCAGCATGAACCCTGAATCGTACAATCCGAAAGCATCCACATCGACCTCCGGGACCACCCCCGAAGAACGCCCCGGGCAGCCGGACCCTGGCGACGAGGAAGAGCAGAGCCATGGCGTCGATGACGCCGCCACGCCAGACCCTGCGCCAGGCAATGAGCAGGAGGCCGAGGATATCGCCAGGAAAATCGCCGAGATAGAAAGGAAGGTCGCCGACGGCAACTGAGCCCCTCGGCCTGGCAGCACTCAGCGCCCCTGCGGCTCTTCGAGCATGCGCTTGGGGTGCATGCCATTGACCATGCCCATGAACGGCGCGTGGATCGAGTAACCGAGCATGCGCTGGATGTGTTCGCTGCATTGCCGGGCGACGTGGCGCGGGGTCGACAGGATGAAGTTCTCCTGCTGGCGCGCCCAGGGTTCGCAGTACTGCGCCGTCAGCGCCAGGCGTGGCGCGCCGCTGCGATTGGCGCCGCCGCCGTGCCAGAGGGTGCCGAGGAAAAACACCACCGAGCCCTTGGGCATGACCACCGGCTGCACGGCGGCCTGCTCGGCCTGGGTGGGCAAGCGCCCGTCCCACAGATGGCTGCCGGGAATCACCACGGTGGCGCCGTTGTCGTCGGTGAAGTCGTCCAGGGCCATGATCGTCGCCGCGCCATAGGCCGGCCGCGGGCGGGCCATGGGATAGAAGGCGTCGTCGTAATGCAGGTGCTGGGCGCACTCGCCCGGCAGGATATTGATCGCCTGCAGCTGCGACAGCAGGTAATTGGGCGCCAGGAGCCGGTCCAGCAGGCCCAGGATCAGCGGGTGCTCCACCAGCCCATCGCAGACCCGCGTTTTCGCAATCAGCGCATACAACCGCTGGGTGCGTGCGCCCTCGAACGAGTTGCGCCCGGTCTGGCAGAAACGTCCCAGCAGATCCTCGCGCATGCGACTAACCTGCTGCTCATCGAACAGCCGTTCGAGCACCACGAAGCCGTCGCGTTGCAGGCGAGCCATCAGCTCGTCGAGTTGCGCGGCGGGCACGGCGGGTTGGGTACCGGCGGTCGATCGATAAGTCCTGGCGCATCCGCTGCTCATGTAGTCGTGCCGCTCGGGCAAGGTTGTTGTAGTCATCGACTGGCTCCTGGGAGTGGGTCGCATCAATCTGCCGGACTATGGAGTGCCCGCCAATGACGCTTTGCCTCAAATGACATGACCCGCCCTTACCCGCACTGGATCGTCGCCCCGACCATTCCCGCGCGTTTTGTACGCGAGATGCTGGGGCAACTGCGTCTCGACGCCGGCGCACGCGCCGCGCTGCTCGAGCGCTGCGACCTGCCCAGGGAAGCCCTGCGCGACGGCTATCGCGTGGCGCCACTCAACTACCGCGCCTTGAGTCGCCTGGCCGTGGGCGTCGGCGCCGACGAAGCCTTGGGTTTCTTCGCCCGTACCGTGCCGCTGGGTAGCTTCGAACAATTGCTGCGGCTGCTGGTGCATCTGCCGACCCTGGCCGAGGCCTTCGAAGAGGCCGCGCGCTTCTACAAGCTGTTCGACGATTCGCCGCCCTGGCGCCTGGAAAAACACGCCAGGATTGCCCGCCTGTTGCTGACACCGCGCCCCGGGGCGCAAACCGACTCGGTGCTCTGGCCGCATATGCTGCTGTTGGCGCTCTGGCACACCGGCAGCTGGCTCACCGGCGAAACCCTGCCGCTGCGGCGGATCGTCCTGCCCGGGCATCTCAGCGCCTTCACCGCGCAAACGCGCTTTCTGTTCGGCCGCCAACCGGCTTTCGCCACGCAGGCATGGCTGGAGCTGCCGGCGGTGAACCTGCAGGCGCCGCTGATGCGCCGGCCGGCGGAGGCTGCACGCTTCGCCCGCCACCTGTTGCCGGCGGTGATCGCCCCCGGCCCGCTGGCCAGTTTCGAAGCCCACCTGCGCGCCTTGCTGTGCGCCGCCGAACCCTTTGCCGGGCTGTCGGAACTCAAGGCGGCCAGAGCCCTGGGCATTTCACGACAGACCCTGGCCCGCCGGCTGGCGGCGCTCGGCGTGACCTTCCTCGGGGTGCGCGATGAATTGCGCCGGGACCTGGCCTGCACCCTACTCGCCCGCGGCTCGGTGAGCGTCGCCAAATTGGCCGAACGCCTGGGCTACTCGGAACCCAGCGCCTTCCAGCGCGCCTTCAAACAGTGGACCGGGCTGCCACCGGGGGCCTATCGCGGCGGCCGGCGCGGGTGATGCAGGCCAAAGGGGGTTCCACGACTCAAGCTCAGGCGGTGATGGGGCCACTTCGAGGAGATTACTTTTGACATCTACGGCGCTGGAGTACCCGTTGAAACCGCGACGAAGGTTCTTGAAGGGCTCTTCAAACCCTAGAGATTCGAGTGGGAGATTGTGTAGGCACACCATTTCGTCGCGCGTTGCCTGCTACTGCTCCGTCATTAGACGATTGAATCAATATCAAGCGTGTGTGGCGCGCCAATGGCGTGTCCGTAGATTGAAGCCAACAGACCATCATCAGCGTTTGCAGTGGGGGCCATGGCCAATTGTTCGACGACTCTGTTTTCCGGGTGGGCATTCCAGCGAGGCAGGCTCTCGGTCAGCAGGTCAGGCTGTGTTGAAACCGAACCATAAACAAACTTCTCGTCAATCGTCACTCGGCGCAGGGTCTCCAAACGTTCGAGGGTCATTTGCACTTTATCGACCTCGCGATTGAGCGCCTCGATGACTAGTTCATGGGCTCGGGCATAGGGACCAGGATTAGCGTTGAGCATGCGGCGCTTGAGGCGCAGTTGGTCAGTGATTTTTGTCAGGTCCCCTTTGACCCGTTCGACCTCTCCATCGGTCACTCGCGAACGCTTGAGCTCCAGCGCCTCCTGCCAGCGTCGCAATGTTGCCCAGCAACCAGGGATATAGCCGCCGACCATTGAATGATTACCCCCGTCAAGAATCTGCGAAATCAAGCCCGGTCTTTCAGGCAATCCCTTGTTCTGTTGAATGGCCAGGGTGCAGGCCGCATGCTGGGTAATGGTGTCGCAACCCGGCTCCCAAAGGATGGCGGATTTCTCCTGGCCACCCAGGTCTACTGGAAAGAAGTGGTACAACGTCCCGTGATGCTCATAGGGTTCTCCGCTCAGGTTAGTAATACCTGCTACGAACACCGAGAGGCCCAAGGGAACGTTGACGAAGGTCAAGGCTGCCCCTGTGCCATAGACAGATGCCTTGGTGTTCATCCAGGTCCCCGGCACGCTGGGTACTGGGTCGTTATGGTTGACCATGCGGTAATGCACTAAATCGGCAGCATCTTTTACGAAGGTCGCGTCAGCAGCCCTTGGGGAGCCGTAGGTGTACAGCACGATGTCATAGCGGTCAGCCCGACGACGTAGCATCTCCGAGAGCAGCAAGGTAATTGCTCCACCCAAGCTGTGACCACAGATAACCAGCTTCTGTCCGGTGTAGAACTTTTCGAGATAATTTACTGCGAGGTCGTAGACCTTCAGTGCGGCCTCATAGAATCCTCGGTGAACATTACCCACACCTTCGACAAAGGGAACTTGGAGCGCATCGGCGTCTCGAAGGCCATCCGCTAATTTTTCATTGGTGCCACGTACTGCGATCAGGACCAGCTCATCGTTATGGGTGATAAACGCTTGGGTGTCGGTGTCCTTGTTCTGGCCTCGGTCATCAAGAAAATGAATTTTGGCCGGGTGTTCCTGATTCTCTTCTAAATCCGGGCTATTCGATGGATACAGGTCAGGATCAAACGGTGCAATCTCCAGGTGTTTGGAATACGGCACGTCTTCATACAGCGGGTAGTACGCCTTGGCTTGCCCAGGGTCCACCTTCCAGATTTCATCGAACTTGGCCAGAGCGTCGCCAAACCAGTTACCCATACTGGGTTTCTGCGGGAAACCTACGGTCTTCTTCGTGATCGGTGCCTTATCCGGTTCCTGGCCAAACGGGTTGTAGCTCAAGGTAGCCATGATGGCGAGTTGATACAGATTCAGCGCACAGAACTGCGAATCGGTGGAGAGCATCGGGCGCAAGGCCCTTAAAGGGCGAACCTCCAACACGTTGTGCTTGTTGGGCAGCAGACAGACACCACGCTCGCCATGCTCCCGCATCAGCTTGGCCCATCCCGGACGGAGTGGGTAGTGACACTCGACCTCAGGTGGTAAGTGCGCAATATGTTCGACGAAATGACGAACTTCGACTTGGCAAAAGAAATCCGCACAGGCTTGCGCCGGATTGCTTTTGGTTCGAGAGCCGTCTTTATGGAGGTAACGGGTTTGCTCGGCGCGAACTTGGAGTTCAGTTATTGGGAGTGGGTAGAACTGTCTTTGTTGTAGATAGGCATAAAGCTCATTGCTTCCTTGGTACTTCTCTTCGATGATTAATGCTATTGGGCCGGCAAAATGATTATCTACTTTGCCTTTGCCCGTGCCGTCGAGCTTTCCGGTATATGTGTATCCCTCTGTATCGATGACTTTATAAGACAGTCCTGCATATGGCTGCCCCTCGCCAAACTCATCGACTAACTGAAAGCTGGTCCATTTACCTTGAACAGGGCAGGTAAACATACGGTTATTTAACGGGTGCTTTAATTCTTCATCCAAGGTGGCCATTGAGTGATTTCCTTATTCTGTGCAGCCAGGGTAAATGGAGCATTGCTTGCCATCGGGCATGCGGAATGTACTGAAGTCTTTATAGTTGCCGAAGCAGAATGCATATTGGTCTTCAAAGCTTTTGCCCATGCAACGTTTCCAGCCACCCGGGACCTTGACCCACGTATCGCCTATAGATGGCTTTTCCTCATCAGCCAGTTTGATATTCAGCTTCACGGTTTTACCCGGTAGTTGATCCAAGGTGTAAGCCCCAACGGGGCGCCCTTTCGTCACCATGCCCTGAGCGTCAACTTTTTTGCATTCGAGGAGTTTTCTAAGGATGCGAGTCTTTCCTGATGTACGGAACGACCATTGACACTGGCCATTTATGGCGCTTTCTCCAGCAGTATCAAAAGTTCTTTTTTGGTGTTCTTCAAGTTGCTCGCGAACAACAATTACTGCCGTATCACTGCCGAAGTCTCCACGATCTTCTCCATAAGTCGCGTAAATACCCAATTCGACGCGATAGATGGCCAGTCGACAGCCTTTAACTGTGCGGTAAATTGGAACTTTATGTTCTGGTTTGTATTCCGTGCGCCATTCCCGATTAAAACCCAGGTAAGGATCATCATCGAGAGTCACCGTACAGGTTTCTCCCTCGGCAGGTGCATATTTAGCTATCGCGTAATAAGCGAAGTTGGGAGGCAGATCAGCAGTAAAGGTAAAGCTCTCCGATTTACCGATAGCGCACCCTGCTACCAGGGCCATACAGGAACCCCAAAATAAGCTTTTAAATATTCGTGTCATTGCGAGGCGTCTCCTTGCCAAAATTGCGTTGCCTTATAAACCCGCTGGAAATGAGCTGTCGGAGTTTCCTCAGGGTGCGCCTGCCAGCGCGCGGCAAGTGTACCGTCTGTTTCCTTTAAGCTCTGGACCAACAAGAACTCCAGTTGCTCCGGTGATTGCCAACCCCAAGCGTCCGCCAAGGCCAACTGAGCGCTGAGCCATAGGCCGGGATCTTGTTGCTCGGCCATTTGGGCGTAGGCCTCCATATGCTCTGCCAGTAGATAGCGACGGGCATTGACCTCGCGTAGGTGGGCCGATTGGTCGCCTTCAGTGGGCACGTTCCACCATGCAGGGTTCTTGGGGACTGGATGGTTGCCTGGGGCTGGATTGCCAAGGGCTTGCCAGTGTTCTCCCTGCCAGTAGCAGACGCTGATTATGGGCCCGAGGTATTCAGGAAGGGCCTCGACGGTCAAGTGCCCCAGTGCGCGGCTTAGCACACGGTTGTCGTGAAAGCGGTAGAGAGCTTGATGGGGGCGTATCCCGACAATCAGCCGTTCGCGCCAATGTCTGACCAGCTCGTTTAATCCTGCTTCTGGCGCAACACTGGCCAACCAACCCCAGTTCCTTTCAGGCGCCTTGAGCAACTCGTTCAAGCGTCCATCTTCAGGGTTGTCGATGAGGAATATAAAAGGCCCTGCATCCGCCAGATCGGCGACCGGTGTCTCGCTGTACACGCTGCAATACTGGCCAGCATCCTGACTGCCTAATAGAAGCCGGCGAGTGTTGAGTTCTCCCTCAGAGTCCAGAATCAGGCATAGCGAATGCCCAAGACGGTGTTGTTCGATCATCCATTGCTGAGGCGCCGTTCTGGTCATGCCGTGGCTCCTTCAGTCAGGCAAAGACCATTTTTGCAGGCCTCGCAGATCGGACAGAAGTCAGGGCTTTTCACCTTGGAGATGGCCATCAGGGCATTCTGGGAGGGGGCAATCATCGGCGCGAGTGCTGGAGGGGTCATCAGGGCTGTCAGTGCCCCAGGCAATATGGGGTTGGCCGCAGTGCCTCCTACCGGGGCGCCACCGAGTTGAATATCTGAACTACTGAAGATCCCTCCAGGGCCAATCACGATGTGTTGACCACCGGCCTTCAAGGTAATGCTGGCGCCTGCGTCCAGAATCAGATTGGCTCCGGCCTTAAGGTGGACTTCCTGCCCCGCTTCGGCGACCAGCGTTTGGCCTACGCGGGTATGACTGCTGTTACCTACCAACAAGTAGTCGTTGGCCTTGAGCTGGACTTTACGGTCAGCGGTGACGGTGCGCTGGTCTTCAGCTTCCAGCACGACGATGCTGTTGCCCTTGATGATTTCCTTACGTTCGTTGCCGACTTCCAAGCGGCTATCGTTTTCGACTTTCTGTTCCATGTCACGTTGGGCGCGCAGGTAGATCAGCTCTTGGCCGCTACGGTCTTCCAGATGCAATTCGTTGAAACCGGTGCTGTCGGGCGAACTGCGACTGCGGAAAACGCTGCGAGTCTTGTGGGCGGGCAGTTCGTAAGGGACAGGGTTAGCGCTGTTGCTGAGACATCCACTGATCAAGGGGGAATCCGGGTTGCCCTCCAGGAATGAAACCAGTACCTCCATACCGACCCGAGGGATGGTCACCGCGCCGTGGCTGGTTCCTGCCCAACTGGAAGCGACCCGCAACCAGCAACTGCTTTTGTCATCGATCAGGCCTGCGCGGTCCCAATGGAACTGGACCTTGACCCGCCCATACTGGTCACAATGGATTTCCTCGCCTTGGGGGCCGGTGACCACCGCCGTCTGACTGCCGAGTATCCGGGGTTTCTCGTAGGCCTGTTGCGGGCGGTAGAACACGTCCCACGGAGTGGCCGTGAAGGTATTGCGGTAGCCCTGATGGAAGTCGTCCTTGCGCTCGCGGGTGTCACTGGGAAGGCTCTCTTCCAGCACCTGGGGTTGCAAGCCTTCGTGGCGAATTGAAGTGAGCAGCCAGAGGTCATTCCACTCTTGGCGTGGGTGGTCGCAAAGCTCCAGAAAGTGGCCGCTGACCAGCGAGGGTTGATCGCTTTTACCTTCGGCCTGACGGTAGTCGGCACGATGTCCTTCCAGGCTCCGTTGGCTCAGCAGCTTGCCCCGTTCGCGCTGAAGGAAACCACCAGGGTAGCGGTAATCTTCCAGATCAGGCTGCCCCTCCCGAGGTGCTGGGCGGCAGTCCGCCTCCAGCGTCATGCGGGCTTTCTCAAAGTCATAGTCACGTTGCGTGGTTCGACTGGTGCAGGTCGCAAGGCGCAGGCTAAAGCCTTTGATCACAGGTTCATCGGCAACCAGACCACTGTCCTGCACATAGGCTGTCGGTCTGCCCAGCCTGGGGAATATCGTCTGGTCGTCACCCAATACCAGTACGTGGCCTTGTTGCGAATGTTGAAAGTGGTAATGGATGCCTTCTTCCCAACACAGGCGCTGAATGAAGTAGAGGTCAGATTCGTTGTACTGGACGCAATAGTCACGGGCTGGGTAGATCGACCCCAACTGAAACTGGTAGCCATTGCTTTGGATACCGTGTTCTTCAAGAACCTGCGCGATGATGTGCGGGATGGTTTGCTGCTGGAATATTCGTTGGTTGGTCCGGTGCGCCAGATAGGTTAACTGCGGGACCAGGGTCAGGCTGTAACGGGTCAGACGCTTACCGGAGTCGCCTTGCGCGATGCGATAAACCTGTCCATGAATACCGGCGCCACTGTTGTTGAAGGCCAGAAAGGCCTGCTTGTGCAATAGACTTTCAATGTCCAGGTCGGGCCGTTCGCTGACCAACTCCAGATCAAATGAATACGGCGCGCTGATGGATTCTTGGCCAGTGAAGGAAAGGACCTGAAGGTGGTGCTTGAAGTCGTTGAGGGTCAGGCTGAACTGCGTCTGTGGACTTGCATTGAACATCCCATGTTCCTTTTCCAATCATGTTGCGTGGCCCCATAGAGGGCAAAGGCTTCTGTGGGTAAGCAGGAAGCAAAACGCCTTCACGCTAACAAGCGAGGAAAAGAAAATATTTGGGAGCTTTCCCAAAATACCGGTTGAATTGTCGGTATTCAGGCTGCACTGGCCCGATCCGCCACGTCCAGTCGCCTCTGGGTGGATTTTTTCACCGCCACCCCGTTCTCGAACGCCGCGTAAACCGGCATGCTGCGCCACCCTGATCGCCAGGGCAGCGGGCCGCCCACCGGGGAATTTATGCCGGGATGGCGCGGTCTATGCTCGTCAGGGCTGGTGAACAGCAAAAGAGGACATGACAGATGCGGCGAGTGAGACAGAACCGCTGGGGGATGGGGCTGTTGGCCCTGTTGCTGTGTATTGCGCTACCGGCCTTCGCGGCCCCGGCGCCCGGGCCGCAGAGTGTTGCCCGCAACCAGCTGCCGTTGCTTGCCGAGGGCGCGGACCTTGAGCAGCTCAACGACCGGCTGGAGCTGATCCGCCAGAGCGTATCGGCGAGCGGTAACGACGACCTGCTCTCAGACCTGCGCCAGGCCGCGCTGCAAGTGCAGAAGCAGGCCGACAGCCTGGTCGCCCTGCGCGCCACCGATATCGAGCGCCTGGACGACCAACTCAAGGTCCTGGGCCCGCCGTTGCCCGACGAAGCGCCCAGCCTGACCAGCCAGCGCCAGGTGCTGAGCGCGCAGAAGGACAACCTGCTCGACGAAGAGCGCCAGGCCACTCTGCTCAGCCAGTCCGGCCGCGACCTCGCCGCGCAGATCATCAACCTGCGGCGCAGCCTGTTCAACTCGCAGATCAGCACCCGCTCGGCGAGCCCCCTCAGCCCGGCCTTCTGGTCCACGCTGATCCGCCCGACCGAGGATGACCTCAGGCGCCTGAACCGCCTCTCCGATGAGGTCTGGACCGCATTCGATACGGCACTGGCCCCCGGCAATCGCGGGCTGTTCATCACCACGCTGGTCATCGCGGCGCTGATCTGGGTGGTCGGCCGGCGCCTGCTGGAACGCCTGGCGACCTGGTCGATGATCCGCTGGCTGCCCGAAGGCCGCCTGCGCCGCAGCGCCCTGGCGCTGACCGTGGGGCTGGCGACCATCGTCACCATCAATGCCGCCGCCTCGCTGCTGCGCTGGGGGCTGGTCAACAGCGCGACCCTGAGCGCCGATGTGCTCAACCTGATCGGCCAGTGGCTGACCCTGCTGATTTTCTGCTCCTTCATCGTCGGCCTCGGCCGCGCCATGTTGATGTTGTCGCGGCCGTCCTGGCGCCTGCCGCCGATTCCCGATCAGATCGCCACGGCCCTGGGGCCGTTCCCGCTGATCCTCGCGCTGGCGCTGCTGCTCACCGCCGGCGAGGAGCGGATCAACAGCGTGATCGCCAGCAGCCTGGCCCTGACCGTGGCGGTCAACGGCCTGACGGCGCTGGTCACCGCGTTGATCTTTTTCTTCGCCCTGCTGCGTCATCGCCGTACCCGCCGGCGCTTCGAGCTGGAGCGCCCCACCGGCATCGCCGGGCTGCTGCCCTTCATCCTGGCGGTCTGGGTGGCGGTGATCCTGCTGTCGCTGCTCAGCGGCTACCTGAGCCTGGCGTACTTCCTCACCGTCAAGCTGCTGTGGATCAGCGTGGTGACCACCAGCGCCTACCTGCTGATCGCCTGCTTCGGCGACCTCTGCGAAACCCTGCTGTCGCCCAAGCAGCCCGGCGGCCTGGCGCTGGCGGCGGCCCTGGGCCTGTCGCCGCGCCACCAGGCCCAGGCCACCACCGTGCTGGCGGGCATCGGCCGGACCCTGCTGCTGTTCACCGCGGCGCTGCTGGCCTTCATGCCGTCCGGGTCGAGCCCGGGGGAACTGCTGGAAGGCTTTACCCAGCTGGATGTCAGCGGCCGGTCCCTGGGCAACCTCAACATCGTGCCCCAGGACCTGCTGCTGGCGGCAGCGTTCCTGGTCGGCGGCATGTTCGCCGTGCGGGTGCTCAAGCGCTGGCTGAGCGAGCGGCTGCTGCCGGAAACCAATATGGACGCCGGCATGCGCGCCTCGCTGGTGACCCTGGTCGGCTACATCGGTTTTGTCCTGCTGGCGATCGTGGTGATGTCGACCCTGCGGATCAACCTGACCAACCTGACCTGGGTGGTCAGCGCCCTGTCGGTGGGTATCGGCTTCGGCCTGCAGGCCATCGTGCAGAACTTCATTTCCGGGTTGATCCTGCTCACCGAGCGGCCGGTGAAGGTCGGCGACTGGGTCAGCCTGGCCGGGGTCGAGGGCGATATCCGGCGGATCAACGTGCGCGCCACGGAAATCCAGATGTCCGACCGCTCCACGGTGATCGTGCCGAACTCGCAGTTCATCTCGCAGAACGTGCGCAACGTGACCATGGACAACGCCCTGGGCGTGGTCGGCATCACCCTCACCCTGCCCCTGGAAACCGATGTGCTGCAGGTGCGCGAGCTGTTGCTGCAGGCCTATGCCGAGCATGAGGCGATTCTCAAGGCGCCAGCGACTTCGGTGTCGTTCAAGGACCTGACCAGCAATGGCCTGATCATCAGCGTCAGCGGCTACGTCGGCAGCCCGCGCTCGGTGTCCGGCGCCCGCAGCGACCTGCTGTTCACCATCCTCGGGCGCCTGCGCGAAGTGGGCATCGCCCTGTCGTCGCCGCAGAACCTGATGTTGATCAGCGACAGTCAGGACAAGGCGGCTGGCGAGCCACCGGCCCAGCCCAGCGCATGAACCGGCCCCTACAGGACGCACTGCCGGCGAGTACCCCGTTTTTTATCTTGCGGTGGGAAGCACTGAGCTATTGTGGCTGAGGCCCTGGCCAATTTTTTCAACGAGCGGCAGCTGTCATCGAGGAGCCCGACGACAGCCCTGTTTCACTCCAGGCAAGACAAGGAACACCATGGACGGAAAATCCGACATCAGCCTCGAAGACATTGCCCTGGAGTCGAAACGACTTCCCGTACTGGCGGTCACCATCGCCTTCCTGATAGTGGTCGCGGTGTCGATTCTCAGCATCTATGGCATCCAGGTCATCAACAGCAAGGCCCATGAACTGGCGCAAGCCCGGCTGATCTCCGGCAACCTGGCCTTGTCCATCGCGCAACAGGCGACCGATACCTTCGACGAAGCCAACCTGATCCTCGAAGAGCTGATCGAGCGCCTCGACGACCTGTCGCCCCAGGCCCTGGAAAAAACCCAGAAGCTGCTGAAAAAGCGCGTGTTCACCACCGAACAGTTGCATGGCCTGTTCTTCTATGACCGGGAAGGCAACTGGCTGCTCACCTCGTTCGACTACAAGCCGCCAAAGGCGAACAACTCGGACCGCGACTACTTCAAGTTCCACCGCGAGAATGCAACCCTGTCCCCCAGGGTCGGCGCGGCCCTGCGCAGCAAGACCACGGGCGACTGGGTGATCCCGTTCTCGCGCCGGGTCAACGACGCCCAGGGCAACTTCAAGGGCGTGGTGCTGGCGACCATCAAGATGGACTACTTCGACACCTTCTTCGATCGTTTCAACATCGACGACAAGGGCGCGATCTTTCTCGCCCTGCCCCAGGGCACGATCATCGCCAGGCGGCCGTACGACGAAAAGCTCATCGGTGCGTCCCTGGCCCGGGGCGAAATCTTCTCCGTGCACATACCCCGTGCCCCGGCCGACACGGTCATGGTCAAGTCGATCATCGACGGCGTCGACCGCCTGTTCGGCTATCGGGTGCTGTACAAGTACCCGCTGGTGGTGGCGGCGGCCAATTCCCAGGAGTCCATTCTCAGCAGCTGGCGCGCCGATACCTACAAGCTGACCGCGATGATCGCCGTGGTGCTGCTGATCAACCTGCTGGTCGGCATCCTGTTGTTCAAACAGGTGCGCAAGGGCTTGCGGGTGGAAAGCCATTTGAAGAAAGCCCGCTCGGTGCTGGAGACCCTGGTGTTGCAGGACGGCCTGACGGGCCTGGCCAACCGTCGGCACCTGGAGCGCAACCTGGAACTGGAGTGGCGGCGGGCGGCCCGGCAACGCTCGTCGATCAGCCTGATCATGCTCGATATCGACCACTTCAAGAGCTTCAACGACCGCTATGGCCATGTGGCGGGCGACCACTGCATCTGCGCCGTCAGCCGGGCCATCAGCCAGTGCGTGCGACGCCCCTCGGACCTGGCGGTGCGCTACGGCGGCGAAGAGTTCGCGGTGCTGCTGCCGGACACCGAGCCTGGCGGTGCCTACGTGCTGGCCGAGAGCATCCGCCTGGCGGTACAGGAACTGGCGATCGAGCATGTCGACAACCCCGGCGGCGTCGTGACCATCAGCCTCGGCGTCTACAGCTGCGTGCCCGCCACGCCCGAGTTCAAGACCCTCTTGATGCAGGCCGACTCGGCGCTGTACATGGCCAAGCGCGCGGGGCGCAACCAGACCGTGCCGACCTCCTAGGCGCTGGCCGATACCGCCCCGCGCTCCTCCAGCAAGCGCACGAAGTGAGTCAGGCTGCGCGATACCGTGCCGCGGCGCCAGATCAGCCAGGTCTGCAGGAAACGGAACGGCTGCGCCAGCTGCCAGATGCTCACGGTGCCGCAGCCCGGCATGCTTTCCAGCATGCTGCGCGGCATCAGCGCCAGGCCGGCGCCGGCACTGACGCAGGCCAGCATGCCGTGGTAGGACTCCAGTTCGTGGATCTTGCCCGGCACCGCGCCATCCTCGCTGAACCAGCGTTCGAAGTGATGGCGGTAGGAGCAGTTGGCGCGAAAGGCGTAGATGCTCTCGCCGTTGACGTCGCGCCCGCGGGTGATGGGCGCATGCCCCAGCGGCGCGATGATGAGCATTTCCTCGTCGAACACTGGTACGCCTTCCAGGCTCGGGTGCAGCACCGGGCCATCGACGAAAGCCGCGGTCAGGCGCCCGGACAGCACGCCATCGATCATGGTCCCGGAGGGGCCGGTGGACAGGTCCAGCTCGACCTTGACGTGCTTCTGGTTATAGGCCGCCAGCAAGGCCGGAATCCGCACCGCCGCCGTGCTCTCCAGGGAGCCGAGGGAGAACGGACCCTGGGGTTCTTCGCCGGCGACCGTCAGCCGCGCTTCCTGCACCAGGTCGAGAATCCGCCGGGCGTAGTCGAGAAAACTCCAGCCGGCCGGCGACAGGCGCAGGCGGCTTTTCTCGCGGATAAACAGCTCGACCCCCAAATCCTGCTCCAGCTGCTTGATCCGCGTGGTCAGGTTGGATGGCACCCGGTGGATGAGTTGCGCCGCGGCGCTGATGCTGCCCTGCTCGGCCACCGCCTTGAAGATTTCCAGCTGCACCAGGTCCATCTCATTCTCCAAACGTGAAAGATATGCTCTTTATTATTCAGTTTTCATAAGCCCTTTACCAGCCTAACCTGCGGCCATTCCCCAGCCCACAGGACGCTGCCATGACCCCGGTTTCCAGCCAGACCCACGCCCTTTCGATCAACCCCGCCACCGGCGAGCAGATCGCCCATTACCCCTATGAATCCGCCGAGGCGCTGGACGCCGCCCTCGCCCGCGCCGCCGCGGCCGCCGCCCAGTGGCGCCGCACCGGCCTGGAACAGCGCTCGACACTGTTGCTGGCCCTGGCCAAGGCCCTGCGCGACAACGGCGATACCCTGGCCCGCAGCATCACCCTGGAAATGGGCAAGCCAATCGGCCAGGCCCGCGGCGAGATCGAGAAGTGCGCCCAGCTCTGCGAGTGGTACGCCGCCGAAGGCCCGGCGATGCTCGCCCCCGAGCCGGCCGCGGTGCCGAGCGGCAAGGCGCGCATCGAGTACCGGCCGCTGGGCCCGATCCTTGCGGTGATGCCGTGGAACTTCCCGATCTGGCAGGTGCTGCGCGGTGCGGTGCCGGCGCTGATCGCCGGCAATACCTACGTGCTCAAGCATGCGCCGAACGTCATGGGCAGCGCCTACCTGCTGCTGGAAGCCTTCCAGCGCGCCGGTTTCCCGCAGGGCGTGTTCGAGGTGATCAACGTCACCGCGGACGGCGTCTCCCGGGCCATCGCCGACCCGCGGATCGCCGCCGTGACCTTGACCGGCAGCGTGCGCGCCGGCATCGCCATCGGCGCCCAGGCCGGCGCGGCCCTGAAGAAATGCGTGCTGGAACTCGGCGGTTCCGACCCCTTTATCGTGCTCAACGACGCCGACCTGGACGCCGCCGTGCAGGCCGCGGTCATCGGCCGCTACCAGAACACCGGGCAAGTCTGCGCCGCCGCCAAGCGCCTGATCGTCGAGCAAGGGGTGGTCGAGGCCTTCACCGAGAAGTTCGTCGCCGCCACCCGCCAGCTGGTAGTCGGCGATCCGCTGGCCGACGCCACCTACATCGGCCCCATGGCACGCTTCGACCTGCGCGACGAACTGGACGCGCAAGTGCAGGCCACCTTGAGCGAAGGCGCGACCCTGCTGCTGGGCGGCGCCAAGACCGAGGGCCCGGGCAACTTCTACCTGCCGACGGTGCTGGCCGGCGTCACCGACCGGATGACCTCGTTCAAGCAGGAACTGTTCGGCCCGGTGGCCTCGATCATCAGCGCCCGGGATGCCCGACACGCCCTGGAACTGGCTAACGACAGCGAGTTCGGCCTGGCCTCGACTATTTACACCCGGGATGTCGCCCTGGCCGAACGCCTGACCGCCGAGCTGGAAACCGGCGGCGTGTTCATCAACGGCTATTGCGCCAGCGATCCGCGGGTGACCTTCGGCGGCGTGAAGAAAAGCGGCTTCGGCCGTGAGCTGTCGCACTTCGGCGTCCGCGAGTTCTGCAACGCACAGACGGTATGGCTGGATCGCAACTGACCTCCCACCACTGTAGGAGCGAGCTTGCTCGCGATGAAGCTGAGTGCGCCGCGTTTATCCAGACAGTACGCGGCATCATTGACGACCATCGCGAGCAAGCTCGCTCCTACAGTGGATCTCCTGTTCCTTCAGCCACCCGTCGTGTCACGGTCAGCGGCGGTCATCGGACAATGGCGTCGGTTCGTTCGGTGCCGGCAGATCGGGGATCATTGGCCGTTCCCTGTCATCGTCACGCCGCTTATCGCGTTCGGCATCGTCGTTGACGTTGGGATCGATCACCGGGTCGTGCCGGCGAGCCGGTTGCAGAGGGTCGGGTTCAGGAGTGCCGGGCTCGCTGGGGTCATGCATCGACTGGAACATGGTGCACCTCACGACAGGCCCGGTGAATCCGGGCCCTACTCCGTTAGGCACTGGGCCGGGCCTTCGGGTGCGAGGCAATGGATAAGCGGTCGCCCGGCCCTCCTGGCCAGACATGTGCTCAGCGAAACTTTCGCCGCCATCCGGGCTCAATCGTAGAGCCAGGTCACGCACCGTGGCCCGCACCGGGAGGCCGTCCGATGACCGAGCACATCGTGCATTTTCACTGCCAGATCGACCAGGGCACCACCGAACGCTTTCGCGACAGTTGCCTGGAAGCCATCGAGCAAGGCGCCACCTCGCTGCTGCTGAATCTTTCCACCACCGGCGGCAGCACCAACTTCGGTTTCACCCTCTACACCTTTCTCAAATCCCTGCCGGTGCCGCTGTGCGCGATCAACGCGGGCAACATCGAGTCGATGGGCATCATCATGTTTCTCGCCGCCAACCGACGCATCACCACGCCGCATTCGCGCTTTCTGATCCACCCGATGAACTGGTACTTCAGCCAGAGTTCGGTGGATCACCAGCGCCTGCGCGAATACCTCTCCAGCCTGGACAACGACCTGGCGCGCTACGTGAAAATCTACGAGCTGGAAACCGCCGACGCGGCGACCCAGCTGGACATCTTCAAATGCCTGTCGGCCGAGGAAAAGGTCATCGCCGCCCATGAGTCGCTGGCCTACGGCATCGCCCACGAGGTGCGCCAGGTGGTCTTCGCCGACGACGTCAGGCACTGGAAAGTCTCGGGCGGCTGACCCTGTGGCCCCGGGCGCCAAGGCCGCCCCGTCGCGGCGCGAGCCACGGCCTCAAGCGGTTTTTTCGTTGTCCTGTTCCGGAGTTTGGTTGCCAGGTTCAGTGGCGCCCGGTTCGGGCTCGGGGCGATTGGCCGGGCCCTTGGCGGGCTTTTTCTCATCCGCGGCCGCGGCCCGCCCGGGGTAGCCAGGCAACCCGTGGGCGTCCTGCGGTTCCAGCGGTTCGGGGGCGCGCGTGCGATCGTTCTGCGGATCGTTGCGCGGATCAACGGGCTGGCGAGTCATAAGCACCTCTGTATCGGTCCGGGCGGCATTGCCTGTTCTTGTTCGATGCCGAACCGCGCCGCGGGTGCGAAGCACTGGACGAATGGCCATGGCGCCTGCCGTACGGCTGCGCGGTGGAACGTCCGGGCCTGGCGGGCGTCTTCAGCTTGAGGGCCCGCCGCTTCGAGCTGGCGAGCGCTCCTGCCTTGTACGTCCGCGCTCATGAGGATCTGTCCATGCCTGTCGCCCCCAGCCCGCTCATGATCGCCGCCGCGCTGGCCGGGCCCGCCAACGCTCAAGGCAGCCTCGCTGCGCGCGACCCGAGGCCGGCATGACCTTCATTGCCTGGGTCGCGGTCCTGGGCGCGGTGCTGCTGATCCTCGCGCTGACCTCCTCCTATCTGCGCTGGATGCCCGTGACCACCTCGGTGGTCTGCCTGGCGCTGGGGATCGCCATCGGCCCCGCCGGCCTGGGCCTGCTGCAACTGGACATCCACCAGGCTTCGGGCTGGATGGAACACCTGACCGAAGTGGCGGTGCTGTTCTCGCTGTTCGTCAGCGGCCTCAAGCTCAGGTTGCCGCTCAACAGCCGCAGTTGGCGCATCGCCTTCGGCCTGGCCGGGCCGGTGATGCTGCTGTCGATCGCCGGGGTCGGCCTGCTGCTGCACTACGGTTTGCACATGCCCTGGGGGCCGTCGCTGCTGATCGGCGCGATCCTCGCCCCGACCGACCCGGTGCTGGCGACCCTGGTCCAGGTCAGCGACGCCCAGGACTACGACCGGGTGCGCTTCGGCCTGTCCGGCGAGGCCGGGCTGAACGACGGCGTGGCGTTTCCGTTCGTGATCCTCGGCCTGCTGCTGACCCGCCAGGGCGACGACCCCGGCGCCTGGCTCGGCGACTGGGTGGTGTTCAGCCTGCTCTGGGCAGTGCCCGCGGGGCTGCTCAGCGGTTACTGGATGGGCCGCGGTCTCGGCCACCTGACCCTGCACCTGCGGATCAAGTACGCCGACAGCACGGTCTCGCCGAACGACTACCTGACTTTCGCCCTGATCGCCCTGGCCTACGTGGTGGCGGAGCTGATCCACGGCTACGGCTTTCTCGCGGTGTTCGCCGCTGCCCTGGGGTTGCGCCAGGCCGAGGTGCATTCCAGCGACCATGCCCGGGCGCCGGCCGAACACCTGGTGCAACCGGTGGTCGGCCACCAGCATGTCGATCCGGCGCAGGCGGTGCATGGCGACGTCGAGGCCCTGGGCGAAAGCCAGGTCGCGGCGGGCATCATGCTCGGCGACATGCTGGCCTTCGGCGGCCTGGTGGAACGAGCCATGGAAGTGTTCCTGGTGACCCTGCTCGGCGTGGTGCTGGTCGCCCATTGGGAGTGGCATGCGCTGACCGTCGGTGCCCTGCTGTTCCTGCTGATCCGCCCGCTCAGCGTCTTGCTGATCCCCTGGGGCCGCCTGCTCGACGGCCGCCAGCGCCTGCTGCTCGGCTGGTTCGGCATCCGCGGCATCGGTAGCCTCTATTACCTGTTCTATGCCCTCAACCACGACCTCGACCCGGCGCTGGCCGATGCCAGCGCCAACCTCACCCTGTCGGTGGTGGCCTTGAGCATCCTGGTTCACGGCCTGAGCACCCAACCGATGCTCGCCCGCTATGAGAGCAACAAGAAACGCCGGCGCCATCCCGACCGGCCACCGGGATAAGCCAGCAGAATGCAGGGCGCCAAGGGCCTGCGCCATGCCGCCTGACCCCGTTCCTCACCCTGGCGAGCTCTTTTGCTCGCGGGCCCGGCCTTGGCGCCGGGCTTTTTTATGCCTGTGCCTTTTGTCTTCGGGCTCAACCGCGCCGCTTGCGCGTGCCCAGGGCAATCCAGGCGGGCGCGTGATCGCTGGCGTGGGGCTCGTTGCGCACCCAGGCATCGACCCCGGCGTTCTCCAGGTAAGGAGCCAGGGCCCGGTTGAGCAGCAGGTGGTCGATGCGCAGGCCGGAGTTTCTTGGCCAGTGCTGGCGAAAGTAATCCCAGAAGGTGTAGACCCGCTGATCCGGGTACAGCTCGCGCAAGGCGTCGGTCCAGCCCTGTGCCAGCAGCCGCTGGTAGCACTCGCGGCTTTGCGGTTGCAACAAGGCGTCCTTGAGCCAGGAGCGCGGGTTGTAGATATCGAAATCCGTCGGCACCACGTTGTAGTCCCCCGCCAGCAGCACCGGGTGCGCGCTGTCCTGCAGAGTCGCGGCATGCGCGATCAGGCGCTCGAACCAGGCCAGCTTGTAGTCGAATTTCGGCCCCGGTTGCGGGTTGCCGTTGGGCAGGTACAGGCACCCCACCAGCACGCCGTGGACCGCCGCCTCCAGGTAGCGGCTTTGCCCGTCGTCCTCGATGCCCGGCAGCGCGCGACGGATTTCCAGGGGCTGGCTGTCGCGGGCGAGGATCGCCACACCGTTCCAGGACGCCTGGCCGTGGTGCAGGCTGCCATACCCCGCGGCCTCCAGGGCCGCCTTGGGAAACTCCCGGTCGAGCGCCTTGAGCTCCTGCAGGCAGACGATGTCGGGGCGCTCGCGTTCCAGCCAGGCCAGCAGGTTCGGCAGGCGCGCACGGATGCCATTGAGGTTGAAGGTGGCGATTTTCAGCGCGTTCATTGGCAGTACCCCTGGTCGTATCGACGCACCCGAGGCACCCGGCGAGCCCAACCGGCGGTCAGCGGCACGTCCTGAGGCTGGACGGCGTTTGTCTCACCGCCTGCGCCAGCGCCTCGATCAATTGCAGTTGGGTGTAAGGCTTGGGCACCCGCGGCAAGGCCGCGGCCAGCCCCTCCAGGCGCTGGGCATAACCACTGGCGAGAATGATCGGCAGGTCCGGGCGCAGCTCGCGCACGGCGCTCGCCAGTTGCCCGCCGTCCATCACCGGCATCGCCAGGTCGGTGATCATCAGGTCGATCGCCGGGTATTCGGCGAAGCGTTGCAGCGCCTGGGCCCCGGACATCGCGCAGAGTACCTGGTGCCCGAGGTCTTCGAGCAGCAGCGTGGTGCTGGTCAGCACCAGGCTGTCGTCGTCGACCACCAGCACGCACAAAGGCTGCTGCTGCGAGTCCGGAGCCGGCAAACGAGCCGGGACGACGGGAGTCGCCTGGCTCGCCAGGGGCAACCACAACTCGGCGGTGGTGCCCTGCCCCTTGAGGCTCTTGAGGATCAGCCGCCCTCCCAGTTGTTCGGCCAGGCCATGCACCATCGACAAGCCAAGGCCGGTGCCCTTGCCCACGCCCTTGGTGGTGAAAAACGGATCGGCCGCCAGGGCCAGGGTCTGCTCGTCCATGCCTTCGCCGCTGTCGATCACGCACAGGCGCACATAACGCTCATGGGGCAGGTTGACGCCAGCGGCCTGGCCGCTGTCGCACAGATCGGCCTTGAACACCAGGGTGCCGCCGCCCGGCATCGCATCGCGGGCATTGGTCGCCAGGTTGAGCACTGCCAACTCCAGCTGGTTGACGTCGGCGAGCACTGTCGGAAGGGATTCGGGCAGTTCGTTGAAAATGCTCACCTGGGGCCCCAGCGAGCTGCCGAGCAAGCCACTGAGATTGGTCATCAGCTGCGTCAGGGCCACGGGCTCGGTCTTGAGTTCCTGGCGCCGGGCAAAGGCCAGCATGCGCTGGGTCAGCGACACCCCACGCTCGGCGCCGACCACCGCATTGTCCAGCAGGCGCGAGAGTTTCGGGTCGTCGCCGATGCGTTTGCGCGCCAGCTCCAGGTTGCCCAGGATCACCGTCAGCAGGTTGTTGAAGTCATGGGCGATGCCGCCGCTGAGCTGACCGATGGCTTGCAGTTTCTGCGCCTGGAACAGCGCCTCGCGGGCACTTTCCAGGGCCTTCTGCGCCTCGACCGTCTCGCTGATATCGCGGGTGACCTTGGCGAACCCCAACAGCTCACCGGCATCGCCGCGGATCGGATCGATGATCACATGGGCGAGGAACTGCGTGCCGTCCTTGCGTACCCGCCAGCCCTGCTTTTCGAAACGACCTTCGCGGGTGGCGATTTCCAGGGTCCGCAGGGGCACGCCGTCGAGGCGATCCTGCTCGGTGTAGAAGCGCGAGAAATGCTCGCCGATGATTTCCTGCGGCAGGTAGCCCTTGATCCGCTGCGCGCCGAGGTTCCAGCTGCTGACCCGGCCGTTGGGGTCGAGCATATAGATGGCGTAGTCGGTGACGCTCTGCACCAGCAGGCGAAACTGCTGCTCGCTCTGCCTGAGGGTTTCTTCGGCGATCTTGCGCTCGGTCAGGTCGCGGGTGATCTTGGCGAAACCCAGCAACTGCCCGTTGGAATCGCGGATCGGGTCGATCACCACATGGCACCAGAAACGCGTACCGTCCTTGCGCACCCGCCAGCCCTCGCCCTCGAAACGCCCCTCGGTGAGCGCGGTATTCAACGCGCGTTCCGGCAACCCGGCCTGGCGGTCTTCGGGGGTGTAGAAACAGGAAAAGTGCGCGCCGAGGATTTCCGCTTCCTGGTAACCCTTGAACCGCCTGGCGCCGGCATTCCAGCTGGTGACGATGCCCTGGGGATCGATCATGTAGATCGCGTAGTCGACCACCGCTTCGACCAGCAAGCGAAAACGGTCCTCGTCCAGAACTCTGCGCGGCTGATCAGCCATATCGGTCTCCGCCAGGCTATTTTTATGCATTCTTGCGCATGGGCCAGTAGGGTCGGTTGTCTGGCCATCGGCACGCGGCCAACGCACGTGCGGCCAGCCAGCCGGCAAATGCCGCGCGTCGTTCAGTTAGACCGATAGGCCCTCTGGTCCTCCAATTGAAAATACAACTTGATCCCGCAGGCCCTATAAACCGACTTAATGTTGGACAACTGCCCGCGGCCAATCGATCCCCCGCCACTCGTCGTCCCGCAAGAAACTTTTTCAAACTTTCGTTTGCAGTTTTGTTTCCCAATCTTGCGAGGTGTCAAATCGCTCACTATCGAGGATTGAAAAAAATGGCTACCAGCGGAAAGAACCCACTCATGGGCAACAAGGACACTCAAAAACCCTCACCGGCCGGCAAGAAATCCGGCGGCCAGGGTTCGGGGGGCAACATCCCCGCCGATCGGCAAAAAGCCCCTGACGCAGGCAAGAAAGGCGGCACCCAAGGCTCCGGCGGCGGTACCCGCAAAGCCTGATCCACAACGCCGGAGTGTCGTCCCTGACGCACTCCGGCTTTTTTTTGCCCGACAGCCCATGCCAGCGGCCTGCCCGCGCCGGTTATCGTCGAGCGCGACTGGCTATGCTTGCACCACGGCGAAACCACGTTAGCCAGCCTTCGATGAAAAGCGCGCATGAAAATAGGCCTGATCTCCGACACCCATGGTTTGCTTCGCCCCGGCGCGCTGGCGGCGCTGCAGGGGTGCGCGCACATCCTGCATGCCGGCGATATCGGCGACCCGCAGATGCTCGCCACCCTCGGACACCTGGCGCCGGTGACCGCGGTATTCGGCAATGTCGATCAGCCCCATGACTGGGCCCGGGCATTGCCCCATCACGTCACCGTGCGGCTCGATGGCGTCGACCTGCTGCTCTGCCATGTCCTGGCCGAGGTGCCGAAGCCCCTGCCGCAGGGCGTGCGGGTGGTGGTCAGCGGCCACTCCCACCGGCCGCTGCAGTTCTGGCAGGACGATGTGCTCTACATCAACCCGGGCAGCGCCGGGCCAAGGCGCTTCAAGCTGCCGGTCAGCCTGGGCTGCCTGACCATCGAGGCCGGCCAGGTCGAAGGCCGGTTGATCGAACTGGCGGTCTAGCGGTCTGGCTGTCTAGCGGCTTGGCCCGGGCCCGGGCATGACCGGCTATCGGAGCGCGCCCATCGGTCGCGCTTTGCAGGGTCCACACTTAATCCAGCGATTGGCGGCGTTCATGACGAAAGCCGTGCGAAGCCACTTGGCCGGGCCGCGTTGCGCCCTCGAGCAGAAGATTCCGTACCCGGCCCCGCGCCCCCGAGAAGGTGGCGCGCAAGGATGGCCGAGGGCGCGCAATGCGCAGGAGAAAAGCGATGACCTTTTATGTCGTGGCCCGCCTCGACCAGTTGCCCGAAGACCGCGGCACCCGGGTCCAGGTCGGCGCCGAAGCCGTGCTGCTGGTTCGCACCGGCGATCAGGTCCGGGCCTACCAGGCCGATTGCCCCCATGCCGGGGCGCCGCTGGAACAGGGCGCGGTGTATCAGGGGCGACTGATCTGCCCCTGGCACAAGGGCGCCTTTGCCTGCGACAGCGGGCTGGTCTGCGAACCGCCTCCCCTGGCGGGCCTCAAGCGCTACAAAGTCGACATCCGCCATGACAACCGGGTCTGGGTCGCCGACCAGCCCATGGCCGAACCCGCCCCGCCACGCCAGGCCGACTCGCGCCGGCTGCTGGTGATCGGCGCCGGCGCTGCCGGGGCCGCCGCGGTAGCGACCCTGCAGGCCAAAGGCTTCGGCAGGAACCTGACCTGGATCGACAAGCAAGCGCGGCCCGCCTATGACCGCACCGCCCTGAGCAAATACGTGCTGGCCGGCGAGATGCCGCCGGATGAAGTCCCGGCCCTGCTCGAGCCGGAGTTCTATCGCAAGGGCGATCTACAGGTGCTACAGGCCGAGGTCCTGCGCCTGGACCCAAGGCGGCGACAGATCCTGTTGGCCGACGGCCAGCGCCTGGACTACGACGCCGCGCTCCTGGCCACCGGCGCCGAACCGCGCCTGCCGGCCATCGAAGGTGCCGACCTGCCGGGGGTGTTCATGCTGCGCTCGCGGGAGGATGCCGCGCACCTGCTGGAACAGGCCCGGCCCGGTAAACGCGTGGCGATCGTCGGCGACAGTTTTATCGGCCTCGAAGCCGCCTCGGCCCTGCGCAAACGCGGGCTGATGGTGCACCTGATCGGTCGCCACCCGGTACCGCTGCAACGCCAGTTGGGCGAACGCATCGGTAGCGCCATACGGGCCCTGCATGAACAGCACGGGGTGATCTACCACGCCGGTTGCGAAGCCCGGGCCCTGGTCGGCGAGGGCCAGGTGCAACAGGTGGTCCTCGACAACGACCAGCGCATCGCCGTCGACCTGGTGCTGTTCGGCATCGGCGTCAGCCCTGCCACGGCCTTCGTCGAAGGCCTCGACCGGGCCGAGGACGGTTCGCTCAAGGCCGATGCCGGCCTGGCCGTGGCCGATGGCCTGTGGGCGGCCGGCGACCTCGTGAGTTTCCCCTGCGACGGCCGCTCGCAGCGCATCGAACACTGGCGCGTGGCCCAGCAGCAAGGCCGGCTCGCCGCCTGCAACATGCTTGGCGAGCAGCTGAGTTTCAGCGTGGTGCCCTTCTTCTGGACCTATTTCTACGACCAGACCTTCGAGGTGCTCGGCCACGCCCGCCGGTGGAACCAGATCGTCTTCGAGGGCGAGCCGGAGCAGTACCGCTTTATCGCCCTGCTGTGTTTCAACGAACAGGTGGAGTCAGTGGTCGCCTGCGAGTACCCGCGGGCCATGGCCCTGCTGTCGCAGCGCATGCAGCGGCCGCTGTCGCGCAGCGAGGCCCTGGAGCTGATCCATGGCACGCCGGAATGAAGTGGCTGGCGACAACCGCTCGGCAGCCCCATGGAACCCCGGGCAAGGGCCGATTTTCCAAATTCAGGCAGGGTTTGACTGTCTCGGCCGCCCGCTACAGCGCAGGTCGCCGAGGCCCCCAGAGCCAGGAAGAGGGATCGCCATGAATAGCCGTACGCTGACTTGTCTTGCCGTGGTTGCCCTGTGCAGCGGCGGCGCCTTCGCCCAGAGCTGCGACGTGGTCACCCGCTCGCAAAGCGCCGATGTCGCCAATGTCGACACCCATACCTGTTACCTCTTCGAAGGCATGCCGGCCGAAGCCATCGGCTGGTCGTGCAGCAATGAGAGCACGGGCACCCTGGCCCAGGAGAAACAAAAGGTCGCCAATTGCGACGAGTCCTACCTCGCCGTGTGCCGGGCGCGCCTGACCCAGGAAGCGCTGGCCAACCCGCGGGCGACCGCCAAGGACCCACAGGGCTCGTCCCTGAACATCCCCGACAAGGCCCGGGTGGTGACCTTTTATTACCAGGCGGAACACCTCCAGCAGGCCAGGACCGACTGTGAAATGGCCGGCGGCAAATGGCAGTGGAAATGACCCCGGCCGGCCATAGGCAGGATTCAGACGAGGACGATGCATCCATGAGCAGGACAGAACGAATCAACCGGGAGCTGGCGCACAACGCCCGACTGTTTGCCGAAGCCGACCGCCTGGATGTCCAGGCCTATGAGCTGCTTAACACCGACCATGTCGACGACGACCGCCTGGCCCTGTTCAGCCAAGCCAAGCAGTTGGCCAACGAAAAGTACCTGGAAGCGCGCAACGACTGGCTGCGCATCAAGCAGTTGATGGACGGCACCGACTGAAGCCCCCCGCGCCGGCGGGAAGATCCGGGATGCTGGATTTGCGGTCGCTGCGTCGGAATGCCGCCCAAACCGAGCGCAGCCTCGCAGGCTCGGCAGCGGCTACAGGAGCCACATTGCCTGTGTAGCCGCTGCCGCAGGCTGCGCACGACCGCGCAGCGGGCGCTGGACCGGACACCACGTTTTTCCAGGCAGACCACGGACTCAGGCTTTGCGGCAACTGCGTTGCCGTACGCAGCCTCGCGGGCTCGGCAGCGGCTACATCGCCCCCTGTCGTCAGGTCGCTAGCGGGCGTTTGCGCAGTTGTTCCAGCAGAGCCTGGAGTGGATGCTGCAGGCCCTGCCCCTCCTGGCGCTTGACCTGGCTGCGGCAGGAATAACCGTCGGCCAGCAGTCGGCCGCCCTGGCCGTGACGCGCCACCAGCGGCTGCCAGGACTGCTGGTAGATCACCTGCGAAGTCGCCAGGTTGCGGCTCTCGTGGCCGTAGGTGCCGGACATGCCGCAGCAACCGCTGGCCAGCACTTGCAACTTCAACCCCATGCGCGCGAACACCTGTTGCCACAGGCCGATGCTGCCCGGCTCGTTGGTCTTCTCGGTGCAGTGCGCGAGGAACTGATAGGGCTCGGCCTCGGCGGTCGGGTTCGCTTCGGCCGACGCCTCACTAGGTACTGCAGGCAGCACCCGGGCCAGCCATTCCTGCGGCAACAGCACTTCGGGCGCCTGAGCCGCACCCAGGGTCTTGCGGTACTCCTGGCGGTAGACCAGGGTCATCGCCGGATCGAGGCCGACCAAGGGCACGCCGCTGGCTTGCAGCTTCAGCAGCGATTGCGCGTTGTAGCGCGCGGCCCGGGCAAAGGCGCCGAGGAAGCCCTGGACCTGCAAGGGCTTGCCGTTAGGCGCGAACGGCGCGAGGTAGATCTGGAAACCCAGGCGCTCGATCAGCTCCAGCCACTCGGCCGCCAGCGGCGTCTCGAAGAACCGGGTAAAGGCGTCCTGCACCAGGATCACGCTACGTTCGCGCTGTTCGGCGGACAGCGCCGCCAGTTGCGCGGCGTTGGCCATGCGCACGTTGCGCCGGCGGCACACCGCCTGGAAATCCAGGGTGCTGAGCAACGGGCTGTCGACCATCCCCGCCAGGTGCTGGAGCGCCCGGCTCACCGGTGCCGCGCCGATCAGCGCGTTGTACAGCCGCGGCAAGCGCGCGAGATAGGGAACGCTGAACTCCAGGGAACCGATCAGGTAATCCTTCAGCGGGCGCAGGTAGCGGCCGTGGTACAGCTCAAGGAAGCGCGAGCGGAACTCCGGCACATTGACCTTGACCGGGCACTGCCCCGCGCAGGACTTGCACGCCAGGCAGCCGGCCATGGCGTCGTACACCTCATGGGAGAAGTCCTCACGCCCGGCCAGCCGCGCCGCGCTGTTGTAGACGCGCCGGGCCAGGTTGGAAAGCCGCGCGCCACCGCCGTTCAGCACGTCCACCCCCTGCTCGCCCTGCAGGCGCAGCCACTCGCGGATCAGCGAGGCGCGGCCCTTGGGCGAATGAATGCGGTTGCGGGTGGCCTTCCACGACGGGCACATGGCGTCGTCCGGGTCGAAGTTGTAGCAGGCGCCGTTGCCGTTGCAATGCAGGGCGCTGTCATAGCTCTGCCAGACGCGCTCGTCGATGGTGCGGTCGAGCTCGCCGCGCAGCACCACTTCGTCGACCCGGGTCAGGCGCGCCTCTGGCACCGAGGCCGGGGTGGCGATCTTGCCGGGGTTGAGCTGGTTGAACGGGTCGAACGCGGCCTTCAGGGCCTGCAGCGACGGGTAGAGCTCGCCGAAATAGTCCGGCACGTACTGCGAGCGCAAACCCTTGCCGTGCTCGCCCCACAACAGGCCGCCGTGCTTGTGGGTCAGCGCCGCCACCGCATCGGAGATCGGCCGGATCAAGGCCGCCTGCTTGGGGTCCTTCATGTCGAGGATCGGCCGCACGTGCAATACGCCGGCGTCGACATGACCGAACATGCCGTATTGCAGGCCGTAGCCATCGAGCAGCGCACGGAACTCGAGGATGTAGTCCGCCAGGTTCTCCGGCGGCACCGCGGTGTCTTCGACAAAGGGCTGCGGCCGCGCCTCGCCCTGGACGTTGCCCAGCAGGCCGACCGCGCGCTTGCGCATGGCGTACACCTGGTTCACCGCCTGGGCGCCGATGGCCAGGGTATGGCCCAGGCGCACCACCGAGCTGTCCTGTTGCAGGTGGCGGACGAAGGCGTCGACCCGCTGCTCCAGTTCCTCCTGATCGTCGCCGCTGAACTCGATCAGGTTGATGCCCAGGGTCGGGGTGTCGGCCTGCTCGGGGAAATACCGCGCCACGCCGTGCCAGACAATGTCCTGCATGGCCAGCATCAGCACCTTGGAATCCACCGTCTCGATCGACAGCGGCTTCAGCGCCATCAGCGCCTTGGCGTCGCGCAGCGCATCCATGAAGCCGGCGTAGCGCACGTTGACCAGGATCGAGTGCCGGGGAATCGGCAGCACATTCAGCCGCGCCTCGACGATAAAGCCCAGGGAGCCCTCGGAGCCACAGAGCACGCTGTTGAGGTTGAAGCGCTCCGGACTCTCGCGCAGGTGCGCCAGGTCATAACCGGTCAGGCAGCGATTGAGCTTGGGAAAGATCGCCTCGATCAGCTCGGCCTGGTGGTCGGCGATGTCCTGGGCGCAGCGGTAGACCTCGCCGATGCGGTCGGTCCGCGCCGCCTCGTCGGTCAACTGGCGGTTGTCGATCGGCGCGCTGTCCAGGCGGCTGCCGCCCAGCAGCACGGTGCTCAGCGCCAGTACGTGGTCGCGGGTCTTGCCATAGGTGCAGCTACCCTGGCCGCTGGCATCGGTGTTGATCATGCCGCCGACGGTGGCGCGGTTGGAGGTCGACAGCTCCGGGGCAAAGAACAGGCCGTGGGGCTTGAGGGCGGCGTTCAGCTGGTCCTTGACCACCCCGCTCTGCACCCGCACCCAGCGCTCCTCGACGTTGATCTCGAGGATCCGGTTCATGTGCCGCGACAGGTCGACCACGATGCCGTCGGTCAGCGACTGGCCGTTGGTGCCGGTGCCGCCGCCACGAGGAGTGAGCACCACCGCGCGATGTTCCGGGCTCGCCGCCAGCCGCGCCAGGCGCTCCACGTCCGCGACATCCCGGGGGAAGACCGCGGCCTGCGGCAGCCGCTGGTAGATCGAGTTGTCGGTGGCCAGCACCGTGCGCAGGCCCAGGTCACGGGCGATCTCGCCACGAAAGCCGTCGGCGGCCAGGGCGTCGAGGAAGCTTTGGTAGTGGGCCAGCGGGTCGCGTTCGGGGGCAAGCAGAGCAATCATCAAAAAGGCTTCCAGGCAGAGAAAAGGCGCAGCGGTGCATGCAAAACACGTATGCTTGCACGCAGCCCGAGGGGCGGCGGCCAGCCGAAAAAGCCTATTTTCCTAGAGCCTTGCACCTTGGGCAAATGTATTTCATGTGCTTTTTTCATGAGTTTTATGAATGAACCCGAGACGACTCACTCCGTCGATGTCGGTGCTGGTGGCCTTCGAGGCCGCGGCGCGGCATGGCAGCTTCACCAAGGCCGCCGAAGAACTGGCGCTGACCCAGAGCGCCGTCAGCCGCCAGGTCCAGGCCCTGGAGTCGCTGCTGGAAGTGCCACTGTTCAACCGTGACGGCCGGCATATCGAGCTGACCGCCGCCGGCGCCCTGTATCACCACGAACTGGCGGCGGCCCTGGCGCGGATCCGCAACGCCACCTTGCAGACCATCGCCCACAAGGCCGGCGGCGGCCCGCTGCACCTGGCGGTGCTGCCGACCTTCGGCTCGAAATGGCTGCTGCCGCGCATGCATGACTTTTACGCCAGCCACCCGGGCACCCTGGTGCATATCCATTCGCGGATCGTCACCAGCGACCTGTCGAAGGACACCGCCGACATGCACGCCATCATCTGCGCCGGCACCGGCCACTGGCCCGGCTACGAGGCCCATCGGCTGCTCTCGGAAAAGCTCACGGTGGTGGCCAGCCCCAAGGCCCTGCCCGAGCACGGCTCGATGTCCGTCGGCGACGTGGCGCAACAGTTGCTGCTGAACGTGGTGTCGCGTCCCGACACCTGGCCCGAATGGTTCGAGCAGAACGGCCTGCATCCGCGGGCGATGCGCATGGGCCCGGGGTTCGAGTTGACCGCGCACCTGATCCAGGCGGTGGTCGCCGGCATCGGCATCGGCCTGGTGCCGCGCATCCTGGTGCAGGACGAGATCCACAGCGGCGAACTGGTGGCGCTGTTCGAGCCGGTGGACAGCGGCCGCGGCTATTACCTGGCCTACCCGAGCCGCTATCAACACCTGCCGTCGTTGCAGGCGTTCAGCCGCTGGTTGCTGTCGATCCCCTTTCCCGACAGCTGACAGTCCCTTCGCTCAGTCGTATTCCGCTTCCTCATGCTCGCCGAGCAACCGCCGCTGGCGCGCCGAGGCCGCCGCCAGCACCTCGGGGTTGAAACGCCAGTGCAGGTACGGCGAAAACTTCTGCGCCACCATGCGCCGGCCATAGTGCACCTGCAGCAGGTAGCGGATGCGTTCGGCGCTGCTGTTCTCGCTGCCGGCATGCCACAGCTCGCTGCGAAACATCAGCGCGTCGCCGGCCTGGCACAGCACGGTCTGGGCAGTTTGGCCATGCCAATGTTCCTCGCCAGCTCGCGGGGGCCGCCCGGCTCGATGACTGCCCGGCACCACGCGGGTCGGGCACAGGTCCTGGTCGATATCGTCGAGGTACAGGTGGCAGGTGCAGATCTGCATCGGCAACTCGAAGGCCGGATCGCTGAGCAGGCTGCGCGGCAGCTGCATCGCCAGGTAATCCAGGTGCAGGCCCATCCCCTGAAAACCTGGATGGCAGCGCCAGGCGGTCTGGCCGATGACATGGCAATCCTCACCCAGCGCCGCTTCGGCCAGCTCGATCACCCCCGGCAGGTCGAGAAACGGTAGCCACAGCGGGTCGCGGTTAAACACGCATTTGTAGTGTTCGAGCAAGCCGCTGTAGTCCCAATGCTGGGGCTTGAGGCCGTCGATGGCGTGGCGCAGCAAGTTGATCCGGTCCGCATCGAGTACCCCGGGCAACAGCACGAAGCCTTCGCGGTGCAAGGCCCGCAGGCGTTCGGCGGTCAGTGCTGGCATGCAGGCCATGATGGCTAGTCGATGGGGCCGATATTGATCAGCCGGTCGCTGCCCAGCCCCGGCACCCTGGCCAGCACCCCGACCGGCGTGGCGGCGGAAAACTCGATGACATAGCCCATGCCGCTGCCGTCCTCTTCCATGGCCACCACCCAGCGCGCCACTTCATCGGGGTTCAGGCTCAGCGCCCGCGCCACCCGGCGCTGACGGCGTTCCTCGAGCGTTTCGTCCAGGGAGTCGTCGTTCATCTGGCTCAACCTCCGGCGGCTAACAGCCCCTCCGGGCCTGGTGCGGCCCTTACAACAGCTGTGAAAAACATTGTGGGCAAAAGTTGAATCCCGCTCCGTGCGCCGTGACGAACGGCAGCTTTTAGCGCCAGAAACGGATCGCCGGTTTTATCGCCGGCCCACAAGCGAGTTTTCTTTCGAGCGTTTCAGAAAGGGCCTAAAGCGCCGCGCCGGACCGGCCCCCTAGCATGCGTGGCTTATCCAGAAGCCGGGGCCGCTCATGCATTTACTGATTTGCGCTTACTGACATGCGCTTGTTGAAAGCCTCCGACCGGCAGGCATGGAATGCGCACGATCCGTATTTCGCCGAAACCCAGGTGCGCATGGCGCTGCAACGCAACAGGTCAAGCCTTGCGGGGCTGGACGAGCTGTTGCGCGAGCACTACAGCATCAACAGCGACCGGGACATTCTGGCCGCCGTCAGAAACGGCGACTGGGTGCTGGTCACCGACAGTCCCAGCGCAGGAATCGGCAACCTGCTCTGCCCCGCACCCGAACCGCAGCCGGCCTACCTTCGGCCAGACCCCTGGCCCGATCCCGTTCCTCGCACCGACCTGGTCTTCGCCAAGTCCATCAGCAGCGTCCCCTGGGGCACCACCCGGTCCGGCAGCGCCAGCGAGCCCGCGGGCAACTTCGGCAAGACCATGCTCATGGCCTCCTCGGCCACCGAGGTCGGGCTCGGCAGGGTCGCCGGCGAACGGCTCCTCAGGAGCTTCGCCTGGTCAGTGCAGATGGCCGGCACCGCGGCCAGGACCGTCGGCGGCCCGGCGGGACAGGTGTTGCTCCTGGCCATGACCCCGACCCGGCTCGGCGACGACGCCTTCTACAGCGAAGAACAACTGCGCGAGCTGCGCGCCGCCACCACCCGGGTGCGCTTCCAGTTCCGCCGCGACCGCCAGGGTGTGCTGCACATCCATGGCATCCACACCAGCGCCCAGTCGGGCCAGGACAGCGTCCCGGTGATCAAGGCCCACTGGAACGCCGGCAAAAACGCCATGCAGGCCCACCTCGGCACGCTCACCATCACCTGGACACCGCACAACGGCCCGGTGGTCACCGCCCCGACACCCTACCCGGGGGTGACCGACGAACTGGCCAACCTCATGGTCCACCCCATCGCCGAAGGCGGCGACAGCCAACTCCAGGGCGCGCCCATCGACGAGCTCAAGGTCGAAGACTGCATCATCACCTTCCCGATCGGCAGCGGCCTGCGCTCGCTGTACCTGGTCTTCGCCAAGCCTCTGGTCAACCCACTGGAAGTCGGCCCGGCGAATGATCTTTCCAGTAGAAGCGCCAAGGATGGGTTGGATATTGATCACATACCGTCGCAGAAGGCGTTGGAAGCTTTTTTGAAAGCAAACGATCCACATATACAAGGTGAAGATATTCAAGACAATTTACGCAAAGCCCCGAGCATCGCGATCCCGCGAAAAGTTCACCAAAAATACAGTGCGACGTATGGAGGTAGAAACACCAAGGCCCGGCAGGTCGAGGATGCCTCTGACCTGCGTGCAGCTGTAGATACTAATCTCGACGCTATGAAACCTTATCTGCTGGACGAAGGCTTTACCGAAGAACAGATCGAAACGGCACGCACCCACCTGCATAATCTCCACCAAGAACAGGGTTGGTACTGATATGAACGCAGCAACAATTGATGACTTGGTTAAAAGTCTCGGCCGTACCTATCCCGAAATGATTGCCTCCGGAATGTATCTTCCAGGTGGACCGCCTAAAGGTATTTTCGAGGACAGTGAGACCTTGGCAATGTCACCTGAGCCTGGAATCGAATTAGGTTTTTGGGCTAAGAGTCAGCGCTTTGAAATGCTGTTCATCAGCTTACTGGAAAGCTTCCAAGGGAAGTCCCTCTACAAGGGAAGCCTACCCTACCAACTTAAAAGTCAAATGAATCAGGGGTGGATAAGGTCTCGCTTTGGAGAGCCACTGGAGTCAAAAGCACCTTTCAAAATGCCCATACGGGGCATGACGGGAGGGTGGGACATTTATCGCTTTCCGAGCATTCCCAAAGGAACACAGGTGGTTTTTAAATACAGCGCCAGAATGGAAGTTGAAACGATAGTGTTCGAACTGAACGAGAGATCACCCGCTTAAATGATCGATGACTTGATTAAAAGCCTTGGCTGCACCTATCCGGAGCTGATTGCTCCTGGGATACATCTCCCCGACGGTCCGCCAACAGGTATTTTCGAGGACAGCGACACTTTATCTATGTCGCCTGAACCGGGTATTGAGCTGGGATTCTGGGCCAGCAATCAGCGGTTTGAAGATCTGTTCATTACTTTCCTGGAAACCTTTCCCGGAAGGCCCACCTACAAAGGAGGGCTTCCCTATCAACTCAAAACAAAAATGAACCAGAGCTGGGTTAGATCGCAATACGGTGAGCCCCTGGAATCAAAAGGTCCTTACAAAATCCCTGTGCGTGGGCTGGTAGGAGGATGGGAAACCTATCGTTTTCCAAGCATGTCCAAAAACATCAATGTGTTGTTCAAGTACACCGTTGAGATGGAAGTGGAAGGGATAGTGTTCAGGCTGAACGAAAAATCCCACCCTTAGTTTTACGGGGCACACTGGCACGAATATGAACGCCGCAATGATCGATGACCTGATTAAAAATATGGGGAGGACCTATTCCGAGTTGATAGCATCTGGAATGTATCTCCCTGGCGGGCCGCCAAAAGGTATGTTCGAGGGCGATGAGACCTCGTTCATGTCACCTGCAGCCGGAATAGATTTGGGGTTTTCAAGCACTCAGCACTTTGACTCTCTCTGTATCTATTTGCATAAGACCTCCGACGACGACTCAATTTACGAGAATGGATTGCCGTACCAGCTTCAACGTCGAATGAACCAAGCTTGGGTAAGGTCCCATTACGGAGAGCCTTTGGAGTCAAAAGCACCTTTCAAAATGCCGGTACTTGGAATGACTGGTGGCTGGGATACTTATCACCTTCCCGGCACGGCAAAAAACATTACAGCCGTATTCCAGTACAACACTGAAATGAACGTGGAAGGGATCGCCTTCAGACTAAACCAGGAACCCCTTCTCTGACCTCGATTCAATCCCCCCGAATATAGTGCTCCAACTGCCGAATCAGATCCGCCTGTTCGACAATCGCTTCCTTCACCAGATCGCCAATCGACAGCAAGCCAATCAGTTGCTCGCCTTCCAGCACCGGCAGGTGCCGCAGGTGGCTGTCGGTCATCACGGCCATGCAGCGTTCGATGCTGTGCTGGCTGTCGGCGGTGACCACGGGGGCGCTCATGATGGCGCGGACCGGGGTGCCCACCGATGAGCGGCCTTGCAGCACCACCTTGCGCGCATAGTCGCGTTCGCTGATGACGCCGACCACCTGCCCGGCCTCCATCACCGGCAGCGCGCCGACGTTTTTCTGCGCCATCATCTGCAGCGCTTCGAGCACCATCTGGTCCGGGCCGATGCTGTGCACCTGGCGGTTTTCCACGGCCTTCAACTTCAGCAATTGAGCAGCGGTTTTCATGGGCGTCTCCGATACCTTGAGCAACAGGGGTTCCGGCCCCGCGCCACGGGGCGCGAAGTCAGGCATGGATCTGGATCGAGTAAGGCGCGCGCGGCTTAGCGCACGCCGATTTCCACCACGTCGCCGCGCAGCCGCGCCGGCCAGGTGCGCAGGCGTTGCTCCGGGTACTCCAGGCAGGTGCCGTCGGCCAGGCGGAAGTGCTGCTTGTACAGGGGCGAGGCGATCACCAGCTCATCCTTGATGCAGCCCACCAGGCCGCGGCCGATCACATTGGCGCCGGACTGCGGGTCGTGGTTGTCGATGGCGTAGAGGGTCTGCTGCGCGGCATCCGGCAGGTAGATCAGCGCCACCTGGGCGCCGTCGTGCCAGACCACCACGCCGCTGTGGCTGACCAGGTCCTGGCGGCTGCACACCGCCTGCCACTGCACGCCGGGCTGCTCGGCGAATGCACTTTCGATAGGTTGCGGGCTTGGCGACAGGCTCATCAGAGCACCTCCTCGGTGACAGGGATCAGGTTGAGTTCGGCGGCCATGATCGGCCGGCGCTGGCCGCGTTCCTCGACAAAATGAATGTCCGGGTCGGGGCGCTGGTCGTTGACGAAGGTGCGGAAGCGCTTGAGTTTTTCCGGGTCCTTGAGGGCGTTGGCCCATTCGCATTCGTAGCGGTCCACCACCAGTTGCATCTGTGCTTCCAGCTCGGCGCCCAGGCCCAGGCTGTCGTCGATCACCACCGCCTTGAGGTAATCCAGGCCGCCCTCCAGGCTCTCGCGCCAGACCGAGGTGCGTTGCAGGCGGTCGGCGGTGCGGATGTAGAACATCAGGAAGCGGTCGATGTAACGGATCAGCGTCTGGTCGTCGAGGTCGGTGGCGAACAGTTCGGCGTGGCGCGGACGCATGCCGCCGTTGCCGCAGACGTACAGGTTCCAGCCCTTCTCAGTGGCGATCACACCGACGTCCTTGCTCTGCGCCTCGGCGCATTCGCGGGTGCAGCCGGACACCGCGAACTTCAGCTTGTGCGGCGAACGCAGGCCCTTGTAGCGGTCCTCGATCTCCAGGGCCATGCGCACACTGTCCTGCACGCCGTAGCGACACCAGGTACTGCCCACGCAGGACTTCACGGTGCGGGTCGACTTGCCGTAGGCATGCCCGGTCTCGAAACCGGCGGCGATCAGCTCGGCCCAGATATCCGGCAACTGGTGCAACTGGGCGCCGAACAGGTCGATGCGCTGGCCGCCGGTGATCTTGGTGTAGAGGTCGTATTTCTTCGCCACCTGGCCGATCACGATCAGCTTGTCGGCGGTGATCTCGCCACCGGCGATGCGCGGCACCACCGAGTAGGTGCCGTTCTTCTGCATGTTGGCCATGAAGGTGTCGTTGGTGTCCTGCAGCGGCACCAGGGAGCGGTCCATGATCGGCTGGTTCCAGCACGAAGCGAGGATCGAGCCGATTGCCGGCTTGCAGATATCGCAACCGACGTGGCCACGGCCATGCTTGGCGAGCATCTCGTCGAAACTAAGGATGCCCTCGACCCGCACCAGCGCGTACAGCTCCTGGCGGGTGTAGGCGAAATGTTCGCACAGGCTCTTGTCGACGCTGACGCCACGGGCGATCAGTTCGTGCTCGAACACCTGCTTGAGCAGGCCGGCGCAACCGCCGCAACCGGTGCAGGCCTTGGTCCGGGCTTTGAGCTGGCCGAGCTCGGAACAGCCGCCGTCGATGGCCGAGCAGATCGCGTCCTTGGTCACGTTGTGGCAGGAACAGACCGTGGCCGACTCGGGCAAGGCGCCCGGACCGAGGGTCGGCGCACCGGCGCTGGACGGCAGGATCAGGCCGGCCGGCTCGGCGGGCAAGGCGATGCCGTTCTGCATGTATTGCAGCAAGGTGTCGTAGTAGCTGTTGTCGCCCACCAGCACCGCGCCGAGCACCTGCTTGCCGCTGGCATCCACCACCAGGCGCCGGTAGCTGGCCGTGGCCTCGTCGATGAACTGATAGCTGCGCGCACCCGGGGTCAGGCCCTGGGCGTCGCCGATGGAGCCGACATCGACCCCCAGCAGCTTGAGCTTGGTCGACATGTCCGCGCCCATGAAGGGTTCGCCCGGCTCGCCGCACAGCTGCGCGGCGACGCTGCGGGCCATCTGGTAACCCGGGGCGACCAGGCCGAAGAGGCTGCCGTTCCAGCTGGCGCATTCGCCGATCGCGTAGATATGCGGGTCGCCACTCAGGCACTGGTTGTCCACCACCACGCCGCCGCGCGGGCCGATCTCCAGGGCGCAATCGCGGGCCAGCGCATCCTGGGCGCGAATACCCGCAGAGAACACAATCAGGTCGGTTTCGAGGAAATCGTCGCCGGCGAAGTTCATCCGGTAGCGGTACTGCTCGCCGGCGCTGATCGACTGGGTGCCCTTGCCCAGGTGCACGCCGACGCCCAGCGCTTCGATCCGCGCCTTCAACGCGCGACCGCCCTGCTCGTCCAGCTGCACCGGCATCAGCCGTGGGGCGAACTCCACCACATGGGCTTCCAGGCCCAGGCTCTTCAAGGCGTTGGCCGCCTCCAGGCCGAGCAGCCCGCCGCCCACCACCACACCGCGCCGGGCATTGGCGGCCGCGGCGCGGATGGCGTCGAGGTCTTGCAGGGTGCGATAGACCAGGCGCGAATCGCCTGCGGCGCCCTCGATCGGCGGCACGAAGGGATAGGAACCGGTGGCCAGCACCAGCTTGTCGTAGTGCACCGGGCCGGCGGCGGTGATGACCTGGCGGTGCTCGCGGTCGATGCGCAGCACCGCCACCCCCAGGTGCAGGGTCAGGCCCGGGGTCCGGTACAGCGCGGTATCGCCCAGGGCCAGGGATTCGGCGTCGCGACCGCTGAAATACTCGGACAGGTGCACTCGGTCGTAGGCGCGCATCGGTTCTTCGCTGAAGACGTGCAGGCGGTACTGCTCGAGGGCGCCGCGCGCCACCAGCTGTTCGACGCAATGATGTCCGACCATGCCGTTGCCGATCACGATCAGGGTTTTGTGTGTGTTCAAAGGGGCAACAATGGCATTCATAAATAGCACCCGACCCAAGCCAATCACGGTTTTTTTAAAGCAAAAAAAAAGCGCCTGAAACCTCACGGTTCCAGGCGCCTTTGCCTGTTATTTGCGGTGTGCGATCGGGCTGCTGTGCCTGACTCACCGAGTGCCCATGGCCGGTTGGCCGATCGATCTGCGTTGACCGAGGGGGCGGCCCGCCCGCGACATGCGCGGTGGGGCGTTAGCGGCTGTCTTGCAGCCTTTGTGCCAGGCGGCGGCGCACGCCTTGAAAGGCCGTGCTGGCGGGCTTGCGCGGTCATTCTGCAAGGCTCCCGGATAGCCTGCCCTGGGCCAGGAATCGCCTTAGCCTGGTGCAAGGCCGGGGCCGCGAGCCTTATAAAAGTGCAAACCCGGCCGGTTCGCCGACGCGTCAGCGGATGGCGGCCAGGCGCTGCAAGAACGCCGCGCGCCGCTCGCGGTCCTGCTCTTCCTTGGCCAGCAGCTCTGGCAACAGCGCCTCGGCCCGTTGCCGGTCGAGGATGAACACGCCGTCGTCGTCGCCGATGGCGATATCCCCCGGGTTGACCCGCACCCCAGCCACTTCGATAGGCAGGTTGACCTCCCCCTGCTCGCCGATGCCGCGGGTGGTGTAGGCGCTGACGCCACGGCTGAACACCGGCAAGCGATGCTCGCGCAGGGCGGCGACATCGGTGACCGCGCCCTCCACCACCACCCCGGAAAGCCCCTTGATCAACCCGGCCAGGGTCCGCAGTTCGCCCCAGCAGGCGCACTCCTGATCGCCCACACACTGGATCACCAACACGTCCCCCGGCTCGCTGAGCAGCAGCGCGTCGCGCAGGATGGCGCCATCCGGGGCGAAGACCTTGACCGTCACCACGTTGCCAAGCATGCGCAGCCCGTCGAACAGCGGGCGGATACCGCGCAGGTAACCCTCATCGCCAAAGTGGCCGAGGGTCGAAGGCGCGATACCGCGGTAATGCTCAAGCAAGGCGGCGCTGGTGGGTTGTTGGCGCGGAGCGATCATCGGCATTTCCTCGGGCGCAACAGCGGGCAGGTGGAGCAGTATTCGGCAGGCTTGGTGGCCTCGTAATAGAAGCAGCAGGTGCGGCGAAAGCGGATGCTCTTGCCCTCCTCCAGTTGCGTCGGCGGCCGGCGGAAGTGCCGCAGCGGGTTGTAGTCCAGGCCGAACAGCGCTGGCGCGGCCTCTTGCAGCAGCCAGTCGAAGTCCGCCTCATGACGCAGGCGGATCAGCGGGTCCTCGACCTTGCCCATGCGTTTTTCGTACAGCGAGTAGACCCGCACCGCGGTGTTTTCCCAGAGGATGCGCCGGGAGATGCCGCTGACCCGGTTGAAGGTCTGCCACAGCGGCGCCAGCAGCCCGGCGAACAGCGCCTCGACAATCGCCGCGCGCCAGGCGTCGCGCTCACCCGCGGCATAGGCCTGGGGCGGCCGGTCCGCCAGCGGCATCGACGACGTCCAGAGCCCGTCGTCATGGCCGTACTCGATCACGCAGTCGTCCAGAGACAGCAGCAGGCCCTGGTCGCACACCGACATGGCGTACAGGCAGGCGCCGGTGGCGAGGAAGGAAAAACGCTTGGCCAGCAGCGAGGCGGTGATCGCCCGGGTCGGCGAACCGATCACCGGCCCCAGCTGGTCGAGCAGCGCGATGCAGGTTTCATCGTCGAGCAAGGCCCGGGCACTCAGGGAGCGCTGGCGGTCGCGTTGCACCATGGGTTTCAGCCGCAGCGGCCCGGATAGCACGCTCCAGTCTTGCGGGTTGAAGGCGGTTTGCAGGCTCATCGCGGCAGTTCCCGGCCAAAGGGAATGCACAGCGGCGTGCCGAAAAACGGATCGGGGATGATCCGGCAATTGAGGTCGAACACCTGCTTGACCAGCTCCTCGGTCAGGATCTCCGCGGGCCGGCCCTGGGCGAACGCGGTGCGCTGGTGCACCGCCACCATATGGTCGGCGTAGCGGCAGGCCAGGTTGAGGTCGTGCAGGACCATGACGATGGTCTTGTTTTCCTGGCGATTGAGTTCGCGCAACAGGTCCAGCACTTCGATCTGGTGCGCCAGGTCGAGAAAGGTGGTGGGCTCGTCGAGCAGCACGATCTCGGTGTCCTGGGCCAGGGTCATGGCGATCCACACGCGCTGGCGCTGGCCGCCGGACAAGGCGTCCACCGGCCGCTCCGCCAGCGCCTGCACGCCGGTCTGCAACAGGGCGCGCTCGACCATGGCTTCGTCCTGGGCCGACCATTGCTGCATCCAGTTCTGGTAGGGATAACGCCCCAGCGCCACCAGCTGGCGCACGGTGATGCCTTCGGGGGCGCTGGGCATCTGCGGCAGGATCGCCAGTTCGCGCGCCACCGCCGCGGTGGATTTGCGCTGGATATCCTCGCCATTGAGGATCACCGAGCCCTGCTGCGGCTTGAGCAGCCGCGCCAGGGATTTGAGCAGGGTGCTCTTGCCGCAGCCGTTGCTGCCGATCAGCACCGACACCTGGCCCGCCGGCAGTCGCAGGTCCAGCCCGTCGATAATCACCTGGCGCTGATAGCCCAGGGTCAGTTGCTGGGTTGCCATCGAGGACATCGGGAATTCCTTAGTGCCGCTGGTTGATCAAAAGATAAAGAAAGAACGGCGTGCCCAGCACCGCGACAAAGATCCCCGCCGGCAGGTCCAGCGGCAGGAACAGGGTGCGCCCGATCAGGTCGGCGAGCATCACCAGGTTGGCGCCGACCAGCGCCGCCATCACCGCCTGCCCGGCAAACCCCGGGGCCACCAGGCGCTTGGCGATATGTGGCGCGATCAGCCCGACAAAGGCAATCGCCCCGCCCCAGGCCACCGCCGCCCCGGCCAGGGCCACGCTGACCAGCAACAGACCGGCGCGCAGCCACTGTACCCGCACGCCGATGCCCTGGGCCAAGGCATCGTCCAATTGTTGCACCCGTACCTGGCGCGCCAGCCATACCAGCAACGGCAGGATCGCCAGCAGCCAGCCGGCCAGGGCCCGCGGCTCCGGCCAGCTGGCGCCGTAGACGCTGCCGGTGAGCCAGACATAGGCCGACAAGGTGGTGGTCAGCGGGCTGAACACCAGGACAAAGGTGGTCACCGCCGCCAGCAGCGCCGACACGCCGACGCCGATCAGCACCAGGCGCAGCGGCGAGGAGCCCTGCTTCCAGGCCAGCAGGTAAATGGCCAGGGCCGCCAGCCCGGCGCCGAGCATCGCCGCCAATGGCAAAAACTGCGGGCCCAGCAGCAACGAAAAGAACGACAGGTACAGCACCGCCGCGGCACTGGCGCCGCTGGTGATGCCCAGCAGATCGGGGGACGCCAGCGGGTTGCGGATGATGCTCTGCAAAATCAGGCCGGACACCGCCAGCGCCGCGCCGACCAGGGCCGCCAGCAGCAGGCGCGGCAGGCGCAGTTGCTCGACGATGAACAGCAGGCGCTCGTCGCCGCCGCGCCACAGCAGCTCCAGCACGGTCAGCGGCGACAGGTTGAGCTTGCCCAGGGACAAGGCGCCGAGCATCACCAGCGCCGTCGCCAGCACGGCCAGCAATAGCCGCCACAGGGTCGCCAGGTCGATGCTCCGCGAAAAGCCGGCGGTGCGCAGGGTCAGGGTGTTACTCATAACGGCCTCCGCGACGGGCCAGGAAAATAAAGAACGGCGCGCCGAACAACGCAGTCATCACCCCCACCGGCACCTCCTGCGGCAGGATCACCACCCGCGCCAGGGTGTCGGCCAGCAGCAACAGGCTGGCCCCGGCCAGGGCGCAACCGGGCAACAGCCAGCGATGGTCGATGGACAGGCCCTTGCGCACCATGTGCGGCACCAGCAGGCCGATGAAACCGATACTGCCCGCCAGTGCCACCGCGCAGCCGGCCAGGCTGACGATCAGCACGCTCATCAGCAGGCGGATCAGCCCGGTGCGCTGGCCCAGGCCGATGGCGATCGCATCGCCGGCATTGAGCACATTGACCTGCCCGGCCAGCAGCAAGGCCCCGAGCAAGGCCAGGAGCACGCCGACCAACAAGGGCGCGGCCAACGCCAGGTCGCGCTCGGACAACGACCCGGCGAGCCAGAACAGCACGGTGTCCAGGCCTTCCTGGTTGACCACCAGCAGCGCCTGGCTGAAGGCGGAAAACAGCGCGGTCATCGCCGCGCCGGCGAGCACGATGCGCAGCGGATTGAGGCTGCCCTGCCCGCGGTTGCCGATCAGCCACACCAGGCTGCCGGCCGCCGCCGCGCCGATAAAGGCGCACCACAGCCACTGCTGCGGGTCGTGCAACGCCAGCAGCGACGAGCCGAGGATGATGGCGAAAGTCGCCCCGGCATTCACCCCGAACAGCCCCGGCGATGCCAGCGGGTTGCGGGTCAGCGCCTGCATCAGGGCGCCGGCCACCGCCAGGCTGGCACCGACGGCCACCGCCATCAGGGTCCGTGACAGTCGCGTGGACACCACCAGGCTATGGGTCGGGTCCAGGGTATCGGGGTGCACCAGGGTGCCGACGATCTGCTGCGGGGCGATCCAGCTGGCCCCGGTCGACAGGCTCAACAGCATGCACAGCAACAGCAGCCCCCCCAGGGCCGAGAGTTTCAGGGCCGGGCTCATGTCGCCGCCGCCCGGGCGATTTCATCGAGCATCAGGTTGGCGCCCAGGATGCCCCCCGACAGGCTCCAGGCCACGCTGTCGACGCGCCACACCAGGCCGGCGCGCGGGGCCCGCAACTGCTGCCACAGCGGGTGCCGGACCAGGTTCTGGTAATTGCGTTGCGCAGCCGGGCTGTCGGTGCGCTGGAAGATGAAAAACAGATCGGCGTTGACCACCGGCAAACTCTCTTTACTGGTGAGTTTCAGGGATACCCCCCGGGCCTCGCGGGCGGCTGGCGTCCAGGCGAACCCCAGTTCGCTGAGCACCGAGCCGGCGAAGCTGTCCGGCAGGTAGCTGCGAATATGGTCCTCGCGGATATCCAGCACCGCGACGGTCAGCGGCCAGCGCCCGGCGAAGCGCGTCTGCAATTGCGCGCGCAGCTGGCCCAGGCGTTGCTCCCACTGGGCCAGCAGCTCCATGGCCTGGGGTTGCCGGCCGAGCGCCGCGCCCATCAGCGCCAGGGTGCGCTTGAATTCGAACACCTCGTCGAGCATCACCACCCGGCCCATCTGCTCCAGCAGGGGCGCGATGCGCTGGTGGCGAAACCGCGAGGCGACGATCAAGTCCGGACGCAACAGGGCGATGTCCTCCAGGCTCGGCTGGGTTTCCAGGCCGACATGGGGCACCCCCTGCACGGCCGGGCGCAGGTAGCGGTACATGGGTTTCTCGCTCCAGGAGTCGACGATGCCGCAGGGCGTCACGCCCAGCGCCACGGCGCTGTCGGTGGCGCCCTGGAACAGGGTGACCAGGCGCAGCGGTTCGGCGCGGGCAATCCGTGGCAAGGCCAGCAACCCCAGGGACAGGCGCAACAGCGTGCGCCTACAAGGATGGAGCACCGGGTCAGGCATCGGAAGCCAGCCGCTGGAACGGGTTGACCACCTCGCCCTTGCCGAACGGCATGCTGCCCGGGCCGCCGGCGCGTTCGATCATCGGCGTCAGCAGCAGCTTCTGCGGCCAGCGCGGCGCTTCGAACAGCTGGTGCTTGATCATCGCCCGGGCCTCGTCGTCGAACTCGATGCTCTGCAGCAGAGCGTCCAATACCTGGCGCAAGGTGCTCCACAGTGCAGTGGCCGGCACGGCGTAGACCTGGGCCAGGGTGTCGATGATCGCCCGCACGTTGACCTGGATCGCCAGGGTCTGCAGCCAGAACAGCAGGTCCTCGGGACGCTGGTGGTACAGGGTGTTGGCGTGGCCCTTCTTGATCCGGTATTCCGGATCGGTCATGCCGTTGCGTTCCAGCCACGGCACGAAAATGCGCAGCGAATCGTGGTCGCGCAGCAGCAGGCCCTGGGCCTGGCCGGCCTTCCACACCAGCACCGCGTTCTGCCCGTGCACCTCGCCGAGCATGCCCAGGCGGAACATCCGCAGGTTGACGTCGAAGAAGCGCTGGCACAGCTCGCCGAACAGGGTCAGCACCGAAGCCTGGGTCGCCGGCAGTTCGCGGTACTGCATCCACTCGTCAAAAAAGTGCCGGTTGCTGCCGGGCAATGGCGTGCCCAGGGCGGCCATTGGCAGCAGGCGGCAGTCCGGGTCGTCGAGCAAGGCTTGCGGGTAACCGCGGACCATCGCCGACAGGTGCCGCGGCGCCTCGTCGAACAGGGTCGCCTGGGGCGGCATGAAGGCCCACCACTTGCTCTCGTCGCACAGGTGCAGGCTCTGTTCCAGCACCGGATCGAGGCGCCGCACCTGATGCAGCAGCGCCTCGCTGAGGCCGCCGTTGATCATCTTCACCGCCGGCAGGTAGCGCGAGGCGCCCAGGGAATAGATGGCCATCGGCAGCTTGAGGTAGTCGGCGCTGGCAAAACACGGGGTCATCGAGCGCAACGACGAAGTAGCGAATACCGTTGCCTCACTGAAGTCCAGGCGCTGGCAGTCGCCACGGGCGAAGGCATCGCCCAGCTGCGCCGGCAATACATGCTCGACCTGCCACGGGTGCACCGGCAAGGCCACGTGGCTGTCACCGATACCGCGCTCGCGCAGCTCTGCGGCCAGGCGTTCCTGCAAGGTTTCCGGCAACAGGTAGCGCGCCGGGTAGACCTGTTCCAGGTCCGCCACGCCCGCGCCGCATTGCAACAGGTCCTTGCGCACCGCCACCCAGTTCAGCGCCACCGGCTGGGCGAATTCGGCCTGGTACTGCTGGTATTCGGCCTGCAGCAAGCCCTGCTTGGCCTTGGCCAGCGGGTGGTACGGGCGGTCGCGCAGCGAGGCCCACTGTTCCATGGTGCGGAAAAAGGTGGCGCCGTCCTGGCCCATCAGGCCCTGGTGGTCGACCCGGTGCTCCAGGGACAAGGCGGTCTGCCAGACGCTGATATGCAGCACTTCGAGGAACAGCGTCAGGCCCTTTTCGTTGTCCTGGAAACGCGGGCCCATGCCGGTGAACACCCGGCGCATGAAGTCCACCGGGCCCAGGGCGGTCCAGCGCTGCTCCTGGCGGGCCAGAACCTGCGTGCCCGGGACCTTTTCCCACTGCTGGGTGATGCCCGGGCGCAGGGCGATGCTGATAAAGCGCTGTTCCTGGGCGTCGCAGCACCATTCCCAGATCCGCTGCCGGGCATCCGCGCCTTCAAGGGTTGGGGCTTCTGGATGGGCCTGGCGCCATTGGCTGGCGGTCAGCAGCGGCAAGGGTTCGCGGCCAAAAAAGTCTTCGGCCAGCAGGCAATCGATCAGGTCCTGCATCACCACTTCAGCGGCCATGGTTGTGAAGTTCATCGGATTATTTTCCTTCTAGAGAAAGGGTGGCCAACCTGGCCTGGAGAGCACGAAAGGCAATGCCGCGTTCGTCGCCGAGGACAAAGGCCCGGACCCCACGCTCGCGCCAGCGTCCCAGGTCGCCGGCCTGCCGGGGAATGGCGCAATACGCCACGCCGGCATGGTCCGCCGCCTGCCAGCTGTCGAGCAGGGCCTGCTGGACCGCCGGCTGGTCGATCTGCCAGGGCATGCCGAGGGATTGCGAGAGATCGGCCGCGCCTTCGAGGATCATGTCCAGGCCCGGCACCGCGGCGATCTGCGCGGCGTTGCGCACGCCGGCGGCGCTTTCGATCATCGCCACCAGCATGATCTGCTCGTTGGCCTGCCCCACGTACTGCGCCAGGCTGTGCTTGCCGAAACTGCCGGGGCGCCCGGCGTTGAGGCTGCGCTGGCCCAGCGGGTGGTATTTGCAGGCGGCAATCGCCGCCTGCAACTGCTCGGCGGATTCGATCATCGGCAGCACGATGCCCTGGGCGCCGCCGTCGAGCAGGCGCAGCATTGTCTTGGGGTTGAGGTCGGCGACCCGCACCAGCGGCGTCAGCTCGTAGGCCTCGGCGGTGCGGATCATGTGCTCGACGGTTTCCGGATTGATCAGCACGTGTTCCATGTCGATGATCACGAAGTCGAACCCGGCCTCGGCGATCAGCTCGATGGCCGCCGGCGCCGGGATCGAACTGATCAACCCGTACACCGTTTGCCCGGCCGCCAGTTTGCGTTTCAGCTGGTTGCTTCTCAGCATGCTTGCGGCCTGTAGGCATGAAGTGGGTTGGGCACCGACTTGAAGCGTCGCTCGCCGTCGCCCAGCAGGCGGCGCTTGGTCAGCTCTTCGACCTCGTAGCTCGGCGCGAACACGTCGAACAGGCCGAAACGGTCGCGGTGCTGCGGATGAGCGTCCTGATAGTCGAGGATTACCTCAGCGGTCATTTGCCAGAACTGGCCTTCGTCGAGCTGGTAGTGCTGGCGCAGGAAGATCGCCATTTCCGCCAGGCAGATAAAGAAGAAGCAGTCGCAGGAGAAATCCCGTACCGCGTTGACATCGTCGGTGAGGATGAAGGAGTTGCGGTTGAGCTTGGCGTGGCTGGCCGGCAGCGGCACCAGCTCCGGGCACAGTTCGGGACGCGCCAGGTGCGCCGGCGAGTAGCGCACGCCGTCGTGGAAGTCCTTGAGGGCGATGCGCTGCGGCCAGCCCTGCTTGACGATCAGCACGATGTTCTGGCCGTGGGATTCCATGCCGATGCCTTCGGCGTAGAGCATGTGGATGATCGGCGGCACCGTCACCTGCAGCAGCTGGCGGGTCCAGGCCTGCAGGCCGTACTGGCGAATCCAGGCGTCGATGAACGGCTGCTGCGGCCCTGTGCCGTAGCGGTTCGCCACATGGCTCAGGCCATTGAACGGCACCGCCTGCTCGTCGGCCTTGAGGTACTGATGGAGGCTTTCGCGCCAGATCGCCCCCAGGGTGCCGTAGGCCTGGGGACTGCGGGACTCAGGCAGGTGCTGGTAGTCGAAGCTGACCCCGGCCACTTCGCCGAGGATCACGAAATCCAGCTGGCGCGCGGTGCTGTCGCTGGCGATCAGCTGTTGCAGCCAGTCGGTGATGATCGGCCCGTTCAGCACCGTGTGCCGGGCCAGGATGCGCGTGCTGGAGGTGTTGGTCATGCTCATGGCCAGCTTGACGTACGGCCGCTGCTTGGCCGTAGCGTTGGCCAGGGTGCGGATCGACTGCTGGGCCTTGTACTCATCAATCGAGGTGCCGAGGTAGATCAGCTCGCCGCTGAGCAGCTCCGGGTAGAAGGTCGGGACAATCAGGTTTTCCCACTGCCACGGGTGCACCGGCAGCAGCTGGTAGTCGTCCAGCGCCCTGCCCTGGCTGGCCAGTTGTTGCTCGACCTGCTGCCAGCGCGCGGCGCCCAGCTCCTGGCGGATAAAGGCCGGGAAGTCGAGTTTCCGCGAATGGTTGAGCGAGGCCCGGTTGCGCGCGACCGCCAGCCACACCACAGCGATCGGCGTGGCGAACTCCGGGCCGTAGGCCTGGTTGTCCGCCAGGGAAAAGCCGATGCGCGACTTGTAGCACGGGTGGTAGCTGTGGGCGTCCATGAAGTGCTGCTCCAGGGCGTCCACGTCCAGCTCGTGGGCCGGCTTTTCGGCCTGGTAGCCCTGGCTGCGCGCTTGCAGATCCTTGAGCTGGGTCTGCTCCAGCTCCTGGATGAAACGCCCCAGGTGCGGGCTGTCCTGGTAGTCGCCGAGCAGCTCGGCCAGGGCCTGGTGCAGGTCCGGCACGCTGCGCTGGCCACGGCTGTCGAGGCGCTCCAGGCTGGCGGAATCGAGGCGGATCAAATCGAAGCTGGCGCTGAGCAGGCCGTTGCAGTGGTATTCCACCCGCTGCTGCTGGCCGTCGATGCCGCGCACCACGAAACGCCGCTGGCCGCTGTCATGGCCGTGCGAGGCGCCGGTCAGCGGTTGGCTGTCGAACGGCAGCACGCCTTCATACAACAGGGTCTGCAACAGCTGGCCGACCACCCGCTGCTGGACTTTTTCGCCGATACGCGCATCCACCGTGGCCAGCCAGGCACCGGGGCCGGAGGGCTGGCTTGAGGTTGTCGAGATTGCAGTCGCCATGTTCATACCTTGTGCAAAGAAGGGTTAACGGTGTTCAAGCGCGCCGGGCACAGCCTCGGCGGTCTCGTCGGAAAGGGGAAAACGCCAGGCGCAGGGCAACGCCAGCAGGATCAGCAGGCCGGTGACCACGAACACCTCGCTGATGGCGGACGACAGGCCCGCCTGGGCCTGCACGCCGCCATCGACCAGGCGGAACTCCAGCCACAGCGAGGCGATGACAATGCCCAGGGACGACACCAGGCGCCGCGAGATGTTGTTCATCGCCGCGCCCTGGGTGACCATCGGCTCGGGCAAGGCATTCAGCCCGGCGGTGGTCACCGGCATGTAGGACAGGCCCAGGCCGGCGCCGCGCAGCATCATCAGCGCGAACACCAGGCCGATCGCCGCATTGGCCGGAAGCAGGCCCAGGGCCAGGGTCGACAGCCCGGTCAGCAGCAGGCCGATGGACACCACCCGGCGCGGCCCGTGGCGATCCAGGGCGCTGCCGCCCATGCGCCCGAACAGGCTGGCGAACACCGCGGTGCAGAGCAGCGCCAGGCCGGTGCAGATCGCGCTGTAGCCGAGCACCGTCTGCACCAGCAACGGCAGCAGCACCAGGCACTCGAACATGCCCACCGACTGCACCACGGCGATGATCACGCTCAGGCGGTAACCGCGCAGGGCGAAGATCCGCAGGTTGAGCAGCGGCGCCTCGCGGCGCAGCTCCAGGCGGACAAAGGCCGCCAGGCACAGCAGCGCCACCAGCAGCAGGCCCAGATTCAGCGGATTGGCCAGCGCGGCGGCGTGGTGCAGGCGGCTGATGGCGATCATCAGCAGGCCGATGCCCGAGGCGATCAGCAGGTAGCCGGCCAGGTCGAACGGCTTGCGCTCGGCCGGCTCGGAGGCCGGCAAGACCGCAAGGCCCATCAGCAGCGCAACGACGCCGATCGGCACGTTCATCAAAAACAGCGAGCGCCAGCTGAACCACTCCAGCAGCAGGCTGCCGCACAGCGGGCCCACCGCCGGCGCCAGCATCACTGCCGCGCCCCACAGGCCGGTGACCCGGCCGCGCTCGTCCTTGGCGTACACCGAAAAGATGATCGCCAGGGACAGCGGGATCATCAGCCCGCTGGCGATCCCCTGCACCACCCGCGCGGCAATCACCAGGGCGATGGAATCGGCCAGGGCACCGAGCAGCGAACCGCCGATAAACAGCGCCACGCCCCACAGGTACAGGCGCCGGCGGCCCAGGCGCTGGCTGAGGAAACTGGTGAGCGGCATGGTCATGCCCATGCTGGTCATGAACGCCGCGACTATCCAGGTAGCCATCAGCGGGCCGATGGCGAACGCCTGCATGAACGCCGGCAGCGCCGGGTTCAGCGAGCTGTTGTTGAGGCTGACGGTCATAGTGCCAAGCAGCACGTTGACCACCACCCAAGCGCGCGGTGCCTTGAAACTCACAGACCGGCTCCTTCGAGCAATTCACCCTGGCGCAGGAAGTGCTGCGCCGGCCGTGGATGACAGAGGAAATCGGCGTGGGAAATGTTGTAGCCATAGGCCCCGGCCATCGGCAGCACCAGCAGGTCGCCGACGCTGACGCCCTTGAGCGGCTGGGCCCGGCTCAGCACATCCTTGGGCGTGCACAGCTGGCCGACCACGGTCCAGGCCTGCTCCGCGCTGTGCGCCGGCTGCGGCACGCGCGGCAGGTGAATCAGCGGGTGGTTATGGCTCTGCGCCGCGGGCAGGCGGAACTGGTGGGTGCCGCCGCGACACACCAGGAAGTGCTCGCCGTGGCTGGTCTTGGTGTCCAGCACCTCGATCACGTAGTAACCGCAGAAGGCGCTGATAAAGCGCCCGGGCTCGAAGCGCAGGATCGGCGCCTGAGCGCCCTGCTCCGCCAGCCGGCGTTCCAGGTAGCGGCACAGGCGCTGCCAGTCGAACTGCTGGCCACTGAGGTAATCGACGCCGATGCCGCCGCCGACATTCAGGTGGGTCAGTTGCTCGGGGTGCGCCGCCAGGGCCTTCCACAGCGGCCAGTGTTGCAGGTAGAAGTCCAGCAACTGCTCATGGCGCTCCACCGACTGCTGGTGGGACATGGCGTGCACATGGAAACCCCTGAGGCGCAGATGGCTGGCGCGGTCGACCCTTTGCACCGCCTCGGCCAGCTCCGCCTCGTCGATGCCGAACGGCGTGGCGGTGCCGGCCATGGCCAGCCGGCTCGACTGGTTCTGCGGCAACTGCGGGTTGATGCGGATGAATACCGGCTGTACTCGCCCGGCTTCTTCGGCCAGGCGTTGCAGGCGCTCGATCTCGTTGAGGCTTTCCAGGTGCACCGCTTCCACCTGATGGGCCAGGGCCGCGCGCAGGTCGGAATCGAGCTTGCCCGGGCCGGAAAACACATAGGGCTTGCGGGTCGGACAGGCCACCACCCGCTCGATCTCGCCGCCCGAGGAAATCTCGAAACCACTGACCAGCGGGGCCAGCGCCGCCAGTACCGGCGCCTCGCTGTTGGCCTTGATCGCGTAATACAGCTCGACCCCGGCCGGCAACGCCGCCATCACCTGGCGCACATGAGTCTGCAAGGCGTCCAGGTCGTAGATAAAGGCCGCCAGCGGGTCGGCACTGCCGGCCCGGGCCAGCTCGATGGCGCGCAGGACCGCCTGGGACAACTCAGCCATAACGGGCCTCCTCGCTCCACGGCGAACTCAGGCTGACGTAGCCGGCCTGGCGGTCGGCCTTGGCGGCCAGGCGTACCTTGAGGTTGGTCTTGCAGGCAATCGGCTGGCCGGCGATCAGCGCGTCCAGTTCCGGCGCCGGGCGTACCAGCTCGTCACGGATGCGCCGCAGCTGTTGCTCGACCCGTTGCCACATCAGCGGCGCCAGGTGCGGGCGTTCCCAACTCAGGGCCAGCACCGCTTCCGACAGGTTGTTGATCAGCAGGCAATAGGTGATCCGGCTCCAGCCCTGCTCGCGGGAATACAGCAGTGACTGGCGCACCCGCGGGTGCAGGCCGACCTCGATCTGCGCCATGCCCAGCTCATCGGTAAGCTTGACCCCCTCGAAGTCCCGCAGCAGCAGCTGTTGCGGCTGGCCCTGGTCATGGATCAGCACACTGTTCTGCAGGTGCGGCTCCATCACCACGCCGTGGTTGAAGAACAGCGCCAGCACCGGCCGCAGCAGCAGCGCCTGGTATTGGTCGAACCAGTCCACCAGCTGCTCGTCCGCCAGTTCGCTGGCGTTGAAGCCTTGCAGGAAGTCATGCACCAGCGGCCGCGAGTGGATGTCGCGGGCGAACAGGGTGCCGGCCATCACGCTGCGCTCGGCGCCGGCGCGGCGGCAGAAGTTCTCCCGCAGGATCGCCCCGGTCTGTTCGCGGAACCAGTGGGCATCGGCTTCGCTGGCCTGGGCCGGGGCCCAGCTCATGGAACCCGGCTCGGCCACCGCCGACAGCCCGCCGAGGGTTTCGGCCTGGGTCCGCTGCAGGCGCTGGAACAGCTGGTCGATGATCAGAGTGCTTTCCAGCTCGTACCAGGCGTTCTTGCGCACGCAATTGGTGATACGCACGTTGAGCGAGCCCTTGATGAAAAAGTCGTGGTCCTCGATGTACCAGGTGCGCATCGAGGCCGTTGGGCTGGCCACCGGCCCGGTGGCCCCATGGTCGACCACCTCGCCCAACTCCAGCAGGCACTGCACGCGGCGGTCCTGCATGAACAGCTCGGCCTGCACCGGGTGCATGCAGATCATCGCGTGCCCCGGGCGCGCCCGGCCCTGGTCGGCGAAACCGGCCATCACCTGCTCTTCGCTGAGGCCGCTGGCGGTCACCCGCAGGCCCTGGCACGGCACTTCGAACAGGTGCAGCGCGGTCTCGGCCTGGAATTCCGGGGCGTAGGTTTCCTGGGCCAGGTGTGCCGGCCACAGCCGAGCCTTGGGCGCCGGATGGTTGGGGTGGCCGAACCACAGGCCCTGCTCGCTGGCCAGGTAGCCGCTCAGCGGCGCCGGGCCCTGGCCGTCCATGTTGTGGGCGACGATGGCGGCGGTCAGCGACTGGCTTTGCAGCACCTGGTCCAGCAGTTCGTCGTTACTGGCCCGGGTCATGTGCTCGCAGGCGCCGAGCAACTGCTCGACGAACTCGGCAAAGGCCAGGCAGCGCCAGGTCTCGCCTGCTTCGCGCCGGGCATACACGTCCGACAGGTAACGGTGGCTGCCCAGGTGATCGCGGCGGTCGACCATGACGAAGAACTGCTGCCGGTTGGGCAGGTCGATGGTCAGCGGAATGCCCTTCCATTCCAGGCCGTCCAGGTAACTGCCGGGGGCGATGCCCTGCATCTGTGTCGGCCAGCTGTAACTGAGGCGGTTTTCCGGCAAGGCGAACTCTTTGATCAGGCAATTGAGCAAGGCGCGAGTAGTCGCCAGCTCACTGACCATCTTCGATAAAACATGCTTTGACAAAACATCGCGTTCCGAATAATTCATACATGCTCCACAGTAGCCCGTGCGGTCACTGGTTACGTACTGTCGCGGCAAATAGTTAGTTGCTCTTGGGCCATGCCAAAAGCCGACAGATACCCGTCGAGCGAACTCGTCCGCTCGCACTTTCCTGCAACCTTTAACAAGAAAAACCTGTCGCCCGACAGTTATTCAACCAAGACTTCAAAGTGTGAAAAACGACACACTTTCATCGAACAGGGTTCATTTCAAAACAGCACTTCAGGCACGTACCTGCAATAAAGCGTCGGCCATTGCGCGGGTAAACCGCTGGATAACTTGCTGGCACTGTTCGTCGTCGATGACCAGCGGCGGCAACAGGCGGATCACATTGCCGCGGCGTCCGCCACGCTCCAGCAACAGGCCCTGTTTGAAGCAGTGCTGCTGGATGGCCACGGCCAGGCCCGGGTCCGAGGGGAAATGCCCGTGGCGGTCGGCCGGCTGGCGCTCGTCGACGATCTCGATGCCCAGCATCAAGCCACGCCCGCGCACCTGGCCCAAGGCCGGATAGGTTTGCTGCAAGGCCGTCAACTGCTCCTTGAGCCACTGCCCGCGGCGCTCGGCCTGGGCCGCGATGCCCTGGTCGCGCAACACTTGCAGGGTCGCCAGGCCCGCGGCCATGGCCATCTGGTTGCCGCGGAAAGTGCCGGCGTGGTTGCCCGGCTCCCAGGCATCGAACTCGCGCTTGATGCCCAGCACCGCCATCGGCAGGCCACCGCCCACCGCCTTGGACATGACGATCATGTCCGGCTCGATGCCGGCGTGCTCGAAGGCGAACATCTTGCCGGTGCGGGCAAAACCGGCCTGCACTTCGTCGAGGATCAGCACAATGCCGTGCTGGCGGGTCACGTCGCGAATCGCCCGCAGCCAGCTGGCCGGCGCGCAGTTGACCCCGCCCTCGCCCTGCACCGCCTCGAGAATCACCGCCGCCGGCAGCGACACGCCGCTTTCCACGTCTTCGATGAACTGGGTGAAGTAATGGGTCAGCGCCTCGACCCCGGCCTCACCGCCGATCCCCAGCGGGCAGCGGTATTCGTGGGGATACGGCATGAACTGCACGCCCGGCATCAGGCCGGCGATGGCGTGCTTGGGCGCGGTATTGCCGGTCAGCGCCAGGGCGCCGTGGGTCATACCGTGGTAGGCCCCGGAGAAACTGATGACGTTGTGCCGCCCGGTATGGGTCTTGGCCAGCTTCAGCGCCGCTTCCACCGCGTCCGCCCCGGACGGCCCGCAGAATTGCAGGCAGTAGTCGCGGCCCTGGCCCGGCAGCAGGCCGAGCAGGGTTTCACTGAAGGCGTCCTTGACCACGGTGGTCAGGTCCAGGGTGTGCATGGGCAGGCCCGAGGCCAGGAAACTGTCGAGACTGGCCATGATCGCCGGGTGGTTGTGCCCCAGGGCCAGGGTGCCGGCGCCGGCCAGGCAGTCCAGGTATGTCTTGCCTTCGACGTCAGTGACCCAGACCCCATGCGCCTTGGCGATGGCCAGCGGCAACTTGCGCGGATAACTGCGCACATTGGATTCGAACTTGCCTTGCCGGGCCAGATAGTCGGCATTGGTTTTTTGCAGAGGACTAGTGCGCAATATGCCATCATTCAACATCTGTTCACCCTCGTTAAATTCGACATGCAAATTATTATCATTAATAAAAACGCGCAACTACTTATTCAAACTTATTTGGAATAGTCGCATGGTACTTGCGGATATAAGTTAATTATCGCGCACACGCCAAAAACCAAGTTGATAAACTTGGTAAAACGTCATTTATGACGTATAAAACTGCCATGTTATTGCCATCTTTCCGACAACTTCATTAGTTGCCATTAAATGGCCAACACCTCATTCAAGAGGCGAGCAAGTTGATCAACTGATAACGGACATACTTTCTTCCTCGACCAAAGGAACCGGTCATGACCAACACGGCGGTGCGCCCTTCCCTGTGGCGCTGGTCCGCTTCGCTTCTTAGAAACCCACGGTTGCCGAGAGCAACAGGGTCCGGGGAGTCGCCAGGGTCAAGCCCGGCTCGCTGTCGTCCGAGGCCCCGGCCGAACTCCAGTAACGCTTGTCCAGCACGTTCTCGACATTGGCGCGCAAGGTGATGTCCTTGTCGTCGAGCTTGAAGGCGTAGCGCGCGCCCAGGTCGAAACGCTCCCAGGAGTCGATTTCCTTGCTGTTGGCCTGGTCCAGGTACTGCGAACTGGAATAGATGCCGCGTGCGGTCAGGGTCAGGCCCTGGACCTTCGGCACGTCCCATTCGGCCCCCAGGTTGACGTTGTACTTCGGCGTGGCCGGCGCGCGGTTGCCGTCGAAGGTGCCGTTGGTGGTGTCCTTCAGTTCGCTGTCGATGTACATCACCCCGCCCAGCAGACGGAAGCCCTTGAGCGGTTCACCGAACACGCTGAGCTCGACACCGTCGTTCTGGCGCTTGCCGTTCGGGCCGAAAACCCGGGTGGTGGCGTTGGTCTCGTAGGCCGGCTGCTTGATGCGGAACACCGCGGCGGTCAGGGCAAAGGCCCCGGCGTCATACTTGGCGCCGGCCTCGACCTGGCGGCTGATGAACGGTGGGAAGATTTCGTCTTCGTTGATCGAGGTCGACGGCGCGATCTTGCCCTGGCTCAGGCCTTCCATGTAGTTGACGTACAGCGACAACTGATCGGTGGCCTTGAACAGCAGGCCACCCGAAGGCGAGACCTTTTCCTCGTCGTAGGCGGTGTCGCCTTTGACGCCGTCGCTCCAGTCGTCGACCTTGACCCGCTGCCAGCGCGCGCCGAGGGTCAGCAGCAGGCGGTCATCGAAGAAACCCAGGGTGTCGGACAGCGCCACGCCGCTGAAGCGGTTCTCGGTGTAGACCTTGGGGTCGAAACGCGTCGGTCGCGACGGGGTCGGCGTCGGCCGTGGGTTATAGAGGTTGCTGGGGGACGCGGCATAGCGCGCGCCGCCGTTTTCGAAATCCATGTAGAAGTAGCTGGCCGCCAGGTTGACCTCATGGCTCACCGGGCCGGTGTGGAACCAGCTGCGCACGCCCGCCGTGGTGGTGCGCACGTTTTCGTCGCGGGTGAAGTCGCGCGGCTGCACGCTGAAGTCGCCGGCGTCGTTGGTGATCGACACGGCATGCCGGAGGAAGTCGTGGTTGCTTTTGCGCGCGCCGACGCCGCCGTACAGCATGATCGAGTCGTTGACGTCGTATTCGGCGTTGACCGTGCCGAAGGTGTCCTTGGTGCGTGCCTTGCTCCAGGACTGCGCATAGTTGTGCCGCACATCATCGGCGTCCGGCACCTTGGCGTTGGCGCCTATCTGCACCCGCTCCTGGGGCGCGTCAGTGTCGCGCTCGGTGTGGCCGATGTCGGTCGACAGGCGCAGGCGTTCGCCACGGAAGTCCAGGCCCAGCACGGCCATCTCGCGGTCGACACTCTGGTGATCCCACTTGGTATCGCCGGACTGCTTGACCGCGTTCAGGCGCACGCCGAACTTGTTGTCCTCGCCGAAGCGCCGGCCGATGTCCACCGCGCCGCCCACTTGGCTGTCCGAGGCGTAGCTGCCGGTGAACTCGGTGATGGGCTTGTCGGTGGCGCGCTTGGGCACCACGTTGATCCCGCCGCCGACGCTGCCCCGCGGCGAGATGCCGTTGATCAACTGGGTCGGGCCCTTGAGGATGTCCACCCGGTCGGCCATTTCCATGTCGATGGTGTAGGTCGGCAGCACACCGTACAGGCCGTTGTAGGCGACATCGCTGTTGAACAGGCTGAAGCCGCGGATGGTGAACTGCTCGTAACGGCCGCCCGCCGGGTTGGTGGCGCGCACCGAGGGGTCGCTGGCGATCAGGTCGCCGAGGGTCCGCGCCTGCTGGTTCTTCACCACTTCGCTGGTGTAGGTGGTCATGCTGAACGGCGTTTCCATGAAGTCCTTCGAGCCCAGCAGGCCTTGCGAGCCACGGCGCGCCACCTGGCCACCGGCGAAGACGTCGCTGTCGGTCGCGCCGCTGGCGCCGAGAATCGAAGTCGGCGCCAGTTGCAGGCTGCTGCCTTGCGGCGCCGGGGTCAGGATGTACGCCTGCTCACCCACCGGTTGCAGTTGCAGGCCGGAGCCTTGCAGCAAGCGGGCAAAGCCCTCCTCCACCCCGTACTCGCCGGACAGGCCGCCGCTGTTGCGGCCGCTGACCAGCTGTGGGTCCACCGACAGGTTGACCCCGGCGAGGCCGGCGAAACGGGTCAGCGCGGCACTCAGCGGGCCGGCCGGCACCTGGTAGCTGCGCCGCGCAGCGTCGGCCGCCCAACTGGCCTGGATGAATAACGGGCTGGAACTGAGTGTCAGGATGAGGCCCAACTGCAACAGTCCGGGGGAAACCGGACGCAAACGGTATGGCAATACTACGGGCATGGGAGGAAGCTCTCGTTTTTTGTTCACTTACCTGGAATGACCGGCGAGGCGAAAAAAAGGGACAGGCTTCAGCCAATATTTTTTTGCGGGGGTTCTTTTGCCGAAGTCAGGGTGACCCAATAACGGGTGCGCGAATGCACTTCCAGTGGCAGGCTGGCGGCCAGCAGCGACAGCACGCGGTCGGTGTTGTCGAGACGGAAGCTGCCGGTGACGCGCAGGGCTTCCAGTTCCGGATCCCAGCGCAGCAGGCCCGGACGATAACGACCGAGCTCGCGCAGGAAATCCCCCAAAGGCTGGTTCTGCGCCATCAGCACGCCGTCGCGCCAGCCCGGCAGCTGCGCGTCGAAGGCATCGATCTGCCCGGCGCCGTCCACCCGCAGCCGCACCCGCTGGCCTTCGCGCAACAGCAGTTGCGGGCCGAACAAGGGTTGCAGCTGCACCGAGCCGCTGACCACCGACACCCGGCAATCGTGTTCGTTGAGGCGCACGCAGACTTCGCTGCGGCTGACGACGATGCGGCCATATGGCGCCTGGATGGTCAGCGGCGCGCTGCCGGTGACCTTGAGCGCCATCTCGCCGCGCACCAGGGTCACCTGCCGGGCGCCCAGGTCGACGTTGACCGCGCTGGCGGTGTTCAACTGCAAGGCGCTGCCATCGGCCAGGGATAATTTGCGATGTTCGCCAGTGCCGGTCTGCAGGTCGGCGCGCCATACGTCCAGGGGCAGCTGGCGCCCCAGCAGCCAGGCGGTCGGCACCAGCGCGGCGACGCCGAGGGCACGCTTGAGGACCGCGCGCCGCGACGGCTCGGGACGCCGGTCCAGGGTAGCCATCGCCAGGGCCGAAGGCAGCGCGGAGAAACGCTGGCGCAGCAGCTGCGCTTTCTGCCAGGCGCTTTCGTGACGGCTGTTGCTGTTGCGCCAGTGCTGCAGGCGCGCGTGATCGTCGGCGTTGGCCGCGCCGGACTCCAGCAGCGCCAGCCACTGGGCCGCGGCGCGGGCCACCTCGCGGGTTTCGCTGGACGGCGCCGAGCGCATCACAGTTCCACCAGCAGGCAGTGTTCGTAGGCCTGGGCCATGTAGCGCTTGACGGTGCGTTCCGAGACGTCGAGGCGTTCGGCGATCTCGCGGTAGCCCAGCCCTTCCAGCTGGCTCCAGAGAAACGCCCGGCGCACCAGGGGCGGCAGGCCGTCGAGCAATTCGTCGAGGGCTTGCAGGGTTTCCAGCAGCACCCAGCGCTGTTCCGGGGACGGCACGCTGTCTTCGGGCAGGCTGGCCAGCGCGTCCAGGTAAGCCTGTTCCAGTTTGCGCCGGGTATAGAAGTTGCTCAGCAGGCGCTTGCCCACGGTCACCAGATAGGCCCGTGGTTCGCGCAGGTCGACCAGCTGCTGGGAGCTGGTGAGCACGCGCAGGAAGGTGTCCTGGCTCAGGTCCGCCGCATCCCAGGCGTTGCCCATGCGCTGGCGCAACCAGCTCTCGAGCCAGCTGCGATGATCGCGGTACAGGGCATGTAGGCTTTGCTCCGGTGGCGTCGCTGCTTCAATCATGTCAAGAGCCCTGCGCGAAGGATTATTCAAATGAGACTGATTCTAATTAATATTCATTAGGCAAACCAAGTCCTTTCGTGTGATTGGGTTCTGGTTTTCGTCTGCTGGGGAACATCGGCGGGTGCCCTGGAACCAGGGTCCCAGGGACTGAAGAGATCCAGGTGAAGCACCCGGTCGGTTGTTGAAACAGCGCCCGGCCCCTTGCGGGCCGGGCACGATTGCGCGGTTTACACGCCCATCAACGGGTCGCTGATGCTGTGCGCACCGGTTTCCAGGCGCCCGGCCAGGCGCCGCAGCCAGCCGCCCTCGCCGCGCAGGGTCAGGTCGTACCAGCCGCCGCTGGCCTGGCAGGCGAACATCTGGTGGACCTCGCTGCGCCCGGGCACGTCGAAACGCCATGGCCCCTGATGGGTGTAGGGGCAACGCTCGATGGTGATCGACACCGGCTCCTTGCCCGGGTTGCTCAAGGTCAGCTGCAGGTTGTTGCCGCGGCTGAACATCGACACCTCGGGCTGACGCTCCAGCAGGTTGCCGTGGAAGCTGCGGTGAAAGCCGTTAGGCCCCAGCAGCCACAGCTTGTAGCGGCCCGCGGTCTGCCAGCTGTCCTTGAGCTGCTTGCCCGCCTCCACCGTATAGCGACGGGGAATGTCCAGCAGGTGCAGGCGATCGTAGACATGGAACACCGCGCCCTGCTCGCCGCTGTTCTGCAGGCTCAGGGTCAGGCTCAACGCCTTGCGCCTGGCCTTGGCCTCGACATTCAGCCGATACGGCAAGGCCCGCGATGGCCGGGCCACGCGCTGCTGCTGCGGCAGTTGCTGGCGGCTGGGGTCCGGCAGCGGCACCTGGGCCAGTTGTTCCTGGCGCTGGCGCAACAGGTCCGCGGCCTGGCGGGTGGTGGTGTGCAGCGGCGGGAGGATTTCGCTGTTGGGATTGACGAAGTTGAAGGCCGAGGTCAGGTCGCCGCACACGGCACGGCGCCAGGCGCTGATGTTCGGCTCGCGCACGCCGAAGCGCTTCTCGAGAAATTGCAGGACCGAGGTGTGGTCGAACGCCTGGGAGTTGACCCAGCCGCCGCGGCTCCAGGGCGACAGCACCAACATCGGCACCCGTGGGCCCGGGCCGTAGATGCCGCCGTCCGGACGCGGTTGCTGGGTGGTCCCCGGTGGCGCCGGGTGGGTGAACACCTCGCTGTCGAAATCCACCGTGGACTTGCCGGCGAAGCTGCCGTCCAGGCGCCGTGAAGGTGCCGAGGGCGACGGCAGGTGGTCGAAGAAACCGTCGTTCTCGTCGTAGTTGACCAGCAGCACGGTCTTGCTCCAGACCTCGGGGTTGTCGGTCAGCGCCTTGAGGATTTCCTGGGTGAACCAGCCGCCCTGTACCGGGCTGGACGGCCCCGGGTGCTCGGAATAGGTGGCCGGGGCAACGATCCAGCTGACCTTGGGCAGCTTGCCCTGCTGCACATCGTTGCGAAACCCGGCGATCATGCCTTCCAGGTCGCTGCCGCTACGGGCCGGCAAGGTGTTGCCGTTGCCCTTGTACAGCGGCACCCGGGCATTCAGCGCATCGCTGTAGGGCACGAAGGCGGTGAAGCCTTCCGGCGGCTGCGCCGGGTTGCCGGCCGCCACGCTGGCGCGGCGGTACTGGCGGAAACCGGCCAGCGGGTTGTCGCCGAAGTTGTCCGGCAGGTACTGGTAGATCTTCCAGCTGACGCCCCGCTCTTCCAGGCGCTCGGGGTAGGTTTTCCAGGTGTAGCCGACGTCCACCGCGCCCGGGCCGTCCCATTCGTTGACCACCGCCGCCACGTTGGCGCCGGTCGGGCCGTTGGTGCCGGTCCAGTGAAACAGGCGGTTGGGGTTGGTCCCGGCGTGCACCGAGCAGTGGTAGGCATCGCACAGGGTGAAGGTGTTGGCCAGGGCGAACTGGAACGGCAGCTCCTGCTCGCGGTAGTAGCCCATCGACGTGTTGGTCTTGAAGGTCGGCCAGGCGCTCATGCGCCCGCTGCCCCAGGCCGCGTGCTCGTCGATCCACGAATGCGGCGTGCCGTTGACCCGCTGCGCGTTGCCCCGCGAGCTGTCCAGGTGATACGGCAACACCACTCGCCCGATGCCCTGCTGCTCCCACACCGAACGCTTGCCGGGCAGCGGGATGGTGAAGCGGTCGCTGAAACCGCGGACCCCGGGCAAGGTGCCGAAGTAATGGTCGAAGGAGCGGTTTTCCTGCATCAGGATCACCACGTGCTCGACGTCGCGGATAGTGCCGGTGCGGTTGTTGGCGGGGATCGCCAGGGCCTGGCGGATGGAGTCTGGCAGTAAGGTAAAGGCCGAGCCGATAGCGGCGGCCTGCATGAGCTTCCTGCGAGTGAGAGTAGGCATACGCGGTTGAATTCCTTGAAGTTACAGGGCGGGAAACAGCGACCCACGCAAAGTAGTGACCTCAAGTAACAAGCAAGTTACACGGCGGTTGCAGGCCGCGGTCAAGGCATTCATTGATCTTGATACAGCCGCATCAACTCTCTAAGCCGATGATTTTTAATTACATTTCTAAATAAAGAATATTTCGTGAACTTCATCCCGAGTTGCTCCTTGTATTCGGAAAAATCTGACAGTGTTCTGCTTTAATCCTATTTGCACAATGCCACTACTTCAGTTTGCAAGGAGCAATCATGGACTCGACCCAGCACTACGAGGGGGAAAGGAAGCGCATCGAGAACCGCCGTACTGCATTGGGTCTCAAATACCTTCCCGCGCCGGCCGGCCAGCCTCCCAGGATCTGGGGGCTGGCGCTGTCCGGGGGTGGCATCCGCAGCGCAACCTTTTGCCTGGGGGTGCTGCAGGCGATGGCCCGGGCCGATGCGCCGGAACAGGCCAACCCACGACCGTCGAAGACACCGCAAGACAACCTCACCACCACCCTGCTGCCGCGTTTCGACTACCTCTGCACGGTCAGCGGCGGCGGTTATATCGGCAGTTTCTTCTCCAGCCTGTTCATCCCCAATCGCCTGCGCCGGGAGCAGGCCCAGGAGCGCGCCGAAGCCTCGCACCTGTCGCCCGCCCAGCAAGCGGCCAGGACCGCGGCGGTCAACGCCTATGAGGTCCTGCACTACGAGCCGCCGGGACGTATCAGTACCCACACCGACTACGCCAACGCCAGCGACAAAGACATCGGCAAGGGCCCCACGGCCTGGCTCCGGGAGAACGGCCGCTACCTGACCCCGACCGGCTCGGGGGACGCGCTCTACGCCCTGGCGATCACCTGGCGCAACTGGCTGTCGCTGCACTTCGTCATCGGCATGCCGATTGTCCTGGTCCTGTCGTTGCTGATGCTGTTGCAAGTGAAGTACCTGCCCAATCTGTTCCTGCTGCCCGGCGCGGTGTTCCTCCTCGGCTTGCTGCCCTGCTGCCTGGCCTACTGGCTGGTGCTGCCGAAAAACAGCCTGAGCAATCCTCCGGCCCTGAGCAACCTGGCGGCCGTGGCTTGCACGGTGATGGTGCTGGTCTTCATCGGCATCTGGGCGCTGCTGCAACAGCCGGACGACAGGCCGAACGTACGCTACCTGTTCCTCGGGTTCGCCGCCATCGCGCTGCTGGGCATCGCCTACGCCTGGCTGCTGATCTGGCGCCTGAAATACCGCACCCGCAAGGCCAACGACGAAGACGGGATCTTTACCGTGCGCAACTACCGGGTCGAGGTCACCCGGGTGCTGTCGCAGATCATCATGGCTCTCGGTGCGCTGCTGTTCGCCGCGTTCCTGGTGTCGCTGTCCGAAGCGATCTACCTGCACCTGCAGAGCCTGACCCAGGGCACCGTCGGCATTCTCCCGGTGCTGATCTGGCTGGTGCGCCGCGTGGCGCTGTTGCGGGACGAGAAGAGCCTGCCGGGCTGGCTGCGCCTGCTGCCCCTGGAGGTCATGAGCCTGATCGGCGGCGTGCTGTTGCTGGCGGCGGTCTGCCTGGCGTGGATGCTGTTCGTGATATGGGTCACCGCCGATGGCAGCTTCGACCTGCAGGAAGACGGGCATGTGCTGCGGCTGGCCCTGCTGGCCGGGGTGGCGGCGGCCCTGACCTGGGTCAGCAGCCGCTTCGTCGGTTTCCTCAATACCTCGTCCTTGCAGTCCTACTACAGCGCGCGCCTGGTCCGCGCCTACATGGGCGCCACCAACGGCAAGCGCTTCGACGGCACGCCCGAGCAACGGCGCAAGCACATGAGCGTGGCCGAGCCACTGAGCAACGACGACATCAGCGTCGAGCACTACTACGGCACGCCGAACGCCGGCCCGCTGCACCTGATCAACGTGACCATGAACCTCACGGTCGACCCCGCCGAGCAACTGGTGCAGCGCGACCGCAAGGGCAAGCCGCTGTGCCTGGCGCCGGGCAGCGTCAAGGGCGAAGGGGCCTTCATCCTCGACGGCAAGGTCTATCAGCGCGACCTGGAGAATATCCCCGCTTCGGAAATCGCCTACCCGCTGACCATCGGCCAGTGGATCGGCGTTTCCGGCGCGGCCTTCACCACCGGCCTGGGGCGCGCCACCAGCCTGGGCATGTCGCTGCTGCTGGGCCTGGCCAACGTGCGCCTGGGCAACTGGTGGCCCAGCCGCTTTATCGACGCTAAACCGGAAAAGCCCAGGCAATCCCTGGGCCTGAAGCTGTCGCGCTGGCTGCCGACCCAAACCTACCTGTTCTACGAATTGACCGCGCACTTCCACGGCCATCGGCGCGCCTATCAGTACCTCTCGGACGGCGGCCACTTCGAGAACACGGCGGCCTATGAACTGCTGCGCCAGGAACGCCAGGTCGAGTTGATCGTGATGTGCGACTGTGGCTGCGATCCCGACTACCGGTTCGACGACCTGAGCAATCTCATCCGCCTGGCGCGCATCGACCACGGCCTGGAGATCAGGGAAGACGCAGCGATCACCGGGGACGAGGTACTGGGCAAAGTGTTCGGGCGCATGGAGGACTTCAAGATCGCGCCATCGCCGGCGGACCCGCATTGCGCGCTGCTGCTCAACGTCTACGCCTGCACCGCGCCGGACACCCTGGTCAGTCGCATCCTGGTGCTTAAGCCCCGGCTGATCCCCTCGGTATCGCCGGACGTGCAGAACTACGCGCTGATCAACACGTCCTTCCCCAACCAGCCCACCGTCGACCAGTTCTTCGACGAGGCGCAGTTCGAAAGCTACCGCCAGCTCGGCTTGAGCATCGGCCAGCAGGTCTTCGGCAAAGGGGTCAACGGCGATGCCATCGCCCGGGCGCTGTGGCGCTACCTGCGCGAACACCCTACGGGCGTCGCGCACCAGGGCGATGAGCCAAGCCCGCCTCGGCCGAGCCGCAATGGCCAGCGCCGCCCTTCGGCAGACAAGAGTCCCCCCGCATGAGGCTGGAAATGGCGATAGTCCTGCGGGCCCGCGCTGGGGAAAACCTCACCGCTGGCCGCGGCGCAGGGTCTCGCTCGGCAGTTCCTTGAACAGCGCGCGGTAGCTGCTGGAAAACCGCCCGAGGTGCCAGAACGACCAGCGCATGGCCACCTCGGCCACGGTGGTTTCGTCCGGACCGCGGCGCAGCAGTTCGCGGTGCGCACTGTTCAGCCGGCGCAGGCGCAGCCACTGGGTCGGCGCCATGCCGGCGAAGGCCTTGAACGCGCCTTGCAACTGGCGCAGGGAAACCCCGGCCACCTGCGCCAACTCCAGCAGGTTGAGGCTGTCTTCCGGGCCGTCCGCCGCCCACTGCGCCACCCGCTGCATGATCGCCCGCTCCTCGGCGCGTCGGCGCAGGCCGCCACCGTCCAGGCGCACGCAGGCGTTGTCGAGGATAAACAGGCAATCCTCGAGCAACTGCTGGGTCAGGGCTTCGCGACTCGGTGGGTCGAGGGTCTGCGACAGGCGCGTCAGGGTGGTGCTGAGCCAGCGGCTGAACAAGGCGTTCTGCCCGCAGTTGAGCGGCGCCAGGAACAGGCCGTCGAGGCGCTGCGCGTCGAGGCCGTGGCCGCGGACGAATTCCGGGCCGAACACCACGGCGATTTCCTGGTAGTTCTCCGGGGTGATCCAGATGTTGCGGCTCTCGCCGTTGAGCAGGTACAGGGCGTTGTCGCTGCGATCGAAACAGAACGCCAGGGAATCCTCGGGCGCGCTGAAATTCTGCTCGACCCGGGTGTTCATGCATTCCTCGTAGATCTGCACCCCTTGCAGGTCCAGATAACGCACCTGCCCGGCGAAATGCCCGGGCGACATCTGCTGGTAATGCTGCACCCAACCCGGGGTGGCACGGATCTGATCGGCCACATCGAAGGTGTTGAAGGCCTGGACCTGGAGAGCTGTCGACGCTGTCATGAAGGAACCTTGCGCACTCTTTTGGTGCGCTTTGGTGCTGCTTAAAGTGGATAGATGGAACCGCAAGGCTTGCCCAAGATAGTCGTCAACGCGCCACAGGGGAAGCCTTGCCGGACCACCCCAAGCACTGGCGCGTCACCGACAATCATTGACGAGGTCCTTATGAATGCCCCTTTCGATCAGCTGTCTGCCTGGCTGAAAGAACACAAGATTACCGAAGTGGAATGCGTGGTCAGCGACCTGACCGGCATCGCCCGCGGCAAGATAGCGCCCACCAACAAGTTCCTGCATGAGCGAGGCATGCGCCTGCCGGAAAGTGTGCTGTTGCAAACGGTAACCGGGGACTTCGTCGACGACGACATCTACTACGACCTGCTGGACCCGGCGGACATCGACATGGTCTGCCGCCCCGACGCCGCAGGGGTTTACCTGGTGCCCTGGGCCATCGAGCCGACCGCCATCGTCATTCACGACACCTTCGACAAGTTCGGCAACCCCATCGAGCTGTCGCCGCGCAACGTGCTGAAGAAAGTCCTGCAGTTGTACGCCGACAAGGGCTGGCAGCCGATCGTCGCGCCGGAGATGGAGTTCTACCTGACCCAGCGCTGCGAAGACCCGGACTTGCCGCTGAAGGCGCCGCTGGGCCGCTCCGGCCGGGCCGAAAGCGGACGCCAGTCGTTCTCCATCGACGCCGCCAACGAATTCGATCCGCTGTTCGAGGATGTCTACGACTGGTGCGAAGCCCAGGGCCTGGACCTCGACACGCTGATCCACGAAGACGGCCCGGCGCAGATGGAAATCAACTTCCGCCACGGCGACGCCCTCGACCTGGCCGACCAGATCACCGTGTTCAAGCGCACCCTGCGCGAGGCCGCGCTCAAGCACAACGTCACCGCCACCTTCATGGCCAAGCCAGTGGCCGACGAACCCGGCAGCGCCATGCACCTGCACCAGAGCGTGGTCGACAGCGCCACCGGCAAGCCGATCTTCGCCGACGCCGAGGGCCGCATGAGCGAGCTGTTCCGCCACCATATCGGCGGCCTGCAGAAGTACATCCCCAAGGTGCTGCCGATGTTCGCGCCCAACGTCAATTCGTTCCGCCGCTTCCTGCCGGACACCTCGGCGCCGGTCAACGTCGAATGGGGCGAAGAGAACCGCACCGTCGGCCTGCGCGTGCCGACCTCCGGCCCGGAAGCCATGCGCGTGGAAAACCGCCTGCCCGGCGCCGACGCCAACCCTTACCTGGCCATCGCCGCCAGCCTGCTGTGCGGCTACCTGGGCATGGTCGAGGGCATCGAGCCGAGCGCCGCGGTGGAAGGCCGGGCCTATGAGCGACGCAACCTGCGCCTGCCGATCACCATCGAAGACGCCCTGACCCGCATGGAAGAGTGCCCGACCATCGAGCGTTACCTGGGCAGCAAGTTCGTGCGCGGCTACGTCGCGGTGAAACGCGCCGAGCACGAGAACTTCAAGCGCGTGATCAGCTCCTGGGAGCGCGAGTTCCTGTTGCTCAGCGTCTGAGGCCTGCGCGCCGCGCACACCGTTGTAGCCGCTGCCGAGCCTGCGAGGCTGCGATCGATGGCGCAGCCATCGCCAGACCGTCGCACACGGTGTACCTGATGCAACGCGGTTGCCGGGTTTACGACGGCTGCGCCGCCGATCGCAGCCTCGCGTTGCTCGGCAGCGGCTACAGGGCCACAGGGCCACAGGCGGCTTCATGAATTTGGCAAACACCATAACAACCGCAAAAAGGGGTATCGCTATGCGTCTATGGAAATCGGTGGTTCCGCTGGCCCTCACGGTGCTGTTCGGCGCCACGGCCCAGGCCGAATCGACAGTCAGCGTGTACAACTGGACCGACTATATCGGCGAGACCACCCTCGCCGACTTCCAGGCAAAAACCGGGACCCGGGTCATCTATGACGTCTTCGACTCCAACGAAACCCTGGAGGGCAAGCTGCTGGCCGGGCGCACCGGCTATGACCTGGTGGTGCCGTCCAACCACTTCCTGGCGCGGCAGGTCAAGGCCGGGGCCTTTCTCAAGCTGGACCGCGCGCAGCTGCCGAACTGGCAGAACCTCGACCCGAAACTGCTGGCCCTGCTGGAGCAGAACGACCCCGGCAACCAGTACTCGGTGCCTTACCTGTGGGGCACCAACGGCATCGGCTACAACGTCGACAAGGTCAAGCAGGTGCTGGGCATCGACAGCATCGATTCCTGGGCGGTGTTCTTCGAGCCGGAGAACCTGAAGAAGCTCAGCCAGTGCGGGGTGTCGATGATGGACTCGCCGGACGAAGTGTTCCCGGCGATGCTCAACTACCTGGGCCTGGACCCGCGCAGCGAAAACCCCGCGGACTACAAGAAAGCCGAAGCCAAGCTGCTGGCGATCCGTCCCTACATCACCTACTTCCACTCCTCCAAGTACGTCTCGGACCTGGCCAACGGCAACATCTGCCTGGCCTTCGGTTATTCCGGCGACGTGTTCCAAGCCGCCAACCGCGCCAAGGAAGCCAAGAACGGGGTGAAGATCGCCTATTCGATTCCCAAGGAAGGCAGCAACCTGTGGTTCGACCTGCTGGCGATCCCGGCGGACGCCAGCAACCCCAAGGAGGCCCATGCCTTTATCAACTACCTACTGGACCCGCAAGTGATCGCCAAGGTCAGCGCCTATGTCGGCTACGCCAACCCCAACCCGGCGTCGCAGCAATACATGGACCCCGAGTTGGTGAACAACCCCGAGGTCTACCCGCCCCAGGCGGTGCTCGACAAGCTGTACATCTCCAGCACCCAGAGCCCGCAGACCATGCGCCTGATGACCCGCGCCTGGAGCAAAGTGAAGTCCAACCAATGAACCGGCACAGCCCTGCGCAACACACCCGCTCCTACTACGCCGCCTCGGCCAACGCGCTGCCGGACTACCCGCCGCTGAATGCCGACCTCAGCGCCGACGTCTGCGTGATCGGCGGTGGTTTCACCGGGGTCAACACCGCCATCGAACTGGCGCAGCGCGGCCTCTCGGTGATTCTCCTGGAAGCCCGGCGCATCGGCTGGGGCGCCAGCGGGCGCAACGGCGGGCAACTGATCCGCGGCATCGGCCACGACGTCAGCGGCTTTTCCCGCTACGTCGGCGCCGAGGGCGTGCGTTACCTGGAACAGGCCGGCATCGACTCGGTGGCGCTGGTCGGCCAGCGCGTGCGCGAGCACGGCATCGACTGCGACCTGCGCTGGGGCTTCTGCGAGCTGGCCAACACCCCGGCCCAGTTCGCCGCGTTCCAGGCCGAGCAGGAACACCTCGCGGCCCTGGGCTACGTGCATGAAACCCGCCTGGTCGCCCCGCAGGACATGGCCCAGGTGGTGGCGTCCTCGGCCTATGCCGGGGGCCTGGTGGACATGGGTTCCGGGCACCTGCACCCGCTCAACCTGGTGCTCGGCGAAGCCGCCCTGGCCCGGACGCTGGGGGTGCGGATCTTCGAGCAGAGCCCGGTGCTGGAGCTGATCCACGGCGACAGCGTGCAGGTGCGTTGCGCCAGCGGCACGGTGCGCGCCGGCAGCCTGGTGCTGGCCTGCAACGCTCACCTGGATGACCTGGAGCCACGCCTCGCCGGCAAGGTGCTGCCGGCGGGCAGCTACATCATCGCCACCGAGCCCCTGGCGCCGGCCCTGGCCGCCGAACTGATCCCGCAGAACCTGGCGCTGTGCGACCAGAAGGTCGGCCTCGACTATTACCGGCTCTCGGCGGACCGGCGCCTGCTGTTCGGCGGCGCCTGCCACTACTCCGGGCGCGACCCGGCGGACATCGGCGCCTATATGCGGCCGAAGCTGCTCAAGGTGTTCCCGCAGCTGGCGAATGTGCGCATCGACTACCAATGGGGCGGCAAGATCGGCATCACCGCCAACCGCTTTCCCCAGGTCGGGCGCCTGCGCCAGTACCCCAATGTGTATTACGCCCAGGGTTACTCCGGGCATGGGCTCAACGTCAGCCACTGGACCGCGCGCCTGCTGGCCGAGGCCATCCACGCAGGGCACAGCCGGGGCCTGGACATCTTCAGCGCAGTGCCGCACATGACCTTCCCCGGCGGCCCCGCCCTGCGCGCGCCGCTGCTGGCGCTGGGCATGCTGTGGCATCGGTTGCGTGAGGTGCTGGGCTGACGGCAAGGGCGGCGGTAGCTCCACAGATCCCTTCAGGGAACGGGTGGAGCCACCGCTGATTGTGTCTACGCTGTTCGACAGGGAATACCGTCACGACTCCGCCAGGAGGCCTTATGTCATCGCCTTGGAACTCGCTGGAAATAACCAAGCTTTTTTTCAATGCGCTAACCCCGCTGACAATCTTTTCCATTGGCCTGATGGTGACCGCGGCCAACGAGAAAGCTCGGCTGGATCAACAGGAGAAAGCCAACAACGCCGCCTATGAGCGCGCGGTCGTTGAAAAGAACGAATCCAAGGACCGGGATATCGCAAAAACCGTAATCGAACGCTTGCAGCGTGACGATGCCTGCGCCCGCCCTACCCATCTGCGGGCATTGATCGCAATGGCCACCCCGGACCGCGCCCAATCGCTGCAAGCATTGTTCTCCGAGCAATGCAGCTTGCCGCAGACAGAAACAACGAATACATACGAGGTCGCTCGAACCAACGAAATCAGCGGCATATTGACCGACCTGCGCGGCTCGGCCCGCAGGGCCGCCCGAGAACGGCTCAGAACCCTGTTTGAAGCCGACAAGGCATTTGTCGGACCGCTGATTGCCAATTACATGAGCAGCAACCTCAACGACTATCAAGGCATGCTCGGAGCTCTGGTGGTGCTCGGCAGCGCCAATGGCGGTTGGTCAAATGCCGATATCGCCACCCTGCTCAAGGCCCTGGAGGGCAACCCGAATCTCAAGGACAAGACCTTCAAGGGCTGGTACGACAAAGCCATGTCCAACAAGAGTTGAAGGAGCTGGCACGGTGAAACAGCTTCAACCCCGCTCGCCGCCCCTGTAACCCGGCTCACTCCACCACCACGCCCCTGGCCACCACCCCACGCAACCGGCATGGCGCGCCCAGGCGGTCGAGCCGTGGCCGGCCGAACAGGTAGCCCTGGCCCCATTCGCCACCGCAGGCCGTGGCCAGGGCGCGGTCGGCTTCGCTCTCGATGCCTTCGATGATCACGCAGGGCGCCAGGGTCTTGCACAGCTGCACCAGGTGTTTCAGGGTCTGCACGCTGTTGGGTTCGCTGCGGGCGCGTTGCAGGTAGCCCTGGTCGATCTTGACCATGTCAGGAAGGCTCTGGCGGATGAATTCCAGGGTGCCGAGGCCGGCGCCGAAGTCGTCCACCGCCACCCGGCAGCCCAGCTCGCGCAGGCACAGGACAAACTCGATGGCCGCCTCGGTGCTCGGCGGCGTGGCGCTTTCGGTGATTTCGATCACCAGCCGCGCGGCCACCGCAGGCGCGTCGCGCAACCGCGCGAGGGTGGCGGACCAGAACGGATCGACGATCGCGCTCTGCGCCGAGATGTTGCAGCCCAGGCGCAGATGCTCGTCCTCCAGCAGGCGCTCGATCACGCCCCCCACCACGCTGCGGTCCAGCTCGCGCATCAGCTGATGGCGTTCGAGCATAGCGAACGGGTAGACGCCATTGCCGGGCTGTTCGACATGGCGCAGCAATCCTTCCAGGTACAGCACCCGGCTGGTGTCGGGCAGCCACACCACCGGCTGGAAGGCCAGCGCCAGTCGCCCCTGCGCCAGTTCCCGATAAAAGTCTTTGACGCTTTGCATGACAGATCCGTAGTCGAAGCGGCGACAGCGCGCCGGGTGGGCTTGGCCAGGATGCGTCGGCGCGCCCGACGCGCTAATGGCTCACTGCCACTTATGATCCCCCCTGCCCGGACGGCTCGAAAGTGTTCCCGGATACCTTTCGTTTGTCCTTGGAAACACCGCACCGCCCTTTCTCGACTGTGGCCCGAGGTTTATTGCGATCATGCGCCAGCGCCAATGACATCAATTAGCCACCAGTCCAGGAAGTACTATGCACAGAATGACCGGCACCAGTTTCCGGGTGCTTGCCGATGTCCTGAGCGACGCCGGAGTCAAGGTCGAGGCCTTGCTCAAGCGCCACGGCAGCAGCCACCAGGAGGCCTGTGAAAACCCCATGGGCGTCAGGCTGGAGCTGGTCTACGCGGTGCTGCAAGACGCCGTGCACCTGTGCGGCAACCCGGACCTCGGCCTGCTGGCGTACACCAAGGCCCACCCGGCCAACCTGGAAGTGCTCGGCTACGCGCTGATGTCCGGCGCCACCCTGGGCACCGCGCTGCAACGCCTGGTGGACTATCACTCGCTGGTCAGCAACGGCTTCTACCTGTGCCTGGAGCGCAGCCCCCAGGCCGTCACCCTGATCGGCTTCGACATCGCCCTCGAACCGGGCCAGGTACCGCGGGCCTTCATCGATGCCGGCGCGGCGCAGACCCTGGGCCTGGTGCACTGGCTGCTGCCCGGGCACAAGCCGCAACCGCTGGCGGCGAGCTTCACCTACCCGCGACCGCCCGACACCCGCGCCCTGGAGCGCCTGCTGGGCGCTAACCTGCAGTTCGACGCGCCCTACAACAGCCTGAGCTTCAGCCCGCGCGATTGCGCCATGGCCCTGCCCAGCGCCGACCCGGCCCTGGACGTGCTGCACATGGAATACGCGCGAACCCGCCTCAAGCTGCTGCTCGACGGCTCGATGACCGCGCGGGTAAGGCGGGTGTTGTCCGAGCGCCTGGCCCAGGGCGGGCCCAGCGACCTGCGGCATATCGCGCAGTTGGTGGGGGTCAGCAGCCGCAGCCTGCAGCGACGCCTGGGCAACGAAGACATGCACTTCTCGGCGCTGCTCGACGAAGCGCGGTTGATGCTGGCCCACAGTTTCCTGCGCAACTCGGCGCGCAGCGTCAAGTACATCGGCGCCCTGCTCGGCTTTCGCGACCAGAGCAGCTTTCACAAGGCCTGCCGCCGCTGGTTCGGCATGACCCCGGGGCGTTATCGCCAGGAAGGCTGAAGACCGCAAAACGCCGGGGCGATCCCCTGTAGGAGCGAGCTTGCTCGCGATGAACTCAAGAGCGCCGCGTTTACTCAAGTAAAGACGCGGTGTCGTTAGCCACCCTCGCGAGCAAGCTCGCTCCTACAAGATCGGCATCCGGCTGGTCAGATGAAATTCAGCGATGGCTGGCCTGCAGTTGCGGCTGTGCCTGGGGCATGGCCGAGGAATGGTGGTTGAGGATCTTCCACTGGCCGTCGATGCGCTCGTAGAGGAAGGTGTAGCGCGCCTGCACCTGGCGGGTCGCGCCACCGGCCTCGCTCAGGGTGAAGGTGTAGACGCCGCTGTCCATGGCCGCGTCCGGGCCCAGGCGGCGGATTTCCCGGTAGTTGATCTGGCCCACCGGCTTGCCCGCGAGGAAATGCTCGAAGTAGTCCTGGATCTGCGCCGGGGTGGTGCGCACCTGGTTCGACACGGTCGGCTGGAGGATCGCGTCGGCGGCGTAAAGACTGGTTACGTTTTTTGCACTGCCGCTTTGCAGGGCCGCGTTCCAGCGATCGAACAGGCCGGCAATCTCCCGGTCTTCCTGATTCTGCGGCTGCGCGGCGACGGTGCGGTACACATAAGGCGTGGCGTCCAGGGCCTGGGCCAGGGGCGCGGTCAGGGCCAGCAACAGGGCAATGGCGGTGGTTGGCAGTTTCATCGGAAGGCTCCAGTGGGTTTCAATGCGCCCACTTTGCCCACCCGTTGCTGCCTCGCCATCGGCCAACCGGTGCCGGCGGCCTATGCCATTCGGCAGATAGGCCCACAGCCGGCAACCGGGTCTAATGCCTGCTCGCGAGCGCACGCCCTTCACGCTGGAGCCTGTTTTTCATGCAAAGCCCGACCCACGACCCCGGCAGCGCCCTGGCCATTCGCAGCCAGTATCGCCAGGCGCAAAGCCGCGCGGCGCGCCTGCGCCTGCTGGTGGACACCGGCCAGGAACTGACCCAGCTGCCACCCGCGGCCATGCGCCAGCGCGCCCTGCAACGGGCCTGTGCCTTTATGGCGATGGACCACGGCCTGCTGCTGGAATGGCACGCCGCCCAACCGCCCCAGGCCACCGCCCAGCACGGCGGCAGCGAACGCCTGGCCGCCCTGCACGAGCTGGCCAAGTCTGCGACCCTGCACCCCGAATGGCTGCCGCAGACCGATGCCGCCCTGCCCCAGGTGCTGCGTATTCCCCTGCCCGGCGCCGACGGCCAGGCCTTCGGCGCGCTGCTGCTGGCCAACAGCGTGGCCCTGGCCGCGCCCGACAGCGAGGACCTGGAATCCCTGCAACTGTTGGCCACCCTGCTGGCGGCGCACCTGGAAAACCAGCGCTTGCTCCAGGCCCTGCAAGCCCGGGAACGCACCATGTCGGAACTGGTGCACCGGCTGTTCAGCGCCCAGGAAGACGAACGCAAGCGCGTGGCCTACGACCTGCACGACGGCCTGGCGCAAACCCTGGCCGGGCTGCACCAGCGCCTGCAGGGGTTTGCCGGGCGCTGCCCGACATTGCCACAGGAGCTGCACAACGAGCTGCAAAGCATCCTGACCCTGGCCCAGGGTTGCGTCGGCGAGGGCCGGCAGTTGATCGGCGGCCTGCGCCCCAACGTGCTGGATGACTTTGGTCTGTACAAGGCCATCGACAAGGAAGCCGACCGCCTGCGCGACGCCGGTCTCGAGGTGCACTGGCGGCAACAGTCCAGCGCGCGCCTGCCGGGCGCCAGCGAGATCGCCCTGTTCCGCATCGCCCAGGAAGGCATCAACAACATCCTCAAGCATGCCCGGGCCAGCCGCGCCGAACTGAGCCTGCAGCTGGCCGATGGCCAGGCCGCGCTGGCGCTGGCAGACAACGGCGTCGGCTTCGCCCTGGACAGCCCGCTGTCCAGCTGCGGCGGCCAGCACCTGGGTCTGGCGGCGATGCAGGAACGCGCCAGCCTGCTGGGCGGCGAGCTGTCCTGGCACAGCGCCCCCGGCCACGGCACCCGCCTGCTGGCCCGGGTGCCGCTGCCCACTGCGGGAGAGCAGCCATGAACCCTGCCCTGCGCCTGGTGCTGGCGGACGATCATGAAGTCACCCGCACCGGTTTTGTCGCCCTGCTCGCCGGCCACCCGGAGTTCGAGGTGGTCGGCCAGGCCCGCGATGGCCAGGAAGCCCTCGACCTGTGCGAGCGCCTGCAACCGGACATCGCCATCCTCGACATCCGCATGCCGCTGCTCAACGGCCTGGGCGCCGCGCGCCTGCTGCACCAACGGCAACCGGCGATCAAGGTGGTGATCTTCACCATGGACGACAGCCCCGACCACCTGGAAGCGGCGATTGCCGCCGGCGCCGTCGGCTACCTGCTCAAGGACGCCAGTCGCGGCGAAGTGCTCGGCGCCCTGCAGCGGGTGGCCCAGGGCGAGGAAGCCCTCAACAGCAGCGTCAGCGCCCGGCTGCTGCGGCGCATGGCCGAACGCAACGCCGGCGGCAGCGGCGGCGCCCAGGTTGTCGCCCTGACCGCCCGCGAACGCCAGGTGCTGGGGCTGGTGGCCGGCGGTTTCAGCAACCGCGAGATCGGCGAAAAGCTCGGCATCACCACCGGCACCGCCAAGGCCCATGTGGAACGGGTGATCGGCAAGCTCGGCGCGGCGGACCGCACCCAGGCCGCGGTGCGCGGCATCGCCCTGGGGCTGGTGGCGCAGCCCGCGGGAGACTGGCCATGAGGCTCCTGGCCAGCCGGCACTGGCTCGACCTGCCGCTGCGCGGCAAGGCGCTGGTGGTGATCTCCCTGCCGCTGGTGATCCTGCTGCTGTCGCTGGTGCTGATCTACATCACCGAACGCCAGACCGCCCGCGCCGAGGAAGACGTGCGCCGGGTGCTGCTGGTGCAGGGCGACATCCAGACCGTGCACACCCTGCTCGCCGAAGCGGCGGCCAGCGTGCGCGGCTACCTGCTGACCCGCCGCGAAGACTTCCTGCCCAGCTACGAACGTGCCCAGCCGCTGATCCAGGCCGCGCTGCAACGGCTGGACAGCAACATTCGCGATGCGCGCATGCGCGACCACCTCAAGGCCATCACCCCGCTGATCGGCCACAAGCTCGACGGCCTGGTGGCCCTGCGCAACGGTCGGCCCGACGACAGCGCCAGCATCACGGCGATCCTGATCGAGAACAAACAGGTGCTCGACGTGCTGCGCGAGCAGATCAGCGCCATGCGCATCCGCGAAGACGGCCTGCTCGCCGAACGCAGCGCCGCGGCCTCGGCGACCCGCATGCGCCTGCTGCTGGCCACGCTGCTGGCGGCGCTCTGCGGCTTGTTTGGGGCGATTGTCGCGGTGCTGTTCTTGTCCAAGGGCATAGTCGCCCGGGTGCAGCAGGTGCAAGGCAACGCCCAGCGCCTGGCCCTCGGCCAACCGTTGCGCCCGCAAGCCCCGGAACAGGACGAAATCGGCCAGCTCGGCACCCGCCTGGTGGAAGCCGGGCAACTGCTGGCCGAGCGCGAACGGGCCCTGCGCGACAACGAAGAACGCCTGCGGCTGATCATCGACGGGGTCAAGGACTACGGGATCTTCGCCCTCGACACCCAGGGCCGGGTCACCACCTGGAACGCCGGCGCCGAACGGATCAAGGGTTACAGCGAACAGGAAATCCTCGGCCGGCACTTCTCGCTGTTCTACCTGGCGGAAGAATGCCCGGCGCACCCGGACATGGCCCTGCGCGAGGCCACCCGCGACGGCCACTACATGGAAGAGGCCTGGCGCTGCCGCAAGGACGGCAGCCGCTTCTGGGCCAGCGTGGTGATCACCGCGCAGTACGACGCCAGCGGCGCGTTGCGCGGTTTCTCGAAGATCACTCGCGACATCACCGACCGCCGCGCCGCGGAAATAGCCCTGCGCACCGCCCGTGAGGAAGCCGAAAGCGCCAGCCGCGCCAAGAGCGAATTCCTCTCGCGCATGAGCCACGAACTGCGCACCCCGCTCAACGCCATCCTCGGTTTCGCGCAACTGCTGGACATGGACTCGCCCAGCGGCCAGCGGCCCCAGGTCGGCCATATCCTGCGCGCCGGCCAGCACCTGCTGACTTTGATCAACGAGGTGCTGGACATCGCCCGCATCGAGGCCGGGCACCTGGCGCTGAATGTCGAGCCGATCGCCCTGGCCGCGGTGCTGCACGAGGCCCTGACCCTGGTCTCGCCGATGGCCACCGACGCCGGCATCCAGCTGGCCGCCCTGCCCGCGCTGAGCGAGCACAGCGGGGTGATCGCCGACCGCCAGCGGCTGATCCAGGTGCTGCTCAACCTGCTGTCCAACGCCATCAAGTACAACCGGCCCCGGGGCCAGGTGCGGATCGCGGTCAAGGTGCTCGACACCCGGGTCGAGGTGGCGGTCAGCGACACCGGCGCCGGCATTCCCCTGGAGCGCCTGGACCAGTTGTTCCGCCCCTTCGAACGCCTGGGCGCCGACCCGCGGGTGGAAGGCACCGGCCTGGGCCTGGCCCTGAGCAAGAGCCTGCTGGAAATGATGGACGGCAGCCTGCGGGTGCACAGCACGCCGGGCCAGGGCTGCTGCTTTACCTTGCAACTGCCCTTTGTCCAGGTGGCCGCGGCCGGCGCGCGCCCGGCCCTGGAGCAACAGCTATTGGAACAACCGACGGCGGTGCTGCCGGCCCGGGCCGAGGCCGTGGCATACCGCGGCCAGGTGCTGTGCATCGAAGACAACCTGTCGAGCCTGGCGCTGATCGAAACCCTGCTGCAACGCCGCCCGGGCATTCGCCTGCTGTCGAGCATGCAGGGCCAGATGGGCCTGGACCTGGCGCGCCAGCATGCACCGCAACTGATCCTGCTGGACGTCAGCCTGCCGGACCTTACAGGCCTGGAAGTGCTGCGCCGGCTGCGGGAGACGCCGAGCACCGCCAGCACCCCGGTCGTGATGATCACCGCCGACGCCAGCGCCCTGACCCACCGCGCCCTGTTGCAGGCCGGGGCCACGGCGATCCTGACCAAGCCCATTCATATCCCGGCGTTTCTCGCCCACCTTGAGCAACATTTACCGGAGCCCGCATGAACCACGATTTGCGCATCCTGATCATCGACGACCAGCGCCCCAACCTCGAGCTGATGGAGCAACTGCTGGCCCGCGAAGGCCTGCACAACGTGCTGAGCAGCACCCAGCCGCTGCGCACCCTGGAGCTGTTCAACAGCTTCGAGCCGGACCTGGTGATCCTCGACCTGCACATGCCCGAGTTCGACGGCTTCGCCGTGCTCGAACAGCTCAACCGACGGATCCCGGCCCACGACTACCTGCCGATCCTGGTGCTGACCGCCGACGCCACCCGCGATACCCGCCTGCGCGCCCTGGCCCTGGGCGCCCGCGACTTCATCAGCAAGCCGCTGGACGCCCTGGAAACCCTGCTGCGGATCTGGAACCTGCTGGAAACCCGCGCCCTGTACAAAGCCCTGCGCCAGCAGGTGCCGGCGCAGCAGATCGAGCTGCTGCGCCGGCATCGGCAGTGAATGGCGAGCGGCCCTAGAGGTTGTACTCATCCAGCCTCGGCGAGTCGCCCACCTGCTCGATCAGCGCGGCATCGATGCGCAGCAGGTTTTCCGGCTGGTAGGTCAGCTGGCTGCCCCAGGGCTGGTCGTCGGCCAGGGAGCCTTTCAGGCGAACGGCCACGGAGTCATGCACCCGGACTTTCTGCCCTGGTTTATCCGTGAGAATCTCCCGCGACCTGGGTTTGCCAAACGGCGGCATCGAACCGTACTCACGGACTCGCTTGTGGGTCTTCGGGTTCCAGACCAGGCGTGGCACCCACTCGGCGATCAGCCAGTTGCGGGTCAGGGAATCGTGGGCCTGGGCCAGCGGATCCCGTAGCACCGAGGAGGCGGGATAGAGTTGCGCGCGACAGGCTTCGACATCGATGCTCAACCCGGCCTCCAGGCACTCGCCGACCATCCAGCGCAAGGCAATCAATGCCAGCTGCGATTCGCCGGCGGGGTAACCGCCGCCCACATCGGCATGCACACCGGCGAACCAGACCTGTTTCAGGTTCACGCTCTGGCCTTCTGTCCAGAGGTTCTGGCGGAAAAAGCTGCGGCGTTCGTCCAGGGACACCGCATGGCGGATGATCTTCACGTCCTCGTTCCGCCGCGTGTAGGGAACGATCAGCGGGTCGTACACCCAGCCCACCGAGCTCACGGTGTCGAACAGCCCGAGAAAGTGAATGCTCACCTTCCGGGCAAAGCTGGCCTTGAACGCGTCCATCAAATCGAAATCCGGTTTTTTATCCGCACTCATGCGCCACCAGGCGTAACTCATGGCGCGTTGGCGATTCGGCTTGGAATTATCAGCGGATTTCACGCGAGTGGTCAGCAGCGACCAGGCAAAGTCCATCAGCTGGAGCTGATGGGCCGGCAACAGGCCGATGGTGTGCAGCAGCGCCGCCAGGACCCGCACCGCGTAGGAGCCGCGGGAGAAACCGAAGAGGAAGATCTGGTCGCCGTCCCTGTAGTTCTCCATCAGGAAGCGGTAGGCATTGAGCACGTTGCGCTTGATGCCCCAGCCGAACATCAGCCCGGCGATGCGCGACGGCACCTTCTGCCATTCGAACAGGGTTTCGCTGAGCCCGAAGGTACCCACGCCCTGGTCGTAATAGGCCAGCAGCGTTTCGCTGTCCTTGGGTAGCGAACGAAACAGCCGGACCACGTTGGTCGGTTCGTCACTGAAACGGTTGTTGGTGCCGTCGATGCAGACAATCAGCTGGCGCGCCTTGATCCTTGTGTTGTCCACGACCTGGTTCCCTCGAGAGTCGTCAAGTGAGGTCCCCGCGCGGCCAATCGACCAGGCACGGACCGGTGTCACCCTACGTCCGTGTCATGACAACTGCTGCGGTAAAGCGTGAAGGGCTCTCCAAGGCATAGCAGCATTAACGGCGCCCGGCCATAAAGCCCCGGGCAATAAATGTCTGGACCATGCCCCCCCTCCGCAAGGAGGGGGGGGGCGCCGACGAGCCGTGCCTGGGCGCTAGAACCTGCCGCCCAACGGATACTCAATCGCCAGCCGCAACTGGTCGGCATCCAGTTCCGCCTGGGCCTTGTTGCCGCGGTGCACGGCGTGGCGCAGGGTGACGGCGAGGTTTTTCGCCGGGCCGGACTGCACCACGTACTTGGCCTGCAGGTCGCGTTCCCAGTGCTTGCCGCCTTCGCCGTAGCCCAGCCAGGCGTAGCCGCCGCGCGGGTCCATATGGCTGCCGTCGATGCCGCTGCCGCGCACGTACAGGGCGCTGAAGGTCAGGCCGGGCACGCTGTAGCCGGCCATGTTGAGGTCGTAGCGGGCTTGCCAGGAGGCTTCCTCAGGGGCGTTGAAGTCCGACAGGGCCACGGCGTTACTGAGCAGGATCGCGCCGCGAGTGACGTAGTCGTAAGGCGTGTCGCCGTCGACCTTCTGGTAGCCCAGGCCAAAACTGTGGGCGCCGCGCTTGTAGGTCGACATCAGGCTCCAGGTGGTGTTGTCGATGCGCCCCGACAGGGCCTTGCCGGTGTCCTGGGTGCGGTACAGGTTGAAGTCGAACGTCAGGTCCTGGCCCTGGCTCAACGGCAGGTTGTAGAGCGCGCCGAGGTACTGCTGGCGCCAGGTGTCTTCGTACAGGGCACTGAACAGGCTGGCGTTGAGGCCCTTGATTGCAGTATTGCGCACACCGATCAGGTCGAAGCTGTCGCCCTGCTGGCCATTGGAGTAATTGACCACGAACCCCTGGTCGTGGCTGGTGGCGTTGCGGTCGGTGCTTTCGTTGAAGTGGCCGCCGTACAGGGTGGTGTCGCTCAGCTCGCGGCTGGTGAGGAACCAGCCGGTGGCGGTCTCGGGCAGCAGGCGGCTGTCGGAGGAACCGAACACCGGGGTCTTGACCCGCTGCTCGCCGTAGCGCAGTTCGGTGGAGGAAAAACGCAGCTTGGCCACCGCGCCGCCGCGACTGAATTCGTCCTTGGGGTGGCCGTCGTTATCCACCCCCAGCAACCGCGCCTTGCCGGCCCGGCCACCGCCGCTGTCGAGTTTCCAGCCGGAATACACATGGGCGTCCAGGCCGAAGCCGAGCGTGCCCCGGGTAAAGCCGGAGCTGTAGTCGGCCATCAGGCCGTAGGCCCACTCCTCGGCCAGGTCGCTGCGTTCGGCGCGGGGTTTGTAGGCGTTGCGCGCGCCGTTGCTCAAGGAGCCGTGCCGATAGTCGCGACGGTCGTAGAGGCTGCGGTTGAACAGGCTCCACTGGCTCTCTTCGATAAAGCCCTTGGCATTGTCCTGTTCCGCGGCCAGCGCGAGCAGGCTCTGGCCTCCCCAATGCCAAAAAAATGCCAACAGCAGGGTGTGTCGGGTCAAAGTCTTCACTGTGGAACTCCCGAAAATCGATAAATGACAGGCGATAGGAAGCAGTGCGCCGCTATACGGGCGCACCACCGGGATCCCACTCAGAGGTATTTGAGGATCGCGATATCGCGGCGACGCTGCTTGAGGCCGGCGAACCAGCGCGTCGGGAAGAACAACAGCACGCCGAGGATCAGGCTCCACAGCCAGACGCCGGACAGGTTGTCGAAGCCGTAGTAAGTGCCCTGGTTGGCGCCCCAGATGGCCACGGCCACCAGGTACATGGCCTTGAGCACGTACAGGTGCAGCAGGTAGAAGAACATCGGCGCGCCGCCGTAGATCGCCAGTTGCGCGGTCGACCAGCGTTCCTGGACCTTCTCGAAGTACGCCAGGAGGATCAGCCCCAGGCCCAGGGTCGGCATCAGGAACATCAGCGACGGCGGGTACTTCCTGGCGCTCATGAAGCTCATGAAGGTGCGCAGCGCATCGCCGGTCTGCACCCAGGGCTTCTCGCCGTAGACGTTCAGGTAGCGGATGAACACGAAGGCCACCAGCAGGCCGACACCGACCTTGAGCAGCCGCGAAATGCGCGCCGCCGGCTGCACGTCCTTGCCGAACCACGGGCCGATGGCCCAGCCCAGCAGGATCACGCCGATCCACGGCAGCACCGGGTAGGTGGTGCGGGCCCGGGTGAACTCGGTGATGTCGATGAACACCCGCTGGTGCAGGATCGACCAGGGCACGAAGAACGGCGACTCGGGGCCCACCACCACGTCATCCAGCAGGTTGTGCCCGGCGACGATGGCCACCCCCAGCACGATCAGCCAGCTGCGCTTGAAGTGCAGCAGGCCGGCCAGCACGATCATGCAGATGCCGATGCACCAGATCACCTGCAGCCACAGGGTCTTGGGCGGGAACTCGGCGTTCCAGGCAAAACACACGAAGGTCAGTTCGAGGAACACCAGGAACAGGCCGCGCTTGAGCAGGAACACCGAGGTTTCCCCAAGGCTGTGTTTCTGGCTGTAGAGCCAGGCCGACAGGCCGGTGAGGAAAATGAACACCGGCGCGCAGATCTCGCTGAGCAGGCGGGTGAAGTACAGGTCCGGGGTCACGCTCAGGGCGTCGATCGGGTCGGTGACCTGGCGATGCAGGAGGAAGGTCTCGCGCACGTGGTCCACCAGCATGCACAGCATGACGAAGCCACGCAGGGCGTCGATCGCCAGCATCCGCGTATTGGCCTTGGCCACGCTGCCCGCCAGCGCAGGGGACGCAACGCCCGCCTGCCCTGCCAATCCAGTAGAAAGAGTCATATCAGTCACTCATGTTGAAGGTCGTTGAACCTGGGCAAAAACCCTGTCGCCGACTCGGCACAGGGGTCGGGACACGGGGTCAGGATTGCTTTTTCAAGCGCGCGACTTCCGAGGCCGGCAGCGTTGAAGGCGCCCGTGGCAACGGCGGCTTGCCCTGTGGCTGGTGGAACGACAGCGTGGAACTGAAGCTCTTGAGGTCGTAGGCCTCGGCCTGGTTGTCCGGGCCCTGGCGGGTGCCCGGGGTGCGGTCCTTGTATTCGGCGGCCACCACGTAGGTGCCCTGCCACGGCAGCGCGAAGCTGACCTTGCCGTCCTTGTCGCTGGTCTGGGTGAAGACTTCGCCCGAGCCGGTTTCCAGGATCACGTCCTGGGCGGCCAGCGGCTTGAGTTCATAGAACACCTGGAACTGCGCCTGGCCCGCGGCGGCCACGCCGGTGGGGACGATGTCCAGCGCCAGTTCCGGCTGGCGCGCGCGCAGGTCGCCGACCCAGCGGGTGGCGGGCGTCCAGTAGGTCTTGAGGGTCTTGCCGCCTTCGTGCAGGTCGAAGATCGGATACTGCGTGTCCTGCGCTAGCAGGCTTTCGTCGGCCTTGGGCTGATGGCCGACGCTGAACGACTGGCGTTGCAGGCTCAGCCCCAGGGCAGGATTCGCCACCGACCAGCCCTTGAGCTGGCGGAAGCGGTCGAGGCCGCCGGGGGTCACTTCCAGCATGTTCTTGTCGTACTCGCCGTAATACAGCGTCAGGGGCTGCCCCGGCGTGTGCTCGTACCAGATCTGGTGGGCCTGGGTACCACCGGCCAGCATCAGCGCGCCCAGCCCTATCAATGTGTTTGCCGTGTTCTTGTGCATCGTGTTGCGCTCCTTTGTGCTCTCATTCAACGAATCGCCGCCCCCGCTCTGATGGCGTTGAACTTCCCGGGGAGACGATGCGCACCTACCACTGGCTGGCATTACAGCGCAGGCCGTTCTGTGCTTTGTTCCGATTTGCCGCGGCACACGCCCGTCGCCTGCTGTTTTCTCAAGGCAAACAGCGATTTATGCGGTGTGCGCCAGGCTGAAGCATCCAGGGGTCAGCGGTGCGTGGATTGTCCGATCGGGGTGCACGCGGGGCTTTTCATGCCCGGTGTTGCTTCCTTGCGCGCCACCCGCTGTCACTCACGGGCCCGGCAAAAGGCCGGCCCAGACGCAAGCGCGCCCGGTCAGGGGCGCGCGTGAGGGTGATTGATCAGGCGACAAAATGTTATCAGATAACATTTCATTTTGAGAGAAGAACGCGTCAGTGGCGCAACAATTTACGCAGGGGCACGCCGTCCTTGAGGACCGGCGACTTGATGACGATGTAGCTGAAGTACTTGGAGATGCCGATGTTCTTGTCCAGCAGGCTTTCCACCACCTCCTGGTAATGCTGGATGCTGCGGGTCATGAACCGCACCAGATAGTCGTAGCCGCCGCTGATCAGGTGACACTCGAGCACCTCGTCCACCAGGCGGATATTCGACTCGAACTTGGCGAAGTCTTCGCGCTTGTGGTCGCTCAGGGTGATCTCGGTGAACACCATGACCGAGTCGGTGATCTTGGCCAGGTTCAGGTGCGCCTTGTAGCTGGAAATGTAGCCGGCCGACTCCAGGCGCTTGACCCGCTGCAGACACGGACTGGCCGACAACCCCACGGCGTCGGCGAGGCTGACATTGGTCATGCGTCCGTCTTTTTGCAGCTCAACCAAGATGTTGATATCAATACGGTCCAGTTTGACTAAACCTTCCATCGTTTACCTCTTGATTGCTGTGGGATGCAATCGACAAGCAAAATCAGCGCCGTAACGACGCCTGATGCTGGGCCACCAGGTCGGCCATGCTGTTGATGCAGTAGTCGGCGGCGCAGGGTTGCGGATTGCGGCTGCCGGCGCGGCAAATCAGGCACAGGCCCGCCGTCGCTTGCGTCGCGGTGGCCGGCGGCCGGGTCACCTGGAGAATGTCCTCGGCGCGCAGGTCGTTGTCCGCCAGCCACTGGCGATCCTGCAGCGGCTGGCTGGCCAGGGAGATGAAATCGTCCTGGGCGATCCCCAGCCGCTCGCACAACAACGCGCGGTCCTCGGCATCGCGATCGCCCTGCACCAGCAGCCGATAGAACTTGCGCAGGTACAACATCGCCCCCGGCGCGTCCTCGAACAGCGACCAGCCCGCCACCGAACGGGCGAAGCTCATGCCCTCCTCCCAGGACGCCTTCAGGCCCCAGCGCTCGGCCAGCTGGCGATGGGCGAAACACAGCAGGCCGCTGAACCCCAGCTCGGCGAAACGCGGGTACAGGCCCCGCACCGTTTCGGCGAATTCGCCCAGCACCTGTTCCTTGTCCGCCTGCCCGCGGCGACTGTCGAGCAAGGGCTGCAAGGCGGCCCAGACCCCCGAGTCGCGGTCCACCAGGACCGCGTCGCAGTCGATCAGCAACGCACGATAATCAGTCAGCCCCATGGCGTGTACAGCCTCCTATGATGCGTTCCATCGATCCATGCTCCAAAAATGCCCACCGGTGGCGCCCGGCAGCCCGGCGCCGACCGGGGCATCAGCTCAGTTCAAGACTCGTGCCAGCGCGGCGTCGAGAATCGCCAGGGCTTCGTCGATCTGCTCGGGGGTTGTTACCAGCGGTGCCAGGAAGCGCAGGACGTTACGGTGGACCCCGCACTTGATCACCAGCAACCCGCCCAGGCGCGCCTGGTCGATCAGCCGCTGCGTCAGCTCGGCATCCGGGCTGCGCGCCGCGTCGTCCTTGACCAGTTCCAGCGCCAGCATGAAGCCGCTGCCACGCACATCGCCGATGCATGGGTACAGCCGCTGCAGGCGCAGCAACCCTTCGCGCAGACGCAAGCCCAGCGCCACGCCGCGGGCCAGCAACTGTTCCTCTTCGTAGGCATCCAGCACCGCCAGCGCCGCGGCGCAGGCCAGGGCGTTGCCGCCGTAGGTGCCGCCAAGGCCGCCGGGCAGCGGCGCGTCCATGATCTGCGCCTTGCCCACCACGCCGGACAGCGGCAAGCCGCCGGCCAGGCTCTTGGCCACGGTGACCAGGTCCGGCTGGATGCCGGCGTGCTGGAAGCCGAACCAGCTGCCGGTGCGACCGAAGCCCGTCTGGATTTCATCAAGGATCAACACGATGCCGTGTTGCGTGGCCAGGGCGCGCAAGGCCTGGAGGAACTCCGCCGGAGCGGCGAGGAAACCGCCGTCGCCCTGCACCGGCTCGATGATGATCGCCGCCACGCGCTCGGGCGCGACCTGGGTGGCGAACAGCTCCTGCAACGCCTGCAGGGCCATCTCGCTGCTGACCCCACGATAGGCGTTCGGGTACGGCGTATGGAACACCTCGGGGGCAGTGCCGAAGTTCTGTTTATACGGCTGGCTCATGCCGGTCAGCGTGCTGCCGAGCAAGGTGCGGCCATGGAAACCGCCACGAAAGGCGATCACCGCCGGACGCTGGGTATGGGCGCGGGCGATCTTCACCGCGTTCTCCACGGCCTCGGCGCCAGAGGTGAAGAACGCCGCCTTGTAGGGCTCGGTGCCGCCGATCATCTGGCTCAGGCGCCGGGCCAGGTCCAGGTAGGGTCTGTAGGCCACCACCTGGAAGCAGGCATGGGAGACTTTCTGCAACTGCGCCTGCACCGCCGCCACCACCCTGGGGTGGTTGTGGCCGATGTTCAACACGCCGATGCCGCCAACGAAATCCAGATAGCGCTCGCCGTCCACGTCCCACACCTGGGAGCCCTCGGCGCGGTCGATGACCAGCGGATGGGCAGTGACCACGCCCCGCGGCACGAACCGATCGCGCTGCTGGAGCCAATGAGGTGTTTCGTCGACCTTGCTATTCATGGCGTTCCTCATACTGAGCCAGGCAACCGGGAAGCGGTTGCGATGGCTTCAGATTAAGGCTTCGACGGAACCGACTCAGCCGAACTTGGCCCCTGAGAAATCCGGATCCACTGTTTTCACCCCGGCAAACGGCAGATTCCTTCAGCCCCGCCGAATCTGCCGGCCAGGGCCGCGAAGCGTGTTGTACAAGGCTTTCGGACGCGGCCTTTCGACAGATCCTGCTTTGCCGTTACGGCATCATGAAAGCATCCCCCGTCGATCAGGAGCCGCCCATGGCCCTTCTCTATAAAGCTGACCCCGTGCGTGGCGAACACTGGCGGGCGCTGTTCGCCGAACAGGCCCCGGACATTCAATGGCGCGCCTGGCCAGACCTTGGCAACCCCGAGGAGATCCGCTACCTGGCGGCCTGGCAGGCACCGGACGACCTGAGCCTGTTGCCTAACCTGGAAGTGCTGTTCGCCCTCTCGGCCGGGGTCGATCAACTGGACCTCGCGCGCCTGCCGCCGGACTTGCCAGTGGTGCGCCTGCTGGACCCTGGCATCACCCTGGGCATGTGCGAATACGCCAGCTTCGCCGTGCTCAGCCTGCACCGCGACATGCTGCGCTACCGGCAGCAACAGCTCGCCCGCTGCTGGCAGGCGCACCTGCTGCAACCGGCGGCGCAACGCCGGGTCGGGGTCATGGGCCTGGGGCAACAGGCGCAGCAGATCCTCGCCACCCTGCGGCCGCTGGGGTTCGCCCTGTCCGGCTGGGCCCGCAGCGCCCACCGCATCGACGGCGTGCAGTGCTTCGCCGGCAACCAGCAGTTGCCGGCCTTTCTCAGCCAGTGCGACATCCTGCTGTGCGTACTGCCCCTGACCGAACAGACCCAGGGCATCCTCGACCGCGAGCTGTTCCGTCAGCTACCCCGTGGCGCGGCGCTGATCAATATGGGCCGTGGCGGCCACCTGGTGGAGCAGGACCTGCTCGACGCCCTGGCCAGCGGCCAGCTCAGCGGCGCGGTGCTCGACGTCCTGCAACAGGAACCGGCCCCGGCCGAACACCCGTTCTGGGATCACCCGCAGATCCTCCTGACCCCGCACATCGCCGCCATGACCCAGCCGCAAAGCGCCTTCGCCGTGCTGCTGGACAATATCCGTCGCCACCAGCGCGGCGAACCGATGCTCGGGCAGATCGACCGAACCCAGGGCTACTGACCCCCACGATCGCTGTAGCCGCTGGCGCAGCCTGCGATCGGCGGCGCAGCCGTCGCAAAACCGCTGACCGCGGTGCACCAGGCCGACCCGGGATACAGCCTGGCGGGCTAGCGCCCGATCGCAGCCTTCGGCAGCGGCTACAGGGTTCGGCGTTCGGCAGGGAAAAACGGGATTGCTGTAGCCGCTGGCGCAGCCTGCGATCGGCGGCGCAGCCGTCGCAAAACCGCTGACCGCGGTGCATCAGGCCGACCCGGGATACAGCCTTGGCGGGCTAGCGCCCGATCGCAGCCTTCGGCAGCGGCTACAGGGGCCGGCGTTCGCCAGGAAAAAACGGGATTGCTGTAGCCGCTGGCGCAGCCTGCGATCGACGGCGCAGCCGTCGTAAAACCGCTGACCGCGTGCATCAGGCCGACCCGGGATACAGCCTTGGCGGGCTGGCGCCCGATCGCAGCCTTCGGCAGCGGCTACAGCGCTTCGGCAATCGCCGCGCCGACGTCTTGGGTCGAGGCCTGGCCGCCCAGGTCCGGGGTGATCGGGCCCTGGGCGATCACCTGTTCGATGGCCTTGAGAATGCCGTCGTGGGCGTCGCGGTAGCGCTGCTCGCCATTGCCGAGGAAATCCAGCATCAGCGCGCCGGACCAGATCATCGCGATCGGGTTGGCGATATTGCGCCCGTAGATGTCCGGGGCCGAGCCGTGCACCGGCTCGAACAGCGACGGGAAGCGCCGCTGCGGGTCGAGGTTGGCCGAAGGCGCGATGCCGATGGTGCCGGCACAGGCCGGGCCGAGGTCGGAGAGAATGTCGCCGAACAGGTTGGAGGCCACCACCACGTCGAAACGCTCCGGCTGCAAGACAAAACGCGCGCAGAGAATATCAATGTGCTGCTTGTCCCAGCTGACCTGCGGGTACTGCTCGGCCATCAGCGCCGTGCGCTCGTCCCAGTACGGCATGCTGATGGAAATCCCGTTGGACTTGGTCGCCGCGGTCAGGCGCTTGCGCGGCCGGGCCTGGGCCAGGTCGAAGGCGTACTGGAGAATGCGGTCCACGCCACGCCGGGTGAACACCGACTCCTGCAGCACCAACTCATGCTCGGTGCCCTCGAACATCTTGCCGCCCACCGAAGAATACTCGCCCTCGGTGTTCTCGCGGATCACCACGAAATCGATGTCCCCCGGCTCGCGCCCGGCCAACGGGCACGGCACCCCGGGGAACAGCCGCACCGGGCGGATATTCACGTACTGGTCGAAGTCGCGGCGGAACTTGAGCAGCGAACCCCACAGGGAAATATGGTCCGGCACCTTGTCCGGCCAGCCCACGGCGCCGAAATAAATGGCGTCGAAATCCTTGAGCCGCTCGAACCAGTCCCCGGGCATCATCTGCCCGTGTTCCAGGTAGTAATCGCAGTGCGCCCAGTCCAGCACCTCGATCTCCAGGTCCAGCTGCCACTTGTGCGCTGCCTGCCGCAGCACCCGCAATCCTTCCGGCAACACTTCCTTGCCGATCCCGTCGCCGGCGATGGCGGCGATCCTGAATGCCTTGCTCATATCGCATGTCTCCTCGAAGTCGGTGCGGGCGGGTCACAGGCCGCCGATGTGGAACGCCTTGATCTCCAGGTATTCGTCCAGGCCGTACTTGCTGCCTTCGCGGCCCAGGCCCGATTGCTTGATGCCGCCGAACGGCGCCACTTCCATGGAGATGATCCCGGTGTTGAGGCCGACCATGCCGAACTCCAGCGCTTCGCCGAAACGCCAGGAGCGGCGCAGGTCCTGGGTGAAGTAGTAGGCGCCCAGCCCGTAAGGCGTGGCATTGGCGATGGCCAGCGCCTCGGCCTCGTCGTGAAAGCGCATCAGCGGCGCCACCGGGCCGAAGGTTTCCTCATGGGCCAGGAGCATCTCGGTGCTGGCCTCGCCCAGCACCGTGGGCAGCACGAACTGGCTTTCGCCCTGGGGAATCGCGCCGCACAGCAGGGTCGCGCCCTTGCCCAGAGCGTCGTCGATATGCCGGGCGACCTTGCTCACCGCCGCGGCATTGATCAGCGGGCCGATGCTCACGCCCGGCTCCAGGCCATTGCCGACCTTGAGCTTGGCCACCTCCTCCACCAGGCGCTGGGCAAAACGTGCGTAGATGCCGTCCTGGACCAGGATGCGGTTGGCGCAGACGCAGGTCTGCCCGGCGTTGCGGAACTTGCTCTGCATGATCCCGGCGATCGCCTGTTCCAGGTCGGCGTCGTCGAACACCACGAACGGCGCGTTGCCGCCCAGCTCCAGGCTCAGGCGCTTGATGTGCTCGGCGCTCTGGCGCATCAGCAGGCGGCCGACCGCGGTGGAACCGGTAAAGGAAATCTTGCGCACCGCCGGGTTGCCGGTCAGCTCTTCGCCAATCCCGGCGGGCATGCCGGTGAGCACACTGAACACCCCCGCCGGAATCCCCACCCGCTCGGCCAGCACCGCCAGGGCCAGGGCCGACAACGGCGTCAGGTCGGAAGGCTTGACGATGATCGGGCAACCGGCGGCCAGGGCCGGCGCGCATTTGCGGGTGATCATCGCGTTGGGGAAATTCCACGGGGTGATCGCCGCGCAGACCCCCACCGGCTGCTTGAGGGTCAGCAAGCGCCGGTCGCCAGCGGGTGCCGGCAGGGTGTCGCCGCAGATGCGCCGCGCCTCCTCGGCGAACCATTTGACGAAACCGGCGCCGTAGCGGATTTCGCCCTGGGCTTCGGCGAAGGGCTTGCCCTGTTCGGCGGTCATGATCAGGGCCAGGTCGTCGAGGTTGTCGAGCATGGCCTGGTACCAGCGCTCCAGCAGCTGTGCCCGCTCCGCCGCCGGGCGCGCGCGCCAGGCCGGCCAGGCGCGTTCGGCGGCGGCGATGGCCTGGCGGGTCTGCGCGCCCTGCAGGGCCGGGACCCGGGCCAGGCATTCGCCGCTGGCCGGGTCGAGCACCGCCAGGGTCGCGCCATCGTCGGCGGCCACCCACTGCCCGTCGATGTAGGCCAGTTCCACCAAGAGGCTGGGGTCTTTCAAACGATTCTTGAGCATGGTCGAGTCCTGTTCCGAGACAGCCCCCAGTCTAAGCAGGCACCGCAGCCCAGGATGCTGAAAGCGCCGGGCCGACAGCGTCGGATGCTGAAAAACGCGGCGCCACAGCAGGCTCTACCGAGAACCTGAACACCGCCCTGTAGCCGCTGCCGAAGGCCGCGATCGGCGGCGCAGCCGCCGTGAAACCGCTGACCGCGTGCATCAGGCCGATCCGGGATACAGGCTTGGCGGGCTGGCGCCCGATCGCAGCCTTCGGCAGCGGCTACAGGGTTCGGCGTTCGGCTGGAAAACCGAGATCGTTGTAGCCGCTGGCGCAGCCTGCGATCGGCGGCGCAGCCGTCGTGAAACCGCTGACCGCGTGCATCAGGCCGATCCGGGATACAGCCTTCGCGGGCTAGCGCCCGATCGCAGCCTGCGGCAGCGGCTACAGGGTTCGGCGTTCGGCAGGAAAACCGGGATCGATGTAGCCGCTGGCGCAGCCTGCGATCGGCGGCGCAGCCGTCGCAAAACCGCTGATCGCGGTACATCAGGCCGATCCGGGATACAGGCTTGGCGGGCTGGCGCCCGATCGCAGCCTGCGGCAGCGGCTACAGGGTTCGGCGTTCGGCAGGAAAACCGGGATCGCTGTAGCCGCTGGCGCAGCCTGCGATCGGCGGCGCAGCCGTCGTAAAACCGCTGATCGCGGTGCCTCAGGCCGACCCGGGATACAGCCTTGGCGGGCTCACGCCCGATCGCAGCCTTCGGCAGCGGCTACAGGGTTCGGCGTTCGGCAGGAACACCGGGATCGCTGTAGCCGCTGGCGCAGCCTGCGATCGGCGGCGCAGCCGTCGTGAAACCGCTGACCGCGGTGCGTCAGATCGATCCGGGATGCAGGCTTGGCGGGCTGGCGCCCGATCGCAGCCTTCGGCAGCGGCTACAGGTGACGGCTCAGCGTTTCAGGGAACCCAGCAAGCCTTCGAGAAAACGCTGGCCGGCGTCCATCTGGCTGACCTCGATGAACTCGTCGGGCTTGTGCGCCTGCTCGATGGAGCCCGGGCCGCAGACCACCACCGGGATATCCAGGCGCTGGTTGAACAGGCCGCCTTCGGTGCCGAAGCCGACCTTGGCGTAGCCGGTGCCGGGCGCGGCGAAGTCGTGGAGGAAACGCACCGCCTCGACACTCGGATGGGTCTCCAGCCCCGGGTAGACATTCAGGGTTTCGATCTCGATGGCCGCCACCTCGGAAAGCTGGCGCGCCTCGCGCACGATCAGCTCGGCGCGTTCGCGCATCTGGTCGAGGAACTGCTCAAGATCGTCCGCCGGCAGGTTGCGCACCTCGAAATCCAGGGTGCACAGGTTCGGCACTATGTTCAGCGCCTTGCCGCCGCCAATCTGCCCGACGTGCACGGTGCTGTAGGGAATGTCGTAGTCGGCGTCCCGCGCGCCCTGCTCGCGCAGGCGCTGCTGGCTGTCGCGCAAACCGGCGATGAAATCGCAGGCCAGGTGAATCGCGTTGGCCGCCAGCGGCGCCAGGGAGGAATGCGCTTCCTGGCCACGGCAATGGGCGCGGTACGAGCCCTTGCCCTTGTGCCCGAGCACGAACTGCATGTGGGTGGGTTCGCCGATCAGGCACAGGAACGGCCGCACCGGCGCCAGGTGCAGCACGTCCAGCAGCCGTCGCACGCCGACGCAGCCGATTTCCTCGTCATGGGACAGCGCCAGTTGCAGCGGCCGGCTCAAGGTGCAGTCCGCGGCATCGAGCATGGCGTCTATGGCCAGGGCGATAAACCCCTTCATGTCGCAGCTACCGCGCCCGTAGAGGCGCCCGCCCTGCTCCGTGACCTGAAACGCCGGCAGGCTCCAGGCCTGGCCTGCGGCGGGCACCACGTCGGTGTGCCCGGACAGCAGGATCCCCGGCAGTTCCCGGGGCCCGGTGCTGGCGAACAGGTTGGCCTTGCGCCCGCTTTCGTCCTTGACGATCAGCGACTCGATGCCCTTGCCCAGCAGCAACTCGCGCACGTATTCGATCAGCGCCAGGTTCGACTCCGAGGACACGGTGTCGAAGGCGATCAGGCGCTTGAAGATCTCCAGTACCCGGGGTTTCATGAGGCCTTGCTCCGTTGTGCGGTGGTGCCGGCGAAGCGGCGAATCGAAAAGGGCTCGATCGAAGTGCCGGTGCTGCCGGTGGCGATCAGCTCGGCCATCACGTCGCCGACGCCCGGGCCGAGCTGGAAGCCATGGCCACAGAAACCGAAGGCGTAGTACAGGCCGTCGACCTGGCCGCTGGGGCCCATGATCGGCAGCGAATCGGGCAGATACCCTTCGATGCCGCTCCACACACGGATGATGTTGAGGTTGCCGACGCCCGGCAGCAGCCGGCGCATCTGCTGGATCTGGTTGAGGATGCTGCGCGGTTCGACCTGGGCGCGCCTGGTGAGCATGTCCGGTTTGCTGCGGTAGCCACCGCCGATGATGATGTTGCCGCGGGGAATCTGGCGGAAGTAGATCACCTCCTCGGGGATCTTGGTGTAGACCCCGATCACCGTCGGCAAGGCGTAAGGCACCGGCTCGGTGACCGCCATCTGCGGACCGTTGGTGTCCAGCGGCACCGGTTCGCCGAACTGCTCGGAGAGCTTCTGGCCCCAGGCGCCGGCGGTGATCAGCAGGCGTTCGGCGCTGAACTGGCGGCCATCGGTGGTGCCGACCAGGAACCCGCCGCCGACCTTCTGCACCTCGCTCACCTCGGTGCGTTCTTCGATCCGCGCCCCGGCGCGCACCGCCGCCCGGGCAAAGGCCGGGGCCGCCAGGCGCGGGTTGGCGTGGCCGTCATGGGGCGCGTAGGAGCCGCCCTTGACGTCCGGCCCGAGAAACGGGAAACGCTCGTGCAGCTCGCGGCCGCGGTAGATCTGCAGGTCCAGCTCACGCGCCTCGGGCGCCGCGGCATAGGCTTCCAGTTCGGCGATCTCGTCCTCGCGATAGCACACCCGCATATGCCCGCTGGCGATGAACTCCAGGTCGTCGTCGATCAGTTCCGGCAGGCGCTTCCACAGGGCCCAGGAACGGTTGGCCAGCTCCAGCTGACCGAGATAACGGCCCTGGCGCCGCACGTTGCCGAAGTTCACCCCGCTGGCGTACTGGCCGATCTGGTCGCGCTCCAGCAGGGTCACCGACTGGCCGCGCCGGCGCAGGAAAAACGCCGCCGCCGAGCCCATCAGGCCGCCGCCGACAATCAGCACATCGGACTGTTGCACGGTCATGGCGTCACCTCCCCGGTGAGCATCGAAAGGGGTTTGACCGGGGCCTGGCCGCGCTGCCGGCCCACCTCCTGCACCGCGACCCCGGCCGCGGCGGCGATCACCTCGGCCCCCGCCTGGGAACAGTAGCGGCCCTGGCAGCGGCCCATGCCGACCCGGCTGAAGGCCTTGGCGCGGTTGACCTCGCAGGCGCCCTTCTCACGCACGGTGCGGCGCAGTTCGCCGGCGCTGATCATCTCGCACCGGCAGACGATGGCCGTGTCCGGCAGTGCCTTGGCCTGGGCGCTCGGCCAGGGAAAGGCCTGGGCCAGGCCGAGGCGGAACTGGTCCATCACCGCCAGGGCCTGGCGCTGTTCGTCCACTTCCGCGGCGTTGACCGGCAGTTGCAGATCCTCGAGCAGTGCCAGCGCCGAGAGGCGCCCAGCGTGTTCGGCGGCGTCGGCGCCACGGATCTTCGCCCCGTCGCCGGCGGCGTAGACCCCGTTGACGCTGGTGCGCCCGGCCTCGTCGAGTTCCAGCAGCCACTGGCTGGACGCCGGGTCGAAGGCCAGGCGGCAACCGGCGAGGTCGGCCAACTGGGTTTCCGGACGCAGGTGATACCCCAGGGCCAGGGCATCGCACTCGACATCCAGGCTGTCGCCCTTGGCGGTCTTGACCTGCACCAGGCTGATCCCGCCCTGGGCATCGCCCAGTACCCGGATCGGCTGGATGCCCAGGTGCACCGGGACCCGGGCCAGGCACAGCCGCGCCAGCAGCTTCATGCCGGTCCAGAGCAATCCCGGGCGCGCCAGCAGCTTCGGCAAGGCGCCGATGCGCTTGCCCAGCGGCGAGGTGTCGAGCACCGCCGCGACCCGCGCCCCGGCCTTGAGGTACTGGCTGGCCACCAGGTACAGCAGCGGCCCGCTGCCCATGAACACCACGCGGTGGCCGATGGACACCGACTGCGCCTTGAGGGCGATCTGCGCGCCGCCCAGGCTGTAGGTGCCCGCCAGTTGCCAGCCTTCGAGCGGCATCAGGCGGTCGGTGGCGCCGGTGCAGAGGATCAGCGCGTCGTAGTCCAGGGTGAAGTGCCGGCCCTGGCTGACGCAGCACAGCTGCCCCGGGGTCAGGTTCCACGCCAGGGTGTCCGGGCGATAGTCGATGCGCGGGCGCAGGCGCTCGAAGCTGTCGTGCAGGGCCCGGGCCTTGTGCGCTTCGCTGCCGTACAGGGTGGCGTAGTCGCGGCGGAAACCTTCGGGCTGGCGACGGTAGATCTGCCCGCCGTCACGGCGGTTTTCGTCGATCAGGGTCGGCACGATGCCGGCCGCCAGCAGGGTTTCGGCGCAGCGGGTGCCGGCCGGGCCGGCGCCGACTATCACCACCCGCGGCGCGCTACCGGACGGGATGTTCAGCCGTGCAGTGGCCATATCGCCTCCGGTTGTGTGGTGAGAATGTCCAGGCCCTCGCGGACCTCGCTGGAACAGGCGCGCAGGCGCTCGCCGGCGCGGGTCCAGACCCAGCAGTCCTGGCAGGCGCCCATCAGGCAGAAGCCGGCGCGCCGGCCGGAATCGAACTCCGACTGGCGCAGGGCCGTCCGCTGGGTCAGCAACGCCACCATCAGCGTGTCGCCCTGCAATGCCTCGATGGGCTCCCCGTCCACCCGCAGCCGTACCAGCGCCCGTTCGCGCTCGCCCAGCCGTACAAAACGCCCCTTCATGCGTAGGCTCCCTCGGTCATGCCATTGAAGTTCTGTTGGCTCTGCAGCAACTCGCCGCTGTCACGGTGGCAGAGGATCTCGCTGCCGCCGTCGATGGCGCGGCGGTTCGGCGCGGTGCGGTTGCACAGGCCGTCGATGCGCACCGGGCAACGATTGAGGAAGGTGCACAGCTCCGGCACATTGGCCTTGGCGCCGATCGGCGGCAGGCTGGCGCAGGTGCTGCCGCAGCTTTCCAGCCAGCCCTGGCACAGCTCCGGCACCGAGTGGATCAGCAGGTCGGTGTAAGGATGGAACGGCGCCTGGCCGAAGGCCGCGCGGCCGCCGGCCTCGACCTTGTGCCCGCTGTACATCACCACGATGTCGTCGCACAGCGCGCGCACCGTGGAAATGTCATGACTGATGAACAGGTAGGACACCCCCAGCTCCTGGCGCAGGTCGCGCAGCAGTTCGAGAATCGCCGCGCCGACCACGGTATCCAGGGCCGACGTCACCTCGTCGCAAAGGATCAGGTCGGGCTTGGCCGCCAGCGCGCGGGCCAGGTTGACCCGTTGCTTCTGCCCGCCGGACAGCTCGTTGGGCCGCCGCTGCGCGAGCGTGCGCGGCAGCCGCACCAGGTCCAGCAGCTCGTCGATGCGCTGGCGCAGCGCGGCGCCCTTGAGGCCGAAATACATCTTCAGCGGCCGGCTGAGAATGGCGCTGACGCTGTGCATGGGGTTGAGCGCGGTGTCGGCGTTCTGGAACACCATCTGGATCCGCCGGAACTGCTCGTCGGTACGGCTCGACAGGCTGCCGCCCAGGGGCTGGCCGTCGAAGGTCAGGTTACCCAGGGCCGGGGCCAGCAGGCCAGCCACCACCCGCGCCAGGGTCGATTTGCCTGAGCCGGACTCACCGATCACGCCGATGGCCTGGCCACGGCGCACGGTCAGGTCGATGTCCTCCAGCACGCGGATCATCGGCATGCCTTGCAGGTTCTTGTTGCCGTAGCCGGCGGTCAGGCCCTTGATGGTCAGCAGCGGCTGGTCCTCGGCGATATCGCTGGGCGGGCGAATGGTCGAGTCCGGGCGCGCGGCCGCCAGCAGGCTGCGGGTGTAATCGTGGGCCGGGCCCTCGAGCAGCGGCGCGGTGGCGCTCTGTTCGAGGATCTGGCCGCCGTTGAGCACCACGATCTGATCGGCCATCTGCGCCACCACCGCCAGGTCGTGGGACACATACACCGCCGTGGCCCCGCGTTCGCGCACCACCCGTTTGAAGGCGCGCAGCACGTCGATCTGGGTGGTGACGTCGAGCGCGGTGGTCGGTTCGTCGAGGATCACCAGCAGCGGGTCGCTGATCAGCGCCATCGCCGCCATCACCCGTTGCAACTGGCCGCCCGAGACCTGGTGCGGGTAACGCTGGCCGATGTGTTCCGGGTCCGGCAGGGCCAGGTCGCGGAACAGCTCGATGGCCTTGGCCTCCAGGTTGGCGCGGCTGTCCAGGCCATGGATCAGGGCGCCCTCCAGCACCTGGTCGAGCAGGCGTTTCGCCGGGTTGAAGGCCGCCGCCGCGCTCTGTGCGATGTAGGACACGCGATTGCCGCGCAGGCCCTGCAACTGTTCCTCGCCCAGGGCCAGCATGTCGTGTTCGCCGACCCGCACCACCCCCGACGCCAGGCGACAACCGCGGCGGGCATACCCCAGCAGGGCCAGGGCGATGGTGGTCTTGCCCGAGCCGGACTCGCCGATCAGCGCCAGCACCTCGCCCTGCTCCAGGGCGAAGCTCACGCCCTTGACGATCTCCACTTCGCCGCCCTCGCCGTCGGCGACCACCCGCAGGTCTTGCACTCGAATCAACTGGCTCATTTCAATGACCTCCCGGACGGCGGCTGCGGCGCGACGAGATCCTGTCGATGAACAGGTTCACGCCAATGGTCAGGGTGCCGATGGCCAGCGCCGGGATGACGATGGCCGGCGCGCCCTGGTTGAGGCCGCCGATGTTCTCGCGCACCAGCGAACCGAGGTCGGCGTCCGGCGGCTGCACGCCCAGGCCAAGGAAGCTCATGCCGCTGAGCAGCAGGACGATAAAGCCGAAGCGCAGGCCAAGGTCGGTGAGCACCGGGTTGAGCATGTTCGGCAGGATCTCCGCGCAGGCGATGTACAGCCGGCGCTCGCCGCGGGTGCGGGCCACCTGCACGTACTCCAGGGCTTCGATATTCACCGCCAGGCTGCGGGCGATACGGAACGCCCCGGGGGTGAAGCTCAGCACCGCGGTGCACACCAGCAGCACCACCGAGGAGCCGAAGGCCGAGACCATGATCAGCGCCAGCATCTTGCTGGGGATGGAGATAAAGGCGTCCATCAGGCGGCTGATGACTTCATCCAGCCATTTCGGCGCGACCACCGAGAGCAAGGCGCAGGCGGTGCCCAGGCCGCTGGCCAGGACCGCGGAAATCAGCGCCAGGCCGACGGTGAAGCGCGCGCCCACCAGCACCCGGCTGAGCATGTCGCGGCCCAGGTAATCGGTGCCGAACGGATAGGCCGCGCCCATGGCGTCGAACACATTGGCGGACACCACTTCGCCCACCGGGTGCGGCGCCAGCCAGGGGCCGAACAGCGCCACCAGCAGCCACAGCACACACATCGCGGCCCCGGTCAGGCCGAGCCAGGAAGGCCCGTGGGACACCTTGCCCAGCGCCAGGTCGGGCGTGGCCGGCGTCGACTTCACCATGAGATTGGTCATTGGTTTCTCAGCCTCGGATTGGAAAGAATCGCGCACAGGTCGGCAATCAGCACCAAGCCCAGGTAGGCCGTGCAGAACAGCATGGTGCAGGCCTGCACCAGCGCCATGTCGCGGTTGGTCACGGCGTCGACCATCAGGCTGGCGATCCCGGGATAGTTGAAGATGGTCTCGACGATCACCACCCCGCCCAGCAGGTACGACAGGCTCAGCGCCACCGCGTTGGCGATCGGCCCGATGGCGTTGGGCAAGGCGTGGCGCAGCACGATGCGCACCGGGCTGACGCCCTTGAGCCGGGCCATTTCCACGTAGGGGCTGTCGAGCTGGTCGATCACCGCGGCGCGGGTCATGCGCGCCATTTGCGCGACGATGACGAAGCACAGGGTCATCACCGGCAAGGCGTAGGTGCGCAGGAACTGCAGCGGCGAGTGGGTTTCGCTGGCGTAGGACAAGGCCGACAGCCAGCCCAGGTTCACCGCGAACACCAGCACCGCCAGGGTCGCCACCAGGAACTCCGGCACCGCCACCAGGGCCAGGGTGATGAAGCTCAGGAGGCTGTCCAGGCGCCCGCCGCGGCCCATGGCCGAGCCGATGCCCAGGGTCAGCGCCAGCGGCACCGAGACCACCGCGGTCACCGCCGCCAGCATCAGGGTGTTGGGCACCCGCCCGGCCATCAGCTCGCTGACCGGCATGGCGTTGGACACCGAGGTGCCCATGTCGCCGGCCAGCAGGCTGAGCAGCCAGTGCAGGTAACGCACCACACCGGGCTGGTCCAGGCCCAGTTTCAGGCGCAGCGCCGCCACCTGTTCCGGCGTGGCGAACTGCCCCAGGGCCTGTTGCGCCGCGTCCCCCGGCAGCACCGCGGTGATGGCGAACACCACCATGGACACGATCAACAAGGTCACGACCGCGGCGCCCATGCGCCGCGCGATCAACCACAGTGTGTTGCTATTCATCGCCCTTCCCTCCTGCCTTGCAGCCCCGACGGAACCTGCTTTCGCCCCTCACGCGTCCAGCCACACCTGCTCGGCGAACATGTAGCCCATGAAGCCGCCCAGGGGATTGCTACCATAGCCCTTGATGCGCTGGTCGACCCCGTCGATGTTGCTGATGAACACCGGGATGCCGATGCCGCAGTGGTCGTGCACCAGGGTCTGCATGTCGGCGTACATCGTGCTGCGCTTGGCGTCGTCGGTTTCGCCGCGGGCCAGCATCAGCAACTGGTCGAACTGCTCGTTCTTCCAGCCCGATTCGTTCCATGGCGCGCTGGACTGGAAGAACTGCGAGAAGATCACGTCGGCGTTCGGCCGCGGGTTGATGTTGCCGAAGCTCAGCGGGTGCTTCATCCAGTGGTTGGACCAGTAGCCGTCGCTGGGCAGGCGGTTGACGTTGAGGGTCAGCCCGGCCTGCTTGGCCGACTGCTGCAAGAGCACGGCGATGTCCACCGAACCGGTGGCGGCCGGCGAGGCCACCAGCGGCATGCTGACCTTCTCCATGCCGGCCTTTTTCAGCAGGAAGCGGGCCTTTTCCGGGTCGTACGGGGTCTGCGGCAGGTCGGCGTTGTAGTAACGCGAACCCGGGGCGATCGGGTGGTCGTTGCCGACCACGGCGTAGCCACGGAACACCGCGGACTTGACCTGTTCGCGGTCCAGCAGGTGCTTCAGCGCCTGGGTGAATTCCGGGCTCTGGCCGGGCAGCTGGTCCTGGCGAATGATCAGGTCGGTGTAGTTGCCCGACGGCGCGTCCACCACCCGGTGCCCGGCGCTGGCGGCGATGCGCGCGGTGGAACGCGGGTTGACCTCGTTGATCAGGTTCACGTCCCCGGAGAGCAAGGCGTTGACCCGCGACGGCTCGTCGGCGATGGCGATGAACTCGATCTCGTCCAGGTACGGCAGGCCTGGCTTCCAGTAGTTCGGGTTGCGCGCGGAGACCGAGCGCACGCCCGGTTTGAACTCCTTGACCTTGAACGGCCCGGTGCCGATGCCCTGGCTGAAGTCGGTGGTGCCTTCGGGCACGATCAGCAAGTGCGAGACCGCGAGGATCGACGGCAGCTCGGCGTTCGGCGCCTTGAGGCGGATCTGCACCTCATGGGTGCCGGTGGCCTTGATCTCGGCGAACTGCTCCATCAGCGGCATGACCTTGGAACCGGTGGCCGGGTCCTTGTGCCGCGACAGCGAGAACACCACGTCGGCGGCGGTCAGGCCCTTGCCGTTGTGGAAGGTCACGTCCTTGCGCAGGGTGATGATCCACAGGGTGGCGTCGGTATTGTCGATGCGCTCGGCCAGTTCCAGCTGCGGCACCAGGTGGCTGTCGAAGCGGGTCAGGCCGTTGTAGAACATGAAGTGCCGCACATAGTCGGTGGACAGCGCGCCCCGGGCCGGGTCGAGGGTGTCGGCGGTGGAACTGGACATCCCGGCGACGCGGATGCGCCCGCCCGGCTTGCCCTTGGCTGGCGCCGCGCTGTCGCTGGCGAGCAAGGTGCCAGCACTGCCGAACAGGCTGCCGGCGCCCGCGGCGGCGACACCGGCCACGCCGAGCATGCGCAAGGCGCTGCGACGGGACATGCCACGGTTCAGGCCTTCGAAAACCCGCAGGCTTTCTTCGCCGGAAATCAGTTGCGGATCGACTTTGTTGTCAGTCATAGCAGTTCTACCTGTCGAATAATGAGAAGGCTCGAGTGCTCGCGGTTGACCGGAGCGTCCTGGAAACGCAAAACGACGGTGAAGCAAACTCAGTGCAGATAGTCCTGGAAGCGGTAGTAAGCGCCTACCAGCGGCAGGAACCAGGGCTTGCCGAAGTGCCCGGGAATCGCCGGCCATGCCAGGTCTTGCCAGGGGTTGAGGGATGGATTGGCGCCGTCCATGACCTCGGCCATGACCTGGCCCATGTGTACCGACATCTGCACGCCATGGCCGCTGTAGCCCATGGCGTGGTAGATGCCGTTGCGTTCGCCGGCCCGGGGCAGCCGGTCGCTGGTCATGTCCACCAGCCCGCCCCAGCAGTAGTCGATAGCGACCCCGGCCAGTTGCGGGAACATCTGCACCATGGCCGCCTGCAGCACCTTGCCGCTCTTGGCATCGGAACTGGGGCTGGACATGGCGAAGCGCGCCCGGCCGCCGAACAGCAGGCGGTTATCCGGGGTCAGGCGGAAGTAGTTGCCGATGGTGCGACTGGTGACATAGGAGCGCTGCTGCGGCAGCAGCCGCTCGACCAGGGCCTGCGGCAGCACCTCGGTGGTCACCACGAAGCTGCCCACCGGCACGATGCGCCGCCGGTACCAGCCGAGGTCGCCATGCTGGCAGGCGCCGGTGGCCAGCAGAATCTGCCGCGCCTGCAACGAGCCGCGCGCGGTGTCGAGCCGGTAGCCGCCACTGTTGCCCTGCCAGCCTTGGACCGCGCAGTCCTGGTAGATCAGCGCGCCATGGCGCGCCGCGGCGTGCGCCAGGCCGATGCCGAAGCGCCCGACGTGCATCTGCACGCCGTTGCGCTGCAACAGGCCGCCGTGAAAACCGGCGGAATCGACTTCGCCGCGCACCTGCTCGGCGGACAGCAGCTCGACATCGGCATCGACCTCGCGGCGGATCAGCTCGCAGGTGCGCGCCAGCCCTTCGTAATGCAGGGGCTTGGCCGCCAGCTTGAGCTTGCCGTTGCGCTTGAGGTCGCAACCGATGCCCTCCTGCGCCACCAGCGCCACCACGCTCTGCACCGCCCGCTCATAGGCCTGGTAATAGGCCCGCGCGCGTTCGGCGCCGAGGCTGGCGCTGAGGGCGGCGTAATCCTGGGCCACCCCGGTGTTGCACTGGCCGCCGTTGCGCCCGGAGGCTTCGCCGATCACCCGGCCGGCTTCCAGCACCACCACCCGGGCGCCCTTCATGGCCAGCGCGCGGGCCGCGGACAGCCCGGTGAAGCCGCCACCGACGATCGCCACGTCGACGCTGTCCGGCAGCGCGCCGCTCTGTGCCCCGGTGAAGGCCGGCGCACTGTCGAGCCAATAGGATTCACTGCCCATGCCTGACTCCCTGACCCTGCCTTGAAGAACGCCCATGACCGATCAGAGCCCGACCAGCCCAGCCAGGCCGCCGATGTCCGGGATCTGCTGGTAGCCGTAGATGGCGTTGGCCGGCTGTTCGTGGCCACGGGCGACGAAAGCCTTGTGCTTGATCTTCATGTCATGGGCCGGCATCAGGTCGTAACGGAAGCTGGAGGACACATGCAGGATGTCTTGCGGGCCGCAGCCGAGGTTGTCGAGCATGAACTCGAAGGCCGCCAGGCGTGGCTTGTAGGCTTGCGCCTGCTCGGCGGTGAAGACCTTGTGGAACGGCGCGCCGAGCTTGTCGACGTTGGACATGATCTGGCTGTCGCTGGCGTTGGAGAAGATCACCAGGGGGATCTTGTCGGCGATCTTCGACAGGCCGGCCGGCACATCCGGATGGGGGCCCCAGGTCGGCACGGCGTCGTAGTACAGCTGGCCTTCGCCGCGGTACTCGACGCCCCAGCGCTTGCAGGTCCGCGCCAGCGCGGTCTTGAGGATCTCGTCGTAGGGCCTCCAGTCACCCATGACCTGGTCCAGGCGGTAGGCCGAGAAGTCCTTGACGAACTGGTCCATCTGTTCAGGACCGACGCGGTCGGCGAACAGCTCGCGGGTCATGGTGCCCATGTGGAAGTTGGTCAGCGTACCGTAGCAGTCGAACGTAATGAATTTGGGACGAAGAAAGCTCATTGAGTGCGGTCCTGAAGTTCGTTGAGGTCATGGCGTGACACGCAAGAGCGCGGCTGCCGGAGCCCTGATGCAGCGTTGCAATCACAGCTTCATTACAACACCGTGAAATCAGCAGATGGCGTTAAAAGCGCGGGCTGCTCGATACAAACCACCGTTTTTCGGGGTGCCCTCAGCAGACTTTGCGGGGCGCGCCAGCCTTGGGCAAAGCCCGTATTCATGCGCTTTTATGGACCTTTGCCGGCCGCCGGGGCTCAAGTCCGGGCCCGGTCGCCGCAGAACCTGCGCCGGCCCCAACGAAAACGGGCGCCCCCGTCTGGAAGCGCCCGTTTCGCTGAATCGCAGAGTGTCTGCCGGTCGATCCCCAACCGGTGGCGGCCGGCCTGCGGCCGCGCCGGCAGGTTCAATGCATACTTCGTACCGCGCCGCTCACCCGCCCCTGTCGATCACGGTTTTCAGCCGGCGATATCGATCAGCACGCTCTTGAAGCGCAGGTTGGCCTCGAAGGCTTCGCGCCCCAGGTCCTTGCCGATGCCGGAGCGCTTGTAGCCGCCGGTGGGCAGGATGTAGTCGTTGCTGCGCCCGTAGCGGTTGACCCACACCGTGCCGGCTTCCAGGCGCCGGACCAGGCGCAGGGCGCGGTTGATGTCGGCGGTGTGTACTCCGGCAGCCAGGCCGTAGGTGGCATGCTCGGCCAGGGCCAGGGCCTCGGCTTCGTCGTCGAAGGCCTGCACCGTCAGCACCGGGCCGAAGATCTCCTCGCAGACCGCCGGGTTGCGGTTGTCCAGGCCGGTCAGCAGGGTCGGCTGGTAATAGGCACCGCCCAGGCCGTCGAACAGCCCGCCGCCGCAGAGCACCTCGGCGCCGGCCTGGCGCGAACGCTGGACGATGCCGTCGATGCGCTGGGCCTGCTGCCGGGAAATGATCGGCGACAGCGTGCTGGCCGACGACCAGGTCGGCCCCGGGCGCAATTGTTCGAAGTACGCCCGCAGGTGCTCGACGAAGGGCTGCATGATCGAGCGTTCGATCAGCAGCCGCGAGCCGGAGACGCACACCTGCCCGGCGTTGCCGGTGATGGCCATGGCCACGGTGCGCGCGGTCCTGGCGAGGTCCGGCACGTCGGCGAACACCAGTTGCGGGCTCTTGCCGCCCAGCTCCAGGGTCACCGGCTTGGGGCCGACCAGGGCGCAGGTGGACATGATGCTCGACCCCGTGGCGGTGGAGCCGGTGAAGGTCACCTTGGCCACCCGCGGATGGCGACAGAGGGCATCGCCGGTGACCCGGCCGTCGCCCTGCACCACGTTGAAGATGCCCGCCGGAACCCCGGCCTGCAGCGCCAGTTCGGCGAACCGCAGGCTGGAAAACGGCGTCAGCTCCGACGGCTTGAGCACCACCGCGTTACCGGCGGCCAGGGCCGGGGCGACTTTCCACGAGGCCATGCTCAGCGGGAAATTCCATGGCGCGATGGCGGCGATCACCCCGTAGGGTTCGGCGATCTGCATGCCCAGGCGGTCGGTCTGGGTGGCGGCCAGCGAACCGCCGTGCTTGTCCGCCAGTTCGGCGAAAAAGCGGATGCCTTCGGCGACATAGGGAATGTCCCAGCCGATCACATCCTGATGCGGCCGAGTCGAACCCACCGCCTCCAGCGGCGCCAGGATCGCCGCGTCGGCTTCCACCAGGTCGGCCCAGCGCCGCATCACCCGCGCCCGCTCCCGGGGCGGACGGCTGGCCCAGTCGGAGCGGGCGAAGGCCTGCCAGGCGTTGTTCACCGCCTCGTCCACCAGCCCGGCGTCGGCGATTGGCAACTGCCCGTAGGCCTGGCCGTCCGACGGTCGCGAGACCTCCAGCCCGGGCGCGGCGTCGCGGTACTGGCCGGCGATGAAATGAGCGCTGCGCACAGCGACAAGACGAGGATCGAAGCTATCCATGGAGCACTCCACTTGAAGGCGGCAATAAGGTCGGCGAAGGCCGGCCCGGCCGGTAAAAACCAGGCCTCCATCCTAGGAAAAAAGCCCAAGCATTTGCTGCCGACCTTGGGCCCCTTTTAAGTAGTTACTGTGGTCTGCCGGCCGGTCTTTTAGGGATTCTGCCGAATCGCCGCGGGGCTCTTGCCAGGCGTGATCGCAGATGGGATACAGGCGCATCGCCGACGATCGCGCTTATCTTTTTCACGGAGTCTTGCCATGTCCGCCAACCCTCGCCCTGCTTATGTGTACCGCCCGATGACTGTCGCCGACTTGCCAGCGGCCCACGCCCTGTCCGTGCAATTGAAGTGGCCCCATCGCCTGGAAGACTGGGCGATGTTGCAGCGGGTCGGCCAGGGCTTCGTGGTGGAAGACGGCGAACGCCTGATCGGCAGCGCCTTCGCTTGCCTGCAGGGGGACTACGCCACCATCGGCCTGGTGATCGTCAGCGGCGACTACCAGGGCCAGGGCATCGGCCGGGCCCTGATGGAAAAGGCCCTGCACGCCTGCGAGTCGCGCACGCCGATCCTCAACGCCACCCTGGCCGGCGCGCCGCTGTATGCCAGCCAGGGCTTCGTCGAGTTCGGCGTGATCCAGCAGCATCAGGGCCAGGTGCGGGTGCCGGAGGTGGGCGCCCTGCCCGCCGGTGAAAGCTGCCGGCCGCTGCGCAAGGCCGACCGCCTGCGCCAGCTGAGCCTGGCCAACGCCGGCAGCGGCCTGGACCGCCAGCAGGTGCTGGAAGACCTGTTCGCGGTGGTCGAGCATGGCGTCGGCATCGAACGCGACGGCCAGTTGCGCGCCTTCGCCCTGCTGCGGCCGTTCGGCCGTGGCCGCTGCATCGGCCCGGTGGTCGCGGAAACCGCCGAGCAGGCCCGGCAGATGATCGCCAGCCTGCTGAGCAAGGTTACCGATGCTTTCGTGCGCATCGATATTCCGGCCGACTGCGGCCTGGCCGAATGGCTGGAAAGCGCCGGCCTGAAACAGGTCGACCAGGTCGCGCAGATGGCCCGCGGCACCCCGCCCCGGGCGCTCGGCAATGTGCGCCAGTTCGCCCTGGTGACCCAGGCCATCGGTTGACCCACAACGCCGCGAGCCCCTGGGTCGCGGCGCCTTTTTCCAACACCCCCAGAGAGTCCTTTACATGTCCACACCCGCCGCTTTGCTGCTGGCAGGCGCCGACGGCCGCTTCGACGCCAGCCTGTTCACCCCTGCTGCCCTGGGCAGTGACGACCCCTTCGGCGCCGATCGGCTGGTCGCCTATAACGGCAGCGACGGCATTGCCGCCGGTGTCGTGCGCACCAGCGGACGTTTTGCCAGCGAGGATTTCCCCCACATCGAAATGCTCGTGGTGCACGCCGGCAAGGTGTTGCTCTACAGCGCCGAGCCGTCTGGGGAACAGGCTCTGGAACTGGCCCCCGGCGCCAGCGTGGTGATCGGCCGCGGCAGCGCCTTCAAGCTCGAAGCCGAGCCCGGCACGCTCTGGGCCTTCTGCGCGGTGAACCGTGCCGCGGCGGGCGCCGAACCGGGCCTGACGCTGCTCGACCCGCGGGCCATGCTCTCGCCCTCGGCGGCTCCCGAGCCGCAGATCCTGATCGGCGCGGAACCGCAATGCCGCTCGCGCAACGCCTTCGAGGACGACACCAGCGACCTGCGGATCGGGGTTTGGGATTCCACGCCGTACCGCCGCCATGGCCGGCCGCACAAGCTCAATGAACTGATGCACCTGGTGGAAGGCAGCGTGACCCTCGAGGGCGCGGACGGCAGCCGCCTGAGCGCCGGCCCCGGCGCTACGCTGTTCGTTGCCCAGGGCACGCCCTGCGCGTGGCACAGCACGGCCTATGTGCGCAAGTTCTATGCGGTGAAGTAACGCCCGGCACACACGACAACGGCGCCCTCGGGCGCCGTTGTCATATCGGGCGAAAAGCGCCCGGCGACTCAATCATCATCATCGTCGTCATCGTCACGGTCGCGACGATAGCGCCCGTCCTTGTCCCGCCGGTCGTAGCGGCGGTCGTAACGATCGTCGTCACGATCGCGGTCGCGGTAGTAATCGCGGTCATAACGGCTGTGGTCGCGCCAACCGTCATGGTCGCGATCGTAGCGTCGGCCGTCCTCCCAATGGGGGTAGCAGCCACCCAGCAGCAGCGTGGAGCAAAGGGTCAGGGTGAGTGTCGCGAGTCGCTTCATGGAAGTGTCCTAGAACCTGGGTCAGAACGATGGGTTGGCAAAGCTGCCCGGCAACGCAGCGGGCCCTGTGCGAACCGGCGGCGCCGGCGCCTGCAACCACCCATGTGACTGTAAAATCAGCGTTTTATTCGATCCTGGCGAGGCACTGGCGGACCGACGGTCATGCCTTGTCCAATGCGAACGGTCACGCCTGCTCAATGGGAATTCCTGTCCCACAGCCAGTTCCACAGCCCCGGCAAGCGCACCGGCTGCTCGCTGCGGGCGACGGTACGGGCCATGACCGCCCGTTGCAGCGCCGCGGTATCGTCGTAGAACGGCTTGGACGCGGTCGCAAGGCCTGTGGCCTGGGCGCTGTCGAGCAGGATCTGCAGGTATTCCCGGGTGTGGCGGGCGGTGTAGCGATTGAGGTCGTGGAAGGTCACCACCAGCGGGATCACCCCGTCCACCGTCGGCAGCTGGCCCAGGGCAATGCGTTCGCGCACCTGCGACAGCTGGCGCAGCATATTGGCCCGGCGCCGTGGGCTGGCGTTGAAACCCCAGACCTTGCCATCGTTGGCGCTGAGGTCGGTGAGCAGCACATGCAGGCCATGCCGTTGGTAGGCGGCGAAGGTGCGCTTGTCGTAGTTCCAGAATGGCGGGCGCACCAGGCTCGGCGGCACGCCGGTGATCAGCGCGATATCGGCGCTGCCGTTGTTCAGGGACGCCTCCAGTTCCGGCGGGGCGAGCGAGCGATGGTTGGTGTGCCTCGGCGTGGCGGTATGAAAGCCCAGCACATGGCCCTCGGTATGTTCGCGGGCCATCAGCCGTCGGCCGATGTCGCTGCCGCCGGCCCGCGAGGCCCGGGTCTGGACGAAGAACACCGCCTTGATCGCCGGTTGCAGTGGATTGTCGAGCAGGTCGTCGAGCACCCGTTCGGTCGGGTTGTAGAAGCTGGAAGCGCTGGGGCCGTCGTCGAAGGTCAACAGAAAGCGGATCGGCGCCTGGGCGCGCAGGCGTTGCTCGGTCTGCGCGGTCATTTCGATGGGGGCAGCAATGCAACCGCCCAGGCCAGCGGCGAACAACACTGCGCAGAGAAGCTTGAAGCCTTGTTTCATGTTTTGCCCTGTGCCGGACCGTTGCGGTCGTCACCTCAATGGCAAAAATCCGTCGCCCATGGATCCCTCGCCCGGCCTGCGCGCAGCGCCGGGCACAGCTTGGAGGGGCAACGGCGGTTTTGGTTCCGGAGCGCCCGCGTTCAGGCAGCCCGGGCCTTCATGCCGAACCGCCTTCGCAGGGCCGCTGCCAGGCGCGCTGCAACAGGTCGATCACCTCCTCGTCCGAGGTCTGGGCAAAGTCCGCGTAACCATTGCCGATCGACACGAACCACAGGGGCGTGATCGGGCAGATCAGCTCGTCGACCTCGAAACTCAGGGTGTCGACGGTTTCCTGGGGCGCCAGGGGCACGGCCACCACGATCCGCGCCGGGTGCTGCAGGCGCGCCGCCTGTACCGCGGCGTGCATCGAGGCGCCGGTGGCCAGCCCGTCGTCCACCAGGATCACCACCTGGTCACGCAGGTCGGGCGCGGCCCGGTCGCCACGGTAGACCCGTTCGCGGCGCTGCAACTCCTGGGTTTCCCGTATGGTCACCGCTTGCAGCGCGGCATCACCGAGGTGATGGCTGCCCAGGACGTCCTGATTGAGGATGCGGATACCACCGCTGGCGATGGCGCCCATCGCCAGTTCTTCATGGCCGGGCACGCCAAGCTTGCGCACCAGCATCAGGTCCAGCCGCACCTCCAGGGCCCGGGCGATTTCCCAGGCCACCGGCACCCCGCCCCGGGGCAACGCCAGCACGATCACCTCGGGCCGGCGGCTATATTTCTGCAACGGCGCGACCAGCCCTTGCCCGGCCGCCTGACGGTTGCGCAGGGTCATCTGCAATGACGGATATTCGCTCATGTCTCACCTCCCAAGGCGCCCGGCTACAGCGCCAGCAGGCTGCAGGGCACCTGATACAACGCGTGCTCGGTGGTGCTGCCCACCAGTTTCTCCAGGCCCTGGCGATGCACGCGACCCATGACCAGCACGTCGGCCTGGTTCTCGGTGACGAAGTTGGCCAGCACGGTGACCGGTTGTCCGAGGATGAAATGCCGCCGTTCCTCGGGCACGCCATAACGCTCGGCCAGTTCCAGGAAGGCTTTTTCCAGGGTCACCCGCAGTTCCCGGGTCAGGTCCGCCAGCACCAGGCCACCGCCCCCGGCATCGCCCAGGTAGACCGACGACACGTCATAGGCATGCAGCAGGTGCAGCTCGGCATCGCATTGCAGGGCCAGGCTGTTGGCTTCGTGGATGATCCGATCGTTGAGCCCGTTGTGCTGGTACTCCGGCCGCGACGGGTCGACCGCCGCGACCACCATTTGCGGCAACGTATGGCCGTGGCGACCCATCAGGTACAGCGGTACCGGGCACTGGCGCAGCAGGTGCCAGTCCATCGGCGTGAGAAAGGCGCGTTTGAGCGCCGGTTCGTGCTGCACGTCCTTGATCAGCAGGTCGGGCTGGATTTCCGCGACGTGCTGCAGGATTTCCTCCAGCAGGTCGTCGGCCCAGGCCACCTCGCCGTTGACCTTGACACCATGGCCGCGCAGGCGATGCACCTCCTCCTGCAACCATTCCTGGTGCCCCAGGCGGTAACGTTCGCGCGCTTCATTGCGCACGTTGTGCTCGAACAGGGAAAGAATCGACGCCGGTTTCAGCAAGGCCGCGATATGCAGGCTCGCCCCGCTGGCCTTGGCCAGGGCGGCGGCACGCGGGATCGCGGGGGACTGGCGCATTGCCGGGTCGATGACCAGCAACAAGCGTTGATACTGGCTCATGGCGCACCTCCAGATAGGCTGGACGCCCACGCCGGCCACCGGCGCCCGCTTCTCTATACGCCAGTGCGTCAACGCCGGATCGAACGCCAGCATGACTTCAGACTTCCCACTGACAATGCGCCCGTCGCGGCGTTACGGCAAGTGCGTCCAGCGCCGGTGCAGACCACGGGCCAGGCTGTCCAGGGCAAAGCCCAGGGCGCCGATCAGCAGCACCATGGCCATCAGTTCCGAATAGGCCAGGCGGTCGCGGGTATCGAGGATGAAATAGCCCAGGCCGGCGCTGACGCCGAGCATTTCGCAGGGCACCAGGACGATCCACAGTATGCCGATGGCCAGGCGCACGCCGGTCAGCACATGGCCCAGCACCCCCGGCAGGATCACCTTGCGCAGGGTTTCCCAGCGGGTGGCGCTGAGGCTGCGGCTCAGTTGCAGCCAGCGCGGGTCGAGCTGGCGCACCCCGGCCGCGGTATTGAGCAGGATCGGCCAGACCGCGGCGAAGGCCAGCAGGAAGTAGATCGGCTGGTCCCCTACCCCCATCAGCATCACCACCACCGGCATCCACGACAGCGGCGAGATCATCCGCAGGAACTGGAACGCCGGGGTGGTGGCCGCCTCCAGGTGGCGGTAGCTGCCGATCAGCAGGCCCAGGGGCACGCCGACCAGCAAGGCCAGGGCCAGGCCGACCAGGATGCGCTTGAGGCTGACCAGCACATGCTCGTACAGCTCGGCGCGGCCCAACAGTTCCAGCAGGCTGGCCAGGGTCGCCGCCGGCGAAAAACGCGCCGCGAGCCCGTCGGCGCTGCCAAACAGGCGCACCCCCAGCCACCACAACAGCAGCAGGCACAGCAGCCCCGCCACGCCCAGCAGCCCATGCAGGCTCGATGCGGATCGCTTGGCCATCAGAGGCTGAACTCCTCGCTGCGTTCGAAGCTGTCGGGCAAGCCGAATGCCTTGAGCCCGCCGACCGACGCGATGGCGTTGCGTACGAAGCGCTCGTCCACCAGATCGCGGGCGGTGTGCTGCGGGTCGAGGCTGGCCAAGAAGCCCTTGTCGCCTTCGATCAGGGTGTCCTTGAGGCGCTTGACCAGTTCCTCGGTGTAGCTGGGGAACGGGTACGGCTGGAAATCGATGCGCTGCTCGTCCCATTGCGCGTGCTGGATCGCGCCGTCGGCCAGGTACTGCTGGCGTTCGCTGGCACTCGGCGCCAAGACCCGGCTCAACACCTGGGGCGCATGCGGGGTGTAGCGGTTGGCGCCGTCGCGGGACAGCAGACTGGCGGCCTCGGCGCGGTGGTCGCGGGTCCACAGCTGGGCCTTGACGATGGCGTTGACCACCTTCTGCGACCATTCGGGGCGATTGTTCAGGTCCTGCTCGTGCATGAACACCACGCAGCAGGCGTGGTTGCGCCAGATATCCCCGGTAAAGCGCTGCACCCGGCCGACCTTGAGCTCCTCGGCCAGGGCGTTGAAGGGTTCGGCGACTATGTAGCCGGCGATGCGCTTGCTGGCCAGGGCCGGCGGCATGTCCGACGGCGGCAGCACCAGCAGGTTGACCTCGTTGGCCGCCAGCGGACTGTTGGCTGGCCGGCTCACCGGGGTCAGGCCGTTGTCGCGCAACAGTTGCTGCACCACCACGTTGTGAATCGAGTACCAGAACGGAATCGCCAGCGCCTGCCCGCCCAGCTGCCGCACCTCGGTGATGCCCGACGCCACCGTCAGGCCGGAGCCGCCAACGTGGTTCCAGGCCACCACCTTGGCCGGCACCTTACTGCCATAGCGGGCCCAGATGGTCATCGGCGACAGCAGGTGGATCACATTGACCTGCCCGGAAATGAACGCCTCGATCACCTGCGCCCAACTGCGCAGCAGCACCGGGCGCTCGGAGCGGATGCCCTCGGCCTCGAACAGGCCGTTGTTATGGGCCACCAGCAAGGGCGTGGCGTCGGTGATCGGCAGGTAGCCGATGCGCACCGGCGCGTCCGGCTCCGCGGCGGCGCGGGCCTGCAGGCTATTGAGCAACGGCAAGGCGCCGCCGACGGTGAGCAAGGCGCTGAGCTTGAGGAAGTCGCGACGGCTGTGGGTAAAGTCATCCAGGCACATGGTGTATCTCCGATCATTCGGGCAAGGGGTTGAACCCGGCCATTTACCGCCTCTTGCGGCTCATCCGGCTCGTCCGGCTCTTATGTAGGAGCGAAGCTTGCTCGCGAATGACCTCAACGCTGACAGGGTGTCTGGGACCCTGCGCCGCACTGACGTTTTTATCGCGAGCAAGCTTCGCTCCTACAGAGACAGAGGTTCAGGCTGAGGCAGGGTTTGGGGTTGTGCAGCGCGGCTCGCCCGCCGAAGGGTTTTGAGAATCTCGATACGCAGGGCGCCCAGTTCTTCCACCAGCTCGGCGCGCGGCTGAGGCAGGTCGATGCGCCACTCGCCGAGGGTCCGCGCCGGGCTGTTACCCAGTAGCAGAATTCGGTCGGAAAGCAGCAGGGCTTCGTCGATGTCGTGGGTGATCAGCAGCGCCGCGGTGCGGTGCTCGGCGATCACCTTGAGCAGCAGTTGCTGCATGTCGGCGCGGGTGACTTCGTCCAGCGCGCCAAAGGGTTCATCGAGCAACAGCACCTGCGGCTGGCGCGCCAGGCAACGGGCCAGCGCGGTGCGCTGGGCCATGCCGCCGGACAGCTGCGCCGGGTAATGCCCGCGGGCATGCTGCAAGCCGACCTCGGTAATCGCCTGGTCGATCCGCGCCTGGCGCTGCCGGGCGTCCAGCGCCGGCTGGCGGGCGAAATCGAGGCCGAAGGCGACGTTGTGTTCCAGGTTCAGCCAGGGCAGCAGGCTGGGGTCCTGGAACGCCACGGCCACCCGTGGATGCGGCCCGTCCAGCGTCTGGCCCAGCAGGCTGACGCTGCCACTGTGGGGCGCCTGCAAGCCGGCCAGGACCCGCAACAGGCTGGACTTGCCGACACCGCTGGGGCCGAGGATCGACACCACCTCCCCCGGCTGCAAGCTCAGGTCAAAGCCTTCCAGCACCGCTTGCCAGCCTGCTTCACCGGGGTAGCCGAGGCTGATCTGCCGGGCTTCGAGCAAGGCCGCGCTCATGCCGCCGCGTCCCGGGCCTGGCGCTGCAACTCGGCGCGCAACTGCACCAGGCTCGGCGTGACGATCGGCACGAAGGCCGACTCGCGCCAGCGCCGGGCAAAACCGCCGCCATGCTCGCTCAGGTAGGCCTTGCCGCCGCTGGCCTGCAACTCCAGTTGCACGGCGTTGGCGGCGGCTTCGGCCAGGGCGATGCGCAGCCGGAACAGCGCTGCTGGCTGGGTCAGGAAACGCCCCTCCAGCAAGCCGCGCTTGAGCTGGTCGACGCTCTCTTCCAATTGCTGGCGTTGCTCCTGCAACGGCTCGCGCAGGATCGAACGACCGCTGTGCAGATGAGTTTGCACTTCATCCAGCGCGCGCCGCGCCAGGCCGATGGCCATGCCGCATTGCAAGCCGAGAAACGCCGGGCGCACCGCCGGCAGAAAGGCCTTGGCATCCTCGTGCAGCAACCAGTCGTGGCCGACCTCCACCTGCTGCAGCTCCAGCGCCGCGGTGTTGCTCGACTGCAAGCCCATCAGTTGCAAATCCTCGGAACGTTGCAAGCCGGCCAGGCCCGCGGGGATCGCCAGGATAAAGGGCGCGCCGCCCTGCTCGTGCTCGATGGCCGCGGCCACCACAAAACCGCTTTTGCGCAGATTGGTCACCCAGTGCAGGCGCCCGTTCAGATTCCAACCACCCTCCCGTGGCTGCGCGCGGACTTGCAGGGCTTCGATGCCGGAGAGGAACTTCATGGCGTTCGACAGCCCGGTGGCCCCCGCCAGTTCGCCGCTGAGCAGGTCCGGCAACAGACGCTCGCGCAAGGCCGCGTTGGGGCTGTGCAGCAGGTATTCGATAAAGGCCCGCTGGCCCCAGAACACAAAGGCCGCCGCCAGGGAACGGCTGGCCACCGCGGCCAGCGCCTCCACGGCGTCGCCCAGGTCGCCGTCGCTACCGCCCTGCCCGGGCGGAATGCCGATGCGCAGCACCTGCGCCTCGGCCAGCCGCGCCAGCACCTGCTGCGGGTCGCAGTGGCCCAGGTCCAAGGCCTGGGCCTCGGCGTCCAGCCATTGACTGAATGCGGGGTTGAGCATGTGGTTTTCTCCTTTTTTTACGCGGCACCGGCCCAACGGCCGTGCCTTGAATCAAGCCGCTGCATCATTGCTGCGGCGCTTGCCAGCGGTACTTGGCCAGTTCCGGGTTCAGCGGCGTGCGGGCGAACACGTTGGCGAAATTGCACAGGGTCGCCAGGCTCACCCCGAGTATCACTTCCAGGGCATTACCCTCGCTGTAGCCGGCGGCCTTGAACGCCGCGAACGTCGGCTCGCTGACGTTGCCACGGGTGGCGATCACCTCGGCGGCGAAGGCAGCCAATGCCTGCAGTTTTTCCTCCGGCAAGGGGCTGCGCTCACGCAACGCGCTGATCACTTCGTCCGGCAGTTTGGCCTTGTTCTGCGCCACCGCAGTGTGCCCGGCCACACAGAAATCGCAACCGTGGGTGGTGGCGGCCACCAGTTGCACCACCTCCCGTTCGGCCAGGCTCAGCTCGGCCTTGCCATTGAGCGCCGATACCGTAACGTAGGTCTCCAGCGCCGCCGGGGCATTGGCCAGGATGCCCAGCAGGTTGGGGATGAACCCCGAGTTGTTCTGGGCGTTCTGCAAAAACGGCCGGGCCGCTTCGGGAGCGCTTTGCAGGCTGTGTAGAGTGATGCGCGACATGCGGTGGACTCCTGCTGTGTAGGTGTCCGGCCAGTCTGTTGGTTATAAGAATTTCGATCCATATTCTAAAGTAGCGATTACTTGCTCCTGAGTGTTTCCATTAGATGATTTCGTCCAGCCCACTGGTTGATTGGTTATTAGAAAGCCTCGAACTCGACGCCAGCCTGTTCCATGTCGGCCGCTACTGCGGCGGCTGGCACGCCAGCACCCACGGCCTGGCCCGGGCCAGCTTCCACCTGATCGTGCAGGGCCATTGCTGGCTGCATATCGAGGGCCATGAGCCGGCCCAGCGCCTGAATGCCGGGGATGCGCTGTTCCTGCTGCGCGACCTGGACTATCGCCTGTCCAGCGCCGAAGCGCATGGCGTCGCCCTTGAACTGCCACGCAGGGCCATGCAGGCGCTCGACGCTCACGCACAAGATCAGGCCGAGGATGGCGTGGGCCTGGTCTGCGGTTTCTTTCACTTCAGGTCCGGGTTGTCGTCGCTGATCATCGACGGCCTGCCGGACTGGATCGTGCTGCGCGCCGGCGACCCGTCCCTGAGCGCGGCCCGGGCCCTGTTCGAGCTGATCCTGCAAGAGTGCCAGCGCACGCCCGCGCCCTCCTCGGCGCTGCTGGAGCGCCTGAGCCACCTGCTGTTCCTCTATGTGCTGCGCCAGCAGGTGGCCGATAACCAGGGCCTTGGCGGGCTGGTGGCGCTGGCCCGGCACCCGGCCTTCGCCGCGCTGCTGGAACAGCTGATCGAACACCCCGAACAACCCTGGCCCCTGGAAAGCATGGCGGCCTGCACCGGGCTGTCGCGCTCGGCCTTCTTCAAGCGCTTCAACGAACTGGCCGGGCAATCCCCGGGCCAGGTCCTGCTGGCGCTGCGCATGCGCCATGCCTGCCAGTTGCTCAAGGCCAACCACACCGTGGAACAGGTCGGCGCGGCAGTGGGTTATCAATCGGTCGCGGCCTTTACCCGCGCCTTCGCCAAGGCCGTGGGCGTGCAACCGGGGGCTTATCGGCGCCAGCACGAAGGGCGTTGAATGCGCCGGGGCCTGTGACCTGGCCCCGGCAAGGCGTCACTGGCTCAGGGCCTGGGTAAAGGAAGTGTCGACAACAGTCGCGGTGGCCAAGGGCGCCGGCAGCGCCTTGACCTTGAACAGGAAGTCCGCGGTGCTTTGCAGGTCGGCGGCGGCCTGCCGGTCCACCGGGCCGACGCTCATGTGCGCCTGGCGCAGCCAATGGCGCGAGACGTTCGGATCGAGGTTGGCCTTTTTCGCCCACAGGTCGGCGTACTGGTCGGTGTGGCTGTCGACCCAGGCGCGGGCCAGTTTCAGGCGGCCGAGGAAGTCGGCGATGGCTTCACGCTTGCTGTCGATGGCCGGGGTCGAGGCGGCGATGGCGCTGAGGCCGGGCATCAGGTTCTTCGCGGTGAGGATCGGCCGCGCGCCGGAGAACAGGATCTGCTGCGAAATATAGGGTTCCCACACCGGGAAGGCGTCGATGCTGCCCTGGGGCAAGGCCGCGGCGGCGTCGATCGGCATCAGCTTGATGAACTCGACATGGTCCTCCGGCAGGCCGGCCTGCTCCAGGGCGCGCAGGGTCAGTTGCTGGCTCCAGGCGCCGGGCCAGTAGGCGACTTTCTTGCCCTTGAGGTCGGCGATGGTCTGCACCGGCGAATCCTTGGGCACCAGCAAGGCGATGGTGTCCGGGTTCTGCCGCGAGACGCCGATCAGCTTCACCGGCGCCTGCTTCGCGGCGAGGAACAGAAAGCCCGAATCGCCGAGAAAGCCCAGGTCCAGGGCCCCGGTATTCAGCGCTTCGGCCAGCGGTGCGGCGGCCTGGAAGTGTTTCCATTCGACCTTGTAGGGCGCGCCTTCGAGCACACCCGAGGCCTCCACCGAGGCGCGCACGTTGTAGTAGTTCTGGTCGCCGACCTGCAGCACCAGCGGCTCGGCGGACTGGGCCAGGGGCGCCGCGAACAGGGTGCTGAAGAGCAGACGGCGCAGGCGTCGGGAGAGCGTCATGGGAAATTCCTGGATGATTGGAAAAGCGGATTTTCTAGAACATAACGCTCTTAGAATCCACTTTTGAAATTCTGTTAACGCATAAGCTCATAGCCGCTTTTGCACCCGCGCCAGAAGGCTGTTGGTGGAGAAACAGCGCGGCAACAGACTGTTGGCCAGGCAACATCGCCAGAGGCTTTTTTCCTGTTGGAACACCTTGAAACCGCCCTTCCCCGGCTATGGCACAGAGCCTGCAATATTCCTTTCCGGCAGGATTTATTCCAGTCGTCCGCGACTTTTGAAATAAGGAGCGGAAATAACAACATTGCCCTCTCGCCGCCTTGTCCGGAGCCCTCCATGAAACCCGTCTTGCGTTTCCCCCTGGCTCGCGCCAGATACCTGCTCAGCGCCTGCGTCCTGGCGCTAGGCCTGCAACCCCTGGCCCAGGCCACGGAAAACCCGCCGGCCGAAGTGCACCTGGACTACGCCTATTACTCGCCGGTCAGCCTGGTGCTCAAGCACTTCGGCTTTCTCGAAAAGGCCCTGCCCCAGACCAAGGTCGGCTGGGTTCTCAGCCAGGGCAGCAACCGCTCCCTGGAATACCTCAACAGCGGCGGCGTCGACTTTGCCTCGTCCGCCAGCCTGGCGGCGGTGCTGAGCCGGGCCAACGGCAGCCCGATCAAGTCGGTGTATGTCTATAGCCGCGCCGAATGGACCGCCCTGGTGGTGCGCAAGGATTCGCCGTACCAGACAGTCGCCGACCTCAAGGGCAAGAAGATCGCCGCCACCAAAGGCACCGATCCCTACCTGTTCACCCTGCGCAGCCTGCAACAGGCCGGGCTGAAAAAAGACGATGTGGAACTGGTACACCTGCAGCATCCGGACGGTCGCACCGCCCTGGAAAAAGGCGACGTCGACGCCTGGGCCGGCCTCGACCCGCACATGGCCGCCAGCGAAGTGCAGGCCGGCTCGCGCCTGCTGTACCGCAACACTGCCTTCAACAGCTACGGCGTGCTCAGCGTCACCGAGCAGTACGCCAAGGAGCATCCGCAGACCATCGCCAGCGTGATCGCCGCCTACGAGCAGGCCCGCGAATGGTCGGTCAAGCACCCGGACGAGCTGGCCAAACTATTGGCCGACGAATCCGGCCTGCCGTTGGAAGTGGCCCGGCTGCAACTGTCGCGCACCGACCTCGGCAACCCGCGGTTGAGCGCCGAGGATGTGCTGGCCTCCAAGGCCGCCGCGCCGATCCTGGTGTCCGAGGAACTGGTGCGCCGCGGGGTGAACGTGGACCAGGTGATCGACCAACTGCTCGACACCGGCGTCAAGCAGGCCGTGGCCCGTCAATAACCTACCGCCCAGGCGACGACCGAGCCCGCGCCTGGCGCGGATTCGGCGTTGCCGGAGAATCGCCATGAGCAGCGACAGCAACAACCTCTCGACCCGCCTGGCCCTGTCCGCGCCGGGCAAGCTCCCACGCTTCAACCCCGCCCGCTGGCGCCTGCGCCTCAAGGGCCTGGCCCTGCCGGTAGTGATCATCCTGCTACTGGAGTTCGTGGTGCGCATCGGCTGGCTGCCGTCGTACCAGATGCCGGCCCCCAGCGAGATCGCCCTGACCCTCGGCGACCTGGCCGAAGGCGCGCTGTGGAAACACATCGGCGCCAGCCTGCTGCGGGTGCTGCTGGGCTTTGCCATCGGCGCCGGCCTGGCGCTGGTCTTCGCCGCCTGGGTCGGCCTGAGCCGGGAAGCCGAGGCCTACCTGGAGCCGACCTTCGCCGGCCTGCGCTCGATCCCCAGCCTGGCCTGGGTGCCGTTGCTCCTGCTGTGGCTGGGCATCGACGAAACTTCGAAGGTGGTGCTGATCGCCATCGGCGCCTTCTTCCCGGTGTACCTCAATGGCGTGGCGGCAATTCGCGATATCGACCGCAAGCTGGTGGAGGTCGGCCACATGTACGGTTTCGGCCGGCGTCGGCTGGTGCGGCGGATTCTCCTGCCGGCCGCCCTGCCCGGGCTGTTCACTGGCTTGCGCAGCGGCATGAGCCTGGCCTGGATGTTCCTGGTGGCCGCCGAACTGATCGCCGCCACCAAGGGCCTGGGTTATCTGCTCAGCGACGGCCGGGAAACCTCGCGGCCGGACATCGTGCTGGCGGCGATCATCGTCCTCGCGGTGCTGGGCAAGCTCAGCGACGGCCTCCTCGCCGGCCTGGAAAAACGCTTCCTGGCCTGGCGCGACACCTTCAATGGCCAAGGCCGCAACGACTAACGCACAGAGGATCGGGCCATGACCCAAGCCCTGCTGGACATCCACGTGGAGCGCAAGACCTTCGCCGCCACCACCGTCCTCCACGATATCCACCTGCAATTGCAACCGCGGGAAACCGTGAGCCTGCTGGGCCCCAGCGGCTGCGGCAAAAGCACCCTGCTGCGCATCGTCGCCGGCCTGGAGAAGGACTTTCAGGGGCAACTGCGCAGCCACACCGAGCGCCTGGCCTTTGTCTTCCAGGAACCGCGGCTGATGCCCTGGCTGACGGTGGAACAGAACATCGGCTTTGGCGACGACGCGCATTACGACCGCGCCTGGGTCGCGCAACTGATCGAGGAAGTCGGCCTTGCGGATTTTGCCCAGGCCCTGCCCAAGGCGCTGTCCGGCGGCATGGCGCAGCGGGTGGCGATCGCCCGCGGCCTGTACGCGCGGCCACAGGTGCTGTTGCTGGACGAACCCTTCAGCGCGGTGGACGCCTTTACCCGGATGAAACTGCAGGACCTGCTGCTGCAACTGGCCGAGCGTCACGCCATCGCCCTGCTGCTGGTGACCCACGATGTCGACGAGGCGCTGTACCTGAGCGACCGAGTGCTGGTGATGGACAACCGCCCCAGCCGTATTCGCCAGGAACTGGCGGTGCAACTGAGCCACCCGCGGGACCGCCGCGACCCGCTGCTGGCCCGGCTCAAGGCGTTGTCCCTGACCGAATTGCACAAGGCCCATGTGATTTGAGCGGGCTTTGCCACGGCCCGGCACCTAAGAACACAAAGGAATTAATAAATAAATAATCAGTATTTATGGTTATAAATATAACCACGTACTCTCAGCTCATCCCGCCCATTGGTCACGACAGTGAAGTGCCTTATGAAACCGACTGACAGCGTTATCGACTTCGCCCAGTTCCGCAAACGCAAGCAGGCCCAGCAACTGGCCCGGGCCATGTGGGAGATGTACGCGCACAATGCCGGTTACCAGGCGTTCCAGTGGGTTCAGGCGGCCCGGCCGACCAGGACCTACCACGCGTGAGCGCCCAGGAACCCTCGCGCTTTCTGGCGAGCGCCGACGAACCCGGCCTTGATTTGACCCACCTGGAGACTCAGGAAGAGGACCCCATCAGCGAACGGGTCGCGCAGAACCTGCAACGCCTGCGCAGCAAGCGTCATCTGTCCCTGGATGCCCTGGCCCGCCAGTGCGGGGTCAGCCGGGCGATGCTGGCGCAGATCGAATCCGGGCGCAGCGTGCCGTCGATCAAGGTGCTGTGCAAGATCGCCAAGGGCCTGAAAGTGTCGGTCGCGGCCTTTCTCGAACACCGCGCCTTCGAAGGCGTGGCGGTGCTGCCGTCGAGCCGGAGCAAACGCCTGGTCAGCGCCAACGGCGCCTTTGTCAGCCGTGCCCTGTTCCCCTTCGACGTGGCGCGCCAGTCGGAATTCTACGAACTGCGCCTGAGCCCGCTCGGCGAAGACCAGTCCGAAGGACACGGACCGGGGGTCCAGGAAAACCTGGTGGTGTCCCAGGGCGTACTGGAAATCAGCGTCAACGAGGAGCGCTACCTGCTCTCCACCGGCGACTCGATCCTGTTCTACGCCGACCAGCCGCACCGCTACCGCAACCCCGCCGACAGCGAGGCGGTGGCCTACCTGGTGGTGACCTACCCGGAACGCCTGGACTGAAGGTGGAGTTGCGCCACGCAAATCTCTACCGCGAAAAACACACCACGGCTCATGAGAAGGCATCCACCCGGGTCAGTTCGGCCGACAGGCGCCAAAGACGTTCGGCCTGTTCCGGATCGACTGCATGGGGCCTTACACCAACGAACGACGCCGGCTCGCTCTCGTCGAGCCTGGCCACCTCGCAGTCTTCGCAATACAACCCACCCAGGCCATCCAGCTTCGGCGATGTCGCAGCCCAGACCTGGGTGGCGGCGCCTTGCCGAGTGTTCTTGAAGGCCGGGTTCGCCGGATTGCCCTCGGCGTCTATCCAGCCCAGGGCGAGCATTTCTTCCTTGGGCAGGTAACGCTGCAGAGGTGTGGCGATCATGCCGGGGTGCAGAGAGAACGCCCGCACGCCCTGCTCGCGCCCCAACCGGTCCAGGTGCACGGCGAACAGCGCGTTGGCGGTTTTCGACTGGCCGTAGGCAAGCCACTTGTCGTAGCCCCGATCGAACTGCGGGTCGTCCCAGCGAATGGCGGATGAGTGATGGCCCGCGGAGGACACCATCACCACCCTGGCGCCGCCTTGCAACGCCGGCCAGAGCCGGTTGACCAGCGCATGGTGGCCCAGGTGATTGGTCGCGAACTGCGCCTCCCAACCGGGTCCCACTCGGGTTTCAGGGCAAGCCATGATGCCGGCGTTGCCCATCAATATGTCCAGGTGCGTGCCGCTCGCCAGAAACGCCTCCGAGAAACGCTTGATGCTCGCCAGGTCGGCCAGGTCCAGCCCATGCACCTCGACATTGGCGAGACCGGCAACCCGGGCCTGGGCCGCCTGGCGATCGCGGGCCGCCACTATCACCCGCGCCCCGGCGCCGGCCAGCGCCCGAGTGGTTTCCAGGCCCAGGCCGGAATGCCCTCCCGTTACCAGAGCCGTGATTCGGGAAAGATCGAGGCCTTCGAGTACCTCGGATGCCGTCGAAGCTGCGCTGAAACCGGAATGAACAGGCGTCTGTCTATGGGTCATTGCAATGTCCTTTACGAATGGAAACCAAGCTGCCAATTTGAAGCGCTTTCATTCTGCGAGCCCGAACCTGGAGCGTGAATGCAATGGCGTCCTACTTTCTATCGAGAGCGTCCGGTTTGATACATGGATCCCCTATCAGAAGTCCTCACCCAGCTCAGTAGCCAGCATTCCTTTTTCGGTGGTTTGAAAGCCGGCGGCGACTGGGCCGTGCGCTTCCCGGCGCCGGAAGGCGTCAAGTTCAACGTGCTTGTGCGGGGGGCTTGCTGGCTGGCCGTGGAAGGAGAAGCAGAGCCGATATGGCTGCAAGCAGGCGACTGTTTCCTGCTATCCCGTGGGCGCCCCCTGTTGATTGGCAGCGATCTTTCGCTGCCAGCGATCGCTGCCGAGGAGATCTACCCTCACGCCGTTAACGGCGTGGCGCACTGCGGCAGTGATGAAGATTGCTTTCTGGTCGGCGGGCGTTTCGCCTTTGGCGACGAAGCCGAGCTTTTGTTCGACAGCCTGCCACCGGTCGCGGTGATCAAGAGCGAGTCGGACCAGGCATCCGTATTGCGCTGGGCCTTGCAGCGGCTGGCGCACGAACTCTCCACCCCATCCCCGGGCGGCGCCCTGATGGTCCAGCACCTGGGCCACATCATGCTGGTGCAGGTACTGCGCATTTACCTGGAGCAGGAAGGAGGCAATACACCGGGTTGGCTCTCGGCGCTGTCCGAACCGCGTATCGGTGCCGCCGTTCAGGCTATTCACACCCGCCCTGCCCAACGCTGGACGGTCGAGGCCCTGGCCAGAGTGGCGGGTGTCTCGCGCTCGACGCTGGCGCTGCGTTTCAAACAGGCCGCCGGCTTTTCGCCCCTGGAATACGTGTTGCGTTGGCGCATGCAACTGGCGACCCGGTCCCTGCGCAACACCCACCTGACGATTTCCTCGATCGCCCAGGCCCTGGGCTACGAGTCCGACAGCGCGTTCAGCAATGCCTTCAAGCGCATCATCAAATGCTCGCCACGGCAGTACCGGGAACGAGCAAGGGCCGTCGCCCAACCCCAGGGGGAATCCGAAGTTCGAGTGGGTGCCTGAAATAAAAAAACCCGGCGGGATCGTCCCGGCCGGGCTTTTTCTGTGCCGCTGCGAGAAATCAGCAGGTGCAGCACATCATTGGCATGCCGTTGCAGCTCATCATCATCGGCATGCCGCAGTCGTTCATCATCTTCATCATCAGGGCGCAGCAGCTTTTCATCATGTCCATGTTCATGCCGGCCATTGGCATGATCTTGCACATCATGCAGTCGGCCTCGACGGTGCACTCCATCACGCACTTCATCGATGGCATCGGCATGCCCATCATCGGCATTGGCATCATGGCGCCCATCATCGGCATGGCCATGCTCGCCTGGGACATGCACATCATGCTCATGTTGGCGCAGTGCATCATCATCGGCATGCCGCAGTTCATCATCATCTGCATCATTTGCGCGCTGTTCTTGAACATGGCCATGTCCATGCCCGCGGCCGGCATCATCTTGCACAGCATGCCGTCGTCCATCATTTCGCAGCTCATGGTCGCCATCATCATCGGCATGCCCATCATTGGCATCATCGGCATGTTGGCGTTCATCGGCATTTGCATCTGCATGGCATTCATCATGGTGAAACTCCCTAAGCGATTCGATAGTTGGACGAAGCTGATGGGGCGGATTCTAGGGAGTGGCGAACGCCGCACAAGATGCCGATCGAACAGCAATCGCGGCTGCCGGGACAGCTTCAGCGCAGCCGCTCGCGCGGGATTTTCCGCTTCAGCAGCCGGATGGATTTCATGGCGGACGGGAGCAGGACAACAGCGTGTTTTCCGCTGCGATGGATATGCGCGAATCAGCGCATCCCATAACCCAAAGAAATAATCATTCTAAAGAGGCCCGACTTTTCTCGGGAACAGGCGGCTTGCCAGCCTCGCCGGTGCCCTGTGGCAGGGTTCGGCGAGGGTCGCAAGCGCGGTGCGGGGCATGACGCGGGGGGCGGGATCGCGAATCTCAGAGCTTGGCGATCGACACTTCGGTGGATTTGACGAAGGCGATGACCTCGCTGCCGACCTTCAATTCCAGGTCGCGCACCGAGCGCGTGGTGATCACCGAGGTGACGATGCCCGAGGCGGTCTGCACATCGATCTCCGAGACCACCTGGCCTTCATGGATCTCCTTGATGATGCCCTTGAACTGGTTGCGAACATTGATTGCCTTGATGGTCATGATGGGCCTTCCTGTCTGGGGTGGGCACTGGCACAGCGCCGTGCAGGCCTCTAAGGTGCCCTGTGTCTTTTCATATTAAAAGGAATAAATAGTAGTTATTTTATTCCTTAAATGAATATGAGAGTTTCTCCCGCCTCTTCGTTACCTTGACCGGCCCCCGCGCCTTTGCTTCTCTGGATCCCTAACCCTTTCAGGAGATTGTCATGCGAACACTCGAGCTGGCGGGCGTACCCGTCCCGGTGATTGGCCAGGGTACCTGGCGCATGGGCGAGGAGCGCCACCAGCGCAACGCCGAGATTGCCGCGCTGCAGGCTGGTATCGAACGGGGCATGAGCCTGATCGACACCGCCGAGATGTACGCCGAGGGCGGCGCGGAGGAAGTGGTTGGCGCCGCCATCACCGGCCAGCGCGACCGGGTGTTCCTGGTCAGCAAGGTGTACCCGCACAACGCCAGCCGCAAAGGCATTCTCCAGGCCTGCGAGCGCAGCCTGCGGCGCCTGGGTACCGACTACATCGACCTGTACCTGCTGCACTGGCGTGGGCAGTACCCGCTCGAGGAAACCGTGGAAGCCTTCGAGCGCCTGCGCGAAGACGGCAAGATCGGCCGCTGGGGCGTTTCCAATTTCGACCTCGATGACCTTGAGGAACTGGCGAGCCCGGCCTGCGCCACCAACCAGGTGCTGTACAACATCGAGGAACGCGGCATCGAATTCGACCTGCTACCCGCCGCGCGACAACAGCGCTTGCCGCTCATGGCTTACTGCCCTATCGCCCAGGCCGGCAAGCTGCTGCGCCACCCCACCCTGCAGCAGGTCGCCGACCGCCATGGCGTGACCACGGCCCAGGTCTCGCTGGCCTGGGTCCTGCGCCAGGACGGCGTGATCGCCATTCCCAAGGCGGTACACCCCGAGCATGTCCGGCTGAATGCCGAGGCGGCCGGGTTGCGCTTGCACGACGAAGACCTGGCGGCCATCGACCAGGCCTTCCCCGCGCCACTGCGCAAGCAGCGACTGGCAATGGTCTGAGCCGCTGTCGCGAGGCATGCCCCACTGAAAAAACCTGGCGCCCGTGCCAGGTTTTTTTCGTCGTGTATCAGGCTGGAAGCGGCGAAATACCGCGACTTTAAGGATCGTCCTATCCCGGATTAATGAGGGTTTATTTAGAGTGGGTCAATGAGATTAAAGACCTACCTTCATCAGATCAGTCCCCTATTTTCCAGTCCTGAAGCCGCCAGCAGGTTGCTGCGTCTTTTCGCGCTCATTCTTTTGGTCGGCATCCTCGGCGCCGTCTACAACTTCCTCAACTCCACCCTCAGCAACGACATTTCCCGGCGCCGCGGCTACATGAGCAGCGCCATCGCCGAAGCCCAGACCTTCTTCACCAGCCGCGAGGCCCTGCTGGAAAGCCTCAGCCTGTCCGCGGTGCGCCGATCCAAGCAGGTCCAGGGGTATCCGCCTTCCAGCGAAGAACTGCACCTGCAACTGGGCGACATCGATGATCCGTGGAGCATCTGGCTGAGCCAGCGCATGCGCGAATACTTCAAGGCCAAGCAGGTCAACCTGCTCTATGTAAGCCCTGGCCCCGAGGCCCGGGTCATGCGCCTCTACAGCAGCAACCCGACCTCCCCCAACCTGCCCAGGACCATCCTCTCCAAGCTTGAGGTCCTGAACCATGGGGAGCATCCGGACACCGACGAGCTGTGGCTGACCGACCCGTCCACGCAGACTTCGCAGCTGTACATTTTCACCCGGCTCGACGAGCGCACCGATGACTCCGGCTGGCTGGGCCTGGAAATGGATGGGCGGGAAGTGCTCAAGGCCCTCAGCGACCAGAGCGCCGGCGAGTTCATGATGTTCAACTCCGAAGGCGCGCTGCTGTTCACCAACACCCCGGCCGGGCGCCTGGGGCAGGCCCTGCAGCAACTGCAAGGCAGCAACTTCTTCGGCTTTGTCGGCAGTGGCTGGTGGCCCGATCACCTGGTGATCCGCAAGCAACTGATGACCTCCGACTGGCAACTGGTCTACTCCTTCAGCCTGCAGTCCCTGCTGATCGCGCTCTGGCCGCAGCTGGCCGGCGCCCTGGCGTTCTGCCTGTTCAGCATCAGCCTGATCTGCCTGCTGACCCGCCGCATCGAGCACCGCTTCATCACCCCTGCGCTGAGCCGTATCCAGGCGCTGGTCGAGAGCGAGCTGTTCAGCCGCGACGTGATCCAGACCGCACCCGTGGCCTTGTGCGTGCTGCGGCGCACCGATGGTCAGGTGGTCCTGGAGAACACCCTGGCGCAGCAGTGGCTGGGCGATGGCGTCGAACGGGAAATACTTTGCGCCGGCTGGATCCAGCAAGCTTTCAAGAGTCACGAACCGAACCGCTTCGACTACTTCGAGACCACCGATGGGCGTCATCTTTACCTGAGTTCCGCGCCCACCCGCTACAAGGGTGAGGACGTGTTGTTCTGCGCCTTCAGCGACATCAGCGCGCGCAAGCAGGTGGAAGCCGCGCTGGAAGAAGCGCGGCAGATGGCCGACGCCGCCAACGAAGCCAAGACCCTGTTCCTCGCCACCATGAGCCATGAAATTCGCACCCCGCTCTATGGCGTGCTGGGGACCCTGGAGCTGCTCGCGCGCACTCAACTGGATACCCAACAGCGCGATTACCTGCGCGCCATCGAGTGTTCTTCCTCGACCCTGTTGCAGCTGATCTGCGATGTGCTGGACGTGTCCAAGATCGAGGCCGGGCAACTGGCCCTGGAGCTCAATGAGTTCTCGCCACTGGACCTGGTCCACGAACTGATCCAGGGCTATTCCGCGGCAGCGTCGAACAAGGGCCTGCTGCTGTATTCCTGCGTGGACCCGCAAATCCCCGAGCGACTGATCGGCGACGTCACCCGGATCCGGCAGATCCTCAGCAACCTGCTCAACAACGCGGTGAAGTTCACCGACCTGGGGCGCATCGTGCTGCGGGTCAGCCTGCTGAGCCGCGATGGCGAGCGCTCCAGCATCCTGTGGCAGGTCTCCGACACCGGCAAAGGCATTGCCCAGGATCATCAGCCGTTGATCTTCGAACCCTTCTATCAAACCGGCGGCAACGCCAACGTGGTGGCGGGTACCGGCCTGGGCCTGCCTATCTGTCAGCGTCTCACGCAATTGATGAACGGCAGCCTGCGCATGGTCAGCGAACTGGGGCTGGGCAGCAGCTTCTCCCTCACCCTGCCCCTGGAAGCGGCGATCGATGGGCCGGTCACCCTGCCCGCCACGCAGCTGCTGCCGGAAACCATCTATGTGATGTCCAGCGTCCGCGAGCTGGCGGAATCCATCGGCGGCTGGCTGCGCCAATGGGGTGCTCGGGTGCAACTCTGCCATCCCTCGAAGATCGCGCCGACCAGCGATTGCCTGCTGGTCGAGGTTCACCCCGGCGAACTGGAACAACGCCTGCAGCCCGACTGGCCCGGTCCGCTGATCCTCGCCACCGGGGCAGGCAACAACGAACCGCAGGTTCGTGCCGGGTGCTGGCATGTGAACCTGAACCACCTGCGTTCCATTCATCAGGCGGTCAGCCAGGCCCAGGGGCTGTGGGTGGCCAAGGCCGAGAATCACAACGAACACTGGACGTTGAAGCAACTGAACCTGAACGTGCTGGTGGCCGAAGACAACGTCATCAACCAACTGATCCTCAGGGATCAGCTGGAAGAGCTGGGCTGCAGCGTGGAGCTTGCGTCAAACGGCGAGGAAGCCCTGTCGATGTGGGACCCCGAGCGGTTCGATCTGGTCCTCACCGACGTCAACATGCCCATGATGAATGGCTATGAACTGGCCAAGGAGTTGCGACGCCGTGGCTGTACGGTCCCGATCATCGGTGCCACGGCCAACGCGATGCGTGGAGAAGAAGAGCAATGTCTGGCGGCCGGAATGAACCATTGCCTGGTCAAACCTTTTGCATTACGCGCCCTGTTCAATTACCTAGCGCCCTATGAAAGAGCGAAGAATGAAGCCCTGTAGCATATTGATCGTTGAAGACCATCCCTTCCAGCACATGTACCTGCAACATCTGTTCGGTGAGCTGGGCCCCTACTACCTGGAAGGCGCCCGGGATGGCGAAGAGGCGCTGGAACGCTTGAAATGGCGCAAGTTCGACCTGGTGCTCACCGACCTGTTGATGCCGGGAATGGATGGCGTGCAGTTCATCCAGGGACTGGCCGCCCTGCACTCCAAGCCGGCGCTGGCGATCATGAGCTCGGCTTCGCGGCGCATGCTGATGAGTGCCAGCCTGGTTGCCAAGAACCTCGGGGTGAAAGTCATCGGCCTGATCTCGAAACCGGTGAACCTTGCCGCCTTGCAGACCCTGACCACTCAATTGAGCATTTCGCAGCCGAGCTCGCCGCGCCCCTTGCCCACCTCCATGCTCAGTCGGGCGGCGCTGGTCCAGGCCATCGAGCAAGAGCAGTTCGAAGCCTGGTTCCAGCCCAAGAAATCACTGTTCAACGGTCGCATCGTCGCCGCCGAAGCCCTGGTCCGCTGGATGCATCCGACACAGGGCATGCTGCTCCCCGACACCTTCCTGCCCGCCCTCAAGTCCTTCGACCTCGAGGAGGACCTGCTGTGGCTGGTCCTGCGCCAGGCGATCCAGGCCCAGGCACGCTGGCGCCAGCAGGATTACGACATTCCGGTGTCGATCAATCTGCCGACCCATCTGCTCAACAGCCACGACCTGGCGGACCGCCTGTTCGACTTTGTCATGGAACACCAGGGAGTACCGGGGCAGATCTGTTTCGAACTCATGGAGTGTTCGGTGCCCCAGGACATCAGTAACTTCTATGCCGGTGCCTGCCGCTTGCGCATCAAGGGCTTCGGCCTGTCCCAGGACGACTTCGGCAAGGGCTACAGCTCGTACATGAACCTGGTTTCCACCCCGTTCACCGAACTGAAGATCGATCGCGCCCTGGTCCAGGGATGCCACGCCAGCGAAGAACTGACCAAGGCCCTGACCAGCATCATTGCCCTGGGTCGCCAGCTGGGCCTGACCGTGGTGGCCGAAGGCGTGGAAAGCGCCGAGGAGCTGGCGCTGCTGCGCAAGATCGACTGTAGCCAGGTGCAGGGTTTCCTGATCTCTCGCGCAGTCCCCTCCGAACAGTTTCAACAGTTGCTGGTGAACGACGGTCCAGCCGCCAGTTATTGACCCGAGGACATCCGCCCCTTCAGGATTACATGCCCCACATCACTGACAAGTCGTTGTTTAAAGGTAAAATCCTCAAGGCTTCGACTTTTTCATGCTTTTTTGGATACCAGTGATGAACCACCAGGACACGCTCATCGAGAATCTGAAACGATACTCGACTCGCCTGAACAAGGGATTGTTGATTTTCCTCGGCTTGACCCTGTTGTTGATCGCCATCAGTTACTGGTCGTCGCACAAGCTGCTCGAAGAACAACACGGCAGGTTCAAAGCGCATTTTGCGCGGATGATGGAAGACATCCGCGAACATGAAGACTTCCTCCGGGGCGTGGCCGTACAAAGTAGCAAGATCCCCCTTCACGCCAACGACTCGGTTTCATACCTGAAAAGCGCCTTGCCCGAAGAGGGGCCGCACAACTACCTGGGCCAGGAGTTTGCCTTTTCCACGCCCTTCAGCCTCTCTGTCAATCACCAGAGCGTCGAGCCTGACACCTTGGCCCGGCTGGCCGACCTGGGAGAGCACCTGACCGACTATTACAGCGCCTTCTGGTCCACTTCCCACTACCAGTCACCGCCGTTTTTCCTGTTCGATGCCGTGGGCAACTTCAATATCGGCATTCCGGCCGCCGGGCATTCACGCGACCCGCTCTGGAAAAACGACACCCCCAACAAGACCCTCGTCCTGCAAACGCTCAAACATCTGCTGGCGAAAGATTCGGCACGGGCCGATGGCGTGGTCGATTGGCAACCCCTCGTCCCCCATCAGGCCAACGAGGCGCCCGTCCGGCTGCTGGCCTATGTCAGCACCCATCTCGGGCCGCAATGGTCACGAGTCCAGGACAGCGGCAAGCAGATCGGCGTCGCGTCGCTGTTCAGCATGGATCTGGTCAATGACATCAAACGACTCATGCCGTGGTCGACCTATGACCATGTCGCCCTGGTCGCCCCCTCCGGAAAGGTGCTGAGCGGTTCGCTGCAACCGGGCGTCGTGCTGCATGACGGGCTGAACATCACCAGCGACGGCATGGTCTTCAAAGTCTCGAGCCATTCCGCCGAGCCCTGGAGCGCCCTCTACACCATCGGTTTCAAGAGCTACTTCAACTACACCCTGTGGCCCTTGCCGGTCTTGCTGGCCCTGCTGATCGGCGGCATTGGCTGTGGCTGGCTGGTCAGTCGCCGGTATCAGTCGCGTATCGTCAAACCGGTCTACGAGGCTTACCAACGCACCGCCGAGAGCGAGGCCTTCAGCCGGGCCGTGATCGATAGCGCGCCCACCGGCCTGTGCGTGGTGCGTCGCTCGGACTTCAAGGTCCTGCTGGAAAACCGCAAGGCCCAGCAATGGCAAGGCAGCACAAAACTGCGGATGGCCCTGGAGAGCCGGCAGGACCTGTGCGTCGCCGGTGAAACCCGGCTGGACATCGACGGTACTCACCTGCAGGTAGGGTTCGTGCCCACCCGTTACCAGGGCGAGGACGCCTTGCTCTGTGCCTTCCACGACGTGACCAGCCACATCGAGGGCGCGGCCATGCTGGAGCAGGCGCGACGCTCCGCCGATGCGGCGAGCGAAGCCAAGACCCTGTTCCTCGCCACCATGAGCCACGAAATACGCACCCCGCTCTACGGCGTGCTGGGCACCCTGGAACTGCTCGGGCTGACGCGCCTGGATGCCCGCCAGCGCGAGCACCTGCAAACCATCCAGCGCTCGTCCAGCACCCTGTTCCAATTGATCAGCGATGTCCTGGACATTTCCAAGATCGAATCCGGACAGATGGCGATCGAGTCCCAGGCGTTCTGCCCACTGCAGATGATCGAGGACACGCTGCACGCCTACAGCGTCTTCGCCGAAAACAAAGGCCTGCTGCTGTATGCCTGTGTCGATGCGGCGTTGCCCGACCAGTTGCTGGGCGACCCGGTACGGATCCGGCAGATCCTCAGTAACCTGCTCAGCAACGCCATCAAGTTCACCGACACCGGGCGCGTGGTATTGCGCGTCAAGCTCCTGCACTGCGTGGATGGCCAGGCCAGCCTGGAGTGGCAGGTCACCGACTCCGGCATCGGCATTTCACCGGCGCAACAGGAACGCCTGTTCGACACCTTCTACCAGGTACGCGACGCCTCCAGCGAGGCCGGAGCCGGACTTGGCCTGGCGATATGCCGCTGCTTGACGGAAATGATGGACGGCCAGATACGCGTGGTCAGCGAGCCCGGCCTGGGCAGCAGCTTCTCGCTCCGGCTGGGGCTGAAAGTCATGCCGGGCGCGCTGGAAGGTTGCACGGACATCCTGCCGAGCACCCAGGCGGTGTATGTGCGGGCTCCCGCCGTGGAGCTGGCGCAGAGCACCAGTGACTGGCTGAATCGCCTCGGCGTGGTCGCCAAGCCGTTGCCGGCCTTTGTCGAAGAGTCGCGCCAGGCCAACCTGCTGGTCGATGTCCAACCCTCCGACAGCCTGCCGGCCTGGGCCGGGCCACGGGTCCTGTGCGTCGCCGGCGAACACCCGGCACCGCCACCGCGAGGTTGCACCGTGGATGCCCATGATGTGCGGGCCATCGCCAGGGCCGTGTCCCTGACCCTGCACGGAAAAACCATCGCGCCCGCCGCTCCCGAATGCGACCTGAGCAGCAGGCTCGGCCTGCATATCCTGGTGGCCGAGGACAACGCGATCAATCAGGCGATCATCAAGGAGCAACTCGAAGCCCTGGGTTGCACGGTGACCGCCGCCTCCAATGGCGAAGAAGCCTTGCAGCTCTGGCAGCCGCAGGTGTTCGACCTGGTGCTGACCGATGTGAACATGCCGCTGCTCAACGGCTATGAACTGACCCGCGCCCTGCGTGAGCGTGACCGGGAGACTCCGATCGTCGGGGTCACGGCCAATGCCATGCGCGAAGAAGGCGCCCGCTGCATGGCTGTCGGCATGAATGCCTGGCTGGTCAAACCCTTGAGCCTGCAGACGCTGCACCAGTACCTGTCGAATCTCTGCGCGAATGCGCCTGCCCAGGAGCCGCAACCGATGATCGATGCAACGCCTTCCCCCGCGACCGGCGACACAATGATCGAGCTGTCCCCGAAAATGCGTGAGCTGTTCATTACCACCATGCGCCAGGATGTCCAGAGCGTGACCGACGCCCTCGACGCCCAGGATCCCAAGCGGCTCGCCGAACGGCTGCACAGCGCCGCCGGGGCGCTGGGTGCCGTGCAGTTGAGCGGGCTGGCGAAAAACTGCGCCGAACTGGAATCCCGGATACTGCAAAGCGCGATCACCTCTTCCGTGACCCTTGAGGTGAAAAGCCTGATACAAAGCTTGACGGATATTCTTAATGCACTTGAATGAGACGCGACAAGATTTGATGAGCGCAATCCTTTACTCTTTCTCCTTACCAACCGGCGTATTACGAGTGGCTAGTCATGGAAAAATTTAAAGTAGTCATCGCCGACGATCATCCGATTGTTCTGCTCGGCGTTCGCGAGCTGATGGAACGGGAAAGCAACTTTGAAATAGTCGGTGAGGCCATCAGCTCACAGGGCTTGATCGAGATTCTCGAACAACAGCCGGTCGATATCGTCATTACCGACTACAACATGCCCGGGGACTCTCCCTACGGCGACGGCCTCAAGCTGGTCGAGTACCTCAAGCGCCACTTCCCGCGCCTACAGATCCTGATCCTGACCATGATCTCCAACCAGTTGATCCTCACGCGCCTGCATGAGCTGGGGGTGGTCGGAGTGATCCAGAAAAGCCAGCTGCACAATGAAATCCAGGTGGCGCTCAAGACCATTGTCGAAAGAGGTTCCTATCAGAGTATCGAACCTGCGCCGAGCTCGGTCATCGAGTCCAATGCAAGCATCGACGACCGGATTTCCATGCTCTCGCCCAAGGAGTTTGAAATCCTGCGGCTGTTCGTTTCCGGCAAGAGCGTCAGTGACATTGCCCGCAGCCAGAACCGCAGTTCGAAGACCATCAGCGCGCAGAAAATCTCCGCCATGCGCAAGCTGGAAGTCGAGAGCGACCAGGACCTGCTGACGTACTGCATCGGTCGCAACATTTTCAACTGACCCCCTCTTATCCAGCGAAGACAGAAGGCCCGAACGACGATGACCCGCGGCGACCAGTTCGACCTGCAACAGCTTCAAGGTGCCTGGGAACAGGTGGAGTACGAGGACAACGGGGTCAGCAATCCGCCTGACGAACATGGCGCCCCGGGAGCTCTTACCCTGATCCAGGGGCAAGGGTTTCGTGTCGTGACGCTCGAAGGCGAGCTGTTGCTCGCGGGCAGTTTCACCCTCGATACCCGGACCACGCCAAAATCCATTACCTGGGTCGACTCCATGGGCGCCGACACCGGCAAGCACTTGCCTGCCAGCTATCGACTGGACGGCGATGACTTCGTCTTCATCGCCGCGGACGAGGGCCACCCCCGGCCCACCGAGTTCCGAACCGGGCCGGGTGAAACCCTGCGCCGGTTCATCCGCGTCTCACAGGATGGAACAGGCCTCGGCAGCCGCTGAGGTTCACTCATTGGCCAGCATGCCGTCAGGCCCTGGCCCGCTGTATTTCCCGCCCCGCCAACTCGCCGATTGCCAGCAACGCTGCGCAATCCGCACCATCCTGGGCCTGTACCGACATGCCTTGAATGATCGCCCCGATATACCGGGCCAGCGCCGCTACCTGGGTATCGGCGCGCAGTTGCCCGCTGGCGATGCCCTGCTCGATATGTGCTTCAAAGGCCTTGAGGGTGTTGGCCCTCAGGGCACTGACGAACTCACGCAGCGCATCGTTTTCCACCGCGCAGGCCAGGGTCGCGGTGGAAATCATGCAGCCCCGCGGCCGCCCGGGCAGGCTGTATTCATGGGCCGCCTCGCGCAGCAGACGGAGGAAACCGTCCACCACATCCGCCTCCTCGCGCAGTGCCCGCTCGGCAAAGGCGCCAGTGCTGCGCTGGTAATGCGCCAGCGCCTGCTGGTAAAGCTCGGCCTTGGACCTGAACGCGGCATACAGGCTTTGCACAGTGATGCCCATGGCCGCCGACAACTCCGGCATCGAGGCGCCTTCATAGCCCAGGCGCCAGAACACCTCTGCCGCAAGGCCCAGGACCTGGTCGCGATCAAAGGCAATCGGCCGTCCACGACGGCGCACCACGGCAGCAGGGTTATTTATCATAATGATCACTATTGAAATTAGAACGAATGCCGGTTAATCATAGCGGACATTGTGATTATAGAGGCTCCCCCCATGGATCGACCCCATAAAGGCCTGCTCGCCCTGGCAGCCACTCTCGGCGCCTCGCTGGCCAGCGCCGCCACGCCGGACGAGGAACTCGGCAGGCGCATGGACACGGCCATCGAACGCGCCATCGGCGAACAGCGGATCGTCGGCACCGTGGTGGTGGTGATGCGCGACGGCCAGGTGGTGTACCAGCGCGCCGCCGGTTTCGCCGATCGGGAAGCGGCGCGGCCCATGACCGGCGACACCATCCTGCGCCTGGCCTCTATCACCAAGCCCATGGTGTCCGTGGTCGCCATGCGCCTGGTGGAACAGGGCACGCTGTCCCTGGACGATACGGTCAGCCAATGGCTGCCGGATTTCCGCCCAAGGCTGGCCGACGGCACCCGCCCGCCGATCACCCTCAAGCAATTGCTGACCCACACCGCCGGCCTGAGCTATGGCTTTCTCGAGGCCGAGCACGGGGCGTATCGCACGGCCGGGGTGTCGGATGGCCTGGCCGAGCCGGGCATGAGCCTGGAAGACAACCTGAAACGCATTGCCAGCGTGCCCTTGAGTTATCCGCCGGGCACGCAGTGGCGCTATTCCATGGCCATCGACGTGCTCGGCGCCGTGCTGGAAAAGGCCAGCGGCAAAAGCCTGCCGGCCCTGACCGAGGAACTGGTCACCCAGCCTTTGCACATGAACGACACCGCGTTCTCGGTCAAGGACCCTGCCCGCCTCGGCGCGGTTTACCGCGACGACCGTCCGCGGCCGAGCCGGATGCAGGACGAGGCGGCGATCCGGGTCGGCGAAAGTACCACGCTGTTCTCCCTCAAGCGGATCTTCGACCCGCGCGCCTACCCCTCCGGTGGCGCCGGCATGGCCGGTACCGCCATGGACGTGGCGCGTTTTCTCGACACCTTGCGCCAGGGTGGCGGCCCGCTGCTTTCCGCCCGCAGCGTGCAGGCGATGATGACCGACCAGGTCGGCGCCCAGGCGCAGACCCAGGGGCCGGGCTGGGGCTTCGGCTACGGCTGGGCGGTGCTGGACGATCCGGCCCTGGCCGGCACCCCGCAATCCAAGGGCACCCTGCAATGGGGTGGCGCCTACGGCCACAGCTGGTTTGTCGACCCGCAGGCCAGGCTGACCGTGGTGGCGCTGACCAACACCGCCTTCGAGGGCATGTCGGGGGCCTTTACCCGGGAGATCCGCGACGCCGCCTACCCGGCGCCCTGAAGCACCTCGTCGCCCGGGGCGTCGAGCGACCACCAGCCCGGCAGCAATTGCCGGACCCGGGGCTCGGCGAACCGGTCGTCGATCAGCATCACTACGCCGCGGTCCTGCTGGCTGCGAATCACCCGGCCCGCGGCCTGCACCACCTTCTGCAGGCCAGGGTACAGGTAGGTGTAGTCGTAACCGGCGCCGAAAATCGCCGCCATGCGCTGTTTCAACTGCTCGTTCACCGGGTTCAGCTGGGCCAGGCCGAGGGTGGCGATAAAGGCGCCGATCAGCCGCGAACCCGGCAGGTCGATACCCTCGCCGAACGCCCCGCCCAGCACGGCGAAACCCACCCCCTGGCCATCGGCGTCGAAGCGCTCGAGAAACCCCTGGCGTTGCCCTTCATCCATCCCGCGCGACTGTTGCCACAGAGGGATATCCGGGTGCTGTTGGGCCAGCAGGCTGGCCACCTGCTGCAGGTAATCGAAGCTGCTGAAGAACGCCAGGTAGTTGCCGGGGCGCTGGCGGAACTGACCGGCGATCAGCTCGACGATGGGCGCCAGCGACGCCTGGCGATGGGCGAAACGGGTGGAGATCCGGCTGACGATGTGCACGTCCAGTTGCGCGGCACTGAACGGCGACTCCACGTCCACCCATACAGTGGTCTCCGGCAGCCCCAGCAGGTCGCGGTAGTAATGCCAGGGGTTGAGGGTCGCCGAGAACAGCACCGTACTGCGCGCCGCGCTCAGCCGCGGCGCCAGGAAGCCCGCCGGCACCACGTTGCGCAGGCACAGCTCGGACAGACTGCGCCGGGCATTGAGTTCGCGCTTGCTGATATCGAACAGGAACTGCTCGTCGAACAGTTCGGCCACCCGGGCGAATTGCAGCGCATCGAAATAGAAGCCCTGCAACCGGCTGTCCAGCCCTTGCGGGTGGTCGCCCAGGTAATCGCCGATCGCCGAAATACACAGCGACAGCGCCTTGAGCAACGGGGCCGGCGCCTGGTCGTAGGCCTGGTACGGTCGCAGCTGTTCCTTGTGCAGGGCATTCCATTCCCGGTTGAGCCGTTGCAGCGGCTTCTTCAGCGCCTCCGGGGCGGCCTGGCGCACCGTGTTCAGCTGGTACTGGTCGAGGCTGGCGCTGTACATCGAGCGCCCGCGCTCCACCAGGTTATGCGCTTCGTCCACCAGCGCGGCGACCTTCCATTGGTTGGCCTGCGCCAGGCCGAACAGCAAGGCGCTGAAATCGAAATAGTAGTTGTAGTCCGCCACCAGCAGGTCGCTCCAGCGGGCCATTTCCTGGCTCAGGTAATACGGGCACAGCCCATGCGCCAGGGCGATCTCGCGTAGCGCCTGCTGGTCCAGCAAGGACCGCTGGCTCGCCGCCTGCCGCGCCGCCGGCAGACGGTCGTAGAAACCTTTGGCCAGCGGGCAGGACTCGCCATGACAGGCCAACTCCGGGTGCTCGCAGGCCTTGTCCCGGGCCACCAGTTCCAGCACCCGCAACGGCAGCCCGGGGCTGCGCTCGAACAGCACCTCGGCGGCATCCAGCGCCAGTTTGCGTCCCGGGGTCTTGGCGGTGAGGAAGAACAGCTTGTCCAATTGCTGCCCCGGCATGGCCTTGAGCATGGGAAACACCGTGCCCAGGGTCTTGCCGATCCCGGTCGGCGCCTGGGCCATCAGGCAACGCCCGGTGCTCACCGCCTTGTACACCGACTCGGCCAGCGCGCGCTGCCCGGGGCGGAAGTCGGGATGAGGGAAACCCAGCGCCGCCATGGCCTGGTCGCGGGCGTGCCTGTGGGCCAGTTCCTGTTCGGCCCATTGCAGGAACAGGCTGCATTGCTGGTTGAAGAACTGCTCCAGGGCCTGGGCCTCGTGCTCTTCCACCAGCGACGTCTCGCGCTCGCTGAGGATGTCGAAATACACCAGCGCCAGACGGATGCTGCTCAACTGCAACTGCTGGCACAGCAGCCAGCCATAGATCTTCGCCTGGGCCCAATGCAGCTGGCGATGGTTGGCCGGCATGCGCTCCAGGTCGCCGCGGTAGGTCTTGACCTCTTCCAGCAGGTTGGCGTCCGGGTCGTAGCCATCCGCCCTGCCCTTGACCGTCAACGCTCCGAAGCTGCCTTCGAGGGGCACCTCGCTCCGATAGTGCGCGCTGCGCCGCGCCGCCACCGTGCGATGGCCCTGGATGCCCTCCAGCGCGGTGGGCGACGGGGTGAAGCGCAGGTCGAGGTCGCCGACCTTGGCGGTGAATTCGCACAGCGCCCGTACCGCGATGCGGTAGTTCACCCGTCCTGCTCCGCCCATTGCACGTAGCAGACCGCCACCGGCATCTGGTGCTGCCGACAGAACTCCAGCCAGCGCAGCTGGTTGTCCTGCAGGCGGTCGCCAGGGCCCTTGACCTCGATCATCCGGTAGGTTTTCTGCTGCGGCCAGAACTGGATCAGGTCCGGCATGCCGGCGCGGTTGGCCTTGATGTCCTGCAGCAGGCGCTCGAACCAGTGCTTGAGGTGCTCGGCCGGCAGGCAGGCCAGTGCCTGCTCCAGCAATTCTTCGTCGAGGGCGCCCCAGAACACGAAAGGCGACTGCACGCCCCACTTGTCGAGGTAGCGCTGGCGGATGGTCTGCGCATAACGCCCGTCATCCAGTTCCGCCAGGCAGGCCTGGAACAGTTCGGCGCGACGGCTGTGGAAGTCCTCGCTCAACAGGTCGGCCGGGCCGCGCTGGAACGGGTGGAAGAACGCCCCGGGCAGCGGCGCGAAGATCGCCGGCCAGCAGAGCAGCCCGAACAGCGAATTGATCAGGCTGTTCTCCACGTAATGCACCGGTGCCTGCGCCTCGTGGAGATGGGCCTGCACATGGAATTCCACCGACAGCGCCGGATCGACCCGCGGCAGGCTGAGGTCCAGGCGCAGCGTCGGCTGGGTGCCGCCACGCGGCGTGGCCGGGCCGCCCAGCTTGCGCCGCAACCTGGGCAGCAGGCGCAGCAGTTGCTGCTGCTCGGCCGCGTTGTGCGGAGCCAACGCCGCCGCCTCGGCCAGGGCCAGCGCCTGCGGGTAATCGCCGCTGCGCTCGAAGACGCGGATCAGCCGCGCTCTCGCCCCGGGATCGGCGCAGGCCTGGTAGATGGCGGCCGCCAGCGGCCATTCGGCTAGCCGCTCGCAGTGCTGCCCCAGCAGGAACAGCAGCTTGGCCCGGCGCCGCTGCAACCAGGGATTGTCGCTGGCGAACACCTGGATGCTCGCCAGCACCTCCTCCAGTGCCGCACCGCTTTCAAAATGCTGCCGACAGTCCTCCAGGTACAGGAAACCCTCGACGTCGGCGCGGCTGCGCAGCGCCCGGGCGTCGTCGCGAAACTCGACCTTTTCGTAGGTGAAGATGCCCAGGTCGGCCAGCACGAACTCCGACCAGTCCTGATGCAGGTTGCCGAAGAACATCAGGCGCAGGCGGTCGCACAGCGCCATGACCATCAGGCTGCATACCCCGTCCTCCAGATCCGGGCACCACTGGCCCAGGCTCCGCGGCTCGTCGAACAACGGCGCCAAGGCGGCCAGCCAGTCGGACTTGCGGGCCTTCGGCTGTTCGATTTCCGCGCGAAAAACCTGGAGGATCTCCGCCTTCTGCAACAGGTTGAACAGTTCTTCCAGGGTCAGCGGCGCCTGCTCGTCGACCCAGCCCAGGCGCACCAGCGGCGCGACGGCCGCGCGAGTATCGCCGATTTCTTCATAGACCAGCCGGGACGTGCGAAAATGGCAGCCTTTGCGCATGATCATGCGCACCAGCAACGCCTGGGATGGCTGGGCCAGCGCCGAGAAGTCGTCGATGAAGCTACGCTCTTCGGGTGACAGCACATCGGCGTAGCGCAGCTTGAGCCACGCCAGCACCTGCTGAAAGTTGTGCAGGTAATAAAGAGGGTTTTCCAGAGGGTTGGAAGTCACAGGACAAGCGCGCCGCAAAGAGGTGGATACTGGTTATGCATACAGATAACAGCTGCCGACCTGCCCTGGCAAACACTATTGGATAAGTGGCGTTACAGGTTTTTTTACGGAGCCGCAGAACTTTCTTGCGGTTAATCACACCAAGGGCGGATAGCCATATAGTCGCGAGCCGCCAATCATGGTGGACTCACGGGATTCATGAAGAGAGGTTTGTCTATGAACGTCAAATACCTGGGCCTGCCGTTGGCCGTTGCAGCCTTCCTGGCACTGGGCGGCTGTGCCTCGCCAACCGTGGTGACGCTGCAGAACGGCACGCAATACCTGACCAAGGACATGCCTAACGCCAAGACCGCCGACGGGTTCTACGAATTCGAAGACATCGCCGGCAAGAAAATCCGCATCAAGGCGGCCGATGTCGCCACCGTCCGCCAAGAGGACTGACCGATCGAACCCGGTCGCCCTCAGGGCGACCAGGGTGCCGAATTCTGCCCCGGCACACTGTTATCGCAGGAAATGTAGTGCTGCTCCCCGCGCTTCTGCAGTTCGCCACGCACCCGCTGACACCGCTCGAACTCCCGGGCCGCCGCATTATCGATGCTGATATTGCCGGTGGTTTCAGGCTTTTTACCCTCCCCCAAGGTCACGCTCGCCCAAGGCCGCTCTGCGTCGATATGAAAGCGGCTGCCCGGTTCGGGCTGCGCTGCTTTTTCGGTGGCCTGCGCGGCGGCCGGTAGCTGGTCCGGGGTCACGCCGTAGCGCTTGAGGATCGACTGCTGAGGCAAGTCCTCGGCCATTGCGCTGCCCGCCATCAGGACCAGCGTCAGACCGATGCCATACCTCTGGTTATCACTCACCTTGTGTTTCTCCTGCTGTTCACTGTTGCCATTGAATGAGCCTCGGCAGCGGCTGCCTGCCTTGATAACGCGCAAGCTCCTGCGAACTTTAATGGCCCGGAGCGCGCACGCGGCATCCACCCGCCTGGCGACAGGCCGATGTTTTATCGAGCGCTGTGTCACAGGGGGCAGGTATTGGAGTCACTTCCAGGCTGGCGGGTCACCCTTTGGGCAAATACCCTTGGTTTTGGCGAAAAAAGTGCGGTCGAGGGACACACAAAGGCAAACCCATGACCGCGCGAGGCAAAAATCGCCACCCCGCGCGGTCAGGCTTCAGGCGATGGTAATGCTCGCGCCGTTGAGGCTGTCCAGGCTCACACCAACCAGGGTCACCGAGTCGCCGCCGAAGGTCAGCAGGGTATCGTTGCCCACGGTGCTGGCGTGGGCGCGGAAGTCGTCGTTGGCGACCACGCCTGCGACGCCGAGGAACACCAGTTTGTCGCTGCTCTGGTAACCCAGCACCCGGTCCTGGCCGAAGTTGCCGCTGAACAGCAAGGTATTGCTGCCCCCGCCCGCCTGCAGCAGGTCGTTGCCCGCGCCACCGACCAGCACATCGTTACCCTGGCCGCCGATCAGGTGGTCATCGCCGTCCAGGCCGAACAGCCAGTCGCCGCCGGCGTGGGCGGTCAGGGTATTGGCCGCGGCGTCGCCTTTCACCGAAGCGGCGTACTGGGTCAGGTTGCTCCCCGCCAGCAGGCCCTTGTCGGTGACGCTGTGGGTCACATCGTCCTTGAACAGGCCCCAGAGGAACCCCGGTTCCTTGCTGGTGATCGCGCCGATATCGCGGGTGATGCTGATGCCGCCATTGGCATCGCGCACATACAGGGTGCCGGCGCCGTCGTTGGCGAAGCTGAAGTTCTTCACCGACTGCTGCAGGTCCAGGGTGTTGTGGCCCTGCCCGCCCAGCAGGATGTTGTAGCCGCCGGCGTCGCGGAAGGTGTCGTTGCCGGCGCGGCCTTCCAGGTAGTCGTTGCCCTGGCCGCCCTGGATCAGGTCGTTGCTGTCGGTGCCGATGATAAAGGTGCTGCCCTTGTGGGTTTCGGCATTGCGGTTGAGGTCCTGGACCCAGGTGGTGGCTCGCGCCGGGTCCGACAGGTTGGCGACGATGATGGTCGAGTCCTTGCTCGTCAGGTCGTAGAACTTCGACTCGAGGATCCGTGTCATGCCGTCGCCGTAGCCGGTGGGCAGGTGCGACAGCCAGGTCGGGACATTCAGGATGGAGAACGGCAGCAGGTTCCAGGCCGCCGAAGCGTAATGGTCGTTGAAACTGACGATGTTGTTGGTCGCCGACTCCTGCGCCGTGTCATGCACGCCGAGGGACGCCAGGTTGAACGAAGAGCCGTCGAGGGCACGGAACACCGGGTCGTTTTCGTAGCCGATATTCAGCACCTTGTCCCCCGCGCTCTGGGTCGGCGAGGCGTAGGCGACGTAGCTGGCATCCTGGTAGAACCCCGACCAGTGATCGCCGCTCAGGTCCGCCAGGCTGTTGACCGCCAGGCCGCCGAGGCTGTGGCCGCTGACCAGGATGTCCTTGCCCGTCAGGCCATTGGCCTGGGCGAAGGCCGCGACATCGGCGAGCAGCTTGCCGAAGGCTTCGCCGGCATAGTTCTTGGCATAGTCCTTGGGACCGAACGCCGCCATCAGGTCGTTGATCACATCGCCGATGGAGTCGCCGATCACCGATTCACGGGGCCCGCTGGTGCCGCGAAAGGCAATGCCGATGGAAGTCAGGTGGCCCTGGTCGTCGTACTTGCCGAGGACTTCGGCCTGGGCCGTGGTGTAGCCGGCCTTTTCCCCGTAGTAGGTGCCCCTGAAGTCGGTCTTGCCGTCGTAGCCCAGCTGGGCAGCGCCGATCGGCGTCCAACCGGCCTTTTGCACCGCTTCCAGCGCGGCTTTCTCCGAGTCGGGGTTCCACGGCACGCCCGGAATCACCCCTTGCGAATCGCTGCTGCCGATCAGCGCCGTGACCAGGGTCGCCGGTAGGCCGAGGCCGAAACCGTACTGCTGATAACCGGCGGAAAAGCCGTTGTCGAGGTTGTGGTAGGAATACAGCGTGATCGCCAGCGCATCGGAAAACAGCGCCTTTGAATCTTCTGTGCCGAGGTTCTTGTAGTCATACACACCCATGGTATTGCCTCTCTTTGTTGTTGAACTTTATTCGAGATAGCTCACGCGGACGGGACGCCCTCAACAGACGCCCCGCCCTTAGTGCAATGCCTCCTTGCGTTTTTTATCTAGGCGAAGACGATCCCCCCTGCGGCGAGACTGTCCGGCGCGACCCCGACCAGCGTCACGGCGTAGTCGCCGACGCTGAGCAAGGTGTCCTGGCCGTTCTGTGACAGGTGCTGCGTGTAGTCGTAGCCCTGCCCCGCGCCCGCCACGCCCATGAACACCAGCTTGTCGCTGCCCTGGTAGCCATGGATCGCGTCGAAGCCGAAGGCGCCGCTGAACAGGAAGGTGTTGGCCCCGCCGCCGCTGGAATACATGACATCGTTGCCGGCGCCGCCGACAAAGGTCACGTCGCTCTTGTCGCTGCGCAGCACATCGTCGCCGCCGTGACCGAACAGCCAGTCGCCGTCGACGCTGGCCACCAGCGCATTGCCGTAGGCGTCGCCATTGAGCGAGTGGTTGTAGGGGGTCAACTGGTTGCCGGCCAGCAGGCCCTGGTCGGTCACGCTGTGGGTCACCTCCTTGCTGAACAGGCCCCAGGCGAAACCCGGCTCCTTGCTCACCAGCGCGCCGATATCGCGGGTCATGCTGATGCCGCCGTAGGCATCGCGCACATACAAGGTGCCGTCACCATCGTTGACCACGCTGAACTTGCCCAGCGACTGCTGCAGGTCGAAGACGTTATGCCCCTTGCCGCCCAGCAGGATGTTGTAGCCACCGTCGTCGCGGAAGGTGTCGTTGCCGTCGCGGCCCTCGATGAAGTCGTTGCCGCGCCCGCCCTTGAGCAGGTCGCTGCCGTCGGTGCCGAAGATAAAGGTGCTGCCCTTGTGCGGTTCGGCGTTGCGGTTGAGGTCCTCGACCCAGGTCTTGCCCCGACTGGCCTCGGACAAAGTGGAAACGATCAGGGTCGAGTCCTTGCTCGTCAGGTCGTAGAACGCCGAATCCACCACCCGGTTCAAGCCATCGGCGTAACCCGCGGAACCGTGGGCCTTCCACGACAGCGGGTTGAGGATGCTCTGCGGCAGCAGGTTCTCCAGGGTCGACGCGTAGTGCTCGTTGAAGTTGACGATGTTGTTGGTCGCCGACGCCTGGACCTTGTCGTGGCTGCCCAGGGACGAAGCGTTGAAGGTCGTGCCGTCGAGCACCCTGAACACCGGATCGTTTTCGTAGCCGATGTTCAGCACCTTGTCCCCCGGGCCCTGGGTCGGCGAGGCGAACGCCACATAGCGGGCGTCAGCGTAGAAACCGCCCCAGTGCTCGCCGCTCAGCTCGGCCAGGCTGTTGACCCCCAGGCCGCCCAGGCTGTGGCCGCTGACCAGTACATCCTGGCCGCTCAGGCCCTGGGCCTTGGCGAACTCGGCGACACTGGCGAACAGCTTGTCGAAGGCATTTTTGCTGTAGTTCGCCGCGTAACCCACCGGCCCGAGCGCCGCCAGCAGGTTGTTCTTGATGTCGCCCAGGGTATCGCTGAAACCCAGGCCGCCAGTGCCGCGAAAGGCGATGCCGATCGACAGCAGCTTGCCGGCCTCGTCATAACGCCCCAGCACTTCCACTTCGGCGCTGGTGAAGCCTGGCTGCTCGCCGAAGAAGGTGCCCTGGGGCCCGACCTTGCCCTGGTACCCCAGCCGCTCGGCACCAATCGCCGTCCAGCCCGACGCCAGCGGCTGCCCGGTGGGCGTGTAGGCGTAGAGCGTCAACGCCAGGGCATCGCTGTACAGCGCCTTGCCCGCCTCGCCCTTGAAACTCCGGTAATCGAATACACCCATGTTGTGTCTCACTCTTATGGTCATTGGCCCGCAGGCCTCAGAACTGCCAGTCCAGGGTCAGGCCGACCCCGTGACTCTTGTCCCGAGAACCCAGCAGGCCGTTGTAGTCCAGGTTTACCCGGGTATCGCGCCCCAGCAACAGGCCGGCGCGAGCCCCGACCACAGCGGCGTTACGGTCCAGCGCAACGCTCTGTATGTTGAACGAACCACCATGGGCAAAAGCCAGGTGCTGGTCCGAATTGGTGTCGCTCAGGTTGTGCTGCCAGCCGAGGGTGCCGGCCAGTTCCAACTGTCGGGCATCGGACAGGGCGAAGCGTTTGCTGGCCCGCAGGCCGAGGGTCGAGAGCACCGCGTCGCGGTTGTCATCGCCACTGCGCAGTGCGGTAGCCCCGCCTTTTTCGCGGAAGCTGTCGCTGCCCACATGCACGTAGGCCAGGTTGACGAAGGGTTCCAGCGCCACACCCGGCAGCGCCACTTGCCATGCTGCTTCAGTGAACAGCTGGGCGGTCTGGGCGTCGCGCTTGACCTTTTGCCGGTCGGAGAACTCGCCGTATTGCAGGTCGCGCTTCACATCGATGCGATGCCAGCTGTAGGAACCGCCGACGCTCAGGCGCACGGCATCCAGCTGATGGCCCAGGTAGGCACCCAGGTGATAGCTGTCCACCGAGGCCGAGGAATGGGTGCCGTCGCCCATGCTCAGGGAACTGTCGCTGTAGCCGGTGAACAGGCCGAGACGGGTGTCTTCGGCGATCAAGCCATCGACCCCGGCGAGCAGGCCGCCGATCGAAGTGGTGTAGTTGGCATGGTCATAACCGCCATCGGCCTTGCCCCAGGCCCCCAGCACCTTGAACCATACGTTGTTGTCGCTGGCCGCGGGCGCCGACGAATCGAGCAGGCCGTCCTGACGCAGACGGTCGCCCACCGCATCGCGCAGCTGGCGGCTGTCGTTGATCAGCAGCGTGCCGATGGCCGGATGGATCTCCCCGGTCAGTTGCTGGAAGGCCTGTTGCGCGCTGGCGGCGTTCTCCGACAGCAGCAGGCTTTCGTACACTGGATTGCCCGCCCCCAGTCGCTCGGCGGCGGCCGCCACGGAACGCTGGTTCGGGGTCAGGCCGACGTCGCTGAAGGACGTGGCGTTACGTGCGACCTGTAACTGCACGCCGGTGGCCGAGTAATCGAGGCTGCCACCTATGAACAGGTAGTTCGGCGCCACCGAACCGAAACGGCCTTCGATGCCGCCGGCCGCCTGCAGGATGTTGTATTGCCGGCCGAGCAGGCTTTGCGCCTCGCGGGCACTGAGCAGAGTCGGGCTATTCTCCAGGGCCAGGGTCACGTTGGCCCCTTCGACGGTGGCCTTGCCGCCAGCGACTATCTGGTCGCTGCTGGTCGGCGACAGCTCCACCGCGTAGGTCGAACCCGGTTGCAGGGTCACGTCGCCCGCCACCTGCAAGGTGCCGATCGAGTTGCCCGGCGCCACGGTACCGCCGCGGTTGGCGGTCAGCGCGGCGATGCGCCCGTTGCCGCCGAGAATGCCGCTGTCATTGACCGTCACCGCCGAGGCCAGCGAACCGTTGATGGCCAGGCGTCCCTGATTGACCAGGGTCGGGCCGCTGTAGCTGTTGTTGCCGGTCAGCACCAGGGTGCCGATACCCTGCTTGGTCAGGCCACCGTGTCCGGAAATGTCGTTGCGCCAGACATCCAGCCCACAAGACAGGCCAGTGCACAGGCGCTCGGTGGGTTTGCCGGCATCCACCACGGCGCCGATGCCGGGCAGGTCGACCACGAACTGGCCGGAGCCGTAGGCGCCCTCGACACGGAACTCCTGGGGAATGTCCGCTTCGGTGACGAACATGCCCGGACCGTCGATGCCCTTTTGCAGGTTGATCATGCCCCAGCCGTACAGCGCGTCGATACCCGGATCGCCCATGTCGGTGGCGGTGGTCCTGAGCACCGTGGCGATCTGCGAAGCGCTCATGTACGGAAAGCGCTCCATCAGCACCGCCGCCGCGCCCGCCACATGGGGCGCGGCCATCGAGGTGCCGCTCTTGTTGGCGTAGCCGATGGTCATGTCGTCGAGGTTGGTGCCGCCGATCACCGCACTGTAGACCCGTGTACCCGGCGCCGAGACGCAGAAGCTCGCGGTGTAGCCGCAGCGCGAGGAAAAGGTACTGAGGGTGTAGGGATTGGGGCTGGCGGTATCCGGGTTCACCTGCAAGGCCGCCACCGTCATCCAGTTCGGCGCGATTTCCGGCACAAAATAGGCCAGGCCGGCGATGGCGTCCGGGTTGTTCAGGTTGTAGTCGTTACCGGCGGCGAAGATGGTCAGCACGCCACTGCGAGCGGCGTCAATCGCCCCGCTGTAGGCGCCACCCTGGCGGGTGCCCAGCAGCGGCTGGATCTGGTCGAACTGCAACTGCGCGTCCTGCACGGTGAAATGCGGAAAGGCCGGGTCGCGACCGCCCTGGTCGAAGCGGTCGGTGATGCCGATGCCCCAGCTGTTGTTGATGATCCGCGCGCCGCTGTTCACCAGGGCATCCCAGCCGGCCCGGTAGACCGCGCCGTCGTTGCCGAGAATGATCCCGTCCTCGGGGCCCGGGTCGCCGTTTTCGGCGCTGATGATCTGCGCGTCGAAGGCCACGCCATGCATCGGCCCGCCGTCGCGGCTACCGGCGGCGATCCCGCCGACGTGGGTGCCGTGGGAGCCGAGCTTGCCGTCGGAGCCCACCGAGGGCGTGCCGTCATAACGGAAGGCATCGCCGGCTTTGACCGGAATGTAAGGGTCGGTGTATTCGCGGATGCCGCTGGTGACCAGGGTGATCACCTTGTTGCTGCCGCTGAATTCCGGGTGCTGGGCATACACCGGCTGGTCGAAGATCCCCAGCTTGACGCCCTTGCCGGTATAGCCGGCGGCATACGCCTGCTCGGCATGGATCGCCCCCAGGCCCCATTCGGCGTTGAACTCGGCACTGCGCCAACTGCCGGGATCGCCCGGCTGGCCGCTTTCCACATAAGGCGCGGCCTGGGCGTTACCCGCCACGGCCAGGCCACAGATCAAAGCGCCGCAGGAGGCGCGCACCAGGCTGTTGGCCGCCGGAGCAGCCCCCGTAAATCTGTATTTCATCGGTACCTTCCTTAGTTGCCTTACTAGAAATAGTTGCCTTGCTAGAAACACCGCGCCAGACCCGGCGCGGCTGGTTTTACCGAACAGCCGGCCCGTCAACGGCGAGCCGTGCTGTGCCGATAGCGGCTGTCGTGCCGACGCGACCTCGCGTCAGCACGGCGGGCTCGGGAGCCGGGTCAGAACTGCCAGTTCAGGCTCAGCCCCGCTCCGTGATTCTTCTCGCGGCTGGCCAGCTGGCCGTTGTAATCCAGGCTCAGGCGCAGGTCGCGGCTCAACGCCAGGCTGGCATGGGCGCCGACCAGCGCGGCATTGCGCGGTAGCGAGGTGCTTTCGACGCTGAACGGCGTGCCGCCGGAAGCAAAGGCCAGGTGTTCCTCGGCCCGGGTGTTGCTCAGGTTGTGCTGCCAACCCAGGGAGCCGGAAAGGTCCAGGCGGGTTTGCCCGGACAGCTCGAGGCTTTTCAGGGCGCGCAGGCCGAGGGTGCTGAGTGCGGCTTCACGGCTATCGCTGCCGCCTTTCAACGCCGCGGCATCGCCCTTCTCGCTGAAGCTGTCGCGGTGCAGGTGCACATAGGCCAGGTTGGCGAACGGCTCCAGGGCCAGCGCCGGCAGGTCGAGGCGATAAGCCGCCTCGCCGAAGACCTGGCTGGTGCGGGCGTCGACCTTGGCTTTCTGCTTGCCGCTGACTTCGCCGAACTGCAGGTCGCGCTTGACGTCGGCGCGATGCCAGCTGTGGGCCGCACCCGCGCTCAGGCGCCAGGCGCCCAGCTCGTGGCCGAGGTAGGTGCCCAGGTGATAGCTATCCACCGAGGCCTTGGAATGGGTACCGCCGCCCATGCTCAGGGAGCTGTCGCTGTAGCCGGCGAAGGCGCCCAGGCGCGTGCTGTCGCTGAGCGCGCCATCGGCCCCCAGCAGCAACCCGCCGATGGACGTGTTGTAGGCCTCGGTGTCGTGGCTGCCGTCGTTCTTGCCCCAGGCGCCCAGCACCTTGAGCCAGAGGTTGCCCTCGCTCTGCACCACCGCGCCCGGCACCTGCAGACGCTCGCCCACCGCATCGCGCAGTTGACGGCTGTCGTTGAGCAGCATCGAGCCCAGGGCCGGGTAGATTTCCCCGGACAGCTGCTGGAACGCCTGTTGCGCCACGCCGGCGCTCGGCGAGCGCAGCAGGCTTTCATACACCGGGTTACCGGCCCCCAGTTGCTCGGCGGCGGCCGCCACCGAGCGCTGGTTCGGGGTCAGGCCGACACTGGCGAACGAGGTGGCGTTACGCCCGATGCTCAGCTGTACGCCGCTGGCCGAATAATCGAGGCTGCCGCCGAGGAACAGGTAGTTCGGCTCCACCGCGCCGAAGCGGCCGTCGATGCCGTTCGCCGCCTGGAGGATCTGGTACTGGCTGCCGATCAGGCTTTGCGTCTGTTGCAGGCTGAGCAGCTGCGGGCTGTTTTCCAGGGCCAGGGTGACCCCGGCGCCGTTGAGGGTGGCCTTGCCGCCAGCGACGATGCGGTCGCTGCTGGTGGGCGACAGCTCCACGGCATAGGTCGAGCCCGGCTGGAAGGTCACGTCCCCCGCCACCTGCAAGGTGCCGATGGAGTTGCCCGGCGCCACCGTGGCGCCGCTGTTGGCCAGCAGCGCGCCGACGCGTCCGGAGCCGCCGAGGGTAGCGCCGTCATTGACCGTGACACTGGAGGCCAGTGAGCCATTGACTGTCAGCAAGCCGCCGTTGACCGTGGTCGCGCCGCGATAGCTGTTGTTGCCGCTGAGCACCAGCCAGCCGGCGCCGGACTTGACCAGGCTGCCCTCGTACACCCGCTGCGCGGCGGCCGCGTCACGGGCCATGCCGACGGCGTAGTCGGTCTTGTCCTGCTGGCTGGCGCCGGCGCCGAGGCCGTTTTCCCAGCCCTTGTCCTTCAGGGTCTGTTGCCAGGTCGCGTGTTCGGCGGCGTCCTCGCCCTGGCGCTGCAACAGCGCCTTGTCCGAGATGTCGTTGCTCCAGACATCGCCCTGCCCGGCACCCAGGTTGGCGTCGAACGATCCCAGCAACTGCCCGGGACCGTGCATGGCCCGCTCCAGGTTGGGCACGCCCCAGCCGACCAGGTTGGTGGGCGCCTCGGTGATCGAACCGTCCAGCTGGGTGGCGGTGGTCAGCAGCACCTCCAGGGCCTGCTGGTTATTCAGGTAGGGATAACGCTCCATCACCAGGGCCAGCGCGCCCGTGGCATGGGGCGCGGCCATCGAGGTGCCGGACTTGGTGGCGTAACCGCCGCCGGGCACGGTGCTGGAGATCAGCCGCCCGGGCGCCGCCACGCACCAGTACTTGGCGATGCCGCACTGGTTGTAGCGCTGCTGGTTGTTTGCATCCACGCCGGACACCGCGAGCCAGTGGCCCTCCAGCTCCGGCTGGAAGTACGGCAGCGCCGCGCGCACGCTGGCGTTGGCGTAACCGCTGTTGCCGGCGCTGAACACATTGATCACACCCTGGCGCGAGATATCGGCCGCTGCGTCCAGCCAGGTGCCCTGGCCATAGTGCTGGGCATAGGCGGCGTGCAGGTCGCCCAGGGTCTGGTAGCTGACACCCGGCGGCTGGCTGCCCCAGCTGTTGTTGATGGCGCGCACCCCGGCATCCGCCAGGGCGCCGTACACCGCCTTGAAATACTGCAGGTCCGGGGTCGGGCCGAACAGGAAGCTGTCGTTCTTGTTGGTGTTGCCCACGTAGACCTGGGCATTGAAGGCCACGCCGTGCATGCCAACGCCGTCGCGGGCCGCGCCCATGGTGCCGGTGACATGGGTGCCATGGCTGTCGTTGTTGCCGTTGAGCACCCCGGAAACGCTGAACGGCGTGCCGTCGACGTAGGTGCCGCTGGCGGTGACCCCGTGGAAGCGCTCGGGCGAGGCTTCGCCATGGCTGGCGTCGAAGCCCGAGTCGAGGGCGCCGATCTTCACCCCGCTGCCGGTGATGCCGGCGGCATAGGCGGAACTGGCGCGCATGCGTTCCAGGCCCCAGTCCTGGACGTATTCGGCCGATTGCCAGCTGGCCGGCACCCCCAACTGGCCGGTTTCCTGGTACTGCGCCTGGACCATGCCGGGCAGTGCCACCGCCGACAGCGTGGAACAGGCCAGCAACGAGCGGCGACTCAGCGCCTTGAGCTGATAAAAGCGTCTATCCATGTGATGACTTCTCGTTTTTTGTTTTTGTCGAAAATGTCAGGTCGGGCCGCCCGCGGCCGCCTTGTTTGTCAGTTCATGAGCCGGGCCTGAAGGCTTCGTCGACCCGGGCCAGATCGTCTTCACGCAGGGTGCCTGCGTAGTAGTGCAACTTGGTCCAGGCCATCAAATAGTCGTAACGGGCCTGCGCCAGGTCGCGGCGCGTGGTGTACAGCTGCTGTTCGGCGTTCAGCGCGTCGAGGTTGACCCGTTCGCCGCCGAGGATGCTCTGCTTAGTCGAGACCACCAGGGCCTCGGCCGAGGTCAACGCCTTCTGATAAGCGCGCAGCTTGCTGACCCCGGACAGGCAGGCGCTGAACTGGCGCCGCAGCTCGATCAGGGTGGTGCGGGTCTGCGAATCCAGTTCGTACTCGGCCTGCTCCATCGTGCGGCTGGCCTGGCGGGTGGCCGCCGAGACACCGCCACCGGCATACAGCGGCATGCTGATTTCGATGCCGATGGTGTTGGTGTCGTAGCGCTGGTTGTAGGTGTTGCCGCTTTCCGACTCGACCCGGCGCGAGGTGGCATAGGCGCTGAGCCGCGGCAGATGGCCGGCGCGGTTGCGCTCGATCTCGTAACGAGCCACTTCCACGGCCTGGCGCTGGGAGGCCAGGTTCGGGTTGTTGCTGATCGCCAGCTCATGCCAGGCGTCGTAGTTGGCGGGCGACAGGGTGAAGGACTCGAAGCGCTCGCGCAGCGGGTCGAGTTCGCGGATGTCCACGGTCGGCACGCCGATCAGCGCGCCCAGTTCGCGCAGCGCCGCGTCCTGCTCGTCGCGGGCCTCGATCTCCTCGGCGGTGGCCAGCTCGTAGCGCGACTCCGCTTCGAGGATGTCGGTGCGGGTGCCCTCGCCCTGGCGAAACATGTGCTCGTTCTGCTGGAACTGTTGCTCGAAGGCCTTCTTCTTGGCCTGGGCGATCTCGATCTGGTCCTGGGCGAACAGCGCCTGGGTGTAGTAGGTCAGCACCCGCACCAGCAGCTCCTGGCTCTTGCCGCGAAAGTTCTCGTCGGCGAACAGCGCCTGAGCCACGCCCTTGCGGTAGGAGGCATAAGCCTCATAGTCGATCAGCGGCTGTTGCAGGGTGAAGGTGGAACCGTAGCTGTCGTAGTTGCGGTTATCGTGGCTGGTGCCGCCGCGGCCGTCGGGCACGGTGGCCTGGGAGTCGTTGCGGCCCTTGTTGTAGCTGTAGTTGAGTTTCGGCAACAGCCCGGCGCGGCCGATGATGCGGTTCTCCAGGCCGGCATCGCGCTCCTTGATCGCGCCAAGGAACACCGGGTCGTTGCGCAGGGCCTGTTCGTAGACCTGGAACGGCCCCATGGCCTGGGCGTGGGTGCATACCAGTAAAGCGACTGTGGCTCCGAAGATGGAAAACTGACTCATGCGACGGAACATCCTTATTCCTCGGTCAATGCGGAACCCGCCCGGTCGAGCAGGGGTTTGAACAGGTAGTTGAGCAGCGAGCGCTCGCCGGTACGGACGAACATCTCCGCCGGCATGCCCGGCTTGATCACCAGGCCGTGGAGTTTTTCCATGGCCTGGTCGCTGACGCTGCTGCGCAGCACGTAGTACGGCACGCCGGTCTTTTCATCGACCATCTGGTCGGCGGAGATCAGGCTGACCTCGCCAGACACCCGCGGCGTGCGGCTCTGGTTGAAGGCGGTGAAGAGGATGTCCACCGGCAGGTGGCTGCCGACCTTGTCGATCAGGTTCACCGGCAGGTGCCCTTCCACTTCCAGGCGAGTGCCCTGGGGCACGATCTCCAGCAGGTTTTCCCCGGGGCGCACCACGGCGCCCTCGGTGTGTACCCCGAGGTTGACCGCAATGCCGTCGGCGGGCGCGAGGATTTCGCTGTGCTGCAGGTCGAAACCGGCCGAGGTCAGCTGCTGTTCCAGGGTCAGGCTTTTCAGCTGGGCTTCGGCCAACTGGCTGCGCACTTCCTTCTGGTACTCCTCGCCGTGCTGCTGCAACTTGAGCCGCGACTCGAGAATGCCCTGCTCCACCCGCCCGCTTTCGCCGGTGTTCTGCGCCAGTTCCTGCTGCACCTGGGACAGCTGGCGCTGGTACTCCATCAGGCGGTTGCGCGGAATGTAGCCGTTGTCCGCCAGGGGCTGCAGGTTGGCCAGTTGCTGGCGCAGGGACTCGGCCTGGTTGTTGAGGTCGGTACGCGCGCGGCGCATCCCGGCCAGTTGCGCGGTAGCGCCTTCGATATTGGCGCGGATCCCGGCCTGCTCACGGGCGAAGGCTTCGCGCCGGCTGCTGAACAGTTGCCGCTGGCCTTCCAGCACCAGGGCCAGGCGTGGGTCGGGGTCGGCACTCAGGGCCTCGGGGAAATTCACCTGCTTGAGGTTGTCGCGCTCGCTCTGCCAGCGCGCCAGGCTGGCCCAGGCCATGCGGTACTGCGCCTGCAGCGACTGCACATCGGCTTCGACCTGGGTCTGGTCCAGGCGGAACAGCGGCTGGCCCTGCTTCACCGCCTCGCCTTCACGCACCAGGATCCGGCTGACCACCCCGCCACTCATGGATTGCACGGCCTTGCGCTTGCCCGAGACCACCACCGTGCCTTGCACCGGGATGCCCTGGTCCAGCGGCGCCAGGGCCGCCCAGAGAAAAAAGCTGCCGGCGCCGGCCAGCGCCAGGACCCAGCCCATGCGCGCGAAAAACCGCGCATCGCGCTCGGGACGCTCCGGCGCGTAACCTTGTTCGATCATCATTTCGCTGTCCTTGCTCATGCGCCTGGGTTCCGTGTCGGGGCCTGATACTGGCGGCTCATGCTCAAGCCGCCCGGGGCCGTCGGGGCCGAGGTTTTTTCCCGCTGCTGCTGTTCCTGGTTTTGGGCCTGGTTTTGATTTTGCGCCTGGGCCTGGGCACCACTGGACAGCGCCTTGAGCACTTCCTGGCTCGGGCCGAAGGCCTGCAGACGCCCTTCGTTGAGCACCAGCAGCTTGTCGGCCTGGGCCAGCGCCGATGAACGATGGGTGACCAGGATCACGCTGGTGCCCTGGACCTTCATCTGCGCGATGGCCGACGCCAGGGCGCTTTCGCCCACGGTGTCGAGGTTGGAGTTCGGCTCGTCGAGCACCACCAGCCGCGGCTGGCCATACAGCGCCCGGGCCAGGGCCACGCGCTGCTTCTGGCCGCCGGACAGGCCGCTGCCGTCATCGCCCAGCAAAGTGTCGTAGCCCTGGGGCAGGCGCAGGATCAGTTCGTGCACGCCGGCCTGTTGCGCGGCCTGCACCACCTGCTGCGGGTCGGCTTCCTGAAAGCGCGCGATGTTCTCGGCGATGCTCCCGGAAAACAGCTCGATGTCCTGGGGCAGATAACCGATGTGAGGCCCCAGTTCGTTGCGGTTCCAGCGATGGATATCGGCGCCGTCCAGACGCACCGTGCCGGCCAGGGTCGGCCATACGCCCACCAGCACCCGGGCCAGGGTGGATTTGCCGGAGCCGGAAGCGCCGAGCACCCCCAGCACCTCCCCCGCCCCGAGGTTGAAACTGACCTGCTGCAAGGTCGCCATGCGCTTGCCCGGCGGGCCGGCGCTGACCTGCTCGAAGCTCACCTGGCCCTTGGGGGCCGGCAGCGACATCGCCGTGTCGCTCGGCGGGAAGGCCTGCAGCAGCGAGTCCAGGCGCTGGTAGGCCAGCTTGGCGGAACTCCACTGCTTCCACACGGCGATCAACTGGTCGATCGGGCTCAGCACCCGGCCCATCAGGATCGAGCCGGCGATCATCATCCCGGCGGTCATGTCGCCCTTGATCACCAGCAAGGCGCCCAGGCCCAGCACCAGCGATTGCAGGCACAGGCGCAGGGTCTTGCTCAGCGAGCTGATGACCGCGCCGGTATCGCTGGCCTGGTTCTGCAGGCCGAGAAAGCGCGAATGCACCTCGAACCAGCGCTTGCGCAGCGCGCCGAGCATGCCCATGGCCTGGATGGTCTCGGCGTTGTGCAGGTGGCTGGTGGCCAGTTGCGTGGATTTCTGCGAATAACCGCTGGCCTCGCCCAGAGGCTTCTTGGTCATGGCCTCATTGAGGTACGCCAGGGCGATCAGCAAGACCGCGCCCGCGGTGGCGAACACCCCCAGCCAGGTATTGAACAGGAAGATCACGAACAGGTAGATGGGGAACCAGGGCGCGTCGAAGAACGCGAACAGTGCAGGACCGGTGACGAACTGGCGGATATGGGTCAGGTCGCCCAGGGACTGCCCGGCGTGGCCTTCGCCGCGAAACAGGTTGCGCTCGAACGCCGCCTGGTAGACCCGCAGGTTGAAACGCCGCTCCAGCTGGCTGCCGATGCGAATGACGATGAAGCTGCGCACCACCTCCAGCAGGCCGATGAACGCGAAGAACCCGACCACCATCAGCGACAGCATCGCCAGGGTGGTTTCGTTCTGCGAGGAAAGTACCCGGTCGTAGACCTGGAGCATGTAGATCGAGGGGACCAGCATCAGCACGTTGATCAGGGCGGTGAAACACCCGACGCTGATCAGAATGCCTTTGTAATCGCCCAGTGCCTTGAACAGCGGTGCAGTGGTCTTCGCCATCTTCATTGGTCTTTCCTGAGCTGTAATATCCCGTGCCAGGGGCGCAGGACAAATAAACCGCCCGTACTTGAGTCGGGACATTATTGGATTTATTGCGGCGGACAGGCGAAAGAACTCTACCGTCAGACGAAACGGAGTTCTAGTTATTTAGTTGTCTTTAATCGAACGAAGGACATCGCGTATATGGCATTGCCTTATACGCTTATCCATACAGATACATTTAAAGATGCATACAGCCGCGATAACTCAGGGTGCGCGCTGCAATATAATCGTAATGCCTGATTTCAAAGTGCCTTGATATAAGCCTTCTTTCTGGCGACTTAGAAAGATGATCTTCGAACCCTCTTTGCCTGTCACGGCAATGCCGTCCGGCTCGGGAAACCAGCCAATGGCCGCATCGCCCAGCCAGGCGGAAAAACACTCGGCGCCGGCGCCCAGGGTGCCGTTCTGCTCGAGGTCCAGGACACAGTGGTTGGCAGGTTGCGCTGGCTGCGACAGTTGCCAGTGCCCGGCCAGTTCCGCGGGGTCCGCCAATCTCAGGCTGCTTGCCATGCTTGTCTCTCCATAAAACATCATCAGCGTCGCGATCAGGTACGCGCCGGCCTTAGCGATCAAGGCAGTTCGAATCATAGGGGGTTGCTCCGGGCCACAGCCTCAGGCAGTTCGCCTGTCAATGCAAGGTCAGAGGGCGACGCCTGGGCGCCACCCTCCTTCTTTTACCTTACCGCAATGACTCAGGCGACGATGTCGGTGTAGGCCGCCTGGCCGACGGTGCTGACCAGGAAGTCCGCCACGCCGTGCCCGGAGAAGTCCACCGACAAGGTGCTGTTGCCAGCCGAGGTGCTGAGGATCGCGTCGCCGGCGTTACCGGTGAATGCGTTCACGAAGTGCAGCCCAGCGCCCTGGGTGATGCCGGTCAGATCGATCTTGTCCAGGCCGCTGACAAAATCCAGGATCTGGTCGGCCGCGCCCGGAGCGGAGTCCGAGCTCGCGCCGAAGACGAAGGTATCGGCACCCGCGCCACCCCAGAGCTTGTCCGCACCGCCGGCACCGTAGAGGATGTCGTTGCCGGCACCGCCCTTGAGCTCGTTGGCCACCTTGTTGCCGATCAGCAGGTCGCTGCCCGAACCGCCGATGGCGTTCTCGATGATCGCGCCCTTGGCAATGGACACGTTGCCCACCATGCCACCAACGTCGGAGAACGAGGCATCATTGAGGTTGATCTTCTGGTTTTGGGTAAAACCGGAGAAGTCCAGGGTGTCCTTGCCGCCCGCGTCCCATACCGAGAACACCAGCTTGTCGGCCGACGAGGTCGCGCTGAGGAAATCGCGACCGGTATTGGAGTTGAAGCCGTAGGTGGTGTCGCCGGTACGGGTGGAGGTGTTGGCCCCGTAGAGCTTCTGGATCGCCGCGATATCGTCCATCAGCGGGCCGGACGAATAGGCTTCGACGCCAGCCTTGCTGAAGTTCTGGTCGGTGTTGCTTTCGCTCCAGTAGCTCATGATGCTGTAGCCGCGCGTATCCTCTCCATAGGTCGCGTCGTTGTAGGTCGGGTTGCCGTTCCCGGCGTTGTAGTCGCCAGGGTGGGCCAGGCCCAGGGTGTGGCCGATCTCGTGGGTCAGCGTCTGCCGGCCGTAGTTGTTCAGATCGGGGGTCTTGTTCTGGGTGTAGCTGCTGTTGATCAGGTACCAGGACGTACCGTCGTAGCCAGCACCGGTGCCCGGCAGGTAGGCGAAGGCCGCCGCGCCGTCCTGGCCGCCGCTGTAGTTGCCGAAGGTCATGTGACCGTCACCACCGGAAGCCTTTTCGGTGAAGGTGACATTGGCCACGTCGGCCCAGGATTGCATGGACAGCGCGGCCTGGGCTTTCTGCTGGGCGCTGAACTGGCTGAACCCGGAGATGCCATGCTTGTACATGGTGCTCGAGGACGCCGAGGTGAGGAAGGTATAGGTCAGTTCGATCTTGCCGCTGCCGTTGAGATCCTGGTACGCGGCACCGTCGCGCAGCAGCTGGGTGGCTGCCTGATCGACCGAGTAGGAGGGTTTGCCATTGACCGTCAGATTGCCACCCCGGTCATACTGATGGCTGAAGCTATTGATCTGGTTGTAAGCCGAACTTGCCGCGGCCAAGGGCACGAGTTCTTGTTCGGCGGTCACAATAGCTTTCGCTTTAACTTTCGACATAAACACACTTCCTTGTAATCAATGGAACAGTTTTTGTCCGATAGCGACAATCCCTGGCGAGATCGTCCTATCACTCGCCCTATCCGGGCGTAAGCAACCTGACACAATTTGAAATCAGGCGTCCACTACTTTTTGACGCCTGATTTTCGCTGTTCCAGCAAACTCCCGAAAACAATGACTGGTGAGTCGAAATATTCTTTAAGCTTCAATACCCGTTGATAATTGTCCGACAATCTCGAATTTAAATATTAAATAACAGTACAGATAGTTTTGCCGACTACGTCGCAGTTTTTTAGTTCATGAAAGTTTGTTCCATCCAGTTAGTTTCATCGCTTGCAGCAAGGTTTCCCCGGTCAACGCCGGAACGCTCGCGCCACTGTCCGCGGTCATCGGCTCGCCCGCCAGCAAGGCGTTGACGATGGCCTCCTCCACCGCTTCGGCGGCGGCGCTGAACAAGGCCGAGATGTAATCGTTGTTGAGCATCGCCAGGGGTGTGCTGAAGGGCACGCCCTGGCGCCCGTAGGCGCAAGGCGGCAAGTCGCGGTTGCCGGTAGCGAAGGCCAGGAAGATATCGCCGCTGGAGTCCTCGGTGCCGCCGCCGGTACGGGCGATGCCGATGGACGCGCGCTGCGCCAGGCGCTGGCACTGGTGCGGCAACAAAGGCGCGTCGGTGGCCAGGATCACCACGATCGAGCCCATGCCCGGCGTACCGCGCCGGGCGAAGGGCGACGGGATGCCGCTCAGTTGCCGCCCCACCGGGTAGCCATCGACCCGCAGCTCCTCGCGCTTGCCATGGTTGGCCTGCACCAGCGCGCCGACCGTGTAGCCGCCCTGCTCCCCCGGCACCTGGCGCGAAGCCGTGCCGATCCCGCCCTTGAACTCATGGCAGATCATGCCGGTGCCGCCGCCCACCGCGCCCTCGCGCACCGGCCCGGACTCGGCATTGGCCAGCGCCTCGCGGACCTGCTGCGGGCCGACATGCTGGCCCCAGATATCGTTGAGCAGGCCGTCGTAGGTCTCCATCACCACCGGCATGCACCAGTATTCCGAAGGGTCCGCCAGGCTTGCGTGCTCCTCGGCGATCAGTGCGTCGCGCACCACGCCGACGCTGTGGGTGTTGGTGATGGCCAGCGGCGTGGTCAGCAGGCCCGCTTCGCGGATCCACTCCAGGCCGGTGGCATCGCCGTTGCCGTTGAGCACATGGCAGCCGGCGAAACAGGGTTGCAGCCGGGCAAAGCCCTCGCGGGGCTGGATCAGGGTCACCCCGGTACGCACCTGCTTGCCGTCGACCGTGGTCCTGAGGGTGCTGTGGCCCACCCTTACCCCCGGAACGTCGGTGATGGCATTGAAGGGGCCGGGAGTACCCAGGCCCAGGCTGATCCCCAATTGACGTGCGCGCATGACTTCTCCTCAGAGTTTCTGGAACGCCGGGCTGAACCGGCCGTTGGTGCCATACAGGATCACCGACAGCGCCAGCAGGCCGACGATCACCATGATGTCCCTGAGCGAAGCGTCCAGGAACAGATTGAACAACAGATACCCGGCGCCGATCACCGCCAGCAGCGCTGGCAACGGCCACAGCGGCATGCGGTACGGGTGGGCGCGGTCGCGCAGCAGCACCCGGCTCATCAGCGCGCTGAGGGCGACGATCAGGTACACCAGCATGATCAGCAGCACGCTGAACGAGGTCAGGTCGGCCAGGTTCGAGCTGAAACTGAGCACCGCCGAGGGAATGGCCAGGAACAGCGTGGCCAGCCACGGCGAGTCCCAGCGCGGATGAATCCGCGTGAACAGGCGGTTGATGCCCGGCGTCCACAAAGCATCGCGGCCGCTGGAGAACACCACCCGGCCGATCTGGATCACGATGGCGACGATGGCGTTGAACACCGAGAGGAAGATCCCGGCGCTGACCACCCGCGACAGGGTTTCGTTGCCGTGGCTGGTGAGCAGGTAGCCGATGGGGTCGGGACTTTCGAGCATGGCGCTGAGGGACGGCGCGCCGATCAATAGCGCGGTCAACGGCACCAGCTCGATGATCACCACCAGCACCAGCGACCAGAGCACCGCCTTGTGCACGCCCTGCCCCTTGCATTTCATGTCTTCGGCCAGCAGCACCGCCGGGCCGTAACCGTTGTAGGAAAACAGGCCGATGCCTACCGCGCCGATCACCAGGGCCCAGGGCGCCATGTGCAATACGCCGTTTTCGACGATCTGCGGTTGCAGCAGGATGCTCGCCGGCTGCGAGGCATTGCCAAAGCCCAGGAACACAATCACCAGCAACGCGGCAATTTCCAGCAGCAGGCAGGTGCCGGTGATCCAGGCATTCAGCTTGATGTTGAGGATGCCCAGCGCATAGCTGCAGATAACGATCACCAGGGCCACGGTCTGCGAATCGAAGCGCGTGCCCAGGGCATTGTTCAGGTAAGTCGCCGCGCCGGTGGCCAGCACCGGCGGGATGAACAGCAACATCACCAGCACCGTGAGAAAGGTCGCGTACCCGGCCATGCCGCCGAACACCCGCTTGGCGTACACATACTCGCCACCGGCACTGTTGTGGGCGCGGCCCAGCTCGGCATAGCAGAAGGCGAACATCAGCGCCAGCAGCCCCGCCATGACAAAGGCCAGGAACACCCCGCTGCCGGCCTGGTGAATGGCGAACGGGGCGATGACGAAGACCGAACTGGCCGGGGTCACGCCCGACACGGTAATGGCCACCACATCGAACACATTCAGCGTGGGTTTCAGGGCGCCTTGCGGCGCGCAGGGAGAGCTCATGTCGTTATCCTCGTGGTTATTTTTGGTTTGAGGCAGAAACGAAGAACGTCGGGCGGATGCGCTCTGGGGCGCACTTGATGGAGGCCACTTTAGGCAGCCAGGGGTACAGGGCCAATTCCCCTATTGGAGTACTCCCCCTTGACGTCACCGGGCAAATCACCGAAACCTTGCTGCCACCTGGCGAGCAAGCAACCCGCCAGACCACAGCGGCATCGACGCGGAGCCACCTATTTGATCACTCTGTTCAGGGAAATCGGCATGCATGCCGGACTCGGCCGCACCCTCTCGCAGATCGGCGGCGAGCGTTTCTGGAAACAGCTAGTGCTGTTGCTGCACCAGGCCTTGCCGTTCGATAACGCCCTGGCGATCTTCTACCCCTGCAACGGCCTGCCCATCGCCCTCGAGGAATACGACGCCGAGCCCTCGGACAAGCCGGCGTCGATGCTCACCTACCTCAATGGCCTGTACCTGCTCGACCCGTTTTTCCAGGCCTGCCGCGAGGGTTATCCCAACGGCCTGTACCGCCTGGAAGAAGTGGCGCCGGACCATTTCCGCCAGACCGAGTATTTCTCCAGCTACTTCCACGACAACGTGCTGGAGGACGAACTGCAGTTCATCCTGCAGATTCCGGAGGCTGGCACCCTGTCCCTGTCGCTGGGCATGCAGCGGCCGTTCAGCGCCGAGGAGATCGGCCAGCTCACCACCTTCTCGGCCTGGGTCCTGCCGTTGATGCAGCAGCATTGGCAGCAAAGCCACCAGCGCCCGCAGCCACCCGCCGGGGAGGAAATGGCCAGCCAGATCCGCGATGCCCTGAGCCATTTCGGCTGCGGCGTGCTATCGGATCGGGAAGTGGAGATCGCCCGGCTGATCCTGCGTGGGTTCTCCTCCAAGGCCATGGCCGAGCGGCTGAAGATCTCGCCGGACACCATCAAGGTGCACCGGCGCCATCTCTACGCCAAGCTGGATATTTCCTCACAGCCGGAGCTGTTCTCGCTGTTCATCCAGTCCCTGGGGCATGACCTGGAAAACCCTTGAGGGCTGCTCAGGCGTTCAACGAACGGGCGCGGTAATCCCGCGGCGACTGCTCGAAATGCTTCTTGAAGGTGCGGCTGAAGTGCGCCGAGTCGGTGAACCCCCACTTGAAGGCAATGTCGGTGATCGACGCGTGGCGCAGGCGCGGGTTGCCCAGGTCCGCCGCGCTGCGCTCGAGGCGCGCGCGCTGGATGAAACGGCAGACGCTGTCGCCCTGCTCTTCGAACAGCCGGTACAGCTGGCGCACCGAGATATTCATCTGGCTGGCCAGTGACACCGGGGTCAGGTTGGGCTCGGTGAGGGACTGGTTGATCAACTGCCGGGCCTGGCTGCGCAGGCAACCGCCGTGCTGGCTGTCGTAGCCGTCGAGATGGGCGCCGGGCGTCTGGCGCAGGGTCGGGCCGAGCAAGGCGATCAGCGCTTCCTGCAACGCCTGGCCTTCCTGCGGGTCGGCGCAACCTGGCAACGGCTCGCCGCAGATCTGCTCCACCAGCAGGCGCATCAAGCGGCCACTGGCGCACTGCTGCGAGAGCTTGCCGAACTTGCGCTGCTGCGCCGGTAGATGGCGATACACCTCGTCCCGGGACAAATGCAGCGAGGCATGTTCGATCAGCCCGTGGGGGACGATTTCGCAGGCCCCAGCGGAGTCCAGCAAGGCCATTTCCCCCGGCGCCAGTTCGATGCGCTCGCCGCCCTGGCTGATCTGGGCATGGCCGCTGCGCTGCATGATCAGAAAACAGTGCCGGTCGTCCTCATGATCGACGCTGGTGCTTTTGCGCGAGATCAGTCCGGCATTGGTGCGGATCTGCGCCACCTCGAGGCCGGCGTAGTCGCGCAAGCCGACTTCACCGATGAACAACGCCGGGTTCAACGCCTGGCGGGCGTCGAAGCGACCGCAAACCCCCTGTAATGCGCCGATCCAGGCATCGAAACTTTGCGAAGCAAGCACTGTGCACCTCCAGAAGCCGGCTGAGACCGCCTTTGTTGTTATGGCGATATCATTAACATGTTATCTATTTGCCGGGCAAGGAAGCGCGGCGCAATGGATAGTCCGTTATAGCCTAAGCACGGGTTGTGCCAGCGCGGTGGGAACAGTTCAGTGATCGCGCAACAGTGAATGCAGGCGCTTGAACGTCGCCAGCAAGGCGCCGCGTTGCTCGGCGCTCAGGCGGATATAACGGCGGAAGCCGGGCAGCCGGTTGACCACCTCGCTGGCACCGAAATGCTCCAGGCGCACCCACCAGCCCTGCTCGTCGCGTTGCAATTGCAGGCGCTCGAAGTCCAGCGGCAATAGTGCCGCCAGCAGCTGCGGATCGCTGTGCAACTGCTGCAACAGCCCCGCCCACTCATCTTGCGCGCCCTGCTTCAGGCCGGCGGCGACGCCCTGGCGACGGATCGCGCCGGTATGGCGAATGTCGATCCGCGCCTGCGGCCCCGGCGAACCGGGAACGCGCAGGCGAAACTCGCAGACCACCAGATGCATCAGGAACTGCGCCTGTGGCAGCTCCTCGACCTCGAAGTCCAAGCCCTCCTCGGCCCAGGTGAAGCGCGCCAGCCCTGGGGCCTGCGGCGCCCAGTCGAGCCCCGGCAGGTCGCGGCGCAACTGGTTCAGGGTCACCCCCGGGCGATAGCCCGAGGGTGGTCGCCGCCAGAACTCAGAGAGGTTTTGCCGCCAGCTTGTACTGCTCATCGGGCTTGGCTCCAGGCAGGGTCTGCGCTTGGGTTTCAGTGGGGGATTGCAGGTTGAAGGCGTTTTCCAGCACCTCCTCCACCGGCACCGGGCGGAACGGGTTGACCTTCTGCACGAAGACCGTCCAGACCAGCGCATAGACCGCCGTCAGACCTAGCATGCTGCCAAAGGGCACGTAGATGTCCCGCGGGTTCATGCCCGGCGGCGTGATGAACCACATGCCCAGGAGGATGCCGATGGACGAGACGATCTGCGGCAGCGGGAACCAGGGCGACTTGTAGGCCCGCGGCAGGTCCGGGCGGCGGATGCGCAGCACCACCACTGCCAGGGTCACCAGCAGGTAGGCGGTGCTCCAGGCACAGACCGCGGCCAGCACCAGATGCATGATGTTGTCGGTGCTGCCGCCGAGCCACCAGGCGTGCAGGCACGGGATCAATACCGCCACGGCGATGCACAGCAGCGGCGTCTTGAAGCGCGGGTGCAGGTAGGTGAAGGCCTTGGGCAGCGCGCCGTCCAGCGCCATGCCGTAGAGAATGCGTGGCAATCCGGCCATCAGCGTGTTGATGGTCGCCGCCCCGGCGAACAGCAGGCCGACGCCCAGCCAGATCCGCCCATAGGGCCCCATCACCTGCTCGGCGAACTGCGGGATGGCCATGGGCGTGTCCAACAGGTGCACGCTGCCGTCTTCGCTCAGCGCGATGTTCGCCACCTGGCGCTTCATCGCCGCGCCATAGATGAACATGCAGGTGGCTACCCCCACCAGGCCCAGGGCCATGGCCCGGGGAATGGTTTTCGCCGCCTTGCGCACCTCCGGCGTCAGCGGGGTGACGAACTCGCAACCGACGAACATGAACATGGCCATGCCCACCAGCGAGAGGATGGTGGTCAGGTCGGTGCCGACCATCGACTCGCCGAACCAGCCGCTCAGCTCCACCGCCGGCGCCTTGAACACCCCGACCACACCGAAGATGATCAGGGTGGTCCACATGCCGAAGGTCAGGATCACCTCGGCGCGGCTGAACGCGGTGATGCCCACGGCGTTCAGCAGGCCGAAGAAGATCACCAGCCCGACACCCACCAGCCAGGCGCTGCCGCTCTGTTCCAGCAGGGTGTTGAGGGATTCGAAGTTCACCAGGGCCATGACGCCGCTGAGGATGGTTTCCGCCGTGCCGGCGAACACATGCACGATCAGGTAGGCGGAGATGGTCCCGGTGATCGCGAAGAAGCGCCCCAGGCCGCAGGCCAGGTAGTCGTACACCGAGCCGGTGGTCGGAATCATGCAGGCTGCTTCGGCGAAGGTCGTCGATTGCGCGAGCATCATCAGCATGGCGATCAGCATGGCCGCGGCGAACGCCCCGCCGCCGATGCCGAAGCCGGTGGTGGCGGTGAGGATCACCGGGCTGGCCATGATCAGGCCGACGGCGCTGGCCAGGGCCGTGGGAAAGCCAACCACGCCCTGGTTCAGGTGGCGGGTGAGTCTGTCGTTGAAAGACATGGTGCTGGACCTCGAAAGCATGGGTGATGTTGTTGTTCTAGGCATTTCAAGGGCACGCCGGGCGTGCGTGTTACTGGCTGTCTGCGCAGCCTGGCCGGTTGCGTCCGACTGTAGCCGCTGCCGCAGGCTGCGATAAGGCCCAAGGCCTTCGGCGATCTTGAGATCTTGCGCACCCTGCGGGCGCGATCGCAGCCTGCGGCAGCGGCTACATGTCAGAACGCGATGCACACCGACTTGTTCTCGGTATACGCCTCGATCGCCGCGTGGCCCATCTCGCGGCCGATGCCCGATTGCTTGTAGCCGCCAAACGGCATCGACGGGTCGAGCATATTGTGGGTATTAACCCAGACCGTGCCGGCCTTGATCCGCGGGATCAGGTCCATGACCTTCGCCAGGTCGTTGGACCAGATGCTCGCGCCCAGCCCGTACTGATTGTCGTTGGCCAGCGCCACCACCTCGTCGATCTCGTCGAAAGGCGTGGCCACCACCACCGGGCCGAAGATTTCCTCGCGCACCACCTGCATGCCCGCGTGCACGTCGGCCAATACCGTCGGGCGCACGTAGAAGCCCTGCTCGCCATAGGCGACCCCGCCGCACAGCACCCGGGCGCCGTCGGCCACGCCCTGGCCGATCATGTCCAGCACGCGCTTCTGCTGCTTGGCGGAAATCAGCGGGTTGATCTGTGCCTGTTCGTCGAGCCCGGGGCCGATGCTCAGGGAGCCGGCGATGGCCGACAAACGCTCCAGCACCTGGTCGAAGATCGCCCGCTGGATATACAGGCGCGAACCGGCGGTGCAGACCTGACCCTGGTTGAAGAAGATCGCCCCGGCGGCACCGGCGGCCGCGGCCTGGGGGTCGCAGTCATCGAGCACGATCACCGGCGACTTGCCACCCAGCTCCAGGGAAAACCGGGTCATGTTGTCCACCGCCGCATGGCCGATGACCTTGCCGATCTGGGTCGAGCCGGTGAAGGCCAGCTTGTCGATGCCTTTGTGCGCGGCCAGCGCCGCGCCGGCCTGGGCGCCGCTGCCGGTGACCACGTTGACCACCCCCGGGGCGATCCCGGCGTCCAGGCACAACTGACCCAGGCGCAAGGCGGTCAGCGGGGTTTCATCGGCGGGCTTGAGCACCACGGTGCAGCCACAGGCCAGGGCCGGGACGATTTTCCAGATGGCCATCAACAAGGGGAAATTCCACGGCACGATGGCGCCGACCACGCCTACCGGCTCCGGCACCGTATAGGCGCGATACCGCGCGCCCGGAACGGCGGCGATGGACAGGTCCAGGCTCTTGCCTTCGATCTTGGTCGCCCAGCCCGCCATGTAGCGGGTGAACTCGGCGGCAGCGCCGACTTCCAGGGCCCGGGCCAGGTGGATCGACTGGCCGTTGTTGAGGGTTTCCAACTGCGCCAGCTCCTCGCCATGGGCTTCCAGCAGATCGGCCAGCTTCAGCAGCAGACGCTCGCGATCCGCCGGGCGCTGCGCCGCCCAGGGCCCCTCGAAGGCTCGCCGCGCGGCGGCCACGGCCAGGTCGATATCGGCGTCGGCGCCGGCGGCGACGCGGGTCAGCTCTTCGCCGGTGGCCGGGTTGAACACCGGCATCTGCGCGCCGGACAAGGCCGGCTGGCTGCGCCCGTCGATCAACAGGCCGTGCTGGCTGTCGATAAAGGCGGCGACACGTGGGTCGATGGCAATACTCATGGGCAATCCTCGCTAGTTGGCCTCATGGATCGAACTCTGAGACCAATGCCGGCCACCGTCTTGATCCTGGCTGCCGCGAAACTTGCCACTGGCTGCCAGGGAACACCGCGACGCCACGCCTCTGTAGCCGCTGGCGAAGCCTGCGCTCGGCTGCAAAGCAGACGCAAAACCGGCCAACGCACAATGCCTGAGAAACCGCGGTGCCTAGAGGACGACCACTTCGTGGCCGATCGCAGCCTGCGGCAGCGACTACAAAAACACCGCGTGCCCGGTAGCCGCTGGCGAAGCCTGCGCTCGGCTGCAAAGCAGACGCAAAACCGGCCAACACGCAATGCCTGAGAAACCGCGGTGCCTGGAGGACGACCACTTCGTGGCCGATCGCAGCCTGCGGCAGCGGCTACAAAAACACCGCGTGCCCGGTAGCCGCTGGCGCAGCCTGCGCTCGGCTGCGAAGCAGACGCAAAACCGGCCAACGCACAATGCCTGAGAAACCGCGGTGCCTGGAGGACGACCACTTCGTGGCCGATCGCAGGCTGCGGCAGCGGCTACAAAAACACCGCGTGCCCGGTAGCCGCTGGCGCAGCCTGCTATCGGCGGCGTAGCCGTCGCCAAGCCTGCGAATGCATTTTTCCGGGCAGATCCGCAATGCGCGGGACGCCGGGTCGATGGCAGTGGCGGTCAAATGCCTGGCACACAGAGGCAAGCAGGCATCCGGCAAAGGGCGCACTACTATGTCCCACGCTGTCCGTGCGTTTTCAGGAGATTCAACGTGAGCGAACCAAGCCGCTTCTGGCATCCCATGCTGCACCCCAATGAAATGCAACAACGCGAGCCGATCCGCATTGTCCGTGGCGATGGCTGTTACGTGTACGACGATCATGGCCACCAACTGGTGGATGGCGTCGCCGGGTTGTGGAACGTCAACGTCGGCCACAACCGCAAGGAAGTGAAGGCGGCGATCACCGCCCAGCTGGACGAACTGGAATACTTCCAGCTGTTCGACGGCGTCAGCCATCCGCGCGCCGAAGAGCTGTCGCGGGTGGTGATGAACCTGCTGGAGCCCGAGGGCATGCGCCGCGTGGCCTTCAGCTCCGGCGGCTCGGACGCCATCGAAACCGCGCTGAAACTGGCCCGCCAGTACTGGAAACTCGAAGGCCAGGCCGACCGCACCAAGTTCATCTCGCTGCGCCAGGGCTACCACGGCACCCACTTCGGTGGCGCTTCGGTCAATGGCAACACGGTATTCCGGCGCAACTACGAGCCCCTGCTGCCCGGCTGCTTCCACGTCGACACCCCGTGGCTGTACCGCAACCCTTACAGCCAGGACCCGGAAGAACTCGGCAAGATCTGCGCCGACCTGCTCGAGCGGGAAATCCAGTTCCAGAGCCCCGACACGGTGGCGGCCTTTATCGCCGAGCCGATCCAGGGCGCCGGCGGCGTGATAGTGCCGCCGGCCAACTACTGGCCGCTGATCCGTGAGGTCTGTGACAAGTACGGCGTGCTGCTGATCGCCGACGAAGTGGTGACCGGCTTCGGCCGCAGCGGCTCGATGTTCGGCAGCCGCCTGTGGGGCGTGAAGCCCGACATCATGTGCCTGGCCAAGGGCATCACCTCCGGCTACATCCCGTTGGGCGCCACGGTGGTCAACGAGCGGATCGAGTCGGCGTTCAGCAGGAACGGCAACTTCACCGGCGCGATCATGCACGGCTACACCTACTCCGGGCACCCGGTGGCCTGCGCGGCGGCCCTGGCCAGCCTCGACATCGTGGTCAAGGAAGACCTGCCAGCCAATGCCGCGAAGATGGGCGACTACATGCTGAACAAGCTGCTGCCGTTCGCCGAGCGCTTCGACAGTGTCGGTGAAGTGCGCGGCAAGGGACTAATGGTCGCCCTCGACCTGGTGGCCGACAAAACCACCCGCGAGCCGATCGACCCCATGGGCGGCTATGCCAACCAGGTGGCGCAGATCGCCCGCGACAACGGGGTGATGGTGCGTCCGGTGGGGACCAAGATCATCCTGTCGCCGCCGCTGGTGATCCAGCCGCCGCAGATCGACGCCATAGTCGCTGCCCTGGAGCTGGGCTTCACCCAGGCCCGTTGAGCCTGACGCCGCAGCCTTGAAGCCTGGACCGGCGCTGGAGCCGATATCAGCGCGGCCTGCATGATCGCGGGAAGCCCCTGCGGGGCTTTTCGCAGCCTGCGGCAGCGGCTACAAGGAACGCGGTGTTTGTGTAGCCGCTGCCGAGCCCGCGAGGCTGCGATCGGCAACGTAGTGGCCGCAAAACCTGGGTTCGCGATCTGTCTGAAGTACCGTGGCATCAGGTTTGGCGCCCGCTACGCGGTCGTTCGCAGCCTGCGGCAGCGGCTACAAGGAACGCGGTGTTTGTGTAGCCGCTGCCGAGCCCGCGAGGCTGCGATCGGCAACGCAGTTGCCGCAAAACCTGGGTTCGCGATTTGTCTGAAATACCGTGGCATCAGGTTTGGCGCCCGCTACGCGGTCGTTCGCAGCCTGCGGCAGCGGCTACAAGGAACGCGGTGTTTGTGTAGCCGCTGCCGAGCCCGCGAGGCTGCGATCGGCAACGCAGTTGCCGCAAAACCTGGGTTCGCGATCTGTCTGAAGTACCGTGGCATCAGGTTTGGCGCCCGCTATGCGGTCGTTCGCAGCCTGCGGCAGCGGCTACAAGGAACACAGTGTTTGTGTAGCCGCTGCCGAGCCCGCGAGGCTGCGATCGGCAACGCAGTTGCCGCAAAACCTGGGTTCGCGATTTGTCTGAAATACCGTGGCATCAGAGGGTTACGGCCCTCTTTACCGGCCGTTCATGAAGAGGGAGTCGTCCCATGCATACGCCAACCGCCCTGCCGGATGCCCAACAGCTTGGCCAGCGCTGCATCAGCGCCTTTACCCGGGTGGTGCCGGCGACCCTGTGTGCCTTCTACCGCATCGACGCGCAGCTACAGGCCGAGCATTTTTCGCTGTACCACATGAGCCCGCAGATGCATGAGGCCTACCTGCAACGCTACCGGCACTACGACCCGCTGCGGCCGTGCAACTGCGTGGCGGCGGGCCGCCCGGTATTGTCGCTGCACATGGGCATGGCCCAGCAGGGGCGGCACGAAACCGAGGTTTACCAGGGGTTCCTGCAACGCCATGGGGTGCTGGATGTGGTGGAAATCCTCGCGCGCAATGCCGGTGGCAGCCCGATCGCCGGCCTGTCCCTGCTGCGCGATGCCAGCCTGGGCCCGTTCCGGCCAGACGAACTGAGCACCCTGCAGGCGCTGCAAGGCCTGTTGGAAATCGCCGCCCAGGCGCCCTATTCGCGCCACGACGAACGCCTGCTGGCCCTTACGCCCCGGGAACGGCAGATCGCCTTACTGCTGCGCGACGGCGCCTGCAACAAGACCATCGCCCAACAGCTGGCGCTGGGCCTGCCGACGGTCAAGACCCACCTGATCAACCTGTTCCGCAAGGTCGGGGTGAACAACCGCACCGAGCTGGTGAGCGCGCTGTTCCTGTAAAAAACCGCCGCGCCTCAACCATTCGGTTGATGGGCAACAACGGTTTGCGCGATGAACATGAGGTTCTCCTTCATCGACAAGGTCCGCCCTCATGAACCTGCAACCCGAATGGATTACCGTTGGCGCCCTGGCCGAAGGCTTTGCCGCCGATAACCATATCCTGCCCAGCCTGGATGACCTCAACGGCCGCAGCCTGACCCTGCATTTCGCCAATGGCTGGCGCATCGAACACCTTTTCGGCTCACGCTCGCTGCACTGGCAGGACACTGAAAGCCAAGCCAGTGGCGAGACCACTTATCGAGCCACTTCAATACGTTCCGGCATTTACTTTGTGGACTTTCTCAAGTCAGAGAAGCACCAGGTCCACTCGGTAAGCCTGATCCTCGACCTGGGCCGGAACATCTTCACCGCGGTGATCGGGCAGATGCCGAGCCAGGCCGAGACCCAGGTCGACCTGTTCAGCCGCGCCCTGTCCGGCCGCGAGCTGACCAGCGTCCAGGCCCAGTTCATCCACGGCAGCATCGATACGCCACTGACCGCCAGCAGCCCGCAACACGCGCTGACCGAAGAGCTGGTCGGCCTGCGCAACCAGTACATCTACAGCGCCACCGAGGCCTACGAGCACGTCTACCTGAACCGCAATTTCTACAGCTGGCAGTGCCTCAAGGGCGTCGAGCAGGGCCTGGCGGACACCGACCGCTGCCATTACTACAAGCTCGCCGAACAGCTGTACCTGTTCGTCTGGCGCGAAAAGATCGTGCCGACCCTGGGCCTGGTACTGATCGACCTGCAAGCGGGCAGGACCGACGGCAAGATCTTCGGCTACCAGGGCAGCGACTTCGCCGCGCCCAGCAACTTCCCGGTGGGCGCCCTCGCCCATGTGCTGAACCGCACCGCTTACATCTGATGCTACCTGTCGCGATCCGCACAGCGCGCTCGGCCTGACACACCGCGCGCTCGGGTTTCGCGGCAACTGCGTTGCCGATCGCAGCCTTCGGCAGTGGCTACAAAAACCTGTCAGCGACAACCCTTTACCTCAGGACTTCGACCATGACCCTCGGCCTCAACCTCGATCGCGTCGCCAGCCGTTACCAATCCGAGCTGCAACTGTTCGCCGAACGCCATCCGCGTTCCGCCGGCTTCTACCGGGAAAACCTCAAGCACTGGCTGTACGGCGCGCCGCTGCACTGGATGCAGCAATGGCCGGGGCTATACCCGATCCTGGTGGCCGACGCCCAGGGCGCGACGCTGACCGACTGCGACGGCAACCGCTACGTCGACTTCGCCCTGGGCGACACCGGCGCCATGTTCGGCCATGGCCAGCCCGTCGTGGCCGAGGCCATCGCGCATCAGGCCCGGCACGGCTCGACCCTGATGCTGCCGACCGCCGACAGCCTGTGGGTCGGCCAGGAACTGGTGCGGCGCTTCGGCCTGCCGTTCTGGCAAGTCACCACCTCCGCCACCGACGCCAACCGCTTTGTGCTGCGCCTGTGCCGGATGATCACCGGCCGAGAGAAAGTGCTGGTGTTCAACTGCAACTACCACGGCAGCGTCGACGAGTCCCAGGTCGAGTTCGACGCCGGCGGCCAGATGATTCCCCGCGAAGGCGTGCACGCCAACGGCCTGCGCCACGACGCCACCACCCGGCTGGTGGAGTTCAATGACCTGCCGGCGCTGGAGGCGGCACTGGCCCACGGCGACGTGGCCGCGGTGCTGACCGAACCCTTCATGACCAACGTCGGCATGGTCCCGCCCGCCCCCGGCTTCCACCACGGCCTACGCGAGCTGACCCGGCGTTTCGATGTGCCGCTGATCATCGACGAAACCCACACCATCTCCTGCGGCCCGGCCGGCTACAGCGGCGAGCATGGCCTGCAACCGGACTTCTTCGTGCTCGGCAAGTGCATCGCCGGCGGCATCCCGACCGCGGTGTGGGGCGCCAGCCAGGTCATGGCCGAGCGTATCTGGCAGGTACTGCCGCATTTCCAGCCCGGCCAGGCGATCAACCACTTCGGCTTCGGCGGCACCCTGGCCGGCAACGCCCTGCAGATGGCCGCCATGCGCGCCACCTTCAGCGAGGTCATGAGCGCGGCCAACTACGCGCACATGATCGCCCTGGCCGAACGCCTGCGGACCGGGGTCCAAGCGCTGATCGCCAAGCACCGCCTGCCCTGGCACGTGACGCGGATCGGCGCCCGGGTCGAATACCTGTTCATGGACCACGCGCCGCGCAACGGCGGCGAAGCCCACCATGCCCGTCATGGCCTGATCGAGGCCTACCTGCATCTCTACCTGCTCAATCGCGGGGTGTTGCTGACCCCGTTCCACAACATGGCGCTGATCTGCCCGGCGGCTACCAGCGACGACGTCGACCTGCACAACCGCCTGCTGGACGAATGCCTGGGCACCGTCACTCAAGGAGAACACCCATGATCCTCGACCTCAGCGGCCGTATCGCCCTGGTCACCGGCTCCGGCCAGGGCATTGGCCGCGCCATCGCGCAAGTCTTCGCCGCCCAGGGCGCCAAGGTGCTGCTCGCCACTCGCAGCGAAGCCTCGGGCGCCGAAACCCTGCGCCTGATCCGTGAAGCCGGCGGCAGCGCCGAGCTGCTGGTCGTGGACCTGAGCACCCGGGCCGCGGCCAACCAGGCGGTGGCCGCCACGCTCAGGGCCTTTGGCGGGCTGGACCTGCTGATCCACAACGCCGCGGTGTTCCCGATGGAAAACCTGCGCGACCTGAGGGATGAAATCCTCGAGTCGACCCTGGCGGTGAACCTCAAGAGCTGTTTCTGGCTGACCCAGGCGGCGCTGCCGGCGTTGTGCCGGGCCGAGCATCCGCGCATCGTCATCACCTCCTCGGTGACCGGGCCGCGCACGGCGATTCCCGGGCTGTCCCACTACGCCGCGTCCAAGGCCGGGGTCAACGGCTTCATTCGCGCGGCGGCCCTGGAACTGGCCGAACACCGGGTCACCGTCAACGGCGTCGAACCCGGGCTGATCGCCACCCAGGCCATGGCCAACCTCGGCGACTCCCCGGCCCTGGCCGCCAGCATCCCGCTCAAGCGCCTGGGCAGCCCGCAGGACATCGCCCACGCCATGCTGTTCCTGGCGTCCGAGCAGGCCGGCTATATCACCGGGCAGACCCTGATCGTCGATGGCGGCGCCCTGCTGCCGGAGAATACGCAGCTCATCTGACGGCAGATGCCTGCCCTCACCCACGGCGCCCAACCGGGCGCCGCCACGCCGACCCCGACAGCACCATTCGCCCGGCCCTTTCGCCCAGCGAGATCAACGGCTCAATGGTGCTATGGGTAGAACGCTGCATCCCGTTTTTACCGATTGACTTGAAGTTAGCTTTAACTTTTAGAGTCGGCTCCGACCCATTGGCGCGCCTCACCCCGGCGATCCTCGCCCGCCCGCCTGCTTTCGGAGAAGCCCATGACCTCAACCAAGCCCGACACCCTCAGCTACGCCGTCGCCGATACCGGATATTGGCCCGCCGTGTTCAACGTGCTGTTTGCCGGCATTGCCGCAGCGCTGCATATCGGCAAGGCCACCATCGCCCTGCCGCAGCTGCAGCAGGAGTTTGGCCGGTCCCTGGAATCCCTGAGCTGGATCATGTCGGCCTTCCCCTTTATCGGGGTGTTCGGCGGCATCGCCGCCGGCATCCTCGTGCAGCGCTGGGGCGATCGCTATCTGCTGGCCCTCGGCCTTTTGATCATGTGCGCCGCCAGCGCGCTGGGTTCCAGCCTGCACGACTTCCATGGGCTGCTGGCCACGCGTTTTGTCGAAGGCCTGGGCTTCGTCATTGTGGTGGTCGCGGCGCCGGCGGTGCTCAATCGCTTGGTCCCGGCGCACAAACGCCACCTGGTGTTCGGCATCTGGAGCACCTTCATGGCGTTCGGTATCGGCACCTCGATGCTTATCGGGCCATGGCTCGGTGGCTGGCAGCAGAGCTGGATCGCCGGCGCGGCCTTGACCCTGCTGGCGGCGCTGCTGTTGCCGTTGACCACGCCCAGGGACCCGCTGGCGCTGCGCCGCCAGACGCAATCCGCTTTGCGCCACTCGCTGAGCAGCGTGCTGCGCGCCCGCCAGCCGCTGCTGATGGCGCTGATTTTCACCGCCTACAACCTGCAGTTCTTCGCGGTGATGGCCTTCCTGCCGGTGTTCCTCATGCAGCGGGTCGGGCTGTCGATCGCCAGCGCCGGGGTGGTCAGCGCCGCGGTGGTGGCGGTCAATATCGTCGGCAACATCAGCGCCGGCCTGCTGCTGTCACGGGGCGTCCGCCCACAAGCCCTGCTCGCCGGCACCAGTATCGTCATGGGGCTTTCCGGGATGGGCATCTTCCTCTCGGTCACGCCGACCGGCCTGGTAATCCCTTTGTGTTTCTTCTTTTGCGCGGTGGCCGGCATGCTGCCCGCCACCCTTCTCGCCAGCACCTCGCTGACCTCGCCGGAGCCCGCATTGATCCCGCTGTGCCTGGGTCTGGTGATGCAAGGCAACTATCTGGGCCAGGTGCTCGCGCCCATCGCCCTGAGCGCCGCCGTCGCCTATGCCGGCTGGTCCGCCCCGGCGGCGCTGGTGCTGGCTGCCGCACTGCTGGGGGTGCTGCTGGCGATGCGCCTGAAGATAAAGCAATAAAAACACCGCTCCCCGATGGCGGTCGCCAGATCGGGGAGCGGTGGCAATGCTTCAGCTGCCGGTGCGGATCCGGTCGATATTCAGCGGCATGGCTTCCAGGGCGAACAGCTTGCCCAAATGTCCGGGCTCGGGTAGACCTTGGTGTCGTTCTTGATCCAAAAGATCACACAAACCGGGCTATTCGCGCTTAAGTGCTCTTTCTGCTCCATTGCTCCCCAAACCCCGGTATTGGCCTGCATGGAAGACCAGCGGTTCTGCGCCGCTGTATCGGTATTGTTCGATCTCGCCAATGAAGATCAGGTGGTCACCGCCCTCGTACTGGGTGACGTTGCGGCACACCAGCACTGCCACCACATCGTCCAGCACCGGAGCTCCCGCCTTGCCATAGGAATGAGCTACACCGGCGAACTTGTCAGCTGCTGCCCGTGCGAACTGCTCCGACAAGTGGTGCTGGTGCGCGCCCAGCACGTTGATGGCGAAGTGGCTCGCCGAGCAAAAATCCTTCAGGCTCGGTGCCGTGCGTGCCAGGCTCCAGAGCACCAGCGCCGGCGACAGCGACAGTGAGGAGAACGAGTTGGCGGTCACACCGACGTTGCGGCCCTCAGCGGTGCGCGTGGTGATCACGGTCACACCGGTAGCGAACTGCCCCAGCAAGTTGCGCAGTTCGCGGACACCGCGGCCCTCGGCATCGAGCAAATCGTGAGCCTTGGTTTCGGTGGCGGCATTCATGCTGATCTCTCCCCTCAAGCTGGCTCAGGCAGCCTGTTGGCTCATTGCGCGCGATTGCACGCGCAGCGTGAATCGAACCAGCGGTGCGGTCAGCGCCGTCGTCACCAGCGCGAACACCACGAGGATCGTGTAGACCCTTGGCGGAAGGATCTGCATCTGCAGACCGATTGACAGGACGATCAGCTCCATCAAGCCGCGCGTATTCATCAACGAGCTCACCAGCATCGCATCGTGTGGCGCAAGCCCGGTGGCACGCGCGCCCAGATAGCTGCCGCCGAACTTGCCGATGAATCCGCCCGCGAGGAATACACCGAACCACATCCATGATGCCGCGTCGTCGATGGTGCCGACCGACGCATGCAGCCCCGCATACGCGAAAAACACCGGCATCAGCACAAGCTTGACGAAACCTTCGACGTTGTCGCGCCACTCCTTCGCGACGCCGGGCACGCGCCGCACGAACAGCGCCGCCGCAAGTGCGCCAAATGCACTATGGAATCCGATCAGCGACGTCGCGAGTGCCGACGCTATTACGAAGCAGAACAACACGGCCAAGCGGTCGCGCGCCGCATGCGCAGTCGATGCGAGCCGCGCAAGCGTCGGTCGAACCACGAAGCGCACCAGGAGCGCGCACAGCACCAGATACGCGAGCAGGCTGAGGAGCATGCGCGCAAATGCCCAGCCAGGCCCGCTCGATAGCGAGGCAATCGTTGCAAGCAGCATCCATCCGAGCGCATCCGTCAGCATCGCGGCAGACATTGCGTTCCGTGCGCCCACCATGGCGCTGAGCGCCAGGTCGTCGATGATGCGCGCCATCACCGGCACCGCCGATACCGCAAGTGCGACACCGCAGAAGAGTACATAGGGCAGCGCCGGCGCGTCGCTGGCGAGCGTGTCTTTCGAGACGATGGCGACGATCATGCCGATCGCGGCCGGTGCGACGAGCCCGCCCGCTGCGATCGCGACGGGCATACGCCAGCGCTTGCCGCGCAGCGTCTCGCCCAACTCCATATGCAGACCGACCTGAAACATCAGCAGTATCAGGCCGACTTCGCTGACTTGCGCCATCGCTGACAGCACACGTGGGCCGAACAACAGGTCGTAGAAACTCGGTGCGATCGCGCCGAACAGCGAAGGCCCCAACAGCAGACCGGCCGCGATCTCGCCGACGACCGCGCACTGGCCGAGCCGTTCGGCAATGCGGCCGCAGACGTTGCAGAGCGCGATCACCACCACGAGTTGCAACAGCCAGATAGTCATGAATACCTCGGCAAGAGCGACACCGACACGCAGCGGGTGGCCGCGAGCCCAAGCGGGCCCGCCGCGCCGTACGCCGTGATGACCGTGACGCCGCTCGCCAGCTTCGCGAGCGCCTGGCGCAGCGACGCGGCCGAGACCGGCTCGGCTTCACGCATCACCGCTCACTCACGACGCGGTCGACCCAGCCTCGATAAAACGCACGGTACTTGAGCACGAGCTTGTCGTACTTGCTGTACGCGCCGCCGCCGTCCGGCTTCATCCCGTTCCAGATTTTGACGTCGTACCCCGCTGCCTGCCTGGTCTGCAGCCCGAACAGCACGAAGTCGGTCGCGCGACGCAGGATGCCGCCCACCTTCTTGATCGAGATGAGCATGTGCATGACGTTCTTGCCGTCGCTCACCGGCGTCACACACTGGAGCAACTTGTATTTGACGTTTCCGTCCAGGGCGACGGTCATGACGCACCCGCCGGGGTAGCCATCGAAGTGCAGGTTCATCTGCGACATGTTCAGGCCGAGCGCGCGCGACAGCATGCCGAGGGGGCCGAAGTACCGGTCCACGGTGAAGTCGATCCCGGCACCGAACCACGCGCCCGCCAGGGCCAGCGACTCAACCTCCGGCCACCGGCGCCAATCGTCGAAGAGCTTGAGCTCGAAGGCCGAGACCGGGAGCGCGTGCACGGGGGTCGCGTGCTGCGCGTCGTAGAAGTTCTCGACGATCCGCAAGACCGCCGTCGTCGTCTCGAACGCGAAGTGCAGGTGCATAAAGTCGCCGTTGTCGACGTCAGCCGCGGCGATTTCAGGCAGCGGGTGCAGCGGCTGCGGGGAGCCGTACCAGACCCACACGTAGCCGTATCGCTCGACGGTGACCAACGTCGGCTGGCGCGCCCCGCGCGGCACGGGCTCCAGCCGGGGCACCGCCTGGCTGTGGCCGGGGATGTGAACGCACTGCCCCTGCTCGTCGTACCGCCAGTGGTGAAACGGGCACTGGATGCACCCGTCCTTGACCCGCCCGTCAGCCAGGTTCGCGCCCAGGTGCGAGCAGTGGCGGTCCATCACCACGGCCCGCCCCGTCGCTCCGCGCCACGCCACGCACGGACGGCCGAAGAGCGTCAACTCCGTGGGCTTGTCCTTGAGGTCGTCCGAGCGCATCGCGACGTACCAGCTCGCGGCCAGGCGCGTGGTCGCGTCGTACGCCCCCGAGGGACGCTTCTTGATGCTCGCTTGATCCAATTGAATGTCGTTCATCGTTTTTCTGTCGTCGTCGGCCGACTACTTCTTCAGCGCCAAGCCGATGCGGGTCGTGACGTACGCCTTGAGCAGCGCGAACATCGGGTTGTAGTCGAAGTACTTTTTCACCTCTGCCGGCGCGCGGGTTTGCGTCCAGTACATCAGCTTCATCGCCGGCAGCAGGCTGTACTTCGAGTTGTTGAGCTGCGGCCTGTCCCCGGTGATGCAATACCCGAAGCCGAACATCGGCTTGGCGAAGTCTCGTTCGTCGATGAGGGCGTGAATCCGCGCCGCGGCTTCCTCGGCCGGCTTGAGCCCGGCGCTCACAGCCTCGACCTCGGCTTTGGCGTCGTTGAACAACTGGTAGTACTCCTCCATGTCCGCGCACAGGTACCCGAGGTACGGGGGATCGTTGTCGAGGTGATCGAGGTCGCCCTCGTCGCGCGACGCGCGGAATCTCGCGTGGGCTTGCACGAGCCGGAACTGCCCGAGGATTGTGCCGACCGCCCACAGCCTGTGGAACGCGTCCCATAGGCGGAAGTCCGAGAACGCCGTGTAGCAGCAGCTGACGAAGTCGTCGTTGTGGTCCAGAAGCTTTTGCTGCAGGCGCTCGATGTACTCGAAGCGCTCGGGGGAGAAGTCGTCGTCGCGCAGCGCCTTGATGAGGCGCGCCGCGAGCGCGTGGATGGTCACCGCGGTGTTCTCGAGCCCCCGGGAGAAGAGCGGGTCGATGAACCCGTTCGCGTGCAGCATCAGGCAGTAGCGGTCGCCGACGCAGGCGTTCGACGAGAACTGCAGGCGGTCGGTCTTGACCCAGTCGCGCACCGGCACGGCGTCCCGGAACTGCGCCGCGATGCTCGGGAACCGCGCGAGGAACTCGTCGAATTCCTGCTGCGCGGAAATGTCCGTTTTCGGGTAGACACGCGGATCGAGCTGCAGGCCGACGCTCACCAGATTGTTGGTCGACCGCGGGTGGTTGTTGAACGGAATCACCCAGAGCCAGCCGCCCGTGAACATGTGGTGCAAGGTCCCTTCGTGCCAGCGCCAGCGCTGCCCCTTGACCTTGAAGATGTCGTCGAACGGCTTGACCCCGAGCATGTGCGTGTAGAGGCTGCGCGAGTGCGTCTTGAAGCGACACGGCTCTTCGCGGAGCCCGAACTTGGTCGCGAGCGGCGCGCGGGGCCCTCCGCAGTCGATCATGTACCGGCCGGTGAATCGATCGCCCTGGACGGTGGTCACCGCGACGCCGTCCTTGTCCGCGTGATATTCGGTCACGCTCGTCTTCTGGCGGACCGTGCAGCCGTATTTGATGGCCGCCTGCAACAGATAGGCGTCGACGTCCTGCCGGTAATAATGGCTCTCCGGCCCCCACGGCAGCTCGGGAATCACGCACTGCGTGAACTCCTTCGGGTTGTGCTCCTGGCCGGGCTTGTGGAACACGAAGCCGAAGTTGCGCTTGATGCCCGTGCTCGACGCGACGTAGCGTTGCGTCGAGTAGAACGACGTGATGTGGTCGAGCTCCGGAATGCCGTAGCGATCGGCGATGATGCGGTTCATGAGAGACGTCTCGGGGATCGACGATTCGCCGATCGTGAACCGCGGGTGCGACGACTCCTCGATGATCAGCACGCGAAACTGTTGTTTGGCCAGGATGGCCCCCATCTGGGTGCCGGACATGCCCGAGCCGAGGATGATTACGTCGAAGTGGTTGCTATCGTGTCCGTTCGCGGGGCTCTTCTGAGTCATGGGGGCAAACTCTCCTTGTGAGATAACACCTGGTCGCGCGCATCAGGATTCGTCGAGCGCGGCGCGGATGCGAGACCGCGCGGCATACGTGAGCGTGAGTAATTCACCGAGCATGCTGGGCGCATACCCCCCGCTGCCGATTGTGGGGCCGCTTTGCCCGACTTCGTATGCCCGCTCCGCCAATTTGAGGTGAGGCGCCCGGAAGCGCAGCAGGACCTTGAAGACCCGCTCGAGGGCTGTCAGCCCAGCCCGAACGTGCTCGTCCCGCGCACCGACCGCTCGCGCCTCGTCGAGCGCGCGGTCGATGAGCGCCGGCTCTCCGGAGAACCGAGCGTAGACCGCCCTGTACGCGGGAAGCACGTAGGGCAGATACGTCTCTTTGAATTCTCGATAAGCTTGGTCGTCCGATTGCGAGCCCCACAGCACGTGCTCCAGCACGAAGAGGGGCATTTCCACGGCACCGGGGCCGAGGTAGCTCTGGCCCCCGACTCGGATCGGTTCGTAGAAGGGACGGAGCTCATCGTAGAAGACCTGCGGCGAGATGAAGCGGTACGCGTAGACGATCGATTCGACCATTTTCTGCAGATAGGCTTCCAGCTCGTCGCACCCTTGCGCGAACGCGGGCGACCGCAGGGGCACGTCGGACAGCTCGACGGTCATTGCGATGGCCGCCTCGAGGGCCGCCATCGAGATGCGCACGCTCTCGAGCAGGTGCACTTCGTCGGGCAGCCCGGTGTAGCTGCGCTGCGCGTCGGCCGTTGCGGGGTTCCAGACCGTCACATGCAAGAGTGTCTCGCGCGGCGGCAGGCCGGTCGCGCGCGCCAGGTCGAGCAGCACCGGCTCAAGGCCGGGCACCACGTCCGCGGGCTCGTGTCCGTGCCGCTTGAGCGACCCCAGGAAGAACCCGATGTCCCGCATCGCGGCGGCGGCTTCGACGAAGCCCCAGCCGGAGGGCACGCCGCGCGCCGGGAGGAACTCGCGCAGCAGGCCGATGATGCCGGGCACGTCCTTGTTACGGTTCAAGCCCGGCAACTGCAGAACGAGCGAGCGCGCCTGCAGCGGATCGCAGGCCGCCACGGCAGCGTGCGTGGCCGCGAATGCGCCTACCCGGTCCAAGGTGCGTTCCACTACAGGGTTTCCTGCGTCGCGAGCGTCGGTCCGCGCTGGCTGGGAGACAGCCCCGCGTCGCCGTCACGCAGCGACCGCAGGTAGTCGTAGTTCGTCGGCAGGCTCGTGCGCAGACGCTCGGTCTCGCGCCGGATGCTGGCGAACATCGCCTCGGCCTTCTCGATCGACTCCGGTCGGTGCTGCAAGAGCGGCAGCGACCGGTCGGGCAGCATGCCCAAGCCGGCAAAGATGCAGTAGTAGTTGCCGTTCAACCAGAAGTTCTTGAATTCGTAGTCGAAGGTCTCGTAGTACGTGGAATCGTCGAACGACGTGGTGGTCAGCGGCAGCCCCGCCTTGTAGCGCTGAACCTTCTCTTTGATGGCGTCCGAGAGCCGCAGCTCGTGCCGGTTCGCGAGCCAGAACGGCGTGTCTTCGCGCGACGCGGTGAAATAGTGCGCTTGGACGAAATCTCGGCAGTCGTCGAACATATAGACGATTTCGGCGTTGAATGCGTCGCTCAACCGCGGGTCGAACGAGGTGTCGGGGAAGTGCTTCACGAGCTGGTAAAGCGCCGCGTAGATGAAGTAGATTCCCGTCGATTCCAGGGGCTCCAGAAAGCACGACGACAGCCCGATCGAGACGCAGTTGTTGACCCACGCCCGCTTGTTGCGCCCGACCCGGAACTTGATCTGGTTGAGCGGCTGATTGTCCGAGAGGCCCCAGAGGTTGAGGAAGTCGGCGGTGGCCTGGTCACGCGAGGTGAACTTGCTCGAGAAGACGTAGCCGCTGCCGAACCGGCCCAGCATCGGAATCTTCCAGGTCCACCCCGAGTTCATGGCGATCGCGGAGGTGTACGGCTCGACCCCCTCGCGCGCGTCGTCGTTGGGTACGGCGCTGGCGACTGCGCTGTCGCACAACAGGTAGTCGGACATGTCGATAAAGGGCTCCTTCAGGGCCTGATTGATCAGGAGCCCCCGCATGCCGGAGCAGTCGATGAACAGGTCCGCCTCCAGCGTCCGTCCCTCCTTGGTGAACAGGCTGGAGATGTAGCCGCGCTCGTTCAGGTGAACGTCCACGACCTCGTCGACCACGCGCTTCACCCCGCGTTCGACGGCCCAGCGCTTCAAGAAGTCGGCCACCAGGTGCGCGTCGAAGTGCCACGCGTGGGACATCTGGCGGGTGCCGTCGGGCAGGCACGGTGCCAGCTTGCCGTCGAGCGCCCCGGCCTGCGGGTAGCACGCGTACTCCATCGGCTGCTGGAAGCCCTGTTCGCGCTTGCGCAACCAGTAGTGGGTAAGCGGCACGCCGTCGCAGTTCGGCACGTTGCCGAACAAATGGTAGAAATGATCGTCGCGCGAGGAGCCGGGAGACTTCCTCCAGTTCACGAACTTGATCGCGGCCTTGAACGCGCCGTTCACTTGGGGCATCCACTCCCGCTCCGGTATCCCGAGGAAGTCGAAGAACACCTTCTGCAAACTTGGGATGGTCGCCTCGCCCACGCCGATCCGGGGGATCGCTTCAGACTCGATGAGCGTAATGTTCGCCTGCTGTTGGAGCGCCCGGACGAGGTACGAGGCGGCCATCCAGCCCGCAGTGCCGCCGCCCACGATGACGATATTCTTGATCGGCTTGTTCATAACACTCCTTGTTTCAAGGCGGACTGCCTGTAACGGCCGCCAGCCTCCGTGCATCCGTGCAAGAAGCACATCAATGTGCTTGTGAGATTTAGACTCTAGCCTGCCGGAAAAGCGACGCAAATTCTGTTTCCGAATTAACAAACTAAAACGCAAAGGCATTCGGTATAACGAAAAGTCAGTTTGTCGACCTGAGTGATGTTCGCAACATTGGCGGCGATCACGGCCACCGGAGTCGATTGCTCCAGGGTGACGTGGGCAGTGTTCTTGAATTGAGTGATGCTCATGGCGCTACCTGTCGATGGAAAAAACCGCTGTCAAAAACCTGATTAGTGCATCAGGCCTTCCATGAAGCCCGCCACCCGGCTGGCCAGCCGCCGGCGCCAGGGCGGCGTGGCCGGGTTGGCCAGGGCCTGGTCTTCATGGACGAAGCTGCGAATGATCGCGTTGTAGCCCAGCCAGCGGCACGGCTCCGGCTCCCAGGCGCGCAAGGCGTCGAGGCCGCCCTCGGGGATCACCCAGGGCTGGCGGGTCAGCTCACTGTCGCGTTCGAGGATCAGCGCGGCCAGGGTCCGCCCGCCGAGGTTGCTGGCTCCCACGCCTTCGCCGCCGTAGCCGCCGGACAAGGCGATGCCGCGCTGGCGGTCGCAGAGCATGTGCGGCCGGAAGTGCCGGGACATACCCAGGTTGCCGCCCCAGGAATGGGTGATCCGCACGTTTTTCAGCTGCGGGAAAAGCTCGCTGAACAGGTAGCGCCGCAGCTCGACTTCACTGCGGGTCAGGTCGAAGTCGTGACGCAGCTTGCCGGCGAACTGATAGCCGCCACGGGCGCCGAACACCAGGCGGTTATCCGCGGTGCGCTGGCCGTAGGTCACCTGGCGACTGCTTTCGCTGAACGCCTGGCCCTGGTTCAGGCCGATCTCGTCCCAGGTCGCGGCCGACAAAGGCTCGGTGGCCACCAGCAGGCTTTGCACCGGCAACTGGTAATGGCCCAGGGGCGGCAAGGTCACCGAATAGCCCTCCACCGCCGGCACTATCCAGCGGCAACGCACGCTGGCCCTGGCGGTTTGCAGGCTGCCGGCCTGCCAGTGGCTGACCGGGCTGTTTTCGTAGATCGGCACGCCCAGGCGCTCCACGGCCCGGGCCAGGCCGCGCACCAGCTTGGCCGGCTGGATGGTCGCGCAATGGGGCGCGTAGATACCGCCGTAGGCCTTGGCCACGCGGATCTGCCGGGCCAGTTGCTCGGGGCTCAGCCAGCGGTAGTCGCGCTCGTCGAGGCCCTGGCGATAGAGCTTGTCCAGGTAGCGGCGCTGGGTGATTTCCTGCTCGGGGTAACGCGCCGCGCAATACAGCACCCCGCCCTTGCGGTAATCGCAGTCGATGCCTTCGCGTTCAAGGACGATGGCCACTTCATCGGGAATGCCGTGCAGCAGGTCGAAGGAAGCGCGACGCTGTTCGGGGCTCAGCCCGGCCAACAACCGGTCCTCCCCCAAAAGGTTGCCCATCAGCCAGCCGCCGTTGCGCCCGGAGGCGCCGAAGCCGGCGGTCTGCGCCTCGACGATGGCGATGTTCAGGGTCGGCGCCAGGCGCTTGAGGTAATAGGCGGTCCACAGCCCGGTATAACCGGCGCCGATGATCGCCACGTCGACATCCAGGTCCTGCTCCAGCGACGGCCGGGCCAGCAGCGGCTCGTCGAGCTGATCCATCCACAAACTGATATTGCGCCACGCTGGCATACACGCACTCCGCCACCCGAACTTCGATGGCGTCGATCCTAGTGCCTGGGCTCAGGGGTTGTCTTGCGCGCGTGCACGCAAAGAAATTTGCCTGGCGTAGGCCTTGGGCGACAGGCCGGTATGCTGGCGGAAACAGCTGTAGAACGCCGACAGCGAGTTGAAGCCAGCGGCGAACGCCTGCTCGTCGATGCGCACCGGCGGCGTCGCCTGGTCCAGGGCCGCCAGCAGATGCTGCAGGCGCGCCTGGTTCACATAGCGATAGAAACTCTGCCCCAGCACCTGATTGAGCAGGTAGGAGATCTGGTTGCGGCTGTAGCCGCACTCCTTCGCCACCCGCTGCAGGTCCAGTTCCGGGTCGAGGTACGGCTGCTGGCGCTCGAAGTACTGCTGCAGGTCCTCGGCCATGAAACTCAGCTGGCGCGGCGACAGCCCCAGGCGGCTGACCGCCGGCCGCGCGCTGCCCTGGGCCTTGCCCGGCTCGGCCTCGCGCACCAGCGAGGCGTATTCGTTGACGCGCCAGATCAGGCCGTCGCGCACGGTGATCGCCTCGCTGGCGCGAAACGACACCAGGCCCTGCCCGCCGCGCAGGGTCACCTGGTATTGAATGAACGCGGTGTTGCCGTCCAGGCGGATGCGGTCGCTGTGCTCCAGGGCCTCGTCAGGCGCGCGCGGCATGCTGTTGCGCACATATTCGCGCAGCTCGTCCAGGCCCAGGGTGCGGTTCTGGAAAAAGTCGTTGTACTGGATTTGCGGGTGATACAGCGCCATGACGCCATCGAGGTCGCGGTGCTTCCAGCACAGGTGATAGCGCAGCACCGTCTCGCCGGTGGCCTGGGTTTGCGCCGGGCCATCATCAAGGGAAGACATAGGGGCAGAGATAACGGCTCAGGGGATGGAAAGGCGCAGCTTGCCGAAGTTCGTCCAGCGCTTCAATGGTCAATGCATGGCCCCTGGATACTGGCGTTTTGCCTAAACCGCGGGCGGAAATGACCTGCATCAAAAAAGTGCAAGACAATCGCCAAACGGCCTGAAAAAAACCGTTGAATGTCATATCCCGGTGCTATTTTTAAAAGCTCCACAGGTTGGTCCAGTGACGGTCCTTCCATACCTACCGCGAGCACAAGGAAGCGCTCAATGATCAAGGTGGGCAATCCATGAATAGAGTCTCCGCCACCAAAGTCACCTTTCCCAACGCCTGCCAGCTGATGCGCTGGCATTTTCACCCCATGGGCTTCGAGGCCAGCATGGATGCACCCGGCAGCATGATCGCCCGGCTCTTCGATCGTGCCAGCGGCGAGACCATGATCGCCATTGCCGGCATCCCCTGCGCCACCGTGATGAACGCCACCGATGTCGAGCGAATAATCGAGGCGGTGGAAGACGAGCTGGAGGCCTTCATGCCGCCACTCGCGCTGAAAGCCTAGGGTCGCTCTGCTCCTGGCCCCAGGCCGCTCCAGACTGTTTTCAAGCCCGCCATCGCGCGGGCTTTTTCAGGCCCGCAGGTCGGCGAAGAACGGCTTGCCCTGGGGAATCCGGTCCGACGCCTTGGGTGCATTGACCGCCTGGGTGTCCGGGCGGTCCACATACCAGTAGCAATGTTTCACCGCCCGGGTGATGCCGACATAGGCCAGGCGCAAGGTCTCGTCCTTCTGCGCATTGTCGTAGGGCTCGCTGTCGCCATCCTTGCCCAGCCCGGCCATGCGATAGACCTGGTTCTTGTAGGGCGAACTGGTCAGGTGCTGGCAATCGCCCAGCAGGAACACCGCATCCGCCTGCAAGCCCTTGGAGCTGTGATAGGTCAGTTGCTTGAGGCGTCGGTCCTCGGCTGGCAATCTAGAATCAACATTAACTATTGGAAAAATATGCTCTTCAATCAATGTTTTGTCGCTACTTTTTCGAAACAGCATCAAGATCGAATCGCCATTGCGATAGTGCTCCGCCAGCCGTGCCGCAAGCCCCTGGTCGTCGCGGTCCAGCACATTCACCGGTGACACTTCCTTGGGTTCGCCGCTGGCCTTGGCCTTCTTCCCGGCAATCGCCGGCGCGGCGCGGACGATATGTTCCGCCGCGTCGATGATGTGTTGGTGGCTGCGATAGTTCTCGCTGAGCATCACCCGGGTGTTGGCCGGCGACGGGAATTCCTTGTTGAACTCCATGAAGAATTTCGGCGAACTGCCGCGCCAGCCGTAGATCGACTGCCAGTCGTCCCCCACGCAGAGCAACGACGAGCGCTGTGCCCCGCGGCCGACATGCATCGCCGGCCCGCGGCTGCGGATCTCGCGCAGGCTGGCGCGAATCCACGAGACGATCTGCGGCGAGACGTCCTGGAATTCGTCGATCATCAGGTGCGACATTGGCCGCAAGCGCTCATCGCTGAGCAGCTTGAAGTTCTCCGGGGTGTTCTCGCCGAACAGCGCGAACATGCGGTTGTAGCTCATGATCGGCGGTGACTGGTCGAGCAGATGATCATCCAGCGCCCGCCAGAACAGGCTCAGGGCCTCGAAGAAGTAGCGATCCGGGTCGTCCCGGGCAAACACCATCTGGCCCACGGCCACCGAGACGTCCAGCCCGAGGTTCTCGATAAACCCGGCCGCGGCGACAAAACAGTCCAGCAACGGCGCCGAAGCCAGCTCGCCCTTGACCTTGTAGTCGAAGCCCGGCCCGGCGCTGGCATCCCCGGCCAGGGACGACAGGACGCGCTTTGCCGAATCGTAACTATCCAGCCAAATCATCGGCTTACGGCAGAAAGCTTGAAACAGGGTGCGCTTTACCGCCCACTCTGCCCGCACCGAAAGCTTCGATCCGGGGCGACTCAGCTGCGGGTTTTCCCGAGGGTCGAACCCCAGTACCACCCAGGCATCCAGCTCGGCGACGTAGCCATGGCAATGGAACTGCGAGCCGTTGATCTCGACCGTCTGCCGGTTCGGCTCGATGCCCTTGATCGGCCAGGCGCCGGCACGAAACCACAGGTCTTCCAGGGTGTCGCACAGCTCTTCGTCGCGCTTGGCCGCCAGTTCGGTCACGGCCATGCGTTTTTGCACGTCCGGGTGATCGCGCTCCAGCTCCTTGAGTTGCAGGGCATGGCGCAGCAACGGCTTGATCGCCTCGCGAAAACGCCCGTCACGCCGGTGCAAGGCGTGGTAACAGGCATTCAGGTGCTTGCGCTGGGCGTCGTTGATCCGCAGGTCGAAGGGATTGCTGTCGACCTCCAGATCCCCCGCCGCCGGGCGATCGCTGAGGTTCTCGAAGGCCTGCAGGCGCTCGAAACCCGGCAGGCTGCGGACCATCGGCAGGATGCGCGAGTGGAAGGTGCGCACCAGCTCCCGCGCCTCCTTGAGGCCCAGGGGCCGGCCCCAGAGCGCGAACACCTCCAGCAACTTGTTGATGAAGTCCTTGCGCGACTCGCGGGTGAAGGTCACCACGGTCATCGAGTCGAGTTCGAAGCCCAGGTAATGGTTGAGCAGCAGGATGCGCAGGACCAGGGAGGTCGACTTGCCCGCGCCAGCGCCGGCAATCACCGAGGTGGACGGGGTTTCGCTGAAGACCATCTTCCATTGCGCGCTGCTGGGCTGGGCATGGGCCGGCAGCAGGCGGCCAACATCGACCTTGATGCGCTTCTTCAGTTCGGCGCTCAGCGGCAGGCGCCAGTCGTCAAACAGATAATCGTCTACCCCGGGCGCCGGATGCTCGGTGGAGCGGCTGTCGCGAATCAGCAGGACCTGACGGCCCTGCTCCAGTCCCTCGGCCTTGCCCTCCTGGTAACCGTATTCCACCCCGGCGGTGTGCCCGCTGCGAAAGCCGTCCGCCTGGCCATGCAACCAGGACGCGCGATGCTGGGCGCGCAAGCGACTGAGGCCATGACCGAAGAACTTGGCCGCCAAGCGCTTGAGCAGCGGCATTTCGGCCAGGGGCAAGAGTTCGGGAGGAAGATCGGGTGTGTGTTGCGGCACGCTGACTCCAGGGTGTGAGGCTGTGTGGGACGGTATGGTCGCTTCATTCGTCGATGACTTCTAGTGAAATGCTTACAGGTCATCCACTTAAGCCCCGAACTGAATGTTTGGAGGCAGAAGAAAGACTCCAAAATATATCTACTTATTAGATCTGATAACGGCAGTTTTTGCGCTTTTTATCGATGCTTTGCTGATGGATGATGAGCGCCATCAATCACCGGTCTCGTTCTGCGGCTCCACCAAAGCGCCCCATGACGAACCCTGACAGGAGACGATCATGCTTGAACTCAGACCCTTCAAATCCCTGGGCGGCGCCCATCATGGCTGGTTGGATGCCCACCACCACTTTTCGTTCGCCGAGTACTACGACCCCAAACGCATGAACTGGGGCAACCTGCGCGTGTGGAACGACGACGTGATCGCCCCCGGCAGCGGTTTTCCGCAGCACCCGCACCGGGACATGGAAATCATCACCTACGTCCGTGAAGGTGCTATCACCCACCAGGACAACCTGGGCAACAAGGGCCGCACCGAGGCTGGCGACGTGCAGGTGATGAGCGCCGGTACCGGGATTGCCCACAGCGAATACAACCTGGAGGCCGGCGAAACCAGGATCTTCCAGATCTGGATCATCCCCAACGAGGCCGGATCCGCGCCGTCCTGGGGTGCCAAGCCGTTCCCCAAAGGCCAGCGCGAAGGCTTCGTGACCCTGGCCAGCGGCAAGCAAGGCGATGACCAGAGCCTGCGGATTCGTGCCGATGCGCGCCTGGTAGCCGCCAACCTGAAGGCCGGCGAGTCCGCCGAATACCCGCTGGACAAGGGGCGCCGGGCCTATCTGGTGCCAGCGACCGGGGTGATTGAAGTCAATGGCTTGCGCGCCGAAGCTCGAGACGGTGTCGCGGTGGAGGATGAACGCCTGCTGCGGGTCACCGCCCTCGAGGACAGCGAAATCGTCCTGGTGGACCTGGCTTGAGGCGTTAACGGCAAACAAAAAAGGGGCGACCGTCTGGTCGCCCCTTTTTTTCTGCCGCGAAACGCCGCTGGATCAGCCGCTGATCGCGCCGTCCACCAGGGTCTGCGCTTCCTGCACCAATTGCTTCAGGTGATCGTCGCCGATAAAGCTCTCGGCGTAGATCTTGTAGATGTCTTCGGTGCCCGATGGACGCGCGGCGAACCAGCCGTTCTCGGTCATGACCTTGAGGCCGCCGATCGCCTGGTCGTTGCCCGGCGCATGGCTGAGGATCTTCTGGATGCTTTCGCCGGCCAGTTGGGTCGAGGTCACCTGCTCCGGCGACAGCTTGCCGAGCAGCGCTTTCTGCTGCGGGTTGGCCTTGGCATCGACGCGCACCGAGAACGGCTCGCCCAACTCGTCGCACAAGGCACGGTAGGCCTGGCTCGGGTCGCGGCCGGTGCGGGCGGTCATTTCCGCGGCCAGCAAGGCCGGGATCAGGCCATCCTTGTCGGTGCTCCAGACGCCGCCGTCCTTGCGCAGGAACGATGCACCGGCGCTCTCTTCACCGCCAAAGCCGAGGGAACCGTCGAACAGGCCGTCGGCGAACCACTTGAAGCCCACCGGCACTTCATACAGGCGACGGCCCAGGCGCGCCGCCACGCGGTCGATCAGGCCGCTGCTGACCACGGTCTTGCCCACAGCCGCGTCGGCGCGCCAGTGCGGGCGGTTCTGGAACAGGTAGTCGATGGCCACCGCCAGGTAATTGTTCGGCGCCAGCAGGCCGCCCGTCGGGGTCACGATACCGTGGCGGTCGTGGTCCGGGTCGCAGCCGAAGGCCACGTCGAAACGATTCTTCAGGCCGATCAGGCCTTGCATCGCATAGCTGGACGACGGGTCCATGCGGATCTGGCCATCCCAGTCGACGGACATGAAACGGAAAGTCGCATCGACTTCCTTGTTGACCACTTCCAGGTCCAGGCGATAGTGCTCGGCAATCGCCGACCAGTAGCGCACCCCTGCTCCGCCCAGCGGGTCGACGCCCAGGCGCAGCTTGGCGTTGCGGATGGCGTCCAGGTCGATGACATTGATCAGGTCGGCGACATAGCTGTTGACGTAGTCATGACGATGAGTGGTGTCGGCTTTCAGCGCCTGCTCGTAGCTGATGCGCTTCACACCGGCCAGCTTGTTGGCCAGCAGTTCGTTGGCCTTGGCTTCGATCCACTTGGTGATGTGGGTGTCGGCCGGGCCGCCGTTGGTAGGGTTGTACTTGTAGCCACCGCTTTGTGGCGGGTTGTGCGACGGAGTGATCACGATGCCGTCGGCCAGGCCGCTGGTGCGGCCGCGGTTGTAGCAGAGAATCGCGTGGGACACCGCCGGTGTCGGGGTGTACTCGTCACCCGCCGCGATCATCACGGTCACACCGTTGGCGGCCAGCACTTCCAGGGCGCTGGCACCGGCCGGGGTGGACAGGGCGTGGGTATCGATGCCGACGAACAGCGGGCCATCGATGCCCTGGGCTTGGCGATACAGGCAGATCGCCTGGCTGATGGCCAGGACATGCCATTCATTGAAACTCAGGTCGAACGAGCTGCCACGATGCCCCGAGGTGCCGAAGGCGACCCGCTGGGTAGAGATGGCGGCATCGGGCTGGCCGGTGTAGTAGGCCGTTACCAGTCGCGGAAGATCGACCAGCAATTCTGTCGGTGCCGGTTTGCCCGCAAAAGGACTGAGTGTCATGCAAAACCTCGGGAAATGGATGGTTCGGTGAGTGCTGCGCAGTTTACTGGCAGTTTGACCGCAACGCGACGGGATCTATCCGTGGAGACCTGCACAATAAGCAGGCGCAACATAGGCCATTGTCGGCTGCTGCACAGAAGACACTCAGGATCGAGACGGGAATAAAGAAGGGAGTGACCGCGAGGGCAGAAACGCCAGAGTGCGCGATGGCGAACCCTGGCGTCAGGATCAGGCCGGTTCGACCTGCAGTGCGACCCGTTCGCGGCAAGGACACTCGTCCATGTAGCGGTGGGCTTCGACGAACTCGTTGAACGGGAAGATCCGGGTCTTCAGCGGCAGCAGCACACGATCGGCCGTCAGCTGGTTGATGTCGCGCAAGGCGCGCTGCAAGGCCACCTGATCCTGGATGATGCCCAGCTCGGGCTTGCCGGTGAAGTTGCCGATGCAGTGCACGAAGAACTGGATGTTCTTCTGGAACGCCGCGCAGGCCGGGAACGGCGTCTGGTTGCCGCCTTGCAGGCCGTACAGCACCAGGCTGCCGCGCGGCGCCAGGACGTCGCCGAGCATCGACATCTGCGGACCGCCCAGGCCATCGAACACCACGTCGACACCACGGTTGTCGGTGTATTTGTTGATCTGCATGAGCAGGTCCTGCTCTTCGGTGACGATGACTTTCTCGGCCCCCAGGGACAGCAGGTACTCACGCTCTTCAGCGGTCTTGGTCGCGGCAATCACCCGCACTCCGAGCGCCTTGCCCAACTGGACAAAGGACGGACCGGCGCAGTGGCTGGCATCGGTGACCAGGGCGAACTGCCCGGGCTTGACCCGCGCCAGGTCGACATAGGCAAAGTAGGCCACCAGCAGCGGCGTGTAATGCACCGCGGCTTCCACCGGGCTGAGCACATCGGGATAGCGGGTCAACGCCGAGCGTGGCAGGACAATCAGCTCGCCATAGACCGGATAATCGTTCGGGCTTTCGGCCGGGAAGCTGGCAACCTTGTCGCCAATGGCCAGGTCGTCGACACCTTCGCCGACCGCAGTCACTACGCCGGCCATCTCATGGCCAAGGCCGGAAGGCAGGCGGGCATGGGAAGACGCCAGGTTCTGGCGCCAAAGGACGTCGTACCAACTGATGCCGATCGCTTCGACACGCACCTGCACTTCGCCTGGCGCGGGCAGAGCGGCCGCATGCTCTTCGCACTTGAGCACCTCGGCCGGACCAAACTTGTGAAAACGGATCGTGCGGGACATCGCAAACCTCGTCAAAGTAACCTCTAATGCCCCGAACTCTATCTGGGCTTTCTGGCCAAGACCATCAGTGGCTATTAATAGTCGACATGCCTGTCATTGATTCCGCAGCACCTGCAACAACGGGAAACAGCGTGCCAGAGCGAAGGATTCCTTACAGGAAAAAACAATTAGCCGGTGCAGAGTAGCAGCCTTTCCCCGTAAGATTCATGCCGGCCATTGTTCTCATATGGCCGCTCTCGTCAAGTTTGCTGACTCTGCCAGGACTCAAGATGAATCGTAATGACCTGCGTCGTGTCGACCTGAACCTGTTGATCGTGTTCGAAACATTAATGCATGAACGCAGCGTGACCCGGGCGGCGGAGAAACTCTTCCTCGGCCAGCCGGCCATCAGTGCGGCGCTGTCGCGCCTGCGCAGCCTGTTCGACGATCCGCTGTTCGTGCGCACCGGGCGCAGCATGGAGCCGTCGGCCCGGGCGGTGGAGATTTTCGCCCTGCTCTCGCCCGCCCTCGACTCGATCTCCACCGCGGTCAGCCGCGCCGCCGAATTCGACCCGGCGACCAGCACCGCGGTGTTCCGCATCGGCCTGTCCGACGACGTCGAGTTCGCCCTGCTGCCGATGCTGCTCAAGCGCCTGCGCGCCGAGGCACCGGGGATCGTGCTGGTGGTGCGCCGCGCCAACTACCTGCTGATGCCAGCCCTGCTGGCCTCCGGCGAGATTTCCATCGGCGTCAGCTACACCCAGGACCTGCCGGCCAACGCCAAGCGCAAGGTGCTGCGCCGCAGCCTGCCCAAGCTGCTGCGAGCCGACAGCATGCCCGGCGCCCTGAGCCTCGACGACTTCTGCGCCCGCCCCCACGCCCTGGTGTCGTTCGCCGGCGACCTCAGTGGTTTTATCGATGAAGAGCTGGAAAAACTCGGGCGCAAGCGTCACGTGGTGCTCGCGGTCCCGCAGTTCAACGGCCTGAGCACCCTGCTCACCGGCACCGACATCGTCGCCACCGTGCCGGACTACACCGCCGAAGCCCTGACCGCCGCCGGCGGCGTGCGCGCCGAAGACCCGCCCCTGCCGGTGCGCACCTTCGAACTGCACATGGCCTGGCGCGGCTCCCAGGACAACGACCCGGGCGAACGCTGGCTGCGCTCGCGGATTCAGATGTTCTTTGGCGACCCTGAGAGTCTATAGGCGTCGTCGGGCAGGCTGTTCGGCTGATCATTTCTGCCTTTCCACAAACCATGGAGCTCCATTCATTTCCGGTGGATTGCTCCATTGGGGGCACATCTGAGGGCATGCTTTGGATGGTTTGAAAAGGATGCCCCCAGTCTAACGCCACAACCAGACCTACCCCTCGACGTAGTTAGCTATCAACTACCTCTTCTGGCCTTCCTAAGATTTCAGGCAGTTTGAACTAGACGACAAGGGAGGACCCAATCAAGGTCGGTAAGCAGCGGCTAGCTGGCTGGCCTGCTCTGATTACTGTAAGAGCGGAAGCAGATGATTTCCCTCGTGATGGCTTTTAGCTTTGATGCCAGCTAGATTTGGTGCTTTCTACGATCAAGGAAGGATATGAAAAAGCTCATCGTGATTATGGGAATATTTGTCGCACTCAGCGGTTGCGCTACGTCGCACTACACCGCAGGCCGAGACTTTCCGTCGGCCAGTGTAGCGAGCATCACCAAAGGCAAAACCACGACTACTGAGTTGAAGTCGCTATTCGGTGAGCCTTACGCCAAAAACGCAGTCAGCGAAACTGACGAGAAGTGGATCTATACCTACAGCAACGGCTCAGCCCATGCCCAGAGCTATGTGGTCACCATGAAGGTGACGACTACGGGCACTCAGAAAACTCTCGACGTCTTGATCCGAAATGACGTGGTTATCAACTACACGTTCAGCGAAGGCCCCGCTCCAGTCACTACTACTGCGACGAACTGAGTTCGCCACCTTGCCATTGGGCGACCCACCGCGCTCAGTACGTTGTTAATGGAGCAAGCTCATGGACAGAACGTATGCTTTCGTGGATGAGTCCGGGAATTCCGACCTAGACACGTCAAAGGGTGGAAGCTCGGACTTCTTCATCGTGTGTTCCACTTTAGTGGCAGAGAAAGATCTGGAAGCTGCTTATGCCCAAGCTGAAGCACTCCGCGAGCGTCATTTTCAAAAAGGCGAGATCAAATCCAGCAACCTGAAGCCCAAGGATTCAGATCGCCGTGCCCGGATTCTCAACGAGCTAGCTGAGCTGCCGTTCAAGCTCTATTTCACCGTCGTCGATAAATCTCGAATCCACAAAGATGGTGGCCTTCGTATCAAAACCTCGTTCATAAAATACGTGAACGGGTTGCTCTATGAACGGTTGTTCCGCGCATATCCTGATCTTCGGATGATCGTAGACGAGCATGGTGGACAGGAATTTCAGAAGAGCCTCAAAAGCTACGTTGCAGAACGGTTCATCGACGACCTATTTGGCGATAAAGAAGCCTTCCAGACGATTGCCAGCAAGGACAACGTTTTGGTTCAGGTTGCAGATTTTTTTGCTGGTTCAGTGGCTCAGATATACGAGGAGAAAGCGTCGGAAAAAGCAGTTCTTGCCTACAAAAAGATCCTGCGTGGCCTGACTCTTGGCATGCTGGAGTGGCCATCCAAATACCAGCCTCTTTTGCCGCCGCCGACGGATGAAACTGGCTATGCAGACTACCAGGTACACCAAGAAGCTCTCCGCCAAGCTGACCTTTTTAGCGAGCGGGTTGGCGAGCATCCTGATGAGGATGAGCGCCTGCAGCTAAGCATCTTGCGGTTCTTGAGATTCCAAAGCGAATTCGTCACCAAAGACTACGTGCCAACCGCAGAAATTGTCGCCCACCTAAAAGATAGCGGTTTCGGAGACGTCAACGACCAGAGAATCCGCTCCAGTGGCATTGCCAAGCTTCGCGATTCGGACGTGATCATTACAAGCGCGGCGAAAGGCTACAAAATTCCCCAGACGCGTGCGGACATGAATGAGTTTCTTGAAAAAGCGTCAGGCATTGTTGTTCCTCTACTGGAACGTGTCAAAAAGGCTCGAGAGGTGTATCGGCTGAGTAGTCGAGGCGCATATGACATAGTGACGGCAGCCAACCTGAGTGAGCTGTCCAAGCTGCTCGCTGCGCTCGAGGCGTTTGCAGATGACTGAACTCAGTCATGGCAACGAACCTCAGAAGACTGCATCGATCCAGCATGAAACTCTACAGGATTACTTTTCCGATGGAAGGCTCACTGATGAGCGTGTTGACTCCTAGACACGGGCGGTACGCCCGCATCTCGATGGTGTGGATTCTGGTAAGGTGGGAGCGATAAGAGTAGATAGCTCGGCAGGGACAGTCTGGCTACGGGACTCTCCTTGTATGTAGGCCATAATGAAAAATGCTCCGCATTTTTCGATACGGAGCATTCTCTTAAGGGGCTGGACAGATTGCTAGGTTTTCACACTGTCTGTTGCAGAACCATTTCATATTCAAATTGAAATCACCTAGCAAGCAAAGATTCGAAGCTTGCATTTAGGTCACCTGAGATATGGGGATTCACTTCATCGTCGGCATAGAGAACTCAACTCCCTCCCGAATTCCCGAAGACGGCCAGCGCTGAGTGACCGTTTTACGCTTGCTATAGAAACGAACGGCATCCGGGCCGTAGGCATGCAAATCGCCGAACAGTGAGCGTTTCCAGCCACCAAAGCTATGATAGGCGACAGGTACTGGGAGCGGTACGTTGACGCCGACCATGCCGACCTTGATGTTGTCAGAGAAGTATCGGGCTGCTTCACCATCGCGAGTGAAGATACAGGTGCCATTACCGTATTCATGAGCATCGATCAGTTGCATCGCCTCTTGCATGCTCTGCGCACGCACGATCAACAGCACCGGCCCGAAGATCTCTTCCTCGTAGCAGCGCATCCCGGGTTTGACTTGATCGATCAATGTCCCCCCAACAAAAAAACCGTTCTCGCAAGCTGGAACCTGAATGTTTCGACCATCCACTACGACCTCCGCGCCCTCCTCTTCTGCACTGTCGATGTATCCGATCACTTTTTGCTGATGTTGGCGAGTGATCAGAGGGCCGAAGTCGTTGCTCTTGTCTTGATAGGCGCCGACCTTTAGACGGGTCATTGCTTCGCGCATTTTGCTGATCAAGGCATCGGCTGTTGCATCACCTACTGTGACCGCTACAGACAGAGCCATGCATCGTTCCCCTGATGATCCAAATGCAGCCCCTACCAACTGGTTGACCGCATTATCGATGTCCGCATCTGGCATGACGATGGCGTGGTTTTTTGCTCCACCCAATGCTTGGCAACGTTTGCCATTTGCCGCAGCCGTCCGGTAGATGTACTCAGCGATTGGTGTCGAGCCTACAAAACTTACCGCCTGAACACGGTGGTCGAGGAGCAAGGTATCAACGGCCTCCTTGTCACCATTAACCACGCTCATGACGCCATTCGGCAAACCAGCTTCCTGCAGCAGTTGGGCGATGAACAGGGTCGAACTTGGATCGCGCTCGGAGGGCTTCAGGATGAAGCAGTTACCGCAGGCAATCGCCATAGGAAACATCCACAGCGGCACCATCGCAGGGAAGTTGAATGGCGTGATTCCAGCAACTACACCCAGCGGTTGGAACTCACTCCAAGAATCGATATTGGGGCCAACATTTTTGCTGTGCTCCCCCTTGAGCAACTCGGGCACACCGCACGCATATTCAACATTTTCGATGCCCCGCTGAAGCTCGCCCATGGCATCGTGGACAATTTTCCCGTGCTCTTCACCAATCATTTGGCAGATACGTTCGGCATTCTGCTCAAGCAGTTCTTTGAAGCGGAACATCACCCGTGCGCGCTTGATCGGTGGTGTGTTGCGCCATTCAGGAAAAGCCGCTTCAGCGGCAGCAATGGCTTTTTCGACCGTTAGTTTCGAGGCCAGTGCAACCTGTTTGGTGACTTCGCCCGTTGCAGGATTGAACACGTCCTGAGTGCGCTCAGTATCAGTGACAATCTGGCCGTTGATCAGATGACCTACAGTAATCATGCGAGTATTCCTTATTTTATGTACGCGGCAGTTACCGCTGAAGTGATGAAGAGGCGTGGTTGTCTTTCTGGCTACCAGAGGTTTCGGTAGAGCTCGATCATCTCGTCGACCGAAGGCACCCGAGGATTGTTGCCCGGTGAACCGGATGCGAGGGCTTGCTCAGCCATAATTGGCATCAGTTCGAAGAAGCGTGAGCGACTGATGCCAAAACCTTCAGGTGTGGGAACTTGCAACTCGTCATTGAGGGCCTGCAGCTCGACGAGCAACTTAGCGTTGGCGCTATCGTCGCTGTCCTCAGCGGTCGCGACGCCAATGGCCCGCGCACAATCGGCGTAACGTTTTGGGGCGCCTGGAATGGAGAAAGCTGTTACACCTGGCAGGAGCATCGCGTTGGAAAGTCCGTGTGGCACATGGAAGAAAGCTCCAATCGGGCGGCTCATACCATGCACCAGGGCAACTGAGGCTGCCGAAAACGCAACTCCGGCCAAAGTAGATCCCAGCATCAGCGCCTCGCGCGCTGCAATGTCCTGACCTGAGTGATAGGCGCGACGCAAGTTCGGGCCAATCAGGCGCATCGCGGCCAGCGCCTGACTGTCACTGTAGAGGTTGGCTTTGAGGCTGACATAAGCCTCGATGGCGTGGGTTAGCGCATCGATACCGGTATCCGCCGTGACACGTGCTGGCAGGGAGAGCGTCAAGGTGTAGTCGACCAATGCCGCCACGGGCATAAAACCCGATGCCTACGCAGAGCATTTTTTCATCGTTCTTTTCATCAGTAATGATGGTGAAACGGGTAACTTCCGAGCCGGTACCAGCTGTGGTCGGTACCGCTATGATCGGCAAGCCTTGCTCGCTAACCTGCCGTGGAAATTTGTAGTCGCGCATCTCGCCACCGTACTTGGCAAGGATGCCGATGGCTTTTGCACTGTCTATAGGACTGCCACCGCCCAACGCGATGATACTGTCGTAGTCACCCGACCGCGTATGCTCCACGCCAGCACGAATCGAGTCGACCGTTGGCTCCGGCACTGTGTCGGCGAACACATCTGCGCTCATGTCCTTGGTGGCAAGTACATCCTGAATACGACCGGCATAACCGAGCTGTACCATCATCTTGTCGGTGATGATCAGAGGCCGGGAACAACCGAGGCTGCTGAGTACATCGGGAATGGCTTCACTTGCGTTCGCGCCTACTTGTAGGATGCGCGGCAAGACAATTTGATTCGACATGTAGCCTCCGGGTTTTCCATGCGGGTGCGGCCCTCCCTGGAGAGTCCGCCCCCAATTGCTATTTGTGATGAAGTTGACCCAGGTACAGAGCCTTTGCGCGGCACCGTACGCTGGGTTCAGGTGGATGCGTCAGCTGGGCAAATATTCCTGGCTCCAGCTGTCACTGATGACGTGGCACGCCATCAGTGCGTCGATCCGGCTCTCGCTGTAACCGAGTGCAGCCAAGACCGATCGCGTGGACGCACCGAACTTTTCCGCCGGCGCCAAGGTGCGGATGACGGCATGGCGCGGGCGAATGGCAAAGGGGTCGAGCTGAGTCACACAGCGTCCACTCGGGTGATCGACGTAGACACTGAACGAGTAGCTGCCGTTATCCGTGCCCGGATAGTGGTCGGCAGGACGGCTATAGCGCTGGCGTAGCGTGTCGATGTTGTCCGGCACAGCCGCAGCGATACCGGCCGCCTGTAAGCGGGTTTGCCAGGTTTCGCCCGCAGTTTTGAGCAGCGCAGCACCGAGGAACCGGGCATGGTTGTCGGCGGCCGACAGTCCTTGCAGTCCTTTTATTGCCTCCAGTTTGTCCAGCTCGGCAACGCTGGCATCGAGGTAAAGCCAGCCATCAGCGGTGCGATAGAAGCGCGACAGATCGCTGTAGCCCAAAGTGTCGCGTCCGGCTGGTTCATCAAAGGGTGCACGGCCCGCGTAGTCGTAACAAAACGGAATCTGTACCAGGTTGCCCAGCGCCGCGAGCGAGGTTCGGGCACGACTGACTTTCCCGGTTCGTGCTTTTTGATACAACGCAGTAGCCACACCCAGTGCTGCAGCGAAGCCACACATCACGTCAATGGTGCCAACATGGGCGTGCTCTTCCGGCGTCTGCATACCGCCACCGAATCGCAACATAATGCCGGTCGTAGCCTGGATCAGATCGTCGTAACCCAGATAGTCAGTGCGAGGGCCACGGCGCGGGCCACCGAAGCAATCCAGTTGGCAGAAAATCACCTGCGGGTTCACTGCCTTCAGACTGGCTTCATCCAGCCCCAGAGGTGCCAGTTGGCGATCCGGCGCGTTCATCACGATGACATCCACCGACTGCACCAGCCTGTTGAATACCGCTCGCCCCTCTTCCTGATTGAGGTCGACCAAAATGCTCTGTTTGCCACGCGCCGACGACATGCCAAACACGACGGTGTTCCAAGGATCGTAATTGGGTGTGGTCGGATCCAGCTTGATGACATCAGCACCAAATCGTCCAAGGAATGAGGTCGAGTGTGGGCCGGCGATGACGTTGGTCAGATCGAGAATCTTTACCCCATCCAGCCATCCTTTTGAGCTCTGCTGCGTTGCGACCGGTAATACCTCCCGAGTGCCTTCACACAGGGTTGCGAGCGCCTCTTCAACACTGACTTCTCGGCGGGAGAGCGGCGACAACATCAATTCTGAACTGTCTTCAAGCCAGGCGATGGCGCCGGGCTGCTTCATCCGGCCATATTGGTGATCCACGACATCGACCACCAAACCGGCTGTATTGGCATGTTCGTCGTGCAACCACTCTTGCGTCGAGCGATGAGGTGCACCGGGGAACTGCCCTTCGCCGAAAATCTTTTCCCATTGCGCAGCGGTCTTGGTAAGGAATACTTCCTTCATGCGCGCAGAGATCCGCTTTGCCCAGTTTTCCGGTAGCGGATAAACGCCGAGGGACGCATCCCCTTCCCATTGATCGAAAGGCAGGTAGGGGTCATCGACTTTAGGCAGGCCTGCCGCGAGCATTTCCTCGTACAAGCCCAGCGCCTGAAGGCAACGTTTGGCGTGGGAGCGATGAGACGGGCACACCGCGTAAAACTTACGTCCGTCGGCACATTCATAGGTGCGGTAGAAGGGGTCGAGATACTCCTGCAGATCCTCATAACTGAGGTTCATCGGCAGATTCTCGGCCCGCCGCCGCTCGATCTCTTTTTCCCGCAGGGTTTTGTAGCGCGCGGGGTACCCGTCAATCTTGATCGAGTTGTAAGACAGCCCTTCCATGACCGCTGCCGCCAACGGCACTTCAATCTCGTCGCCCAACCCCGTGCGCTGCCGGGCCTGCAATGCCAGCACGACGGCCGAAACGGCGAGCATGGTGCCGTAGGCGGATGCCAGCGGTAGCGGCGAGAAGCTCGGGTTGATGCCCATCAACACCCGGTTCTGCCCCATGTCGGTGAACACCCCGGAGGCCGACGCGATGATGGCCTCGGTAGCACGCCATTGGTTGCGCAGCTCATCATTGGTGGCAAAACCAGGAATGGACAAGGTGATCAATGACGGATGCTCACGGCGCAACTCGGCAAAATCCAGCCCCAGTTTTTTCATCACGCCGGGCCGGAAGTTCTCGATAACGATGTCGGCCTTGGCGATCATCCGCCGCGCCTGTTGCAGGCCTTCAGCGGACTTCAAGTCCAGTCGCAGGCATTGCTTGTTGCGGTTGAGGACGGCGTTTGCCGGGCTGTCCCAGAGTGGGCCGGCGGGCGGATCGATATGGATGACCGTGGCACCGAGATCGCCGAGTATCATCGCGACCGCAGGGCCGGCAATGTATTGACCAAAATCGATGACGTTCACGCCGCTGAGGGGTAGCTGACTGAGCTTTGCCATGTTTCACCCATTATTTTTATTGTCCTGCCGGTTCCAGCTTTGCGCAGGGTTTCTGTTTTCAAAAAGCCGTTTGCAAAGGCACTTAGCGTTTCAGCCTTAGCCGTTGAATGGCGATCTGGGATCTACTTTCGGGAAAAGCCGAGGGCTGCGAAAGCAATAAAAAAAAGCCCTATGGGTTCATTTTTTTTATGGGATAGGAGTAGGATTTATGAGTGAGTGCTGTAAGACGCACCCTGACGCGCTCCACAGTCAGTTCAATTTCCCTTGAGAACCCAGTGCCATGAAGAAGCGATTGCCCCCGCTCAACTGGTTGCGCGCTTTTGAGTCTGCTGCCCGCCACCTCAGCTTTACCGACGCGGCTTTGGAGCTGAGCCTGACTCAGGCCGCAGTCAGCCAGCAAATCAAAGCCTTGGAGTCACAGCTAGGAGCCGCGCTATTCAAGCGGCTACCCAGGGGCCTTGAACTGACAGAACCGGGGCTGGCCTTTCTACCCGTAGTCCATGAATCGGTAGAGCGCCTGGCAGCTGCTACCGACGAAATTTTTGGGCAAGGACATCGCAAGGTTCTAACGGTGCGCAGCAGCCTGGTGTTCTTTACCCATTGGCTGGCGAACCGGTTGCCACACTTCCGTGAGCAGCATCCGGGCATCAACTTGCGTATCACCAGCAACATCTGGATGGGCGAAACCGATCTCGAATCCGATCTGGAAATTCGCTATGGCAGCGGAAAATGGACTGGTCTGAAGAGTGAACGGCTGACCTGGGATTTGCTTTTCCCTGTGTGCTCCCCTGATCTGCCCACAATGCAAAAACCTTTGAAAACCCCAAAAGACCTTCGTCATCACGAGCTTCTGCATGTCTTGGGTTATGAGGAGGGATGGGGCTATTGGTTGAAAAAGGCCAAGGCCGAGGACATTGACTCATCTCAAGGACTGCAGTTCGACACGCTTATTTCCGCACTGAAAATGGCGGAGCTGGGTCAAGGCGTTGCCTTGGCGCGATCATCACTCGTCGAGCAGTATCTTGAATCAGGACAACTCATCGCCCCTTTGACTGCAAAATTCAAAACCTCAGAAGCGTTTTATTTAGTGTATTCCCCGCACAAAATCGTCAATCCCCAGGCAGCAACTTTCGCAAATTGGCTGATGGAAGAAGCGTCCGCCGCACGTAGTGAAGATTGAGAAAGTGATTTTGGAATTCCTGAATGCCTGAAGCCCTTCACTTTAGACACCAATAGATAATTTTTGCGTTGCGCCCATAAAAAAAATCGCCCCATTGGGCTTTTTTTTATTGCTTTTACCTTCGGATTTTTTTGCCGAGAGTAAAGCCCTGATCGTCTCTTCGGTTGCTCATGCACCCCGTGCAAAGAGCTCGTGACGGTTTCCCACAAAAATAAAAACGAGGGGTCTCACGCATGAAAAGCGCAACGTTTCTTTTGCTATCCGGCATCGTGTCCTGCAGCGCTTACGCAGAAAACACTCTCACGATTGTGTCCTATGGCGGCAACCTGACAAATGCCCAGATCCAAGCCGCACACAAACCCTTCACTGCTGCCACGGGTACCCGGGTCATCTCGGAGGACTATTCCGGGGGCATCGCGCAAATCAAGACTCAGGTAGACAGCAAAAAGGTCACTTGGGACGTAGTCGACGCTGAAATACCGAACGTCATTCGTGCCTGCAATAACGGTCTGCTTGAACGAATTGACCCCGCCACTCTAGCCCCTGCACCGGACGGAACACCTGCTGCAAAAGATTTTCTGCCAGGGGCCCTGACGGAATGCGGCGTGGCGAGTTATGTCTGGTCGACAGTCATGGCCTACAACACCAAAGCCTTCAAGGGCGAACAGCCCCATACCCTGAAAGACTTTTTCGATACCAAGCGCTTCCCAGGCAAGCGAGCACTGCGTAAAGCACCTCAAGTCAATCTTGAATGGGCGCTGATGGCCGACGGCGTACCCCGTGAAGAGGTGTACGAAATGCTGGGGACTGAAGATGGCCTGGATCGAGCTTTTGCCAAGCTCGACACAATCAAAAAGGACACCATCTGGTGGGAAGCCGGGGCACAAGCCCCACAACTGCTAGCTGATGGCGAGGTCAGCATGATCTCAGCTTATAGCGGGCGTATCGTGATTGCTCAGCAGAAAGAGCAGCAGCCGTTCAAAATCGTGTGGGACGGTCAGATGTATGACATGGAGGCTTGGGTAGTGCCTGCCGGCAACCCGAAAAAAGATCAGGCGATGGATTTTTTGAAGTTTGCCACTCAGAGCTCAGTACTGGCTGACCAAAGTAACTATATCGCCTATGGCCCTACACGACTCTCGGCGCAAGCCTTAGTAGACCCGAAGGTCAAACCCAACTTGCCAACTAGCCCTGAAAACTTTGCTAGCGCACTACAGGTGGACTCCCAGTGGTGGGGAGACCATGCAGATGAATTGAACGAGCGCTTCAACGCTTGGCTGTCCAAGTAACCAAAAACTCAACCACAACCTTGCCGCAACACACCAGACACACCCCTTTGATGGGCCCGGGCGACTTTTCGTGCCCGGCTCCTCTACAGCACCAATAACAAGAGATATCTCCCATGCGTACTGAATCATTCGTTAGCTTTCGAAATGTGCAGAAGAGTTATGACGGCGAACATCTGGTCGTCAAAAACTTCAACCTCGAAATCGAACAGGGTGAGTTCGTCACCATGCTTGGCCCATCGGGTTCCGGCAAGACGACATGTTTGATGATGTTGGCGGGATTCGAGACCGTGACTCATGGGCAAATCTGCATTGATGAAAAACCGGTAAATGACATAGCTCCGCAAAAGCGCGGTATCGGCATGGTGTTTCAGAACTATGCCCTTTTTCCTCACATGACCATTGAAGAAAACCTCGCCTTCCCGCTGAGGGTGCGCAAATTGTCCCGGCAAGACATCGAAAACCGGGTGCGTAAATCACTTGACCTGGTGGCCTTGGGACAATTCGCAAAGCGAATGCCGGCTCAGCTGTCTGGCGGTCAGAAACAGCGTGTTGCACTGGCCCGTGCATTAATCTTCGAGCCACGTTTGGTGCTGATGGATGAACCGCTTGGAGCGCTAGATAAACAGCTCCGTGAACAGATGCAATATGAAATCAAGCGCCTGTCAAAACAGCTCGGCATCACAGTTGTATACGTCACTCACGATCAGACTGAAGCCCTCACGATGTCGGATCGCATTGCAGTCTTTAACGATGGAATTGTCCAGCAACTGGCCAATCCGTCCGACCTTTACGAAAAACCGCAGACCGCATTTGTCGCGAGTTTCATCGGCGAGAACAACCGACTGATGGGGCAGATTATCCAGCGCCAGGAACGTTACTGCCAGGTGCGTGTTGGTGACCACTTCGTCAAGGCGCTGGCCGTCAATATCCACCCTGTCAGCTCGACTACCACACTGTCGATTCGTCCTGAGCGCGTGCAGATTGGCGCACGTCCAGGTGAGTACGACAACCATATGCCGGCCCGCATTGAGGAGATCATTTACCACGGTGATCACTTGCGAGCGCGCTTGAAACTGGCAGGCAACGACGAGTTCATCGTCAAGATGGTCAACACCGCAGGACACGCTGCTCCCCAAGCCGGTACTTGCATTGATGTGGGTTGGTCAGCCGACGACTGTCGGGCTCTTGACGCCTGAGGCCCTACAACGACTTTACTGTTTTGCCGGAGCACCCAGATGAACAACTCATATACCGTCAGCCCCATACTAGAGACTGTCAGCGAAACCCTACCTCAAGGAAATCTGAAGTCCAGCCTTGACCGGGCAGAACGTCTAAACAAGACCAAATCACTGCTATTGGTCGTCCCATTGCTGGCATTCATTACGGTATTTTTCTTGCTGCCTATCGGCGCGATGTTGCTGCGTAGCATTCAGAACCCGACCCTTTCCACGGCGATGCCACAGACCGCAGCCGCATTAGCCAACTGGGAGGGCACAGCCTTGCCAGACGAGCAACTGTTCGCCACCGTGGGTCATGAAATCCTCGCCCTGCAAGAGGCCCGGCAACTGGACAGTGTCGGCTCTGATCTCAATAGGGTGATGAGTGACGCCAAGAGCCTGATGGCCCGCACTGCACGTGGCCTGGCCAGCAAGGTCGTCGTGCCAGGTGCGTTTAACACCACAATGACCGGCATCGACAAGCGCTGGGGACAGATCGGCACCTGGATGCAGTTGAAGAAAATGGCGCCAGCCTACTCTGCAACCAACTATCTCGCGGCCTTGGACTTGCGTTATGACGACCACGGTAAGGTCGTTCAACAACCTGAGAGCCGACGCATCTACATCAGCATTCTGATCAAGACCTTGATGGTTGCACTGGGTATCACGGCGTTGTGCATGATCCTGGGTTACCCGCTGGCCTACATGCTCGCCACCCTTCCAGCAAAAACCAGCAACCTGTTGATGGTCATGGTGCTGTTGCCTTTCTGGACATCACTTCTGGTACGCACCAGTGCCTGGATGGTGATCCTGCAATCCAATGGTGTGCTGAACAGCACATTGAACAGCATGGGATTGATCAACCAGCCACTCGAACTCATGTACAACATGTTCGGAACGGTCATTGCTATGACCCACATCCTTCTGCCGTTCATGGTGCTGCCTATGTTCAGCGTCATGAAAAGCATCGACACAACCTATACCCGTGCAGCGCACTCCATGGGCGCCAGTTCGTTCCGCACCTTTGTGCAGATCTATTTCCCCTTGTCACTGCCTGGATTGAGCGCTGGAGGCATCCTGGTGTTCATTCTGGCGACGGGTTACTACATCACCCCGGCGTTGGTGGGTGGGCGCACCGGACAAGTCATTAGCAATTTCATTGCCTACCACATGCAGACCTCCCTGAACTGGGGACTGGCTGCCGCGATCGCGTCCATCCTCCTGATGATTGTCCTGGTGCTGTACTGGATTTATGACCGAGTCGTGGGCATCAACAACATGAAACTGGGGTAATTGAGATGAGTCTTCCAAGCTATACCAGCCCGATGGGCAGAATCTGGTTCTTCAGTGTTCGAAGCTTTGGGGTATTGGTGCTGTTGTTTCTGATCCTGCCAATATTGGTAGTGGTGCCCTTGTCATTTAACGTCGAGCCCTACTTCAGCTTTACCAGCGGCATGCTCAGTCTTGATCCAACGGCCTTTTCAATGCGCTGGTACCACATGCTTCTTGAGGATCCACTGTGGGTGCTGTCGTTCAAGAACAGTCTGCTGATCGCCTTCTGCGCAACGGTAATTTCAACGGCGCTCGGGACGTTGGCAGCACTAGGCTTGTGTCGCGCTAATCTGCCGTGCAAGGGACTGCTGATGGGCACCCTGATTTCGCCGATGATCGTACCGGTGATCATCTCTTCTGCCGGCATGTACTTTTTCTACAGCGCACTGGGCATCGGACAAAACCACCTCGGCATCATTCTGGGCCATGCGGTACTCGGCACCCCATTCGTCATCATCACAGTGACAGCGACATTGGTTGGTTTCGACCATTCATTGACCAGAGCAGCGGCAAGCCTCGGAGCCTCTTCCACCTATACATTTTTCCGTGTGACCTTCCCAATTATTCGTCCAGGGATTATGTCAGGCGCGCTCTTTGCGATGGTGACCTCATTCGATGAGGCGGTGCTGGTGCAATTTCTTGGCGGTGTTGAGCAACGCACCATACCGCGCCAGATGTGGTCAGGCATGCGCGAACAGATTAGCCCAACCATCCTGGCGGCGGCCACGTTATTGATTCTCGGCTCGGTGGCATTGCTAGTCGCTGTTGAACTCATTCGTCGACGCTCGCTGCGCTTACGAGGCATCAAAGAGTAACGAGCGTAGATCCTGAGGCGCGTAATACGCACACTTTTATCAAGATGCGTCAAAAAAGGAACCGGGCAGAGGTTAGACAATCTCTGCTTCGGTTTACCTACTCCAACCTCCTAGGCAACGGTTAAGGTTCTTCTATGAGATTGACTTTGTAGACGATCAGTCTAATATCGTTACCCATGATCAACTCGTCGCAAACTCCTCGCCGTGGCCGTCCGCCCAAGGTATCCCGAGACAATCCGGATACCCGTGACGCGCTAATTCGCTGCGGGACAGAAATTCTAACTGAGCAGGGCTTCATGGCCACCGGTATCGACGGCGTACTGAGGAAGGTAGGCGTTCCAAAAGGCTCCTTCTACCACTACTTCGACAGCAAGGAAGATTTTGGACGGGCTGTGATGGACAACTACGCAGCCTACTTCGCCAACAAGCTCAAACGCTGGTTACTTGATGACTCAATGACTCCTCTGCAGCGTGTTCTAGCCTTCGTCGAGGACGCGAAGGGAGGGATGGAGAAATATCAGTTCAGACGCGGCTGCCTGGTAGGTAACCTTAGCCAGGAAGTAACCATTCTTCCCGCAGGTTTCCGTGAGCATCTAGATGCCACCCTATTCAGTTGGCAGCAACAATTGGCCACTTGTCTAAGAGAGGCACAGGAGGCTGGTGAACTCGCTAGACATGTTGATTGCGCAGAACTCGCTGCGTACTTTTGGATTGGCTGGGAAGGTGCGGTGCTCAGAGCACGACTGGTGAAAAGCGCAGCCCCTTTAAGTACGTTCATCAACGGATTCATGGCCGGATTACCGCGTTAATTTTTTTGGCCTTTTATAGACGATCGGTCTAATTGAGGAAAATCCTTATGTTCCATGGCATCCTGATTGAAAAAAATGACACCAGCAGTATCGCAAAATTAGCCAGCTTGGAAGAAGCACAGCTACCTGCCGGTGATGTGACGATTCGTGTTGCTTATAGCACCCTCAACTACAAAGACGCACTCGCGATAACGGGGCAAGGCCCGGTTGTACGCAAGTTTCCGATGGTGCCGGGCATTGACCTGGTGGGGACAGTTGAGGAAAGTAGCCACCCTGACTTCAAGGTCGGTGACAATGTGCTACTTAATGGATGGGGCGTGGGTGAAGCGCACTGGGGTGGCCTAGCTCAAAAGGCTAGAATCAATGGTGACTGGCTTATTCCACTGCCTCGCGGGTTCACCGCGCAACAAACCATGGCAATTGGCACAGCAGGTTATACGGCGATGCTCTCGGTGCTCGCTTTGGAGCGTAACGGCGTGACACCGGATACGGGCGAAGTATTGGTGACAGGAGCCAATGGTGGCGTTGGCAGTTTCGCTATCGCCCTCCTCGCTGGCTTGGGCTACACCGTAGTGGCTTCAACTGGTCGTCTTGAAGAATCTGATTACCTAAAGAGGCTTGGCGCCTCGGAGATCATTGATCGCTCAGTCTTAAGCGGGCCAGGTCGCCCACTTGCCAAAGAACGATGGGCAGGCGCAATTGATTCGGTTGGCAGCCATACACTGGCCAACGTCTGTGCCAGCACCCGTTATGGAGGCACCGTTGCGGCATGCGGACTCGCACAAGGGATGGACTTACCTGCCAGCGTTGCCCCCTTCATTTTGCGTGGTGTGACGCTGGCTGGTATCGACAGCGTGATGCGTCCGCGTAGAGATCGGATCGCGGCTTGGGATCGTCTGGTACGATATCTGGATATCTCTATCTTAAAAGAAGTAACGCGAGAGATTGGTTTGGACGCGGTTGTTCAGACGGCAAAGAAACTGCTCGCCGGCGAAGTACGCGGGCGGGTTGTGGTTAACGTCAATAATTGACTGCATTGCCTCAGGCACCATTGCCTTTCACTTAGGCCTAGTTTCATATCCATGTCTACCAGTCTCCGCGAACAAAAAGGGCCCCTCGTAGGGCCCTTTTTCTTCTACTAAAACCAAATTCACTTGGTAAGTCTGGACTCGACGGTTTCAGTGCTTTTCAGCTTCCGATAATTCAAACTACGAGAGATATCGCCCTGTTTCCCTAGCATCTCGGGGCGTACGGTGGGTGATCAAACTTGCGAAATGTCCAATCAGCTCGTGCCTTCACCGCCTGGGCCGTACACTGAAGGTCGCTGAAGACCAACCTGGTCCACGTCAGAAATCGCCGCTCGCGAGCGCTCTCGCACCCCGTGTAACTGGGGGCAAAACTGGGGGCATCATTAGTTTTTTATGACCTGAAACTGCCGTCCTAGAGCCTAGTCAAAATGTTTTTTGGCGACCCTGAGAGTCTTTGATACGGCATTGCGTGCGCCCAATGTTCCTGTCAGCAGTCTCAGGCATCGGCCCGTTCTAGCTTGTTTGAGGTGGGGAGCCAGGGACGGCTCGTCGCTCAGGACGATACAAACGAAAAACCGCGATTGGCCGCACTGCTCACTCGTTCACCCGTAAGCGCCCGGTGAACACACCTTCAGAATTCCAGAATTAAGGGCGATGGTGTCCGCCTAATTTTTAGCGGACGCGATCACCCTTATCGCTAGGATTTCCATGCGCCAACGAAGCTCTTATTCCAAATCCTTTAAAACTCAGGTAGTGCAGGAATGCCTCCAACCTGGCGCCACGGTTTCGAGCGTCGCCATCAGCCGCGGCATCAACGCCAACGTCATCCGCAAGTGGCTGCCTATTTACCGCGACAAGCGCGCAGCATCGCTGCCAGCATTCGTACCACTGCAACCGATGCCCAAGCGTCACGTTGATGTTGTGGTAGTTATCACGCTGCCGCTGGGCGACAAATCCATGACGGTCAAATGGCCGGTCTCCGACCCGGACGGCTGCGCCAGCTTCATTCGCAGCCTCTCGCAATGATACGCATCGACGCTATCTGGCTCGCCACCGAGCCCATGGACATGCGTGCCGGCACCGACACGGCGCTGGCCCGTGTTGTCGCGGTATTTGGTGCGGCGAAGCCGCACTGCGCCTATCTGTTTGCCAACCGACGCGCCAACCGGATGAAAGTGCTGGTGCACGATGGCGCGGGTATCTGGCTTGCAGCACGGAGATTGAACCAAGGGAAATTCCATTGGCCTGGCACTCATCGCGACCTGGAAGTCGAACTCGACGCTGAACAACTGCAAGCGCTGGTGCTCGGTTTGCCATGGCAGCGGGTTGGTTCTAACGGCGCAATTACATTGATTTAGCCTCGCCTTTCAGCTGTGGCAGGTGGGCTGCTTTGGTAAAATCCACGGCATGACTTCCTCGCTCAATCTCGACCACATGACGCCTGAACAACTGCGCGCCCTCGCTGCGCAGTTGCTGTCGAAGGTCGACACCATGGGCGAAAGATCCATCGTGACGAGACGATCATCGAGCAGCTCTCTCACGAAATCGCGATCCTCAAACGCCACAAGTTTGCCAAGCGCAGCGAGCAAATAAGCCCGGCGCAAGGCAGCTTGCTGGATGACTTGCTCAACACCGACCTCGAAGCCATCGACGCCGAGTTGAAAGCACTTCGTCCCGCCCCGGCACCGGACAAACCCAGTCAGCAGCCCAAGCGTGCTCCGTTGCCTGCGCAGTTCCCACGTACCGTAATCCGTCATGAGCCGGAAAGCACTCAGTGCGCCTGCGGCTGCCAACTTCAGCGTATCGGCGAAGACGTCATCGAGAAACTGGATTACACGCCGGGCGTGTTTACCGTTGAGCAACATGTGCGTGGGAAGTGGGCCTGTCGCCAGTGCGAAACCCTGACCCAGGCGCCGATTCCGGCACAGGTGATTGACAAGGGCATCCCCACTGCCAGCTTGTTAGCCCACGTAATGGTGGCCAAGTTCGCTGACCATCTTCCACTGTACCGGCAGGAAAAGATCTTTGGCCGTGCCGGCCTGGCCATCCCTAGATCCACCCTGGCGCGATGAGTGGGCCAAACCGGCGTACAACTGCAACCGCTCGTGGAAGCACTGCGCGAGGCAGTGCTGGCCCAGCGAGTCGTCCATGTCGATGAAACACCCGTGCGAATGCTGGCACCGGGTGAAAAGAAAACGCACCGAGCGTATGT